>JAESFR010000177.1_pt1 | contig 34897 bp, 28 predicted proteins | sample 9266191 | NCBI WGS metagenome assembly JAESFR01 (sample SAMN14503063, study PRJNA617104) | algae metagenome | isolation source: Pleurocapsa minor HA4230-MV1 and co-occurring heterotrophs from cement on... | place: USA: Nuuanu Pali Lookout, Hawaii | collected 2009-07-20
CGAGATCGATCCCCGGCTGGCGGAGCTGCTGCCGGTGACCATCGCCGAGCACGCCCCGCAGCGGCGCAAGGCCCTGCAGGTGGTGACGGCCGACGCGCTGCACGTGACGGGGGACCGGCTGGCGCGCCGCGATGCCGACCTGGCCGCGCCGGAGTACCCGACGGCCCTGGTGGCCAACCTGCCCTACAACGTCGCGGTGCCGGTGCTGCTGCACCTGCTGGCAGAGGTGCCGACCCTGCGCCGGGTGCTGGTGATGGTGCAGGCGGAGGTCGCCGACCGGTTGGTCGCCGGCCCCGGATCGAAGACCTACGGCTCGCCGAGCGTGAAGACCGCCTGGTACGGCACGGCCCGCCGGGCCGGCTCCATCAGCCGCTCGGTGTTCTGGCCGGTGCCCGGCGTCGATTCCGCGCTCGTCGCGTTCGACCGGCGCCCCGAGCCCCGCACGGGCGACCGGGCTGCGGTGTTCGCCGTCATCGACGCCGCGTTCGCGCAACGCCGGAAGACCCTCCGGTCCGCCCTCGCCGAGTGGGCCGGTTCGCCCGCATACGCCGAGAACGTGCTCATCCGGGCACGGGTCGATCCATCGGCACGCGGCGAGGTCCTGACGGTGGACGACTTCGCCCGGATCGCCCGCGCGGCCGAGGTCATCGACGCCGTGGAGCCGGAGTGACGGTGCCGCGATGATCACGACCACCGCACACCGGGCTCCGGCCGTCGTCCGGGTCAGGGCATCCGCCAAGATCAACCTGCACCTCGCCGTGGGTGACCTCCGCCCGGACGGCTACCACGACCTGGTGACGGTCTTCCACGCCGTCGACCTGGCCGACGAGGTGACCCTGCAGACAGCGGAACGGCACTCGGTGCGCACCGTCCCCGCCGACGGCGTGCCGGTGGGGGCGAAGAACCTGGCGGGAGTGGCGGCCCGCATGCTCGCGCGGCGCAGCGGCGCCGGCGGACCGGTCGCAATCGAGATCGCCAAGCAGATCCCGGTGGCCGGCGGCATGGCCGGGGGCAGCGCCGACGCGGCCGCCGCGCTGGTCGGCTGCGCCGCCCTGTGGGGCCTGGACATCGGGCGCGGCGAACTCGCCGAGATCGGCGCCGCCATCGGCGCCGACGTGCCGTTCGCGCTCACCGGTGGCACCGCGGTCGGCACCGGCCGCGGCGACCGGCTCTCGCCCGTGCTCGCCCGGACGCCGCTGCACTGGGTGCTGGCGCTGGCCGACGGAGGGCTGTCCACGCCCGCCGTCTTCGCCGAACTCGACCGGTTGCGGACGGTGTCCGCGCCGCCGCGGGTAGGTGCCGTCACCCGGATGCTGGCCGCGCTGGCCAGTGGGGACCCGGCACAGGTCGCCGCCGTCCTCGGGAACGACCTGCAGCCGGCGGCGATCTCCCTGCAACCCGGGCTGCGCCGGACGCTGCGAGCGGGACTGTCTGCGGGCGCTCTCGGCGGCGTCGTCTCCGGGTCCGGTCCGACCGTCGCACTACTCTGCGCCGACGCCGAGTCCGCCGGCGGGGTCGCCGCCGAGCTGGCCGGGTCGGGAACCTGCCGGACGGTGCGGGTGGCGTCCGGGCCGGCGCCTGGCGCCCGCGTCGTTGGATCCGGGTCGGTGCGGCACTGATGGCCAATCTGGTCAACCTCGAGGCGGCCAGCGTCACGCACGGCATCAGGACCGTGCTGGACCGCGTGTCGCTGGGCGTGCAGACCGGCGACCGGATCGGCGTCCTCGGCCTGAACGGATCGGGAAAGACGACGTTGCTGCGGCTGCTGGCCGGGCTCGACAAGCCGGACACCGGAAGGGTTTCCCGCGCCGGCGGCACGACTGTTGCGTTCGTGTCGCAGAACTCGAACCTGCCGGAGTCGGTCACCGTGCGGGAAGCGGTGTTGCACTCCTTCGGTGACGCCGAGCACGCCTGGGCGTCGGATGCCGCGGTCCGGGAGGTGCTCGCCGGACTGGGTCTGCGCAACATCGGGCTGGAGTCGGTGGTCGGCAGCCTCTCCGGCGGCGAACAGCGCCGGGTGGCTCTCGGCGCGGCACTGGTCACCGACGCCGATCTGCTCCTGCTCGACGAGCCCACCAACCACCTGGACATCGAGGCGGTCGCCTGGCTCGCCGCCCACCTGACCGCCCGGTCGGGCGCCGTCGTCGCCGTCACCCACGACCGCTGGTTTCTCGACGCGACCGCCACCTCCACCTGGGAGGTGGTCGACGCCGCGGTGCTCGGACGCGAGGGTGGTTACTCGGACTGGGTTTTCGCCCGGGCGGAGCGACTCCGGTTGGATCAGGCGGCCGAGGACCGGCGGAAGAACCTGGCGCGCAAGGAACTTGCCTGGCTGCGGCGCGGGCCACCCGCCCGCACATCCAAGCCGCGGTACCGGATCGAGGCCGCGGAAGCGATCATCGCCGGCGAACCGGACCCCCGGAACACCGTGGAACTACACGCCTTCGCCCGCCGGCGGCTCGGCAAGGACGTCCTCGAACTGAAGGACGTCACCGCTTCGGTCACCGCGGTGGACGGCACCCGCCGCACGTTGCTGGACCACGTGGACTGGATCGTCGGACCGGGCGACCGGATCGGTGTGGTGGGCATCAACGGGTCGGGGAAATCCACGCTGCTGCGCATTCTGGTCGGTGAGTTGCCACCGGAGAGCGGTGTGGTCCGGCGCGGCTCCACCGTGCGGTTGGGATACCTGTCGCAGGAGGTCGCGGAACTCCCGGGAGACCTGCGGCTCATCGAGGCCGTCACGCAGATCGCCGGCGTCGTCGAACTCGGTGGGAAGACGCTCACCGCGGGCCAACTCGCCGAGCGGTTCGGATTCACCAACGCCAACCAGTGGACCCGGGTGGCCGAACTCTCCGGCGGTGAACGCCGTCGCCTGCAACTATTGCGCATCCTGATGGACGAACCCAACGTGCTCGTCCTGGACGAACCGACGAACGACCTGGACACCGACACCCTCGCCGCGCTGGAGGACCTGCTGGACTCGTGGCCGGGGACCCTGCTGGTGGTCAGCCACGACCGGTATCTGGTCGAACGGGTCGCCGACAGCACGGTCGCGCTGCTCGGTGACGGCCGGATCACCCACCTGCCGGGCGGGGTGGACGAGTACCTGCGCCGGCGGGCGGCCGCCCAGCAGACTGCGGCGCGCGAGCAGGCTGCGTCTGTTCCGGCCACCGGCGGCAGCAACGGTGCGTCGAACGGGTCCGCTGCCGCCCCGGATGCGGCGCAGGCACGGGTGCTGCGCAAGGAGCTCCAACGGCTGGAACGCCGGTTGGAGTCGTTGCACCGCAGGGAGTCCACGCTGCACGGACAATTGGCCGATACCGCCGCCGACTACGGCCGAGCGGCGGAGCTGTCGGCTCAGCTGCGTGCGGTGGAGGCCGAGATCGCCGACATCGAGGCCGAATGGCTCGAGGCGGCAGAGGTTCTCGAGGGCTGACGCCGTTCGTGGTCAGAGCCAGCTGTGCAAACGCACCGAGGTGCCGAACCCGCCCGACCGCACCTGCACCAGGTCACACAGCTCGTTCGCGAGCCGGATCCCGCGTTCCCGTCCCTGCGCCGGCAGGGTGGCCGACCGCCCGACCAGCGGATCGGACGTGCCGACGGCGTCATCGATCTGGCAGACGAGGGCAGCATGGTCCTGCCACACCCGCACGCCCACCAGTTCGGTGGTGCCGTTGGTCACCGCGTCGGCGGCAGCCGCGAGTCGGGCAGACGCCAGATCCGTCAGCCCCGCCTCGGCGGCGTGCCGCAGCAGCTGTGAAGCGACGCCGCCCGATTTGCCGTGCAGCTCGGTGGTCGGTCCCACCGGGTCGGGCAGCGGAGCGGAGAACTGCCCCAGCGCAAGCATTTCGCTCGCACCTGGTGCGTCCAGGTCGCTGATCCCGTCCGGCGCCGCCGGGTGGAACGGATGCGTCTCCCGGGCCTGTTCGATGACGCACGGATCAAGCGCGTCGACGTCGTACGGGCAGACCAGCCACAGCGGTGTTCCGGCGTCCGGGCACAGGTTCAGCAGGGCCTCGTGGAACTGCGCCTCGGTGATCTCGGCCGGCCGCCGGCCGGCCCAGATCGGCTCGCCGACACCGCGCATCGGGCGGCCGCCGGCGCTGTCGGCGAAGGCCAGCCAGGCGGGAATGATGCGGGCGGGGTTTGCGCCGAGCGTGGCCATGTCGACGAAGTGCACTGCGTCGGCGTCACTGCCCAGGGCCGCGCGCAACGCCGACCCGCGGGGCTCGGCCACGGCCACCATCACCGGCTGGCCGAGCGCCAGTCCGCCGAGGACGAATGGCAGCAGGGTGGCCACGAAGTCGTCGGTGCCCCGGTAGAAGAAGCATTCGTGACGGTAGGTGTCGTGCGGGCGGGTGGCCGCCCGCAGGGTGTCGGCGTGCAGGTCGGCGATCGGAGCGTGGGTCCGCAGATCGTCGAGGTGGTGCGCCGCGCTCCACGCGACCTGGTTGTCCAGGGTCTGCCCGGGTCGGATGCTGGTGGAGCAGTCGTCGGCGTCCAGCGGCAGGCGTGGTCGCGGAAAGGCGAGGACGGCTGCCCCCGCAGAGTGCTCGTGGTGGCCCCCGGCCGCTGGATGTTCCATCTGCGGCTCGGTCGCGGCATCCGGCACGTCGTTCTGCCCGTCGATGAGCCGCAGATGACCGCGGGGTCGACCGCCGGGCACGGAGTGGGTGGTCGCGGCGACCAACTCGCTCAGCGCCGCCGGCGGCCGGGTGAGTCCGTGATCGGCGGCGGCATGGGCGATCACCTGGTCGAGGACGCTTTCCACATCGACGCCGGTGAACTCCCGGTCACAGCCCGGGATGACGTCGCGGCAGCAGAAGCGTTTCACCGTCCTCCGCCCCAGCGCGTGACCCCCCGGACCCCTGCCGGCCCGCAGGGAGAACCCTCAGTCTGCCCGAGAACGAGGGCGCGCCGCGCACCCGGCGGCAAACGTGCAGAGATGACCGGTTCCCGCCGGCTCAGCTCTGCAGGAACGGCAGCACCGCTGCGGCGAACGCCTCCGGATCGCTGGCGTGCCCACGCTTCACCCGGGCCAGGTCCGTCCGGACGGCGCCCGGGACCGCGGACGCGAACAGGTCCAGCAGTGCACGGTCACCCGCCTCGGTGGTCCCGGTGCCGAGCACCAGGGTGGGCGCCGTGATCTGCGACAGCGAGTCCCACCAGCGGGGATCGGACCGGGACAGCTGCTCGAGCACCGCCCGCGCCCGCGCGAAGCCCAGCACGTTCTGCTTCAGCCGCCCACGCCGCAGGGTCGTGACGGCACCGCTGACGGCCATACCGGCGGGCATCCGGCTGCTGACCGGTGGCCCGGACCGCGGCGGCAGCAGCGGGTTCTCCAGGACCAGGCGTCGTACGAGATGGGGGTCCTTCGCCGCGAGGCTGGCCGCGAGATACGCACCGAACCCGCATCCGACGATGTCGAGCGGATCGGCGCCCAGATGCTCGACGACCTGCCGCACGTGCTCGACGAACGCGCCCAGGTCGGACCCGCGGACCGGGTCGCAATGACCGGTGCCCGGCAGGTCGACGGCGACCAATTGCCGATTGCCCTCCACCACCCGGCCTGTCAGGCACTCCCAGGTTGCGGCCGACGAGCCCAGGTCCGGCAGCATCAGGATCGGCTGTCCGGTGCCGTTGGAGTAGATCCGGACGTCCCGGTCGTCGATGACCAGGTCGTAGATCGCGCTGAACGCCACTCGGGCATCGTGCCATCCCGTCGACGCGTGTGTCAGAGGCCACTCGGTGAAATCTGCGGCGGTCGAACGGTGGCATCGGCCAGGTTGTCGATGTCCGCACGCCGGGGCGCGGATTCTCCTGCGCCGTGCACGGTGGTGGCCAATGCGCCGGCGGTGCACGCCCAGGACACTGCCGCGGCGTCGATGACCGGTCCGGCGTGGTGGCTTTCCGCACCGGCACCGTCGAGCGGCCCCGCATCGGAACCGGCGGCCGGCGCCGCCTCCGCCCAGCGGACCGCCAACGCCCCGGCGAACGCGTCACCCGCGCCGGTGGTGTCGATGGGTTGCACCCTCGGCGCATCGACCTCGACGGTGACGCCGCCGGGCCCGCGGTATCGGGCCCCGCGTGCGCCCAACGTGGTCACTGCATGCGGGACCGCGGCAAGGGCGTGATCGCCAAGGACGCTGGCTTCCCCCTCGTTGAGCACCAGCACCGTCAACAGATTCACCAGGTCGGCGGGGAGGGCTCGAGCCGGCGACGGATTGAGCAGCACGGGCACGCCGGCGTCGTGCGCGACGTTGGCGCCGGCGATGACGGCGGCGACCGGAATCTCCAACTGCATGACGAGCACATCCGAGTGCCGGATGCGGTCCTCGTCAACAGCGGTCAGGGCGGTGATCTCACCGTTGGCGCCGGACGCGACGACGATCGTGTTCTCCGCGTCGTCGCTGACGGTGATGACGGCGATGCCGCTCGGACCGTCGACCCGGCGTACCAGGTCGGTGTTGATGCCCTCGGATCGCAGCGCACCGAGCAGCTCGTCACCGAACGTGTCACTGCCCACCGCGCCGATCACGGTGACGTCGGCGCCGGCCCGGGCCGCGGCGATCGCCTGGTTGGCGCCCTTGCCACCCTGGCTGGTCCGGAAGTCCGTGCCCAGCACGGTCTCGCCGGGACTCGGCAGCTGCGGCGTGCGCACGGCGAGGTCCATGTTGATGCTGCCGAGCACCGTGATCCTCGGTCGCCCGGCAGCCAGGACAGGCGGTCGCCGGGCAGCCTGCGGTCCGTCGCGCGGCAGCGGCTCCGGCGACGGTTCCTCCGGCGGCTGCTGCACGCGGCGACGATAGCCGACGGGAGAAACCGGGCGGAGCGGCCCGCTGCGCCGTCGGTGTTCCGGTGCTCCCGGCCGCGTGCCTTACGGTGTCGGGAATGAGCGCGTTCACTGATGCACTGCGCCGTGCGGCCGAGGGCGACGCCGGGATGACGACCGGCGAACCGCACGAACCGGTCCGCACCACCTGGGCGCAGGTCCATGCCGCGGCCTGTGCCGGGGCGCGAGTGCTGGCCCAGAGCGGGGTGCGGCCCGGCGATGCCGTCGCGGTGCTCGCCGCGAAGCCCTTCGAGGTGGCACCGGTTGCGCAGGCGGCGTGGCTGGCCGGGGCGTCGGTCACGATGCTGCATCAGCCAACGGCCAGGACGAATCTCGCCACGTACGCCGCCGACACGGCCGCCGTGCTCTCCCTGATCGGTGCCAAGGCGATCATCCTGGGCGACCCGTTCACCGAGTTCGCCGAGATGGTGCAGGCATCCGGGGTCCTCGCGCTGACCGTCGACCAACTGGTCGTCGAGCCCGGTGGACCGGCGCCGGATGTGACGATCGGCGAGGACGACCCGGCGCTGCTGCAGCTGACCTCGGGGTCCACGTCCACCCCGAAGGCCGTCGTCATCCGGCACCGCAACCTCTGGGCGAACATCGAGGCGATGTGCGCGAGCGCCAGCATCAACCCCGGCGAGGTGATGGTGTCGTGGTTGCCGCTGTTCCACGACATGGGCATGGTCGGCTTCCTGACCCTGCCGATGTGCCGGGGCGTCGAACTCGTGACGGTCACCCCGGCCGATTTCCTCGGCTCGCCGGTGCTGTGGCCGACGTTGATCAGCAAATACTCCGGAACCATCACGGCCGCACCGAACTTCGCCTACGCGTTGACCGCAAAGGTGTTGTCCCGGGCCGGTAACGCCGGGCTGGAACTGGACCTGTCCACGATGCGGTTCGCCCTCAACGGCGCCGAACCCATCGACGTCTCGGCGGTCCACGCCTTTCTCGACGCCGGCGCCCGCTTCGGCCTGCCGTCGACCGCGATGGTCTGCGCCTACGGGATGGCCGAGGCGACCCTCGGGGTGTCGTTCCATCCGTGGGGTACGCCGCTGAAGGTGGACACCGTCGACGCCGCTGACCTGGAGGAGCGCCGGCGCGCCGTCCCGCACGACCCGGCGGAAGGGAATGGATCCGCGGCGGCGACCAGGACGTTCCCGGTGCTCGGCCCGCCGTTGCAGGGCATCGAGGTGACGGCGATGGGTCCCGACGGCGCGCCGCTCGGCGACCGGCAGGTGGGGACGCTGCACCTGCGCGGGGAGTCCATCACCGACAGTTACCTGACGGTGGACGGTCCGGTTCCGACGAAGAATCCCGACGGCTGGCTCGACACCGGCGACCTCGGCTATCTGGTGGACGGCGAAGTGGTGATCTGCGGCCGGGTGAAGGACCTCATCATCATGGGCGGCCGCAACATCTACCCGACGGACGTGGAGCGCGTGGCCGAGACGGTCGAGGGCGTGCGCGCCGGCAACGCCGTGGCGGTGCGGTGGACCACCTCGGGCGGTCGTGAGTCGTTCGCGTTGGCCGTCGAGTCGCGGCAGGCCGGGGATGCCCAAGAGGCCGAGCGGATCGCCGCCGAGGTGAGATCCGCGGTGACATCGGCCATCGGCGTCCGACCCGCCCAGGTGACGGTGCTGCCGGTCGGCACCTTGCCGAAGACGCCTTCGGGAAAGCTGAAGCGGTCGGCCGCATCGGTTCTTATCGGCTGACGGTTCGGGGGCCACCTAAACCGGGCCAGAACGGGCGCGGGCGTCACCGTCAGACGGCGTGCAACCGGTTCTGCGCCGCCTCGAGCCCGACCTCGATCAGCAACTCCACCGCATCCGCGGCGTGCTCAAGGTCGACCCCGAGCTCCTTGCGTTCGGCGGCGGAGAAGTCACGGAGTACGAAGTCAGCCGGGTCCATCCGCCCGGGCGGGCGACCGACGCCGAACCGCACCCGCAGATAGTCCTTGGTACCCAACGCAGAGGAGATGGACCGGAGCCCGTTGTGCCCGCCCTCGCCGCCGCCGGCCTTGAGTCTGATGGTGGCCGGCGGCAGGTCGAGGTCGTCGTGAACGGCGATCACCGCTGACGGTGCGACGCCGAAGAACCTGGCGAGCGCCGCGGTGGGGCCGCCCGAGAGGTTCATGTAGGAGCGTGGTTTCGCCAGCACGGCACGCTGCCCGGCGAGCCGGGTCTCGACGATGTCCGCGCCGGCCTTGTGGCTCTTGAAGGAGCCACCGGCCCGTCGCGCCAGTACATCGACGACCATGGCCCCGACGTTGTGCCGGTTGCCGGCGTACTGCTTTCCCGGGTTGCCCAGGCCGACGACGAGGACCGTGCCGGCCGTCATGCTCACTCCTCGGTGTCTTCGGACTTCTCGTCCCGGACGACGCCCGCATCGGCCTCGGCGGCCTCGGTCTCGGCCTCGACCTCCTCGGCGGTCGGCGCGGTCTGCACGGACACGACGAGCGCTTCCGGATCGGTGACCAGCACGGCGCCGTCAGGCAGCGTGACGTCACCGGCCAGGATCTGGGTGCCCGCCTCGGCGCCTTCGAGATCGACGACCAGGTTCTCCGGAATGCTCATCGCCTCGACCTCGACGGCGATGGAGTTGGTCTCGGTCAGCACCAAGGTGCCCGGCGCGGCTTCACCGGTGAAGTGCAGCGAAATGTCGACGGTGACCTTCTCGCCGCGACGGATCAGCAGCAGGTCGACGTGCTCGACGTAGTCCCGCAGCGGGTGCCGGACCACGGACTTCGGCAGCGCCAGCTCGTCGCCGTCCGGGAACTGCAGGGTCAGCACGGTGTTCGCGCCGCCCTTGAGTGCGTGCGAGAAGTCGCGGGCCGGCAGCGAGAGGTGGCGCGGTTCGGTGCCGTGCCCGTACAGCACCGCCGGGATCTTCCCGGCGCGGCGGGTGCGCCGGGCACCGCCCTTGCCGAACTCGGTGCGGATCTCGGCGGTCAAGCGAACTTCAGACACTGCGGACTCCTCGGGCAAACGACTTCATCGGGTGGTGAATGCATGCGGTGGGTACTGGCTCGACCCGGCTCACGGCACGGGGGCAGAAGGCCCACCGCGCCGATCACGGCAGACCCGCGGCTGACGCCACCGGGTCGCCCTCGCCGAGGCAACCCCACGATCTTACGGGTTGCGGCCGGCCATCCCAAACCGCGCAGGACGCCGGAGTCGCACCCAGAGCGGTCAGGACCCCGGTTCCGCCGGCGGCAGCGCCAGCCAGCCCATCACCTCGTCGGTGTGCTCGCCCAGCAGCGGGGGAGCGGTGTGCCGGCGACGCCACTCCTCCCCGGACGGGTCGAAGAAGCGCAGCGGCGGCCCGGGCAGCTCGATGGTGCCGAGCACCGGGTGGTCGACGTCGATGAGCAAGCCCTGCGAGCGGGTCTGCTCCCAGTCGTAGACCTGCTGCAGATTTTTCACCTCGCCGCTGGGCACGCCGATTTCCGCCAGCCTCGCCAGCAACTCGGGGGTGGTGTAAGCACTGAACGCCTCCTCGATGGCGGCGCGCACCGCGGGTCCGTTGCGCACCCGGTCCTCGTTGCTGGCGAAGCCGGGAGCGTGCACGGACAACCCGAAGGCCGGGGCGAAGCGGGCCCACAGTCCCTCCGAACCGACGGAAATCTGCACCACGCCGTCGGAGGAGTGGAACAGGCCGTACGGGCAGATGGACGGATGGTGGGGCCCCTCGGCCTTGGGGATCTCGCCGGCGACGGTCCACCGGGTGCCCTGGTAGGCGTGCACCCCGATCACGCTCGCGAGCAGCGAGGTGCGGACCAGCCCGCCGACGCCGGTCCTGGCCCGTTCGTGCAGCTTGGCCAGCACCCCGTACGCCCCGTACATGCCGGCGAGCAGGTCGGAGATCGGCACGCCCACCTTGGTCGGCGTGAGCGGGTCGGGGCCGGTCATCGACATCAGGCCCGCCTCGCCCTGGGCGATCTGGTCGTACCCGGCGCGCCCGCCCTCCGGCCCGTCGTGGCCGAATCCGGAGATCGACAGCATCACCAGGCCGGGGTTCAGTTCGGTGAGCCGCTCCATGGGAAAGCCCAGCCGGTCGAGCACACCGGGCCGGAAGTTCTCCAGCAGCACGTCGCTGCGCCGGATGAGTTCGGTGAGCGCCGCCGTGCCGTCCGGGCTCTTCAGGTCCAGCACCACGGATTGCTTGTTCCTGTTGCAGGACAGGAAATACGTGGAGATGCCACCGTCCGACGCGGCCGTCGGCGTCGCAGAACCGTCGCCGGAGGGGTCGGCGGGACCGACGAAGGGTGGCCCCCAGCCACGGGTGTCGTCACCGGCTCCGGGGGTTTCGACCTTGATCACGCGCGCGCCGAGGTCGCCGAGCATCATCGCCGCGTGCGGTCCCGCCAGCGCCCGGGTCAGGTCCACCACGGTGATGTCGGCCAGCGGTCCACCGGTCACGATTGCTCCCTCGCCGTTGTCGAATTGCGTTGCTCCACGGCGGGTCAGCCGATCTTGACGTTGATCTGCTTGGTCTGGGTGAACGACTCGAGGGCCCCCTCGATGGAGAACTCCCGCCCGATGCCGCTGGCCTTGTAGCCGCCGTAGGACTGACCGATGACCTGGCCGCCGCCCTGGTTGACCTGGATCCAGCCGGATTCGATGCGGTGCGCCGTGTCCAGGGCATCGGTCAGGTTCTGCGACCAGATGTAGGCGCCGAGCCCGTAGTGCGAGTCGTTGGCCATGGCGATCACCTCATCGCGGTCCCGCCAGGGGATCGCCACCAGCACCGGCCCGAAGATCTCCTCCTGCGCGATGCGCCAGCCGTTGTCGACCCCGGAAAAAATGGTCGGGCCGGTGTAGTACCCGTCCAACCCGTCGGCGCGGAAATCCGTTCCGTCGAGCGGCACGCTGATGCCTGGCTGGGATTTTCCGTCCGCGATGTAACCCAGGACCGATTCGAATTGCTTCTGGTTGATGATCGAGCCCATGTCGGTGGCCTCTTCGAGGGGGTCACCCACCTTCAGAGCTCGCACCTTCTCGACCAGAACGGCGAGGAATTCGTCGTACACGTCGGCGTGCACGAACAGCCGGGAACCGGCCGTGCAGGACTGGCCCTGCCGGGTGAATCGCATGGCGGTCAGGACACCGTCGGCGGTGGCGTTGATCCGGTCCAGCGTGGCGGCATCGGCGAAGACGATGTTCGGGCTCTTGCCGCCCAGCTCGAGAGAGGCGTGCGCCAAACGCTTTCCGGTGGCTTCGGCGACGTGCCGGCCGACGCCGGTGGAGCCGGTGAACGACACCTTGTCCACGCCGGGATGGACGATGAGAGCCTCACCGATCACCGAGCCGTACCCGGTGACGACGTTCAGCACCCCTGGCGGCAGAAATTCCGCGGCGATCTCGGCCATTTTCAGAATGGTCAGCGGCGCATCCTCTGCGGTCTTGAGGATCAGCGTGTTCCCCGCAGCGAGTGCGGCGGGGGTCTTCATTCCGGCGATCATCAGCGGCGAATTCCACGGCAGGATGCCGGCCACGACGCCCAGCGGTTCGCGGCGGCTGTACTGCAATTGGTCACTGCCCGCCGGCAGCACGGTGCCCTTGAACTCGCCGGCGACACCGCCGAAATACCGGAACAGATTCACCAGCGTCTGTGATTCCGGCCGCGCCTGGGTGCGTAGGGCATTGCCGGTGTCCGCGGCGGTCAGCCGGGCCAACTCCTCCGCCCTGTCCTCGAGCGCATCGGCAATGCGCAACAAAGCCTTCTGCCGGTCCTTGAAGTGCAGATCCCGCCAGCCGGGGAAGGCGGCGCGCGCGGCCCGGACGGCCCGGTCGGCGTCCGCAGCGGTGCCGACCGGGACGCGGGCAAGGACGGTGCCGCGGTGTCCGGGTGAGCGGACCTGCATCCAGTCACCGTCCACGGCCGGCACCCACTCGCCGCCGATGAGCATCGGCCGGTCGGGAACATCGGCGGCGTCTTCGGCAGTCGTCGGTTGCGACGTGTGCGCGGTCGTCACGTGGTCCTCCATCGTCGCGCCCCGGCAGGGCGCATCCGGGCCCGCGTCGGGCCGTGTCGGGTGTGCAGTGGAGCAGGGTGGTCAGGCGGGCTGCACCACACTCTGGCTCAGTGGTGGACGAGCGTCACCTCGAACGAGTACTGGCTGGCGCGGTAGCAGTGCCGCCCCCATTCCACCGGACGCCCGGAATCGTCATGGGCGGCCCGCTCCATGGTGAGCACCGGCGTGCCGCGCTTCTCGTGCAGGAGCCCGCATTCCTCCGGGGTGCCGGTGCGTGCGCCGATCCGCTGCTTGGCCACGCGAATGTTCACACCCTTGCCGCGCATCAACTGGTACAGGCCCCGGGCGCCCAGGTCCATCTCGCCGATGCTGACCAGGTCCTCGGGGAGGAAGTTCTCCATGATGGCCAGCGGTTCGCCGTGTGCCAAGCGCAGCCGGCGCAGGTGCAGCACGGTACTGCCGGCGGGCACGGCGAGCATCACGCTCACCTCGTCGGTGGCCCGGATCGTCTCGTTGGTCAGCACGGTGGTGGTCGGCGCCTGATGGTGGGAGGCGAGGTCGTCGAAAAGGCTGGTCAGCTCGACGGGTCTGGTGACCTGGCCGTGGACGACCTGCGTTCCGACCCCGCGCTTGCGGACCAGCAGGCCCTTGTCGACCAATTCCTGGATCGCCCGGCGCATCGTCGGGCGGGACAGGCCGAATTGCTCGGCGAGGCTGATCTCGTTGTCGAGACGGTCGCCGGGCGCGAGACCACCCTCGTTGATCGCGTGTTCGATCTGCTGGGCTACCTGGAAGTACAGCGGCACGGGGCTGGACCGGTCGAGATCGACGAACAGCTGTGTCATCGCATCCTCTCCCCGCTGGTGTGCTGATCGTAGTCGAAGTCGGTCCGACATCAACATGACTGTATGTCCTATCAAACTATTGACAGGGCGACACGGACGCGCCAGGCTTTGCACGCATCACGGCAGCGCCGCCCGGGGGGCGTTCAATCGGTTTCCGGCACGGCCCGTGAGCATCGCGCTTCGTCCTGAGTACGGAAGGACCCCAGTGGCCGAGCATTTCGAGGTGTTGACGATGGGCAGGGTGGGTGTCGACCTGTACCCACTGCAGGAGAACGTCGGGTTGGAGAACGTCGACACCTTCAGCAAGTCGGTGGGCGGCAGCGCGGGCAACGTCGCGATCGCCGCGGCCAAGCACGGGCGGCGGACCGCGCTGATCTCCCGGACCGGTCCGGACGCGTTCGGACGCTTCGTGCACCAGGCGCTGCAGCGGATGAATGTCGACGACCGGTACATCAGCACGGTGCCCGACCTGCTCACCCCGCTGACGTTCTGCGAGATGTATCCGCCGGACCACTTCCCGCTGCTGTTCTACCGGTTGCCGGTGGCCCCCGACCTGGTGATCAACTCCGATGAACTCGACCTGGAAGCCGTCGCGCGGGCCGACATCTTCTGGTCGACGGTCACCGGGTTGTCCGCCGAACCGAGCCGGTCCGCGCACCATGCGGCGTGGAACGCCCGGGGCAGGCGCCCGCTCACCGTCCTCGACCTGGACTACCGGCCGATGTTCTGGAGCGACCCGCAGGCCGCTTCTGAGCAGGTGCGCTCCGCGCTCGCACACGTCACCGTGGCGATCGGCAACAGGGAGGAATGCGAGATCGCGGTCGGGGAAACCGATCCGGTGCGCGCCGGCAGAGCCCTGCTGGACGCCGGCGTCGAGTTGGCGATCGTCAAGCAGGGACCGAAGGGGGTGCTCGGCATGACGCGGGATTCGGTGGTGGAGGTGCCGCCGACCCCGGTGTCGGTGGTCAACGGCCTGGGTGCCGGGGACAGCTTCGGCGGAGCGGTCTGCCACGGCCTGCTGTCGGGCTGGGATCTGGAGACGGTGCTCCGGTTCGGCAATGCCGCGGGCGCGATCGTGGCGTCCCGCCGGGAGTGCTCGACCGCGATGCCCACCACGGACGAAGTGCAGGCCCTGCTGCGGGAGGCTTCCCATGTCTGACCTGGCGAGCCCGGTGGCCGCTCCGGCAACCACGCCGTCAACCACCGTGCCGACCGCACCGCCGCTAGTTCCGGTTGCCAGACAGCATGTCTCAGGCGCCCTCGCCGCAGAGCGGTACCGGGCGCTGACCGAGATCAGGGCGGCGGATCCGGACGCGATCCGCCGGGCCGCCGACGCCCGCTCCAAGCGCTCGCTGACCGGCACCGACGGCCGCTTGATGATCATCGCCGCGGATCACCCGGCACGCGGCGCGAACGGCGTCGGCGGCCGGCCGCTGGTGATGGGCAACCGGATCCAGCTGCTGGAGCGCCTGGAGGCGGCGCTGTCTCGGCCCGGCGTCGACGGCCTGCTGGCGAGCCCGGACATCCTCGAGGACCTGCTGCTGCTCGGTGCGCTGGAGGGCAAGGTCGTCATCGGCTCGATGAACCGCGGCGGCCTGCAGGGGGCGAGCTTCGAGCTGGACGACCGGTTCACCGGGTACGACGCGCAGGGCTGCGCCGACATGGGACTCAACGGCGGCAAGACCCTCACCCGGATCGCGCTGGACGACCCGGGAACGCTGAACACCATGACCGGCACCGCAAGAGCCATCAACGAACTCGCCGAGCGCAAGCTGATGGCCATGGTGGAACCGTTCTGGTCGTCCCGGGTGGACGGCACGGTCCGCAACGACCTGAGCGCCGATGCCGTGATCAGGTCCGTCGGGATCTGCAGCGCGCTGGGCCGGACGTCGGCCTACACCTGGCTGAAGCTGCCGGTGGTGCCGGAGATGGACCGCGTCATGGAATCCACCACACTGCCAACGCTGCTGCTCGGCGGTGATCCCGACATCAGCCCCGAGGAGACCTACGCGTCGTGGCGCGCCGCGCTGGCGCTGCCGGCCGTGCGCGGCCTGGTGGTCGGCAGGACGCTGCTGTACCCGCCCGACGACGACGTCGACGCCGCGGTGGACACCGCCATCTCGATGGTGCGGTGAGCGGGATGAAGCTGTTCGTTCCTGCGGGGACTGCCGCGCAGGCGCCGTTCGACCTGGTCGTCACCCCGGAGTCCGCGGGCTGGGCCTATTCCAGTTTGCGGGTGGCCACGCTGGCTCCCGGAGCGGAAATCGAGTTCGCCACCGGCCCCGACGAGATGATCGTGCTCCCGCTCACCGGTGGCGTCGAGGTCTCCATCGGTGTTCTCACGCACCGATTGCGCGGCCGGACAAGCGTTTTCGACGCCGTCACCGACACCGCTTATCTGCCCATCGACTCGGCGGTCCGGATCGGCAGCCGCGACGGTGCCACGGTCGCACTGCCCGGTGCCCGCGCCCAGCGCAGCATGCCGTTCCGGTACCAACCGGCGTCGGCGGTGGACGTGTCGCTGCGCGGCAGCGGCTCCAGCACCAGGCAGGTCAACAACTTCGGCATGGGCAGCGGAATGGAGTGTGTTCGGCTGCTCGCCACGGAGGTGCTCACCCCGGCAAGCAATTGGTCGTCCTACCCGCCGCACAAGCACGACGAGACCACCGGCGGCGAGACGGAGTTGGAGGAGATCTACCACTACCGGTTCGCCTCCGCGGCGCCCGTCGCGCAGACGGCCGCGCGCCAGGCGAGAGCGGTTGGCTATCAACGGGTGTACGGCACGCGGGAGCGGCCGATCGAGTTGCTCGCGGAGGTCAGCGACGGCGACACGGTGCTGATCCCACATGGGTGGCACGGTCCGTCGATCGCGTCTCCGTCGCACCACATGTACTACCTCAACGTGATGGCGGGGCCGGGCGACGAGCGGGCCTGGGGCATCACCGACGACCCGGACCACGGCTGGGTGCGGGGCATCTGGCCCGCACACCCCACCGACCCGCGGCTGCCGTTCTACCAGGCACCGGACCCGGCGACGTGACGGCCGAAGCCACCCCGACAGCAAGCACCATCGGCAGACAAGGAGAGCGCTGGTGAGAAGCGCGAGCAACGATGCCCACGTCACGACGGAGACCGTCCGGCTGACCGTCGCACAGGCGGTCGTCAGATTCCTCGGGCAGCAGTACTCCGAGCGGGACGGCGTGCAGCACAAGTTCTTTGCCGGATGTTTCGGGATCTTCGGACACGGCAACGTGGCCGGCCTCGGGCAGGCCCTGCTGCAGTCGGAGCTCACCGACCCGGACGAGCTGCCCTACCACCAGGGCCGCAACGAGCAGGCAATGGTGCACATCGCGGTCGGGTTCGCGCGGCAGTCGGATCGCCTGCAGACCTTCGCCGTCACCGCATCCGTCGGCCCCGGCGCCAGCAACATGATCACCGGAGCGGCCCTGGCCACCATCAACCGGCTGCCGGTACTGCTGCTGCCCAGTGACATCTTCGCCACCCGGGTCGCCGCACCGGTGCTGCAGGAGCTGGAACAGCCCTACGGGTACGACATCTCGGTCAACGACGCGTTCCGCCCGGTGTCCCGGTTCTTCGACCGGGTGTGGCGCCCCGAGCAGCTCCCCGCGGCGCTGCTCGGCGCCATGCGGGTCCTGACCGATCCGGCGGAAACCGGCGCGGCCACCATCGCGCTGCCGGAGGACGTGCAGGCCGAGGCCCATGACTGGCCGGTCGACCTGTTCCGCAAGCGGGTGTGGCGGATCGGCCGGCCGGTGCCCGAGCCGGAAGTCATCGCCGAGGCGGCCGCCCTGATCCGCGGTGCGGCGAGCCCGATCATCGTCTCCGGCGGCGGCGTGACGTACTCCGACGCCAACGAGGCGTTGCGCACCTTCGTCGAGGCGACCGGCATCCCGATCACCGAGACGCAGGCGGGGAAGGGCTCTTTGCCGTTCGACCACCCGCTGAACCTGGGCGCGGTCGGCGCCACCGGCAATCCAGCGGCGAACCACTTCGCGCGGCAGGCCGACGTGGTGATCGGCATCGGCACGCGGTACTCGGACTTCACCACTGCGTCCCGGACCATCTTCCAGAACCCGGGCGTCCGGTTCGTCAACATCAATGTCGCCGCCATCGACGCGGTGAAGCATGCCGGGCTACCCGTGCAGGCCGACGCCCGCCGCGCGCTGGAGGCACTGACCACCGCACTGCAGGGCTACTCCACCGACCCGGCCTACCAGCAGGACGCGACGCAGCGCGCGAAGGCGTGGGACGACGAGGTGGTGGCCTCGTTCACCTCCGGCTACGGGGCGCGGACCGGGCTGCTGGCCCAGGCGGAGGTGCTCGGCGCCGTGGACGAGGCGATGGAGCCACGGGACGTCGTCGTCTGCGCTGCGGGGTCGCTGCCGGGTGATCTGCACGGCATGTGGCGCACCCGGGACCGCAAGGGCTACCACGTCGAATACGGCTACTCCTGCATGGGCTATGAGATCCCCGGCGGCATCGGTATTCGGCTCGCGGCGCCGGACCGGGACGTCTTCGTGACCGTCGGCGATGGCTCGTATCTCATGATGCCGACCGAGTTGGTCACCGCCGTGCAGGAGGGCATCAAGATCATCGTGGTGCTGCTGCAGAACCACGGGTACGCGTCCATCGGGTCGCTCGCCGAATCACTGGGCGTGCAACGCTTCGGCACCAAGTACCGGTTCCGCAACAGTTCCTCCGGGCGGCTGGACGGCGACATCCTGCCCGTCGACCTGGCGGCCAACGCCGAGAGCCTGGGCGTCAGGGTGCTGAAGGCCGCCACCCTGGAGGAACTGAAGGACGCCCTCGCCACCGCGAAGGCGTCCGCCACCGCCGTCCTGGTGCACGTGGACACCGACCTGGAATACCAGTCCCCGGCCGGTGACGGCTGGTGGGACGTGCCCGTCGCGGAGGTCTCCGAGCTGGACTTCACCCGGGACGCCAAAGACACCTACGACTCGTTCAAGGCCGCGCAGCGGCCGCTGCTCTGACTGCGACTGCGACTGCGACTGCGCAGTGTGGCGCCGGCCGCTCCGGCCGCACACCATCCCGCCCCACCGACCGCACCGCCGCAGACCCGGCGGCTGGAGGACCACCATGACCACGATCACCGACCCGGACGCCCTGCCGACCGGCGACGTCCATCACCACCCGGGGAACCTGCCGACGGTGCCGCACTGGAAGGCAGGCGCTCCGTTCCCCGGCGACGGTGCGCGCACATCCGAGGTGTTCGACCCGGCGACCGGCCGGGTGACCAAGCACCTGGTGCTGGCCTCACCCGGGGACGCGGACGCCGTCATCTCGGCGGCCGCCGACGCGTGGCCGGGCTGGCGGGACACCTCCCTCGCCCGACGCACGCAGGTGCTGTTCCGGTTCCGCGAGCTGCTCAACGAGCGCAAGCACGAGGCCGCCGAGATCATCACCAGCGAGCACGGCAAGGTGCTGTCGGACGCGCTCGGTGAGCTGACCCGCGGGCAGGAGGTGGTCGAGTTCGCCTGCGGGCTGGCGCATCTGCTGAAGGGAAGCCAGACGGAGAACGCGTCGACGAACGTGGACGTCTCGTCGTTGCGCCAGCCGTTGGGCGTGGTCGGGGTGATCTCGCCGTTCAACTTCCCGGCGATGGTGCCGATGTGGTTCTTCCCCATCGCGATTGCCGCCGGCAACGCCGTGGTCCTCAAGCCGAGCGAGAAGGACCCGTCGACGGCGAACTGGCTGGGCGCGCTGTGGAAGGAGGCCGGGCTGCCCGACGGCGTCTTCAACGTGCTGCACGGCGACAAGGTCGCGGTCGACGCCCTGCTCGAAGACCCACGAGTGAAGGCGATCTCGTTCGTCGGTTCAACGCCGATTGCCCGGTATGTGTACGAGACGGGGACCCGGAACGGCAAACGCGTGCAGGCGCTGGGCGGGGCGAAGAACCACATGGTGGTGCTGCCGGATGCGGACCTGGACCTGGCTGCCGATGCGGCCGTGAACGCCGGCTTCGGCTCGGCGGGGGAGCGGTGCATGGCCATTTCGGCGCTGGTCGCCGTGGACTCCATCGCCGACGAGCTGATCGGAAAGATCACCGACCGGATGGCGACGCTGCGCACCGGGGACGGCCGCCGCGGCTGTGATATGGGTCCGCTGGTCACGGGCGCACACCGGGACAAGGTGTCGTCGTACGTGGACGCGGGTGTCGCGGCGGGGGCCGACCTGGTGGTGGACGGGCGTGATCCGGTGGTCGACGGTGACGGTGACGGCTTCTGGCTCGGCCCGACATTGTTCGACAAGGTGACCACCGACATGTCGATCTACACCGACGAGATCTTCGGGCCCGTGTTGTCCGTCGTCCGGGTCGCTTCCTACGACGAAGCGCTGGATCTGGTGAACAGCAACCCCTATGGCAACGGCACCGCCATCTTCACCAACGACGGCGGCGCGGCCCGGCGCTACCAGAACGAGGTGCAGGTCGGGATGGTGGGGATCAACGTCCCGGTGCCCGTACCGGTGGGCTATTACTCGTTCGGCGGCTGGAAGGCGTCGCTGTTCGGTGACACGCACGCACACGGTAGCGAGGGCTTAGCTTCTACACCCGCAACAAGGTGATCACCACCCGCTGGCTGGATCCGAGCCACGGCGGCCTGAACCTGGGTTTCCCGCAGAACGTCTGAGGCCGTTCATCGCTTGCTGTGCCGTCACCACGCCGCTGACGGACGCGCCGTCAGTCTCGCACCAATGACGAAGTGCCTGCACCGCAGCACATCTGGCGATCCTTGGTGCGCGAGTAGGTGCAGCGTCGCGGGTCGCCGGCTCTCGTCCGTGTCGGCCGAGAATCGGTCCGTAAGAATGTCAGTACAAACTATTGACAAGACCTGTGGCGGAGGCCACTCTGAGGCAGGCCGATGCGATCGGCCAGGAATTGGAGGAAGACATGGGCGCCAATGGTGACGCCGGGAATCTGATCATCGGGTCAGCTCCCGATTCGTGGGGTGTGTGGCACGCGGACGATCCGGTGCAGGTCCCCTGGCACGTCTTCCTCGACGAGGTCGCGCAGGCCGGTTACACCTGGATCGAACTCGGTCCGTTCGGCTACCTGCCGACCGATCCCGCTCAGCTGGCCGACGAACTGGCCGCCCGCAGCCTGAAGCTCTCGGCGGGCACGGTGTTCGAACATCTCCACCGGCCGGACTCGTGGGACAGCGTCTGGAAGCAGGTGTCCGACGTCGCCGGCCTGGCGAAGACCCAGGGTGCCGAGTACGTCGTCGTCATCCCCGAGATGTGGCGGGACGACACCACCGCCGAGGTGCTCGAACCGCGTCACCTCACGGCCGAGCAGTGGGACCGCAAGACCAAGGGCATGGATCGGCTGGCGAAGGCCATCCTGGACGAATACGGCATGAGGGTCGTCTATCACCCACACGCCGATTCCCACGTCGACACCAATTCCCACGTCGGCCGCTTCCTGGAGAACACCGACCCGGACCTGGTGACCCTGTGCCTGGACACCGGGCACATCAGCTACTGCGGCGGCGACAACCTGGCGCTGATCCGCGACTACCCGTCCCGCATCGGATACGTCCACCTCAAGCAGGTGGATCCGGCCGTCCTGGCCAAGGTGAACGCGGAAGACCTCCCGTTCGGCCCGGCGGTGAAGCTCGGGGCGATGTGCGAACCGCCGCAGGGCATTCCGGAGATGCCGCCGGTGCTGGACGCCCTGGACGCGCTGGGCCGGCCGCTCTTTGCGATCGTCGAGCAGGACCTCTACCCCTGCGCGCCGGACGTGCCCGCCCCGATCGCGACCCGCACCCTGCAGTACCTGACCAGCTGCCGGCTGCCTGTCTCATAACCCGGCGCACCGGGAATCCAGGCAACGAGCCGACAAACGCTGCACGCCGCTCGCCGACCGCGACGGGCAGTCCCACCGACCACTCCCATCAGCCGGGACGCCGTGTCCCGTCAGGAAAGGACCCGAATCGATGACGATTCGCACAAAGGCGACCGGCTTGACCGCCGTCGCCGTTGCGGCTGCGCTCGCGTTGACCGCATGCAGCGCCACCGGCGGGAAGCGTGCCGCGGAATCACAGGCGGCGGCCGCCGCGGGTGGAGGGGCCGTTGCCGACACGCCCCGCCTGATCATCGCCATGATCACGCATGAGGCGCCGGGAGACTCCTTCTGGGATAAGGTGCGCGCCGGTGCCGAAGTCGCCGCTGCGAAGGACAACGTCGAGCTGAAGTACTCCAACGATCCGACGGCGCCGGGCGAGGCGAACCTCGTGCAGAACGCCGTCGACAGCAAGGTGGACGGCATCGCGGCGACCTTCCTGTCCCCGGATGCGATGAAGGGAGCCGTCAAGGCGGCCACCGACGCGGGCATCCCGGTGGTCGGGTTCAACACCGGCATCGGCCAGTACAAGGAACTCGGCGCCCTGATGTACTTCGGCTCGGACGAGGACATCGCCGGGAACGCGGTCGGCGAGAAGATCGCTGCGGCCGGCGCGAAGCACCCGCTGTGCGTCATCCAGGAGCAGGGTTCCGTTGCGCTGGAGGCGCGGTGTGCGGGGGTCAAGAAGAAGGCGCCCGGTACGGAGAACGTCCAGGTGACCGGAACGGACATCCCGTCGGTGACCTCCACCATCGGCGCCAAGCTGCAGCAGGACCCGAGCATCGACTACGTCGTCACCCTGGGCGCACCCATCGCGCTGGCGGCGCAGCAATCGATCGAACAGTCCGGCAGCAAGGCCAAGCTGGTGACCTTCGACCTGAACGCCGATGTGGCCAAGCAGATCAAGGACGGCAAGATCGAGTTCAGTGTCGACCAGCAGCCCTACCTGCAGGGTTACCTCGCGGTCGATTCGCTCTGGCTGTACCTGACGAACAAGAACGACATCGGCGGTGGTCAGCCGGTGCTCACCGGTCCATCCTTTGTCGACAGCACCAATATCGACGCCATCGCCGAGTACGCGGCGAACAACACCCGCTGATGTCCGTGCCCCGAGGGTGCACCGGACCGGCCGTGGAGGCCGATCGCTGCCTCGGGACCCCTACCTAGGGAGAACCTGATGAGTCAGTCAGTCAAGTCGCCGCCTCCGGCCGCGTCCGGCGCGACGCCGGCCGAGGCGACAACCAAGGCACCGGTGTCGATGGTGACCCGGGCGTTGGCGCGACCGGAGTTGGGGGCGTTTCTCGCCGCCGTCGTGATCTACCTGTTCTTCTTCATCGTGGCGCCGGCTTTCCGCTCGCCGGAGGCGTTTTCCACTGTGCTGTACACCAGCTCGCTCATCGGCATCGTTGCGGTGGGGGTCGGGCTGCTGATGATCGGTGGTGAGTTCGACCTGTCGGCGGGCGTCGCCGTGGTGACCGCTGCACTGACCGCTGCGATGCTCAGCTATCAGTTCAATCTCAACGTGATCGTCGGCGCGGTCTGCGCACTCTTCCTGGCCCTGTTCATCGGGTTCATCAACGGCTACCTGGTGGTGAAGACCGGGATCCCGAGCTTCCTGATCACCCTGGGCACGTTCTTCATTTTGCAGGGCGTCAACCTCGGCGTCACCAAGCTCGTGACGGGAGCCGTTTCCACGCAGAACATCTCGGACATGGAGGGCTTCCCGTTCATGAACGCGATCTTCGCGTCCTCCTTCACCATCTTCGGGATCACCGTTCGCATCACGGTGGTCTGGTGGATCCTGTTCGTGCTGCTCGCCACCTGGATCCTGAACCGGACCAGGACCGGTAACTGGATCTTCGCGGTCGGCGGCAACGCGGCCAGTGCCCGGGCCGTCGGCGTTCCCGTCAGCAAGGTCAAGATCGGCCTGTTCATGGGCGTCGGGTTCCTGGCCTGGTTCTCCGGCATGCACCAGCTGTTCCAGTTCAACACCATCCAGGCCGGCGGCGGTGTCGGGCAGGAATTCCTCTTCATCATCGCCGCCGTCGTCGGCGGCACGCTGCTGACCGGTGGTTACGGATCGGCGATCGGTACCGCGCTGGGCGCCTTCATCTTCGGGATGACGCAGCAGGGCATCGTGTTCGCCGGGTGGGACCCGAACTGGTTCCGGGCCTTCCTGGGAGTCATGCTGCTGCTCGCGGTCGCGGTGAACCTGTACGTCAAGAAGCTGTCCAGCACCCGGAAGGCCTGAGGGGTTCACGATGACCGATACGTTGCAGCATCACGCGGACCCGCACCTGCACAAGGGTGAACCGCTGATCCAGATGACCGACGTCGGCAAGACCTACGGGGCCATCAGAGCTCTCAAGGGCATCGACCTGCAGGTCAACGCCGGCGAGGTGACCTGCGTGCTCGGCGACAACGGCGCCGGGAAGTCGACGCTCATCAAGATCATGTCCGGGCTGCACGGCCACTCGGAGGGCTCCCTGAAGGTGGACGGGAAGGAGGTCCGTTTCGCCTCTCCCCGCGAGGCGCTGGATCACGGGATCGCCACCGTGTACCAGGACCTGGCCGTCGTCGGCCTGATGGAGGTGTGGCGGAACTTCTTCCTCGGCTCCGAACTACGGGCCGGCGGGTACCCGCTCGCACCGATGAAGATCAAGGAAATGCGGCAGATCGCCGACAGTGAGCTCAAGAAGATGGGCATCACGGTCAAGGACATCAACCAGCCCATCGGCACCCTGTCCGGCGGCCAGCGGCAGTGCGTCGCGATTGCCCGTGCCGTCTACTTCGGCGCCCGCGTGCTGATCCTGGACGAGCCGACGGCGGCCCTGGGCGTCAAGCAGTCCGGGGTGGTGCTGAAGTACACCGCGGCTGCGCGTGACGCCGGCCTGGGCGTCGTCTTCATCACCCACAACCCGCACCACGCCTACCTCGTCGGCAACCACTTCATCATCCTCAAGCTCGGCCAGCGGGTGCTGGACAAGAAGCGTTCCGAGGTCACCCTCGAAGAGCTCACCGCCGAGATGGCCGGCGGACGGGAGCTCGCCGAGCTGTCCCACGAACTTCAGGGCCGCTGACCGAGTCGTCGTCTTCGGGCTGCTCGCACCGTCGGGCCGCCCGGGAACTCCCCGTCAGCGCATGCGCTGCCGGCGATCTGCTCCACCACGGACACGCAACAGAAGGGTTTGGACACGTGACAGTCAGGGTCGGAGTCATCGGCGTCGGGATGATCGGCAAGGACCACATCCGCCGGCTGACCACCGTTCTCGCGGGCGCCTCTGTGGTGGCCGTGACCGATGTGAACCTCGATGAGGCGGGAAAGGTGGCGGCCGGCATCTCCGGCGCCACGGTGCACCCCACGGGTCAGGAGCTGATCGACAGCGACGCGGTGGATGCGGTGCTGGTGTGCTCCTGGGGTCCGACGCACGAAGAATACGTGCTGGCCTCGATCGCCGCCGGTAAGCCGGTGTTCTGCGAGAAGCCTCTTGCGCCAACGCAAGAGGCGTGCGAACGCATCCTGGACGCCGAAGTCGCGGCGGGCCGGCGCCTGGTCCAGGTGGGTTACATGCGCCGGTACGACACCGCGTACCGGGCGATGAAGGCCGTGGTGGTCAGCGGTGACATCGGCGCGCCGCTGCTGATGCACGGCACGCACCGCAACCCGTCGGTGCCCGGTCACTACACCCGGGAGATGGCGATCACCGACACGGCCGTGCACGACATCGACCTGACCCGCTGGATGCTCGGCGAGGAGATCGTCGCCGTGCAGGTGCTCAAGCCGCGGAAGAACAGCCTGGGTGGCCGGCTCGAGGACCCGCTGCTGATGGTGTTCGAGACCGAGAGCGGCGTGCTGGTCGACGTCGAGACGAGCGTCAACATCCGCTACGGATACGACATCCGTGGCGAGGTGGTCGGTGAGCAGGGCACGGTCGCGCTCGCCGAGACCGCTCCGGTCACGGTGCGGCGGGACGGCGCCTTCATCGGGCGTGTGCCCGGTGACTGGCGGGAGCGGTTCCTGCGCGCGTACGACGTCGAGATCCAGGAGTGGATCGACACTGTGGGCGGCCGGGGCGAGTTCGGCCCCAGCGCCTGGGACGGATACGCCGCCGCGGTCGTCTCCGACGCCGCCGTGGAGGCGCTGCACGACGGATCCCGGGTGAACGTCAAGCTCATCGAGAAGCCCACGCTGTACAGCTGACTGCGCCAGGGGCGCCACCTGCGTGGTGGCCGGCGGTGGCCTCCGTCCGCTTTCATCGCTTCTGCAGACTGCCGTTGCGGTGGAACGGCACTGCGTTCGCCGGTGGTCGCGGACCATGAAACAGCAACTCACCGAACAGGATTGCCGTGAAGATTGCTCTCGACCCGCACATGATCCGCCACGTCCCGCTGCTGGAACTGCCCGGTGTCGTCGCCGATCACGGCTACGAATGGATCGAGCTTTCCCCGCGGGAGGACTTTCTCCCGTTCTTTCGGCACCCCCGGGTGGACCTGGCGACAGTGCGCCGGTTTCGCAAGGAACTCGACGCCGCAGGCGTCGGGGTGTCCACCGTGTTGCCGCTCTACCGCTGGGCCGGTCCGGACGAGGACGAACGTCAGGCCGCGGTGCGGAACTGGAAGCGGGCCATCCAGATCACCGTCGAGCTCGGCACGACGCGAATGGTGTCGGAGTTCAACGGCCGACCCGAAGCGGTGTCCGCCAGCGAGAACAAATTCCTCGCGTCGTTGGAGGAGCTGCTGCCGATCTTCGACCGGGAGGGCATCGACCTGGCGCTCGAGCCGCATCCCGACGACTTCATCGAGGACGGCATCGAGGCGATCAACGTGATCCGCGGGATCGACCACCCCCGGCTCTCCTACCTGTACTGCGCACCGCACACCTTCCACATCGGCAACGACCCGGCCGGCATCATCGCCCACGCCGGCGATCTGCTCACCGACGTCCACCTGGCGGATTCGCTGAACTTCCGGGCGTCGTCCGGGTTGCGGTACATCATCAACCCGCCCGGCTCGGCCGCCCGCATCCATCAGCACCTCGACATCGGGCAGGGCGAAGTGGACTTCCCGCAACTGTTCTCGCTGCTGAAACAGCACCACTTCGACGGTCAGCTGACGGTGTGCGTGTTCGCCTGGGAGGACCGGGCGGAGGAGTCCAACCGGTTCAACCTCGCCACAGCGACGGACTTTTGGGCGAACGCCTGACCTGCGGAGCACACTGAGCGAGCCGTGGCGGCTGTGCCGATCGCTTCTGCCGATCGCCGTGACGGGGCCGGGACGGGAGGTGCCGTGACGCAACCCTTCCGTCGCCGACCTCTGACGCCCGCCGTGTCTCTCCTCGCCGTGGCAGCCGTCCTGGCGGTCACCGTCGCGGGCTGCGGTGGTGCGGAGGCGAGTTCATCCGCGGCCGCGTATCGCCTGCCGTGGCCGGCGGGCTCCGCCGAGCCCGTCCTGCAGGGCGTGCTGACCACCGATCCCGTCAGCGGCTCGTGCACGAGCGGCTGCGCCACCCACCGCGACGACGGAATGCACTTCGCGCTGGATTTCGGTCTGCCCGAGGGAACGCCCGTGCTCGCCGCGCGCGGCGGCACCGTCGGGCTCGCGCAGGGGAGCTGGTCGCCGTCGCACTGTGGGGGTCTCACGCCGATCGCCGACCCACCGCCGGGCTACCTCGTCAACGGTCTGATGGGTAACCAGGCCAACTTCGTCCGCATCGACCACGGCGACGGAACGTCCGCGCTGTACATGCACCTCCGCGACGTCACGCCGGCCATCCTGCAGAAGGCGCAGTCCGGAGGCACTGTCGCTCAGGGTGAGATGCTCGGTTCCAGCGGCAAGACCGGGTTGACCCAGTGCCGGCCGCACCTGCATTTCCAGGTGGAGGACACCGTTCCCGCCGACTGGTTCACCGCCTCCCAGCCGGTGTCGTTCGCCGACGCGGCGGTCACCCGCGATGCCCCCGACGGGGTGCCGGTCGAGGGCCGGTCGTATGTGTCCGACAACGTGCCTTCGGGTGCCCCGAGGTAGCTCTTCGGAACAGGCCGTCGGATGACGGGCATCGGCGGGGTGGAGGTTGGTCCGGCTGCCCTGTTACGGGCATCGGTGGGGCGGCACTCGAGTCCAGCCCCCGCCAACAGTTCCCGCGCCATCGGCGGGGCAGCTACCAAGCCCGTGGGCAAATCATCGGCACCGGCGGGGTAGCTCTTGTGTCCGGGCGCTGATCACAGCATCGCCCGCCTGCTGACCCGTCGCGGCGCTGGGCCCAAAATGCCGGTCAAGTAGAGCGTGTCGTACCCGACCGGCCCCGTCGCTCCTTCACCGGCCGCTCCCGGACGGGTCCATACCTGCACCCGGTCACTCTGCGGACGACAGTTCCTCTACGGCCGCGTCGGCCTCCAGAAGCACGGCGGCGGCCACCTGCAGGCCCTCGATGCGGCCCAGTTCGGTGTCCTCGTGCTCGATGTTGACCAGCATTTCCGGGTCCACGTCGCGCAGCGCGCGGAGGAACTCCGTCCAGAACGCCACGTCATGACCCTTTCCCAGGGCGACGAAGTCCCAGGCGGACTTCTTCGGCCACTCGTTGGCCCATTCGTCGCCGCCGAGGTTGACCCGCGGTTCGTCGGGGGAGAGCCGCCGGAAGCTGTTGTCCAGCACTCCGTACAGCTTGGCGTTGTCGGTGTTGATCCGGACGTCCTTCGCGGCGGCCTGGAACACCAGCGGACCCAGCGCGCGCACAACGGCGACCGGGTCCATCTGCTGCCAGAACAGGTGGGAGGCGTCCAGTTCAACACCGACGTGGGTGGCGCCGGTCAGGTCGACCAGCTTGACCACGTCCGCGGTGTTAAACACCATGTTCTGCGGGTGCAGCTCCAACGCGACCTTGACGTCGAGATCAGCTGCGAGGGCGTTGATCTCCGCCCAGAACGCGGCCGCGATGCCCCACTGGTAGTCGAGCACGTCCAAGGCAGCGGAGTTCCAGGCATTGACGATCCAGTTGGGGTGGCTGGCGCCGGGTTCCCCGCCGGGCAGACCCGACATCGTCACCACGCGGTGCTGGCCGAGCCGGTTGGCCAGGCGGATGGACCGCCGGATGTCCTCGGCGTGCTTGTCGCCGATGAGCTTGTTGGGGTGCAGCGGATTGCCGTTGCAGTTCAGCCCGGCGATGGACACGCCGGTTCCGTCAAAGATGCCGAGATAGTCGTCCCGGGCGGTGTCGCTGACCAGGATGTCGTCGAAGGTGGGGATGTGCACTGCGGGCAGGAAGCCGCCGGAGTTGATCTCGATGCCGGTCAGCCCGAGATCGGCGATCACGGTGAGGGCCTCGGGCAGGGACCGGTCGTGCAGGATCGCGTTGTAGACGCCGAGCTTCACAGGGAGACCTGCTTTCCGTTGTCGCCGGCCGAGGCGGTCACCGCGGCCAGGATTTCCATGTTGTGGACGCCTTCGTCGAAGGTTGCGCAGCGCGGCAATGACGACGCCTCGTCGATGCCGGCCACCTCTTCCAGAAAGGCTCGTGCCTGGTAACCGAACGCATCGTTCTGCCCGAACCCGACACTGGGTGCATCCATCGCCAGGCCGGCGGCCAGGTAAGGGTGCTCGGGTCCGAGAATGACTTGCCGGTAACCGTTCTGGGCGGCCATTCCCTCATGGAGGAACAGTTCGATCTCGGCCGGCCGGCGCTGGTCGAACCGCGCGGCGCCGTTTTCACAAAAGACCTCGAAGATGAGGCTGTTGGCGTGGCCGGCGGCAACCCGTGACACCTCGAACCCACCGGCGGCGCCGCCCGCGAACTGCGCGGAGAAGCCCGCGTAGTCATCGTTGGTCACCGGCTCGAAGACGTCGCTGACCGCGGCGTGATCGTGACCCATCACCGCACCGAGGGGTAGCGGCCGCTTCTCGATGACGGTGCTCAGCCGGCCACCGTGCACCGATGTGATTCCGCCGCAGAGGAACTCGCCGACGTACGCGAGGTGGCTGCCGACATCGGCCAGCGCACCCGTGCCCGGTAGGCCCTTGAACCGCCAGCTCATCGGCGCGGTGGGGCTGAAGCCGTAATCCGTCCAGTACCGGCCGCTGAAATGCAGCACCCTGCCGAGAATGCCGGTCCTGATCAGGTCTCGAATGTAGGCAATGCCGGGGGTGCGCCGAAAGGTGAAGCCCGCTTTGGCGATCGTCGACGCGGAGCGGGCCGCGGTCGCCATGGCTCGCGCGTCCCCGAGGGCGTCGCTCAGCGGCTTTTCGCACAGCACATGCTTGCCGGCCCCAAGCAGTCCCTCGACCACCTCACGGTGAAGCGAGTTCGCAGTGACGACGCTGACCACGTCGATGTCGTCGGCCTCCGCGATGGCCTGCCACGACGTGTCGTTCCGCTCGTACCCGAACCGGCGTGCCGCCAGCGAACCGAATTCGGCGTTGACGTCACCGATCGACACCAGCCGGATGGGCGGCAGCACGGGCTCGTACAACGACGACGCCGTCCGGTAGGCGGCCGCGTGTGCCCGGCCGGCCATCCCGGCGCCGATCACCGCGACACCGAGGCTGTCTGTCATGTTCTTCTCCTGAGGAAACGCAGTGGTGGGCCGGCGCCGTGCGTGCGCACGTGCCCGGCTGGGGCTGTGGCGCTGGGATAGTTGGACCCCCGGCGAGAGAGCCTCGGGCTTTCGGTCACTGGAATTGCGGTGACACCGGAATGCAGTGTGAGGTGAGGCTAGACCGGTCTAGTCGACGCGGTCAAGAGTGCGGACTGCAGATAAATAGACCGGTCTAGTAGAGTCGCAGCCATGTCGGCACGGGACGAGGAGCGAGCATCGTGACGGACGGCTCAGCGATGCGCGGCCCGACGATGAAGGACGTCGCGGTCGCCGCCCGTGTGTCCAAGGCGCTCGTCTCCATCGTCTTCCGGGGCGAGCCCGGCGCCAGTGACGAAACCCGCGCCCACGTCTTCGCCGCGGCGAACGCCATCGGGTACCGGCACAACCGCACTGCGAGCAGGCTTGCGCGGAGCAGAACTAGGCTGATCGGCGTCACCTTGACGCTGCGCAACAGCTTTCACGCGGAATTGGTCGAGGACATCCAGGCCGAAGCCGACGAGGCCGGATACGAGATCGCGTTCGGCACCATGACCCGAACCCACGACGAGCGCCGCGCCATCGACACGCTGCTGGAGTTCCGCTGCGAGGCCCTCATCCTGCTGGGCCCGGAGATGGCCGCGGCGGAGCTGATGGCGCTGGGAAGGCAGCTACCGACCGTCGTGATGGGCCGGCCGAAGGTACCGGACGTCGTCGACGTGGTGCGGACGGCCGATGCGGACGGCATCGGACGGGCCGTCGATCATCTCGTGGAGTTAGGTCATCGCCGCATCGTGCACGTCGACGGCGGCACCGGCCCGGTGGCGGCACCACGGCGCAACGGCTACCGGGCGGCGATGCGCCGGCATGGCCTGGCCGATCTGATCCGGGTCGTCCCGGGCAGCTACACCGAGGAGGGCGGCGTCGCCGCCGCCACCGGCCTGCTGGCGGAGCCGAGCCTGCCGACCGCGATCGTCGCCGCCAACGACCGCAGCGCCATAGGCATCATAGACGCGCTTGTCCGGGCGGGGGTGCGCATACCGGAGGACGTGTCGATCGTCGGCTATGACGACAGCCCCCTCGCCCGCCTCGGCCACCTCAACCTGACCACCGTCAGCCAGGTGCCGCGGGAGCAGGCACGGCACGCCATTGACCTGGCCGTGCAGCGGTTGGACGAGGGTCGGACGGAGTCGCGCGAGGTCGTACTGCAGCCCTCGTTGGTTATCCGAGCAACGACGGCCGCACCGGCGTTCGTCGGTATACCGCCGGTCCCCCCGCTGCAGGCAGAACCGGCGTGACGTTGTCGTTGAGACCGCCGGATCATCGCAGTCGTCACGGCTGAGCACGCCGGCCCTGTGTCGCCGTCGTCCGGCCGTAGCTGTTGGCCATGTCCAAATGTCCGCTCGTCAGTGAGAGCAACACGTTCATGGTGGTGCAGTTTGCCCACATCTCGTGGTGTTCGTGCATCAGTTGCCTGTGACGGCTGCACTCGCGTGAAACGGTGCAACCATCCCATGTGCGGAGAGTAACGAATCAATACCCTGCGTAATAGAGCAGGAAACCCTGCTCTTGACGCCTTCCGCTCCGAAGGCCGGCCGGGGACTGGCTCGCCGATCGAGTGGTTGGCTCCTCGACGATAGGTGTGCGTCATGAAGCGGCGAATGCACTCGGTCCGACGTCTGGGCGGTGTCCTCGGAAGGCTTTCCTTGGTTGCCGCAGTCACTGTTCCCTTCATCATGGGTGCAATGACCACCACAGCGGGGGCCTCGGAGGCTGCGCCAATCTTGGTGTCGAGTAGCGCCCTGCTGGCGGACGCTCCCAGCGACCTGGGCACGTCAGGCGCGGCTGTGGTCGGCACCGCACGTTACCCGGTTCCTGCCAACGCCGTGTACGTCGCTCCGAACGGTTCGGATTCGAACGCAGGGACGTCAACAGCACCGCTCAAGACGGTCCAGACTGCCGTGGGCAGAGCACCTGCCGGCGGCACGGTCGTTCTGCGGGCCGGGACCTACCACCAGTCTGTGTCAATCGTCTCTCGTACCGTCACCATCCAGAACTATCCCGGTGAGGCAGTGTGGTTCGACGGAAGTTCCGTTGTCACGAATTTCCGCGCCTCGGGGAGTGCGTGGGTCCTAGAGAGCTGGACGAGCCGTTTCGACGCGAGCGCTTCCTACTCCTTCGGCGGCTCCGACGGCAATACGCCTGGGTGGACGTTCGTCAATCCGGCGCATCCGATGGCATCGCACCCGGACCAGGTCTGGATCGATTCGATCGCGCAAGCGCAGGTCGGTTCACTCTCGCAGGTGAGACCTGGAACCTTCTTCGTGGACTACGCCGCCAGGCGGCTGTACATCGGGTCGAACCCGTCCGGACACACCGTTCGCTCCAGTGACATCGCGAAGGCAATCAGCATCCGCACGCCGAACTCTGTGCTTCGCGGAGTCGGCATCCGTCGATATGCCCCATCCATTCCGCATATCGGGGCGGTCACTGCCGAGCAGCCCGGCATCATCCTCGAGAACAATGTGTTCTCCGACAATGCGACGACCGGCTTGGGCATCATCGCCAAGGACATCACGGCCAACAAGTTGACCGTCGAACGCAACGGCCTGCTGGGCATCCATGTTGCCACGGCGGACAACGTGAAGCTGTTGAACGTGCGGTCCACCGGCAACAATACGGAGCATTTCAACACCGCCCCGGTATCAGGCGGAATGAAGATCGGTCGATCGCGAGGAGTGACGATCGACCACGGCACTTTCGGTTCCAATGAAGGACCCGGAATTTGGCTCGACGTATCGGTCTATAACACGACCATCACCAACAGCGTCGTCACCGGAAACGCCAATCACGGACTATTTCTCGAGATATCCGCCAAGGTGGTGGTGGCGAACAACCTGATATCGAGAAACGGGGCTAATGGCATCAAGCTGAACAACACGAGCGATGTGTCCATCTGGAACAATACTTTTATTGACAATGGACGCCCGCTGTGGATCGTCCAGGATGCGCGCCGTGGTTCGAATCCCAGGGATTACGGACACGATTTGCGGCAACCACAGCCAGATCCGACGATGACCTGGATCAATGGCCCGGTCATTGTGCGCAACAACGTCTTCAGTGGTGCGACGATATTGAATGGCCTGATGGCGGTCGAAGATTACTCACGCGAGTTCACCGCCGAGCAGATGCGGGTCTCAGCGCAAGGCGACGTTTATCAGCGTGATTCGGCTGGTCGTCCAGCAGCGACGGTGATCTGGGCACGTGGTGCCCAACCTGCCGCCCTGTACACGACCCTCGCCGCATTTAAGGGGGCGACGGGTCAGGAGTCCCGAGGAATCGCGCTCGACGGCAGCGAGGCCGTACTCGCAGACGGATCGCTGACCAGTTCGGTCGCCAACGTTCAGAGCACCGTGGCTGAACCCCTGCCGTCGCAGATTGCGAACCTGATGAGGCAACCGGTCGGCACGCGACGAATAGGTGCCATCATCACGCGATCGAACCTCGCACCCAGCGCGGCCTTCTCGGCAGCGGTCAAGAATCTGCAGGTCACAGTCGACGGTACGAAGTCCATTGATCCGGATGGCACCGTCACCACCTACCAATGGAACTTCGGCGACGGAACGACAGCCTCAGGGGCGTCAGCGACCCACTCCTATCGTGCCGCGGGCACATATCAAGTGGCGCTGACCGTGGCCGACAACCGGGCAGCAACCGCGCGGGTCGTCCACTCGGTGACCGTGGTTGCCGCTACCGAACTGGCGTCCGATACATTCGGCCGGACGGTTGCCGGCGGTTTCGGCACGGCAAGCGTCGGTGGTGCATGGACGGTGAAGGGAACAGCACAGAATTACTGGACCGATGGCCAGGTGGGACGCATGCGATTGGCGGCGCCGGGCTCCTCCCTTGCGGCCAGCCTTCCAAGGGTCTCCGGTGCTGACGTCGACATCACTGTCAGCTTCGCATTAGACAAGATCCCCACCAATAAGGGGACGTACCTATCCCTTGATGGGCGCCACCAAGCCGATAGTTCGACCTATCGTGCCAAGGTCATCGTGAGCGGTAACGGAGCGCTCGTCCTTCAGCTCTTCAGGGTTTCCGGCGTCGGAGCGGAGACAGCGCTCACGTCCGTCGCTGTTCCTGGGATGACCTACAAGCCCGGCAATCTCATTCGACTCCGATTCCAGATTGTCGGCGCCAATCTCCGCGCCAAGCTTTACCCCGCAACGACAGCCGAGCCAGCAAACTGGGTGACGAGCGCGACCGATACGGCCATCACGGCGCCTGGTTCGATCGGACTCATTGCGACGTTGTCGAGCACGGTGACCAATGCACCGGTGGTCGTGACCGTCGACAATCTCGTGGCGATGAGAGCTCAACGCTGAATCGGCCGCCACGCCGCCCAGCGAGCTAGATCTGCCGACCCGAGCGCTGCCTTCACGCGAACGGTCACAAGTCCTTGAATGTGCGTGGTTCCGGTGTTCGAGGGTGTGGCGATCCAGGTGATTCCGGCCCGGCTGGCGAGGAAGTGCTCACGGCACAGGTGCGGCGGATAGGTCGTCGAATCGTGTCACAACGGGTGCGTTCGTCGCGCTGCCTGACAAGTAGCTCGTCAAACCCAATCCACCGGCGACCTGAAGTGCGGCAGTGGAATCGGTTGCGGTTGCATGCCAGGTGCTGGGCTCCGCGACCCCACCGGACCACACCCTCGCGCGCAGCGTCGTAGGATTACTTCCCGTCGCCTGCACACGAATGCGTACGCCGATCGTCGGGTTGAAGGTCAGACCAGCGACG
>JAESFR010000178.1_pt1 | contig 34855 bp, 32 predicted proteins | sample 9266191 | NCBI WGS metagenome assembly JAESFR01 (sample SAMN14503063, study PRJNA617104) | algae metagenome | isolation source: Pleurocapsa minor HA4230-MV1 and co-occurring heterotrophs from cement on... | place: USA: Nuuanu Pali Lookout, Hawaii | collected 2009-07-20
ACCGGCGGAGACACCGGCACCGGCGGAGACACCGGCACCGGCGGAGACACCGGCACCGGCGGAGACACCGGCACCGGCGGAGACACCGGCACCGGCGGAACCGGCGGAGACACCGGAACCGGCGACGCGGCGACGGCACCCTGACCCGGTGAGCACTCCGATGACGACTCTTCTCACCAGCTCGTCGGACGCCCGGACCGCCTCGATCATGCCCCGCGCTGCGCACGCGCTGACCGCCCTGCATGAGATCGTCGCCTCCGGACGTCCCGTCCGCGCCGCCCTCGTGGGCGGCTCGGGCTCCGGCAAGACCGATGCCCTGCGGTTCCTGCAGGCTCAGCTCGAAGCCGACGACCGACCGGTCCGGCTGCTCGGCGCCCGCGACCGCGTGTCGGCGATCCCCGACGACGTCGCGCTCCTCGTCGACGACGCCCACGCGCTCGACGGCGCGCGGCTGACGCAGCTGATCGACCGGGCGCAGCGCTCCGACGCCGCCCTCGTGATCGCCTACCGCACGTGGCCGGCCCCCGCCGAACTCAAGGAGCTCACGCGCGCCGTCGAACGCACCGCACCCGCGGTGCTCCTCGGCGAGATCACCCACGGCGAGCTGCGGGAGCTCCTTCCCGACGCCTCGGCCGAGTGCGAGGAGCGGATCCTCGCCGCCACCAGGGGCCTCGCCTGGCTCGTCTTCGAGTGCGTTCAGGCGCACACCGGGCTCTCCTACGAGGGGAGCGACTGCGGCGACGAGGCGGCGCACGCCGACGTCACGCGCACCGTGCAGCGCCGCATCGCGCACCGGCTGGAGACCGTCTCACCGCGACTGCGTCGCCGCATCGAGGCACTGAGCCTCGGACTCGGCGACGCCGACGACGACCGCGACTCGCGCGCCGACCTCATTGCCGAGGGCTACGCCGAGGGGCTGCTCCTCGCCAACGGGCGTCCGGCGCCCCTCGTCGCGATGACGGCACGAGCCGGCATCCCGGTCGACCGTCTCGTCGACCTCGTCGAAGCCGGCTCCCTCGACCTGGTGCCGGGATCGGATGTCGCGGCGAGCCTCGACGGGCTGGTCGACCCTGCTCTCGGCGACCGCCTCGCCGCCCGCGCCCGTCGCGAGATCGGCCGTGACCCGGTGCTCGCGGTCACCCTTTTCGACTACGCGCTCCGCTGCGGCGCCGATCGTCGCGCGCTTGCCGCTTCCTACGCGCACGCGCTGTGGGCAGCCGGCGACGTCGACGGCGCCGGAGCGTTGCTCGATGAGATCGCCGCGGACGGCGACGGCACCTCGCTGTCGACCGCCGACCACGATCTCCTCGCCGACGCGGTGGCGGCCACCTGGGCCGACCGCGGAATGATGTCGCTCGCCCACCAGAGCTACCTGGCGGTCCCACCGGCCGCCCCCGCCGGCGCCACGCGGGCACTGGTGACAGCGGCAGGTGCCGGGCAGGCCGCCCAGAACGGGGATTCGGATTCGGATGCCTCGGCCGCGGCCGGCTCGGCGCCCTCCGCACTCGGCGTCGCACTGCAGCTGTGGGCACGGGGTCTTCGCGCATCGCTGGAGACCACTCCCACGCGCGGCGCGCTCGACGACCTGCGGCGCGCCTCCGAGCTCTACACGGCGAGCCGGGATGTGTCGCCCGTCACCGAGCTTCCCGCCGTCGTCGCTGCCATCGCCGCGATCGGCATGGGAGACGTCGGCGCCGCGCACGCCGTCCTCGACGACGCCCTGCGAAACCGCCAGGGCGGCGAGCGGTGGCGTCCGCACCTGCAGCTGTGGAACGCGTGGCTCGCTCTGCAGAGCGAGCAGCCGGCAGAGGCCCGTGCACTCCTGGCAGCAGCCACCGACGGCACGCACCTCTCGCCCCGTGACGACCTCCTCGCGGCGGCGGTGAAGGTGGGCCTCGCCCGTCGGTACGACGACACCACGACCCTCGCTGCGACGTGGGAGGCGGTGAAGTCGCGGGCAACGCGCCCCGAGGTGGACCTCTACCTCCTCCTTCCCCTCGGCGAACTCGTCATCGTCTCAGCCCGGCTGGGCGATACCCGGTGGACGCAGTCGGCGTTCGACGCTGGTCTCTCCCTCGTCGCTCAGCTCGGCGAGCCGTCGCTGTGGTCGGCGCCGCTGCACTGGGCGGGCATTCAGCGAGGCATCCTGCTGAACCATCCCGACGATCTGGCACCACACGCTGGCACCACACGCGCGAGCTCTCGTGGGCGCAGCGCCCCACAATCTCCTCGCCGCGAAGATGTCGCACGCCGGGCGCGTGTGGACCGCAGTTCTCGCCGGTCAGGTCGACCCCGACGCGATCGAGGAGGCCGCGCGCGGCCTCGCCTCCGTCGGACTGGCGTGGGACGGCGCCCGCCTCGCGGGTCACGGGTCACGCCGGGCCGATGACCGGAAGGTCAGCTCGCGCCTCCTCGCCTGCGCCCGCGAGCTGCACCCGCGGGAGACTCCTCGCGCCGCCGAATCGGACTCGCATAATCTGCCGGCCCGTTCCGCCGCTCCCAGCCCGCTCAGCGATCGTGAGCGGGAGGTCGCCGAGCTGGTTCTGCAGGGGAAGACGTACGCCGAGATCGGCAAGGAGATCTTCATCTCCCCGCGCACCGCCGAGCATCACATCGCCCAGATCAAACGGCGCTTGGGGGCCACCTCGCGCTCGGACCTCATCGCGAAACTACGTGTGACGCTCGGCGCCTCCGGGCCGAGCGACGGAGGGCTCACCCGATGACACGCCGACCTTCGGGGCAACCCCGTACCCGCCCCCAGACCTTTCGGGCTTAACCCCGATTCCAGACCCAAGACCACCGAATAGCCTCTGACATGAGTCTCGAAGAGACAGGAGCCGACTGATGACTACACCGCTGGCGACCATCGCCGACGCACTGATTGAATTCATACTGAGCCTGCTGAAGGATCCCGACGCAGCTGCCGAATACGACAAGGATCCCGAGGGCACGCTCGCCAGTGCCGGCCTCAGCGGATGCACCGCGGAGGATGTCCGCGCGGTTGCTCCGATCATCGTGGACCGTCCGGATGTGCACCCGCACCCGAACCCCCACCCTCCGCACCCCGGGCCTCCGAAGCCGCCGGTGGAGAAGGAGATCTGGAACATCGCCAACAACTTCCACATCGACAACCGGGCGACGATCGTCGACCAGTCGGTGAACCAGAACATCTGGGCGAACGGCGACGTCAACCAGATCTTCGACCAGGAGGCGAACGTGGCGAGCGGCGACGAGTCGGTTGCCGCCGGCGAAGACGCGGATGTCGACAACTCCACCACCGATGTGGCGACCGGCGACATCTCCATCGGCAACGAGACGACCGATGTCGACATCACCGACTCGTTCGACGACGAGTCGACGAACACCGACACCGATGTGGTCGTCGTCGCCGACGAGTCGTTCAATGACGAGTCGACGAACGTCGATGCCGATGTCGCGGTCGACGACTCGTTCAATGACGTCGCTGTGGTCGAGACGGAGACGTCGTACGAGGCGGACAACAGCGGCAACATCGCCTCCGACGAGGCGATCGTCTACACGGAGGTCGACGACCAGCCGTAACGGTCTTCACCGTAAGGTTCTTCTGTGACCGACGATCAGAAGCCCCCTCAGCCGCGCGCCGATGCCCCAAGCCGGCGCGCGGCTGAGGATTCTTTCGTGGAGGATGTGCTCGCCCAGCACGCGGCGACGGAGAAGCGCCGCGCGCAGCAGCGCCCCGGCGCGGCTCCTCCGACCCAAGGGCAGCCGCGTCCCCAGGGCCCGAGTGAGCCACGCCCTCAGGGGCAGGGCGAACCGGGTCCTCAGGGGCAAGGTCAGCCGCGCCCGCAGGGCGAAGGGCAGCCGCGCCCACAAGGCCAGGGCCGCCCACAGGGTCAGGCGCAGTCACGACCCCAAGGGCACGGTCAGCCGCGCCCACAGGGGCAGGGTCAGCCGCGCCCGCAGGGGCAGGGCCAGCCACGCCGGCAGGGCCAGGGTCAGCCGCCGCAACGGCCGCCGCAGGGAGCTCAGCCGTATCCCGGCCGCCCTCCCGTGGGAGCTCAGCCGCCCACCACGCAGGGTCCCACCGGTGCGACCCTCGGACGCATCCAGCCGGTTCAGGTACCCATCGACCAGGCGCGGTTCGCGCCGGGGCAGCAACCGCCTGCGCAGCAGCAACCGGTTCCGCTCTACACCGACCCCGAGCCACCGCAAGGTGCGATGGTCTCCACTCCCCGGCGGGCGTTCCAGCCGAAGCGCGACGCTCCCGAGCGGCCCGCGCTCGCACGTCCCGGTGCGGCGCCGGTGCTTGCGAAGGCTCCCCCGCCCTTCACGGTGCGGATGACGCAGCTTCTGTGGTTCCTGAGCTTCGCCGTCGGGGCGGTCGCCGTCGTCTTCTACTTCGTCATCCGCGAGGACCAGCTCCCGCTGATCCAGGACGTCATCCGCGGCGTCAGCGAAGGGCGCCCCGACGACACCTACGAGCTCGCGGCTGAGATCCTCTTCTGGATCGTCTTCGGGTTCATGGTCGGCATCCTGTTGATCCAGATCACCCTGCTGGTGTCGTTCTCGGGGCGGAAGCCCAACATCCGGTGGTGGCAGCTGATGACGACGATCCTGATGGTCGTCGTCTATCTGCTCGGCCTAGAGTTTGTCGGGACCGGAGAGTACGGGGCGATGCTGCAGCAGCTCTTCATCGGGCAGGCTGGCCTCGCCGTCTTGGCGCTGCTGTTCAGCACCTTCCCCAACGCGCTCCGATGGACCTCTCGTCGCGTCGACGTCCGCCCCGCCGGCGGCGCTGAGGACTTCTGACGCGACTTCCTCGAGGCTCCGGATGACCACCCGGCACACCTCCACGGCGGCGCGCTCCGTCAACGGGGACTGACTGAGCGACCGCCAGTAGGCGAGCTGGCTGTCCACCTCGTCGCGGATCGCTGCCGCTGGCGCATCGTCCTCCAGACCGAGGCGGGCGGTGGCCGTCACTCCCTGACCGCCGATGATCCGCTCGGCGAGGCTGGCGTCTGCCGGCCGGAGGGGGAGCCCGGAGGCCTTCGCCTGCGACAGCAACGACAGCTCGCGGAGGGTGTGCGCGGTGGCGCGGATCCGCTCGATGTCGCCGAGGATCGCCCGCGTCCCGTCGCGCGGAGCCTCACGGATCGTCTGCTCCAGCCCATCGAGCACGCCGCGCACCTTGAGGTCAGCGCCGCGGGTGCGGAACTGCTCGCGGACGAACTCCTGCAGCTCGTTGAGACCGCTGTGCTGCACGAGCTGTTCGGCGAGATCGGTCGACGTCGACGCTCCCCCGCGGATGAGGGCCGTCGCGAGCCGCACGCCGAAGATGCCGAACCGCCCGAGAAGCTGCTTGCGCACCTTCTCGCTCAGCGTCGTGAGGTCGGAAGGACGCGCGAAGCGGTCGGCGGACACCATCAGCCGCTCGCGATCGTCGCGCGGCAGCGCGGCGAGCTCCTTGAAGGCGGCGTACTCGTCTTCGCGGAGCGTCTTCGCGCTCTCTGCGAGGAGGCCCGCGACGGGCACGACCCCGAGCGACAGCGAGGCCAGGTCGCCGTCCTTCTCGTAGCGACGGGCGACCTTCTGCGCGGAGAGCATGGAGTCGATGCGGCCGGATCCGATCTCGTCGGCGCGCGACAGCACCGCGACGGCGTTCACTGTCTCGGAAGACCCTGCAGCGGTGTCACGGAACGATTCCAGGAACTTCAGATCCGAGGCGTGCAGGTGTCGCATGAGGTAGATGATCGCGTCAGCGGACGACGGCCGCGCCTCGGGCACCAAGAACGCGGTCGACCGGGCCGAGACATCCGTGGACAGCGACGCGATGCCAGGGGTGTCGATGAGGATGACCGAGCGCAGCCCGCTCGAGGGCCAGGCGACGTCGATCCACGCGACCTCCTCGGGGGGCACGCCTCCGAGCTCGAGCACGAGGCGACCGGCCTCGCGTTTGATGGGCATGCGCCGGGGCTCCCCCTCGTGAGGGTGGAGGGTGATGGCGGGGGTGGCGGAGTAGCGGTACCAGGTGACGACCCGGGTACACTCCCCCGCGTCGGTGGGCGCGATCTTCTCACCGAGGATGGCGTTGAGGAGGGTCGACTTCCCGGCCTTCACCATGCCGGCGAGAGCCAGGCGGAGGGGTTCGTGGAGGCGTCGTTGCAGGTCTTCGAGCGCGACGCGGATATCGGGGTCATCCTCGTACAGCTCGAGGGCCGACCGGATCATCTTCGCCGCGTCGTCGCGAACCGTCCCGGTCACCGCTGCACGGTCTCCAGCTGCTTGATGGGCGGGAGCTTCGGGATGCGCGCCCGCACCGCCTCGATCTGCGCGATCTGGGTCTGCAGCTCGCGGACCCGCGAGTCCTGGTTGGCCGAGAAGGAACCGGCGGCCTGCTTGGCAGCGAGGACCGCCTCCGACAGCGACCGGTGCAATTCGTCGGCGATGCTGCCGAAGTGGTCGCGTGCGGCGCGCTGCACCAGACGCAGTCGGTCTTTCAGCTGCTTCGAGACCTGGAAGATCACCTCGTCGATGTGGCGCCGGACGATGTTCTTCGCCTCGAAGCGGCGCCGCGACAGCCGGTTGCCCATGTCTTCGCGGTACGCACGGCGCCCCACGAGCACACCGGCGAGCAGTGACAGCGGGTTGATGAGCGAGAGTCCGATGAGGCCCGTGGCGAGTCCCACCATCAGCACGCCGCCGTACGAGCCGCGAACCCCGATGAAGATCTTCTCCGCGGCGCCGAGTGTTCCGGAGTCGAGATGGGAGATCGAGTCGACCGGATCGAGAACGCCGACGGTGTCGGCGACGTAGACGAGGGGGATGTCGGTCTCGCCCTCGAGGAAGAGGTCGGCCACCTCCTCGCAGAGCCAGCGGGAGCGTTCATCGGTCCAGACGAACGTCTCGGAGATCGCGGCCGAGATGCGCTGGTCGAGCCACTCGGTGAACTGCTCCCAGATGGGGCCGGGATCGCCTTCATCGATCGCATTCTCGGCCTCGCGCTGCACGCGACGGAGGCGGTCACGGAGGTCGTGCTCCATGTCGGAGATGAGGTCGGTGACGCCGTCGTTGAGTGCCGTCTGCCACTTCGACGAGCGGCCGCGGAACTCCTCTGCCTTCGCCTTCGCGTCTTCGAGCTGCGCGATCATCCGCGGGGTGTCTTCGGGATGGAGGATCGCATTCAGCTCGGTGTTGAGCGACATCTGCAGCTGGTCGACGACGGAGACGAGGTCGTGGACGGCCGAACGGGCGTGGATGTCTTCAGCGCGGCCGAGGACGTCACGCCGCAGATGCGAGACGAGGGCTGGGAAACCCGACTCGTCGTTGAGCTCGCGGTCCTGCAGCTGCGCCGCCATGAGACGAAGATCGCTCGAGACGGAGAACACCGGGACATCCCCGACGTCACCGAGGTGTCCGCGATCGATCTGCTCGATATCGCGCCATTGCGGGTACAGGTCGGTCTTGGCGATGACCGCGGCGACGTTCGGCGAGACGCGCATGGCGTGGCGGAGGAACTGCACCTCGGGTTCGGTGTACTCCTGCGACGCGTCCGAGACGAGCAGGACCGCGTGGGCGGTGGACAGAGCGCCGAGCGTGGTCAGCGCGTTGGTGGAGTCGAGTCCGCCGACGCCCGGGGAGTCGACGAGGCGCAGCCCACCCTTCAGCAGTTCGCGAGGGAGGGCGACTTCGGCGCCGACGATCTTCTGCTCGTTCTGGGGATTGCCCTTCTCGGAGACGTACTCGGCGAGGCTTTCGAGTGGCACTTCCTTGCGCTCGACGACACCGGGCTCGCCCTCTTTCTGCGTCACGACCCAGGCACCGGGGGTTTCGGAGTACCCGACAGCAGTCGGGACGCTCGTCGCCACATCGTCGTCCACCGGGCACACCGGCGCGTTGACGAGGGCATTGATGAGCTTGCTCTTGCCCTTCTTGAACTCACCGACGACGATGACCCGCACGTTCGGATCTTCGAGTCGATCGCGAGTGTGGTGGAGCCGACCCGCCAGATCGGCACGTCCCGCCGAATCGGCGAGCGTGCCGATGTTGTCCACGAGCGTGACGAGCGTTTTCCCCGTCGCACTCTGAGCCAGCGCCGGCGCGACATCCTGCCCCTGGTTGTCGGTGTTGTCCCCCACAAATCCCCCTTGGTCGTGCATCCCCACCCGACACGCTACGCCAATCCGGAGCGTCGGAGAACCTTCCGTGACACGGGCGGGAAACGCGCCTTGCCCGGCCGCTCCCCAAGGGGCGGCCGGGCAAGGGTGGTGTTCTAAAGAACCCGCGTTACTCGATCAGAACGTGGCCTCGTTGTCGTTGACCGTGGTGCTGTCGTCGCTGAAGAGGTTGCCGCTGTTCGACCAGTCCACGTCGGTGTCGACCTCGGTGTAGTCGAACTCGTTGAACGCGTCGTCGATGTCGACGTCGACGGCGGTGTTGGTCGACGAGTCGTTGAACGAGTCGTCGATCTCGAGCTCGTACTCGGTCCACTCGTTCGTCGAGTTGTCCTGGAACGAGTCGTCGATGGACAGCGAGTTCCAGGTGTTGCCGATGTAGACGTCACCGACCTCGATGTCGACCGACGAGTTGTCGACCGTCGCGTCGTCGCCAGCAGCGGTCGAGTAGTCGCCCGAGGCGACCGCCGCACCCTGACCGAAGAACTGCGACACATCGTCGCCTGCCTCGATGTTCTGGTTCACCGACTGGTCGACGACCGTCGTGCGGTTGTCGATGTGGAGCGAACCAGCCGTCGCTGCGGCTACAGAAGCGTGACCGGAAAGGCCGGCGAAGTTGTAGTCGTTGTTGACGTTGGTGTTGTACTGGCGCATGCCCACCGACACCGAACGGTCGATCAGCGTGTAGTCGTTGAACGAGTCGACGTTGCCCGAGTCTTCCCAGCTGTTGTTCGAGTCGACGTCGTTGTAGGAGTCGTTCGTCGAGTCGTCGTTGTAGGAGTCGTTCGTGGAGTTGTCGGAGTTGTCGGAGTTGTCGGAGTTGTCCGAGTTGTCCGAGTTGTCGGAGTTGTCGGTGTTGCCCGAGCCGACGGCGACGTTGTTGTCCGTGACGACGACGTTGTCCTCGATCTCGGTGTTGCCCGAGTCGACGGCCAGGTTGTTGTCGGTGACGACGACGTTGTCCTCGACGTTGCCGGAGTCGACGGCGACGTTGTTGTTGGACAGGTTGCCGTTGCCCGAGTCGACGATGCTGTCGATGACGTTCTCGTCGTTGCCGACGACGCCGATGTTGTTGTCGTCGTTGCCGATCACGTTGTCGTCGTTGCCGACCACGTTGTCGCTGAAGTTGTCGTCGTTGCCGATGTTGTTGTCATCGTTGCCGACGACGTTGTCGCTGAAGTTGTCGTCGTTGCCGATGACGTTCTCGTCATTGCCGACGACATTCTCGGAGAAGTTGTCCTCGATGTTAGGCATTCGCCCATCCCTTTCGCTGGAAGCCTTTGGCCTTGCTCCATCAGTGTCTGCCCGAGGGGCGCACCCCGGCATCCGGGATGACCCCGGAGCCTTTCGGGGTTCCCGTAGGGGTTCGATGGGGGTTTCGGGGGTCGGGTTCGGGGCCCCGAACCGACGCGGCCTAGGCTTTCGGGGTGGACCTGCCCGAGCTGACCGCGCTCCTCACCCCCGAGGGACTGCGGCTTCTCGATGGCCTTCCGCCCGTCGAAACGGCGGCGGATGTCACGGCGACCGTCTCCCGACTGCGAAAGGCCGGGCACTCCCCCGACCTCGTCTCCGCGGTCGTCGGGCAAGCTCGCCTCCGCCGACGGGCGCTCACGAAGTTCGGCGACTTCGCGAACGGCATGCTCTTCACCCGCGCCGGCCTCGAGCAGGCGACACGCCTGTCGGTCGCCGCGCATCACGCCGGACGGTTCCGCGCCTCCGGCGTCACATCGGTCGCCGACCTCGGCTGCGGGATCGGGGGTGACGCCATGGGATTCGCCGCCCTCGGCCTGCGCGTCGTCGCCGTCGACGCCGACGAGGTCACCGCCGCGATCGCGGCCTACAACCTCGCCCCGTTCGGCGACGCCGTGACCGTGCGGCATGCGACGGCGGAGGACGCGGCATCCGACCTCTCCGTCGATGCCTTCTGGCTCGACCCCGCGCGCCGCACCGCCGGCCACGACGAGACCACCCGCACCCGGGCCGGCGACTGGTCGCCGCCCCTCGAGTGGGTGCTCGACCTCGCCGCCCGTCACCCGACGGGCGTGAAACTCGGTCCCGGGCTCGATCGCGATCTCATCCCCCACGATGTGGAAGCCCAGTGGGTGAGCGCCGACGGCTCCACGGTCGAGCTCATCCTGTGGTCGGGACGTCTCGCGCGCGAGGGCGTGCGGCGTGCCGCCCTCGTCCTCCGCGGGCAGACGGCGGTCGAACTCACCGGCCCCGCCGACGCCGAGGACGCGCCGGTCCGCGCGCTCGGCGACTTCGTGCACGAACCCGACGGCGCCGTCATCCGGGCCCGTCTCATCGGCGACGTCGCCCGCGCGCTCGGCGCCGGGATGCTCGCCGAGCGCGTCGCCTACCTCACCTCCGACACCGCGCTCACGAGCCCCTTCGTGTCGACCTTCCGCGTGCGGGAGACGCTGCCCACCGACATCCGCAAGCTCGGCGCCGCCCTCCGCGAGCGCGGGATCGGGCGCCTCGAGATCAAGAAGCGCGGTGTCGACATCGACCCGGCCGCACTGCGCACGAGCCTGAAGCTAAAGGGCGACGCCGAAGCATCCCTCCTCCTCACCCGCATCGGGGGCTCGCGCGTCGCGATCCTCGCCGACCGGGTCACGGCCGGCGCCGCTCCCGCTAGGTGAAGAGCTCGGCGCGGATCGCCGCGAACCACAGCCACCCCGCGCTGTAGACGAGCGAGAGCACGCCGAGAGCGATCGCCCACACGGCCATGCGCCGGCTCTCGAGCGGCCGGAGGAGCGCGACGATCGCGGTCACGATGCCGACGAGCCCGAGGGGGAACCCCCAGCCGACGAAGAGCGACACGGCGAGTCCGACGATGGAGAAGAACAGCGCCCAGCCGGCGAGGAAGACCCGCGGCGCCGGCTCCTCCTTGGGCGCCCACATCACGAGCGGCTCGGGCTCCGCCGCGGGGCCCGTCGCGGTGACCGCCAGATCGACCGGTGCGGTCGGCGGGCGGTGGAAGCCGCCCCGATGCACGCCGGGGAGCACCGACTCCTCGCCGACCGGTGCGACGTCGTCGGTCGGCGGCTCGATGCGGGGATCGCCGCCCGTCGGCCCGCTCATCCCGCGGCGACCTGGATCTCGGTGACGGGCAGCGTCGAATCGGCGCCGAAGGCGAGGGTCGACCGCTCCCGTCCCGACGAGATGAGCTCTGCGGCGAGCGCGGCGATCATCGCGCCGTTGTCGGTGCAGAGCGACAGCGGCGGGATCCGCACGGCGACGCCCGCCGCAGCGGCCCGCGCGAGCGCCACGTCGCGAAGGCGCCGGTTCGCGATCACCCCACCACCGAGGAGGAGGCGCGGCACCTGGTGGTCGCGGCACGCGGCGAGCGCCTTCGTCACGAGCACGTCGACGACGGCCTCGCGGAAGGATGCGGCGACGTCTGCCACGGGGACCTCCGCGCCCTGCGCCTCCACCCAGCGTGCGACGGCGGTCTTCAGTCCCGAAAAGGAGAAGTCGTACCGGTGCGTCGCCATGTCGGAAGCACGAGACAGACCGCGCGGGAACGGGATGGCGGTCGGGTCGCCCGAAGCTGCCGCGCGATCGATCTCCGGGCCGCCCGGGTAGGGCAGGCCGAGGAGGCGGGCCACCTTGTCGAACGCCTCGCCGGCGGCGTCGTCGACGGTCTCGCCGAGGAGCTCGACGTCGCTCGTCAGGTCGCGCACGAGAAGAAGAGAGGTGTGCCCGCCGCTGACGAGCAGGGCGACCGTCGGATATTCGAGCTCCGCCGCATCGGGGTCGAGGATGTCGGCGGCGATGTGTCCCACGAGGTGGTTCACCGCGTAGAGGGGCTTGTCGAGCGAGACCGCGAGTCCCTTCGCGGCGCCGATCCCGACCATGAGTGCGCCGGCGAGCCCGGGCCCTGAGGTGACGGCGACGGCGTCGAGGTCGTCGAGGGTGACGGATGCCTCCGCCAGGGCCTTCTCGATGGCCGGCTGCAGCGCCTCGAGGTGCGCACGCGCGGCGACCTCGGGGACGACCCCGCCGTAGCGGGCGTGCTCGTCCATGCTGCTGGCGATGGTGTTGGACAGGAGCGTCCGGCCGCGGACGATGCCGATGCCGGTCTCGTCGCAGCTGGTCTCGATCCCGAGGACCAGGGGTTCGGCGCGATTCACGCGGCCCCTCCGGGGTTCTCGCCCGCCGCCGGCTCCGCGGCTTCGTCGGAGATCGCGGCCGTTGTCGGAGAATCCGTCGCGGATCGTCCGACAATGGCCCGATCGTCCGATTTCGGTGAGGGCTCGGCGGCCGCCCACCTCGTCAGGTCGAGCTTCATGACGATCGCGTCGACGCCCTCGCCGGGGTAGTAGTTGGCGCGACGGCCGATCGCCTCGAACCCCTCGGAGGAGTACAGCGACTGGGCGGGGCGGTTGTCGGCACGGACATCCAGGAACACCTCGCGCACCCGGCGCCGCGCCGCCTCCGCGAGGAGCGTGCGGAACAGCTCGCGACCGAGCCCCCGCCCGCGGGCGGTCTCATCGAGGGCGATGGTCTGGATGTCGGCATCCTTCGACCCCGCGGGGGCGCGGAGCCCGGCGTACCCGATGAGGCGTTCGTCTTCTTCCGCCACGACGTACCACGTGTGCGGCGAGGCGAGGTCGGCCCGCATGGTGGCCTCCGACCACGCGTCGGCGCGGAACGACAGGCGCTCGAGCGTCATGATCGCGTCGAGGTCGTCGAGGCTCGCGACGCGGATCACGCCGTCGCCCGTTTCGGTGGGGCCGGCAGAGTGACGTCGGGCGAGCGCAGGTACAGGGCGTCGGGCGACGCGATGGTGCGGCCGGCGGCGAGGGCTCGGGATGCCGCCAGCGCGACCATCGCTGCTGGCACGGCGGAGACATCCGTTCTCACCGCCTCGACCGCGGCGAGCCGTTCGTCGAGGTCGGTGCGGGGGATGAGGCCGGGCTCCGTGATGCGAACGGGCAGCCCGTCGTCATCCATCCCCTCGTAGACGGTGTACGCGAATTCGCGCCGGCGCGCGTCGGTGACAACCGCGAAGCGGGGGGTATCGGTACCGGTGAGGGCGTCCGCGAGGAGGACCCCGAGGGCGACGGCGTCGTGACTGGCGACCGGGACGAGCGGGATGTCTCGGCCGAGCGCGAAGGCGCGGGCGGCGGCGATGCCGACGCGGAGGCCGGTGAAAGGTCCCGGGCCCATGCCGATCGCGACATGCGTGATCGGGGCGGTCGCCTCGGCGAGGGCTCGCACGAGCAGATCGCCGATCGCCTCGGCGTGGCCGAGCGCATTGACACTGACGGCTTCGGCGACGATCACCCCGTCGGGCTCGATCACCGCGACGGCGGTGCCGAGAGAGGTGTCGATGCCGAGGATCACTCCTCCAGGGTAGTCGGGCGGGTCGCCGGGCTTCGCGGCCGGGGACCGCTACGGTGTGGCCCAGAACGAAGGAGCACTCGCATGGCCACCTCTCGCCCCGTCGGCGTCACCATCGTCGCCGTCCTCGCCTGGATCTCGGGCTTCTTCTCCATCCTCGGCGGCACCCTGATCATCATCGGCGGCATCGCCGAAGGGGGGCCGCTCGTGCACCTCCTCCTCATCGCGATCCTCACGATCCTGCTCGGGATCATCGTCATCATCGTGAGCCTCGGACTCCTGCGCGGAAGCCCCGGCGCCCGACTCGTGGTCACCGTGGTGTTCGTGCTGAACATCGTCAGCGCTGTGCTGCTCATCATCGGCGGCGGCGAGACGATCTGGACGGCGTTCCTCTCGGCGCTTCCGTCGATCATCGGGCTGATCCTGCTCTACACGCGGCGCGCGAACGCCTTCTTCAACCGCTGAGCCGCGGCGAGGCCCGCGCTCCTGCGGGAGATCCGCGTCCCTGCGGATGCGCGGCGGCGATGCGGGCCGCACGGAGCCGGAACTCCGCAGGAGAGGGAGCACCCCGGGCAGCGGGGATGGATGCCTCTGCGAGGCCCGATCGCCGACTCGGCCCGCGAGGAATCAGCCGGACCTCGGTGATCTGCGATCCCCCGGGGCGTTCACCGCGCACCGGACCGAGGTTCTGCAGAACCGCGCGGCGTGCGAGGGCTCCCGCACTCCCGCACTCACGCGGGATCCGCGTCCCTGCGGATCTACCCCGGCAATACGGGCCGCAGCAGTGCGGAAATCCGCAGGAGAGGGTGCGGCGCCCTCAGGGGCGACGCGTGATGGTCACGCGCCGCGGCGCGTCGGCGTCGAGGTCGAGCACCGCCCGGGACTCCCCGCCGCACATCGTGTCGGCGCCGCGGCCGCCGAGCTCGCGCTCGAGCTCGACCTCCCACCACGAGTCGCGAAGGCCCTCCACCATTCCGCGCCCCCACTCGACGATCACGACCGAGCCGTCCACGTCGATGTCGAGGTCGTCGAGCTCGAGCGCCGAGCCCAGCCGATAGGCGTCCACGTGGACGAGCGGCGCACCCCCGACGAGGGACGGATGGGTGCGGGCGATCACGAACGTCGGACTCTGCACCGGCCCGCGCACCCCCAGCCCCGTCGCGATGCCACGGGTGAGGGTCGTCTTCCCCGCCCCGAGAGCGCCGGTGAGCACGACGAGATCGCCGGGGCGGAGCATCCGCCCGATCTCCTCGCCGAGCGCCTCCATGTCGGCCGGCGACGCGACCTCCCGCGCCCCGACGAGAGGGTCGAGTCCGGTCACCCCGACACCTGCCGCCGCGGCACCCGGGCGCCGATGCGCGTGACGATCTCGTAGTTGATCGTGCCTGCGGCCGCCGCCCACTCGTCGGCGGCGGGCACCCCGAGGGTCGGGTCTCCGAAGAGCACCACCTCGTCGCCGACGGCGACCCGCTGATCGCCGACATCCACCACGAACTGGTCCATCGCGATCCGGCCCGCGACCTGGAAGCGGCGACCGCCGATCGTCACCGGTCCGGCGTTCGACGCCTGGCGGGGCACGCCGTCGGCGTAGCCGAGCGGTACGAGGGCGAGCGTGGTCTCGCGGGTGGTCCGGTAGTCGTAGCCGTACGACACCCCCTGCCCGGCGGGCACCCGGCGCACCGCGGCGATCGCGCCGCGAAGCGTCATCGCCGGGCGGAGCCCGAGCTCGGCCGACGACCTGTCGGCGAAAGGCGAGAGGCCATACGTGCCGATGCCGATCCGCACGCACCCGAGGCGCGCCTCGGGAAGGGCGATGGCGGCGTGGGTCGCGGCGAGGTGACGAAGGGGCGGGGCGAGACCGACGGACGCCGCGGCTCCGACGGCCTCTTCGAACCGCCCGAGCGCCGCGCGGTCGTCGTCGGCCGATGTGTTGGAGAGGTGGCTGAAGAGGCCGACGACCCGGAGCTTGCCGATCCGCTCGAGCCGCGCCGCCTCGGCGAAGGCGATGCGCGCGTCGGCGGGGGCGAGGCCGTTGCGGGCGAGACCCGTCTCTACCTTCAGGTGCACCGAGACGGGACGGTCGCCGGTCGCTGCGGCCGCCGCGGCCTGGAGCTGGTCGAGGCTCGAGATGCCGAGTTCGATCCCGTGCGACGCCGCCTCGGCGAACGACGCTCCGGGCGCATGCAGCCAGGCGACGATCGGGGCGTCGATCCCACCGCGGCGGAGGGCGAGCGCCTCAGTGGTGTCGGCGACCCCGAGGCGGACGGCGCCACCCTCGAGGGCGGCGACCGCCGACCGCACGGCGCCGTGCCCGTACCCGTCCGCCTTCACCACGGCGATGACCTCGGCGCCGGTGAGCCGGCGGAAGTGGCGGATGTTGTCGGCGATCGCGCCGACGTCGATCGTGGCCTCGCGCATCACTCCTGCAGGCAGTCGGGTCATCCGTCGCCGTTCCTTCCTGCTGTGAGAGCCTCGGCCTCGAGAAGGACGTACGCGACGGCGAAGCCGGCATCGTGCGACAGGGAGAGGTGCACTCCGGTGATGCCGCGATCGACGATGACGTCGGCGGTGCTCCCCGAGAGGGAGAACTGGGGGCGGCCGGAGGATTCGTTCCAGATCTCGATGTCGGTCCAGTACACGCCGTCCGACCCGCCGAGGGCCTTGATGAGCGCCTCCTTCGCGGCGTACCGCGCCGCGAGCGACCGCGGCTTGAGGGCTCGCTCGGCCGGTGAGAAGAGGCGCTCGAGCAGCCGCGGAGTGCGTTCGAGGGTGCCCTCGAAACGGGAGATGTCGACCAGGTCGACCCCGATGCCGGCGATCATCCGCCCCTCCTTTCCGCGCGTGTCACCCTATCAACGCGCACGCGAGGGCCCCCGCTATCGTGATCAGCGTGACCAGCGTCGTCGTCCTCGTCGGGAATCCGCAGCCCAACTCACGCACGCGCCTGGTCGCCGAGGAGATGGCGAGGCAGATCGGTGACCGGATGTCGGGCGTCGGCCCGATCACGATCGCACCGACCATCGAGCTCGCCGATGTCGCCGACCGGCTGTTCCGCTTTCCGCACCCGATCGTCGACGAGCTCACCGCCCGGGTCGCGGCGGCCGATCTCGTGATCGTCGCGAGTCCGACCTACAAGGCGACGTACACGGGTCTGCTGAAGGCCTTCCTCGACCGTTATCCCGGCGGCGGGCTGTCGCGCGTCACCGCGGTGCCGATCCTCACCGTCGGCAGTCCCGCGCACTCCCTCGCCGTCGAGCACGGCCTCAGGCCGCTCCTGGTCGAGCTCGGCGCGAGCGTCCCCACCCGGGGGCTGGCGTTCCTCGCGGGCGAGGTCGACGAGCGCGCGCGGGTCATCGGCGACTGGCTCGACGCCGAGTGGCCGCGGCTCGCGCCGCACCTGCAGCCGGGGATGACCGCAGCCGAGGGCTGAGCCCCGCCACCCCTTCCCGGCTGTGTGTCGCCGCGTAACAGCCGAGTCGGTCGCCGGGCCGGTTCATCCGTATGCTCCCCGCATGCCCGAACGCCGTTCCTCCTACCCCTCTCCCGAGGTGTGGCACGCTCAGCATCTCGCCGCGCAGGTCGCGGGGAGCATCGGCGAGCCCGCGACCGCGCCCGCGCTCCTCGACGGAGACCGCGCGTGACCGACGAGCCGCCCCTCGGGTTCAGCACGCGGCAGCTCCACGCCGGCGAGGACGCCGGTCCGCTGAGCCGTCGCGACGGCCACCGGCCCCGGGCGACCCCGATCTACCTCACCGCGGGCTTCGAGTTCGACGACTTCGAAGACGGCAACGCGCGCTTCACCGATCCCGAGGCGGGCTACAGCTACACCCGCGTCGCCAATCCGACGAACGCCGCCGTCGAGCGGCGGATCGCCGACCTCGAGGGCGGCCGCGGTGCTCTTCTCGTCGGGAGCGGCCAGGCCGCGACCGCCACCGCGATCCTCGCCCTGGCGGGAGTCGGCGACCACATCGTCTCGGCGTCGGGCATCTACGAGGGCTCGCGCGAACTCTTCCGCGACACCCTCTCCCGCACCGGCATTACGTCCTCCTTCGTCGAGGATGCCAACGACCCCGACGCGTGGGAGGCGGCGATTCGCCCCGAGACCCGGGCGCTGTTCGCGGAGTCGATCCCGAATCCGAAGAACGACGTCCTGGACATCCGCGCCGTCGCCGCCGTCGCCCGTCGCCACGGCATCCCGCTCATCATCGACAACACCCTCGCGACCCCCTACCTCCTCCGCCCCATCGAGCACGGCGCCGACATCGTCGTGCATTCGGCGAGCAAGTTTCTCGCCGGGCACGGCACCGTGCTCGGCGGTGTCGTCGTCGACGCGGGCCGGTTCGACTGGGCCGCCGGCGGTCGCTACCCGCACCTCTCGGTCGAGCGGGGCGGCGACGGCCGCACCGTCGTCGAGCGCTCGGGCCGCGACGCGTTCCTCGATTACGCGCGGACGGGCGTCGCCCTCCGCTACGGCCCGTCTCCGTCGCCCCTGAACGCCTTCCTCATCCTGCAGGGCATCGAGACCCTCTCGCTCCGCGTCGACCGGCAGAGCGCCTCCGCCCTGGCGGTCGCCCGGTGGCTCGAGGCCCAGCCCGCCGTCGCGTCGGTCGACTACAGCGGCCTGCCCTCGAGCCCCTACCACGACCTCGCGCGGCAGTACCTCCCGCGCGGCGCCGGCTCGGTCTTCGCGATCACGCTCCACGGCGGGCGGTCAGCGGCGCGCGCGTTCAGCGACGCGCTGCGGATCTTCACCCGGATGACCCACCTCGGCGACGTCCGCTCGCTCGTCCTCCACCCGGCCTCGACGACGCACGTCAACCGCACCGAAGCAGATCGCGTCGCCGCCGGGATCCCCCAGGGCCTCCTCCGCCTCTCCATCGGCCTGGAGGACGTCGAGGATCTCGTCGCCGACCTCGAGCGCGGACTCGCCGCAGCCACCGCATCCGTCGCCGACGACGCCGCGGCGGCCGAACTCCTCGAACGGGCGGGCGTCTCATGAGCCGGCTGCAGCACTTCGGCTGGTTCCTTTCACGCGGGTTCGGCCCGCACGGGTGGGCGCGGCCGTACCACGAGTGGAACTACCCGTGGCAGAAGCCCGGCATCTACCAGGAGGGCGCCCGCACCCTGGAGCAGGCCGGCTTCGACTTCGTCCTCATCGAGGACGCGCTCTCGGTGGGGATCAGTCCCGAAACGCTCGACCTCCGGGTTCGCAAGGCCTATGGCGGCCCGAAGCACGACCCGTGGACGCTGACGCCATACCTCTTCGCCGCGACCGAGCATCTCGGGGTGATCCCCACGGCGAACCCCGCCGGGTGGCATCCGTACACCGCCGCGCGCCAGTTCGCCTCGCTGCAGCATCTCAGCAGCAGCCGGCTCGGCATCAACGTCGTGACGGATGTCGGCAGCGCCCACCATTTCGGAACGCCGCGCCTCGCCCACGACGCCGCCTACGATCGCGCGCAGGAATGGCTCGACGCGCTTCGCGCCCTCTGGCACAGCTGGGACGAGGGCGCCCTCATCGCCGATCCGGCGACGCAGCTCTACGCCGACGGCACGAAGATCCGCGCCATCGAGCACCGCGGGGAGTACTACTCCTTCGACGGGCCGCTCAACGCCGAGCCGCTTCCGGCCGGCGATCCGGTCGTCGCCTCCCCGGGCGGTTCACCGCGCGGGATCGGGTTCGCGGGGCGCAACTCCGAGATCCAGCTCGCCCTCAGTCGGCTGGACCCGGCGAGCATCCGCGCGTACCGGCAGAAGGTGCGGGATGCCGCGGTCGCCGCCGGCCGCGACGCCGACGCCATTAAGACGCTCTTCGTCATCAAGCCCCTCGTCACCCCGAGCGTCGAGGAGGCGGAGCGGATCGTCGCCGCGTCGCTCGATCCGACCGAGGCGGTGCTGCGCGAGGTCGCCGAGGCGTGGTCGAGCGACCTCGAGACAGACCTCACCGCGCTCGACCTCGACCGGCCGCTCGACCCCGCCATCTTCGGCGAGCACGTCTCGCAGGGCACGATCAAGGGCCTCCGGGGCGACTTCGACAGCTTCGACGGGGTGCCCTTCCGCGACATCCTCGCCGGCAAGGCCCGGCTCGGCCGCATCACCGACGGCCGGGGCGGCACCGTCGGAACGGCGGAGGAGATCGCCGACGTCATCGAGGCGCTCGGCGAAGACGCCGGCAACGACGGCTTCCTCTTCTCGGGCGACCTGCACCCCGTGACGCTCCATCGCGTGCTGGACGAGCTCGTCCCGGTGCTGCGGCGCCGAGGCATCCTCCGCTCGGAGTTCGCCCCGGGGGGCCTGCGAGCGAACCTCGACGCGTTCTGACCCGTCAGCTGCGGTCGGAGAAGTGGAGATCGGCCTCGGTGATCCGCTAGAAATGGATCGCCGTGTCACCCGCTCGGCCGAAACCTTCCTTCAGGGAGCCGACATGCGCTGGCACACCCGCACCGCCGTCATCGGCGGCCTCGTTCTCGTCGGACTCGGATTGGGCGGGTGCTCCGCCATCGGCGATGTCCTCAGCGGCGGCGAAACCGTCACCCGCGACACGGAGTCGCAGGAGGTGACCGAGGGCGGCACGGCGGATGTCTTCACCCTGCGCGTCGGCGACTGCTTCGACGACACCACCGACAACGCCACGGAGGTCTCGGAGGTGGCGGCCGTGCCGTGCGCGGACCCGCACGACAACGAGGTCTACCACGAGTTCACCCTGTCGGGCGACGAGTGGCCCGGGCAGGATGCCATCGACGCCGAAGCCGAGGCTCAGTGCACGCCCGCCTTCGACGAGTTCGTCGGGATCGCCTACGCCGAGTCGATGTACGAGTGGTTCCCGCTGACACCCACCGAGGCCGGCTGGGACCAGCTCGGCGACCGGGTCGTGCAGTGCGTCATCTACCACCCGTCGCTGGCGAAGATCGAGGGAAGCCTCGCCGGCATCGCCGGCTGAGCCGAGGCATCCACCCCGCTCTCGCCGGCTAGCCTTCCTCGCTGTATCCCGCCGCGGGGAAGCCGCCCGCGTACGCGAGGACGCGCGAGAGCACGAACGCGCCGGAGTACTGCGCGATCGCCTGGAACTTGTCGGTCACGTCGCCCTCGCGGGCGACTCCGGCCTGCTCGTACGCCCCGGCGATGAGCACCGGCGTGGTGCCCTCCGCCTCGAGCGTCGCGGCGCCGCGCGCGGTCTGAGTCCGGCCGAGATCGAGCGCCGCCGTGAGGATCGTCTCCGACGACACCCCCACGAGCTGCAGGTTCTCATCGAGCACGCCGTTGTTGTAGTACTTCTCGATGAGGACCGCGTTCCGGGCGTAGTTCACGTAGCCGTAGCCCATCGCCGCGTAGGGGGCGTTGCTCCCTTCTCCGAGATACTGCTCGATCGATGCCACCGACTGCTGGGCGGTGTACGACAGAGCGACGTCGGTGTCGACGGCGGACAGCGCAGTGCGGAAGACGTCGTTCGACTCACCCCGCGCCTCGGCGGCGGGTTGGATGACGCCGGATTCGAACGCCGCCCAGTCGGCGTCGGCGGCGCGACGGAAGAACGACGCGATCGCCTCGAGGTCGACGTCGTCGGCGAGCGGAGCGCCCCCGTTGTCGCGCCCTACCTCGAAGACCGCCTCGGCGAAGGCGAGGTTGCCTCGGGCGAAGTCGTAGTAGATGAGCGGCGTCAGCACGTCGGTGAGCAGCTGCTCGAACGAGGTGTACTCCGCCGCCGCGATGGTGTCGGCGATCTGCTGCAGGCTCGCGGTGGCGTACTGCAGCAGCGTGTACGAGTCGAACGCGTTGCCGTAGGCGGTGATGAGCGCCTCGGCGTCGGCCAGGGTCTCGGGCTGGAAGGTGCTCAGCTGATCGAGGAAGGCGGTGAACTCGCTCTCGGCGCTCGCAGCGCCGGCGAGCCGGGCGCCGATCGCGTCGCCGCCCGAGAGCAGGAGGTCCTGCACGGTGCGGAACGTCGAGGCCGTCGCCTGCATGAGTACGGCGGCCTGGGATGCCTCGAAGAAGCCGCCTCCCTGAAGCCCCTGCACCTGCAGCGACCGCGCTCGATCGGCGAACGCAGCCGCGTCGGCGGGCAGCGTGCCCGCCGCCCCTTGCACCGCCGGGTCGAGCGCGGCGAAGTCGGCGAGCGCGCGGTCGTAGGTCGCGAGCATGGCGTCGGCCTGGCTCTGGAACTTCGTATAGGCCGCGTCGGTGACGACGGGGGCGGTGTCGTCCGCCGGTCGCGGCAGCTCTTCGCCGGTCAGCAGCGGATAGGCGTCGTAGAGGTCGGCGACCTCCACCACCTCCACCCCCGCGCTCGCGCCCAGCTGGATCACGTCGACGAGGTTTCCGGCGGCGTCGGGCACGTTCCGCTGCCCGGCGGGGATCAGCACCGTCGTGATGTCGCCGGCGTCGATCACGCCCTGCACCTTCTCGGGGATCCCCCCGACGGTGCCGACCGTGCCCATCGGGTTGATCGTGCCGGTCATCGTCACTTCGGGCGCGATCTCGTGCCCGTAGTACATCGACAGGATGCCGATGGTGGTGAGCGCCCCGGCGCTCGGCCCGTCGATGCGTCCGTCGAAGGCGAAGCGATAGGCGACATCCAGCGGCGCACCGGTGAGGAGGGTCGCCACCGACACGGCGTTCCACGAGGCCGCCTGGGTCATGTCACCCACTCCCGACACCTCGTCCTCCGAGATGTCGATGCTGAGGTCGCCGTCCTCCGAGGGCGCGACGGAGATCCGCTGCGTCGCGACGCCCCCGGTGTCGCCGGCGGCGTAGAGCACCTGCACTTCGGTCTCGGCGGAGCGGAACCCCGCGGTGCCGCCATCACCGCCGCCGCCTGTCGCACTGTCGACGATCGCGTCGGAGACGAACGTGCAGCCCGAGGCTGCGAGCACGGCGCCGAGGACGAGGGAGGCGAGGATGCCGCGCGCAGCGCGCGACCGGGAGCGGGCGATCACCCGGTGAGACTAGCGATATACCGGGAACCCGGGATCCACCTGTGGATTAATGTTCCGTGAAATCGCGGCAGGCGGCGGCATCTCCCACGGCGGCTACTCCACGGTGACGGACTTGGCGAGGTTCCGCGGCTGGTCGACGTCGAGGCCCTTCGCCGTGGCGAGGCCCATCGCGAAGATATGGAGCGGCACGACGGCGAGGAGCGGCTCGAAGAGCGGACCGGCGAGCGGAATGCGCAGCACCTCGTCGGCGGAGGGGAGCACCGAGACATCCCCCTCTTCGGCGATGGCGATCACGCGGGCGCCGCGCGCCTTGATCTCCTCGATGTTGGAGACGACCTTGGGGTGGAGCACGGCTGATCCGCGCGGCGACGGGACGATGACGAACACCGGCTGACCGGGCTCGATCAGCGCGATGGGGCCGTGCTTCAGCTCACCGGCGGCGAACCCCTCGGCGTGGATGTACGAGATCTCCTTGAGCTTCAGCGCACCCTCGAGGGCGATCGGGTACCCGACGTGCCGGCCGAGGAAGAGGACCGACCGGGTGTCGGCCATCCAGTGGGCGAACTGCTCGATGTGGTCCTGCTCGGTGTCGAGGATGTGCTGGATCTTCTCCGGCACCGCCTCGAGCTCGGCGGTCTGCGCGGCGATCTCGTCGGCCGACAGCGTCCCGCGGAGCGCGGCGATGTGGAGGGCGAGGAGGTACAGCGCCGTGATCTGCGCGACGAACGCCTTCGTCGAGGCGACGGCGACCTCGGGGCCGGCGTGGGTGTAGACGATCGCGTCGGACTCCCGCGGGATGGTCGCGCCCTGGGTGTTGCAGATCGACACCGTCTTGGCGCCTTGCTCGCGGGCGTACTTCACCGCCATGAGGGTGTCCATGGTCTCGCCGGACTGGCTGATCGAGACCACGAGCGTGTCGGGGGTGAGCACCGGGTCGCGGTAGCGGAACTCATGTGCGAGCTCGACGTCGACCGGCACCCGGGCCCACTGCTCGAGGGCGTACTTACCGGTCATCCCGGCGTACGCGGCGGTGCCGCAGGCGATCACGATGATGCGCGAGATGCCGGTGAAGAGGTCGTCGAGGCCATCGAGCTCGGGGATCGTCACGGCGCCGTCGCGGATGCGGCCGCGGAGGGTGTTGGCGACGGCTTCGGGTTCTTCCGAGACCTCCTTCGCCATGAAGGAGGACCATCCGCCCTTGTCGGCCGCCGAGGCATCCCACGTCACCTCGAACCGCTCGACCTCCACCTCGTTGCCGTCGAAGTCGGTCACTTCGACGCCCGACGGAGTGATCGCCACGATCTCGTCCTGGCCGATCGCGAGGGCGTTGCGGGTGTGCTCGACGAAGGCGGCGACATCCGAGGCGAGGAAGTTCTCGCCCTCGCCGAGGCCGATCACGAGGGGCGAGTTGCGCCGCGCACCGACGACGAGGCCGGGCTGGTCTTCGTGCATCGCGAGCAGCGTGAATGCGCCTTCGAGGCGGGCCGCGACATCGCGGAACGCGGCGACGAGGTCGCCCCCGCGGGCGCGGTACTCGCGGCCGAGCAGGATCGCGGCGACCTCGGTGTCGGTCTCGCTCTTGAAGGTGTAGCCCTCGGCGACGAGCTCCGCCTTGAGAGCGGCGTAGTTCTCGATGATGCCGTTGTGGATGACGGCGAGCTTGTCGTCGTCGGCGAGATGAGGATGGGCGTTGCCGTCGGTGGGGCCGCCGTGGGTCGCCCAGCGCGTGTGGCCGATGCCGGTGGTGCCGTCGGCGAGCGGGTGGCTCTCGAGGTCGTCGCGGAGGATGCCGAGCTTCCCCGCCCGCTTGCGCATCCCGAGCGACCCATCACCGTCGAGGACGGCGATGCCGGCGGAGTCGTATCCGCGGTACTCCAGGCGCGACAGGCCGGCGAGCAGGATGGCCTGGCTCGGGCGAGGGCCGACGTATCCGACGATTCCACACATGCGCTCCATCGTACGAGGGCGGGTATGGGAGGCGTCTGAACGAATACCGGATGTCGCGCGCCGCGCGCACCGCGCGCACCGCCCACACGCCACGCACGCGCACGTCGCTCGACCCGCACCGCGCATTCGGGATGAGATCCGCCCCCGGGATGATCACTCGGCGAGGGCGGTCATCCCCTGCGCCGATCTCATCCCGTCCGCAAGCCCTTCTCGCCCGAGGCATCCGTCCGTAGGCTCCACCCCATGAGCTTCGGTGGAATGGTGCGACTGGCCCTCAGCGGCGCGGTCCTGGTCAATGCGGTTCCCCACACGGTGAGCGGCCTGCGCGGTCAGGAGTTCCCGACGCCCTTCGCCGACCCGCCCGGGCGCGGCTTGTCGTCACCGGTGGTGAATGTGGCGTGGGGGCTGTCGAACCTCGCGCTCGGCGCGTGGCTGCATCGCGGCACCCGCTGGATGTCGGAGCGCATCGCCTTCGCCGTCGGCGCCGCCGTCATGGGCGTGCTGCTCGCGCAGTTCTTCGGATCGAACCCGGCGGTCACCGCGCGCACGCGCCGGCGGCGCTAGAGCTTCCTCAGCAGCACCGTCTCCACGGCGTGCGAGGCGGCCTTCCGCAGCACGAGCGATGCCCGGTGCCGGGTGGGGAGCACGTTCTCGTTGAGGTTCGGCAGGTTGATGTCGTTCCAGTATCCGAGGGCGGTGCGCACGGCCTCCTCGTCGCTGAGCTCGGCGAACACCCGGAAGAACGAGTTCGGGTCGCTGAAGGCCGCATGCCGGAGCGCGAGGAACCGGTTCACGAACCAGGATTCGATGTCGGATGTCTCGGCGTCGACGTACACCGAGAAGTCGAACAGATCGCTCACCGCCACGTCGTTCGGCGCCGGCGGCGGCGCAAGCACGTTCAGCCCCTCGACGATGACGACGTCGGGGCGGCGCACCGTGACGTGCGCGTCGGGCACGATGTCGTACTTCACATGCGAGTAGAAGGGGGCGCGCACCTCGGGGGCGCCGCTCTTGACCTCGGTGAGGAAGGTGACGAGGGCCCGGCGGTCGTACGACTCGGGGAAGCCCTTCCGCCCCATGATGCCCCGCCGCTCGAGCTCGGCGTTGGGGTAGAGGAAGCCGTCGGTGGTGACGAGCTCCACTCGCGGAGTTCCGGGCCAGCGGCTGACGAGCTCGCGGAGGAGTCGCGCAATGGTCGACTTCCCCACCGCGACCGAGCCCGCCACCGCGATGACGAACGGGGTCGTCGTGTCGGGCTCCCCGAGGAAGGCGCTCGTCTCGGCTCCGAGGCGCTTCGTCGCCTGCGCGTAGAGGGAGAGGAGGCGCGACAGCGGCAGGTACACCTCGCGCACCTCGGCGATGTCGAGCCGGTCGCCGAGGCCCTGCAGCTGCACGACCTCGGTCTCGGTGAGGGGCTGCGGAATGCCCGCGGCCATCCGTGCCCAGTCATCGCGGGCGATCTCGCGGTACAGGGAATCGGCGAGGACGGGGGCGGCGGCGTCGGCGGACATCCCGCTCATCGTAACCAGCCGGCCGCCGCGCGCGGACTCTTCCCACCCCGCTAGCCTGAACCCGTGCGCCTCGGAGTCCTCGACATCGGCTCGAACACGGTCCACCTCCTCGTCGCCGACGTGCAGCCCGGTGGTCGCCCCCTCGGCACGACGAGCCGCCGCACGGTTCTCCGGCTGATGCGCTACCTCACGCCCGACGGCGCGATCGCCGAGGAGGGCATCCGGGCCCTCGAGAGCGCTGTCGCCGAGGCCCGCGACCTGGCCCGTGCCGAGAACGTCGAAGAGCTCCTCGCCACCGCCACCTCCGCCGTGCGCGAAGCCGCCAACGGCGCGGCGGTGATCGCCCGCATCGAGGCTGCGCTCGGCGCGCCGCTCCAGGTGCTCGGCGGCGAGGCCGAGGCCCGCTTCACCTTCCTCGCCGTGCGGCGCTGGTTCGGGTGGTCGGCCGGCGAGATCCTCCTGTTCGACATCGGCGGCGGATCGCTCGAGATCGCCGCCGGCGCCGACGAGCTGCCCGCGGCCGCGGCATCCGTCCCCCTCGGCGCCGGCCGCATGACGGTGCAGTTCCTCCCCGACGACCCGCCCGGCGAAGAGGCCGTCGCGCGGCTGCGCGACCACGCCCGCGCGACGCTCGCCCCGATCACCGACGCCTTCCGCGCCCGGCCCCGGCCCGATCACGTGGTGGGCTCGTCGAAGGCGATCCGGTCGCTGGCGAAGCTCGCCGGGTATCCGGCTCCCGGGTGGTCGGGCGATGAGCGGATGCTTCTCCCCCGCGCCTCGCTCGCGTCGTGGATTCCCCGCCTTGCGCGCCTCCCCGCCTCGGCGCGGCAGGAGCTCCCCGGTATCACCGCCGACCGCACCTTCCAGATCGTCGCCGCCGCGGTGGTGCTCCACACCGCGATGACGACGCTGAAGGTCGATGAGCTCGAGGTGTCGCCCTGGGCGCTTCGCGAAGGCGTGCTCCTGCGCTACATCGAGTCGCTCTCGTGGACGGCGCCCACGGCGGACCCCGCGCACCGGCACTGGCACTGACGGGACGCGTGCACCAGACTTTCCCCATGCCGGCGCCCGCGCCCATACGCACACCCGACCAGCGACTCCGCGTCTTCGTCAGCTCCACTCTGAAGGAGCTCGAGGCGGAGCGCCGCGCCGCGCGCGCCGCGATCGAGCGGTTGCACCTGGCTCCCGTGATGTTCGAGCTGGGTGCGCGGCCCCATCCGCCGCGATCGCTGTACCGCTCGTACCTGCAGCAGTCCGACATCTTCATCGGCATCTACGGCGAGCGCTACGGGTGGGTGGCGCCCGACGAGGAGGTCTCCGGCCTCGAAGACGAATACCGCCTGTCGGGGTCGCTTCCCCTCCTCGTCTACATCCGCGAGCCGAGCCCTGCCCGCGAGCCGCGGTTGAAGGAGCTCCTCGCCGACATCCGCGACGACGACCGCACGTCGTACAAGAGCTTCTCCTCGGCCGAGGAACTGGAGGAGCTGATCGTCGCCGACCTCGCCACCCTCCTCGCCGACCGCTTCGTCGCGACCGGCCCCAGCGGCACCGGCGCCGGCGACACTGCCGCGCGCCCGGCCACCCGCTACCCCGCCCCCTTCACCGCCCTCATCGGGCGCGACGATGAGGTGCGGGCGATCCACGCCCTTCTCGCCGACCCGTCGGTGCGCCTCGTGACCCTCGTCGGGCCGGGCGGCATCGGCAAGTCGCGTCTGGCGATCGAGCTCGCCGGTCAGCTCGCGGCGGAGGGGAAGGATGTCGGCTTCGCCGCCCTCGAATCGCTGACGCAGGCCTCCGGGGTTCTCTCGGCCATCGCCCGCGGGATCGGCGTGCGCGACACCGGCGAGATGCCGCTCGAAGACGCCGTCCTCGCCGCGATCGCCGATCGCGACTACCTCCTCGTCATCGACAACATGGAGCATCTCCTCGACGCCACCGACGTGGTGCTGCGGCTCGTGACCCACACCCCGCGCCTGACCGTGCTGGTGACGAGCCGGGCGCCGCTCCGGCTCCGGGCGGAGCGGACGTTCGAGGTGAGGCCGCTGACGGTACCGGATGTCGCGGCGCGGCCCGCCGCCGTGCGCGACGACGCCGACGAGGCCGCCGCCGTCCGGCTCTTCGTCGAGCGGGCCGCGGCGGTGCGACCCGGATTCCGCCTCACCGACGACAACCGCGCCGACGTCATCGCCATCTGCCGCGCACTCGACGGGGTGCCGCTCGCGATCGAGCTTGCGGCGGCGCGCATCCGCGCCTACACCCCGCACGAGCTCGTCACCCGGCTCGACTCCGCCCTGTCGATGCTCGTCGGCGGCGCGCGCGATCTGCCGGCGCGCCAGCGGGCCATCCGGAGCACCATCGAATGGAGCGTCAGGCTCCTCGACGCCCCGGCCCGTGACGCCCTCGCCCTCCTGTCGGTCTTCGCGGGCGCCTTTTCGCGCGAGGCCGCGACAGCGGTCATCGACGACCCGTCGGCCGAGGAGTCGCTCGAGGCCCTCCTGGACACCAGCCTGGTGCAGGTGCGGGAGAACCGGGGGGTGCGGGTCTTCACCCTCCTCGTGCTCGTCCGCGCCTACGCCGCTGAGGTCGGCGACCCCGATGCCGTCGCGGCGGCCCGCGAGCGATGGATCGATCATTACCGCCGGGTGGCGCGCGACGCCGAGGCGGGCGTGCGCGGCGACGACGAGCTCCTGTGGCTTCGGGCCCTCGACGCCGAGAGCGAGAACATCGCGGCGGTCATGCGATGGCTCCTCGACCACCGGCGCCTCGACGACGCCGCCGAGACGGCGTGGTCGCTGTACCTCCCGCTGTGGCTGAACGGCCTGCTCGGGGTCGTGCAGGGCTGGATGTCGGAGCTCCTCGCCATCGCCGACCGCGAACACCTGCCGCTCGCGCCGCGTACCGAGGCGATCGCCCTGTACTACGCCAACGCGATCTCGTTCTGGCGGAACCCCGAGACCGACGTCGCGCCGGGTCTCAAGCGCAGCGCCGAGCTCCTCGACGGGGTCGGCGAGGCGGCGGGCGCGTCGCTCGCACGGGTCTCCCTCGGACTCGCGCTCCTCGCGCGCCCCGAGGGACCGGATGTCGCCGGGGCGAGCGACGCGCTCTCCGCCGCCATCGCCGGGTACCGCTCCGCCGACGACCCGTGGGGACTGGCGATGGCGCTCGTCACGCGCGGGCGGCTCGACCTCGCGATGGGAGACATCGAGTCGGCCGCGCGGAACTTCGACGAGGCGCCCGTGGTCGCGGCACGGCAACAGGAGCGGCTGGCCATCGTGATCTCACAGCACCACCGCGGCTGGGGCCGGCTGCTGCGCGGCGAGATCGACGGCGCCGAGGCGGATTTCTCCGAGGGGCTCGACGTCTCGATCGTCATGAACCACGACGAGGGCATCGCGTACGGGCTGGAAGGGCTTCTCGGGGTCGCTGCCGCGCGGGGCGACGCGCGACGGGCGGGACGCCTCATGGGCGCGGCCCAGACCCTCCGCCGACGGACGGGCATCGTGAATCTCGCGGGCTTCGCCCTCTACGACCCCGCCGTCGCGGCGCTCCGGCAGGCCGGCGGAAGCGAGGAGTTCGACGCGGGTGCCGCCGAGGGCGCGCGCATGCGCATCTCGGAGGTGCTTGATGACGGGCGATGACCGCACGCTCCCGGCCACCCGGGTGGTGGCGGTGGTCATCCTCCCTTTCCTCGCCATCGCCGCCGTGCTGCTCTACGTCTTCCCGACGCGCACCGGCGAGCTCTTCGCGTGGGCGATCGCGCCCCCGATGTCGGCGTACCTGCTCGCGAGCGCGTACGTCGGGGGGATCTGGTTCTTCGCCCGGGTGGCGCTCGAGCGGCGCTGGCATCGCGTGCGACACGGCTTCCCGGCCGTGGTGGTCTTCGCAGGCGCGCTGCTGGTCGCGACCCTCCTGCATCTCGACCGGTTCTCCCAGAACCTGTCGTTCTGGACGTGGCTGACCCTCTACGCCACGACCCCGTTCCTCGTCGCGGGGCTGGCATTCGTGCAGCGGCGGAGCGACCCGGGACTGCCCGACGAGCCGGATGTCTCCATCCCGCCGGTCGCGCGGTTCGGCCTCGCGGCTGTCGGCGCGGCGGCCTTCGCCTTCGGCGCGGTGCTGTTCCTCGCGCCGCAGATTCTCCTCGAGCAGTGGGCGTGGGACCTCACCCCCCTCACGGCGGAGGTCACCGGAGCGGTCCTGAGCCTCACAGGGGTCGTCAACATCGCGCTGCTGTGGGACGCGAGATGGAGCGCCTTCCGCATCCTGTTCCAAGCGCAACTGGCGAGCCTCGTCGCCATCGCGGTCTCACTGCTGGTGCGGTGGGGCGACCTGCGGTTCGAGCGTCCGATGACGTGGGGCTTCCTGACTCTCGTCTTCGGGGCGCTCGTCGCCTACGGCGCCTTCACGCTCTGGTGCGAACTCCGCCTCCGGGCGGCCCGGGTGCAGGTGAGGGAGTCGGCGTGAGCGAGGTCTGGGGTGAGGAGTGGACGGTCGAGCATCACCTCGCCGGCCCACCCGCCTTCGCGGTCGATCTCTTCCACCGCTTCCTCGAGCTTGCCGAAGGGATCGGCCCCTTCGAGCTGTCGGTGAGCAAGACGACGGTCACGCTGAAAGGGACCCGCCGGGGCTTCGCGGGGGCCCGACCGTGGCGGCACGGCCTGCGCGGTTACCTCGACCTGCAGCGGGAGGTGGACGACCCACGCATCTTGTCGGTGGCGCCGTACACGACGCGCCTGTTCGTCCACCAGTTCCGGATCGCCGAGCGGGATGAGCTCGACGACGAGTTCGCTGGGTGGTTGCGCGAGGCGTACGACGTCGGCACCGGAGCTCATCTGCGCTGAGGAGGACGGCGGGCGGCTCAGCCTTCGGAGTCGGCCGACGCCGAGGCATCCGTCCGCCGGCTCCGCCCGCCGACCGCGCGCATGACGAGGTAGAGCACCAGCCCGATCGCCAGAGCGATCGCCCCGAAGAGCCAGACCTGCGGGCTCTGCTGCGTGAGAAGAAGGATGCACGAGAGGACGCCGGCGACCGGCACCCAGGTCCACACCCGGAAGTGCTTGTGCTCGACCGTGTCGCGGCGGAGGACCAGCACGGCGACGTTCGTTGAGATGAAGACGACCAGCAAGAGCAGCACCACCGTCTCGGCGAGCGTCGCGAGGTCGCCGAGGAGGGTGAGGAGAGCGGCGATCGCCGCTGTCACGACGATGGCGACCCACGGGGTCCGGCGCCCCGGAAGCACCCGGGTGAGGGCGCGAGGGAGGAGCCCTCGGTCTGCCATCCCATAGGCGAGGCGGCTCGACATGATCGAGGTGAGAAGCGCGCCGTTGGCGATCGCGATGAGCGCGATGATGCTGAAGATCACCGTCGGGAGCGGCACGCCGGTCGCTTCGAAGACGGCGAGGAGGGGACCGGATGACTCCGACAGCTCCTCCGGCGGCAGTGCGATGGCGCTCGCCATGGCGACGAGCACGTACACGATGCCGGCCACGGCGAGCGAGCCGAGGAGGGCGATGGGGTAGGAGCGGGAGGGGTTCTTGAGCTCCTCGGCGACGTTGGCCGAGGTCTCGAACCCGACGAAGGAGTAGTAGGCGATGATCGCGGCTGCGAGGGTCGCGAGAGCGGGGTTGACGCCCTCGGGGAACTGGCCGACGCGGGAGACATCCCCTCCCCCGCCGCCGAGCATGAGGCCGACGGCGACGACGATGAGGACGAGACCCGACACCTCGATGATCGTCATGACGATGTTGCCGGTCATGGATTCGCGGATGCCCCACATGTTGACCAGCGCCAGCACGGCAATCAGACCGATGGCGGCGACGGGCGGCGCGATGGGGACGAAGTTGGCGAGGTAGTCACCGGCGAAGGCGAGCGAGAGCCCGGCGACGCTGACGACCCCGGCCGACAGCATGCTGAACCCGACGAGGAACGACACCACCGGCTTCTTGTAGGCCTTCTCGGCGAAGTAGGCCGAGCCTCCGGCGCGGGGGTACTTCGTGACGAGTTCGGCATACGAGCCGGCGGTGAGGAGCGCGAGCCCGAGGGCGACGACCATCGGCACCCAGGTCGCTCCGCCGACTTCGGCGGCGAGGACGCCCATGAGCGCATAGACGCCGGCGCCGAGGACGTCGCCGAGGACGAAGAGAAACAGCATCGGCCCCGTGACGACACGGCGGAGTTTCGTGCCATCCGAGGTGCCCGTCGTCGCAGCGCCCGTCGTGGCAGCGCCCGTCGTGTCTTCTCTCGTCATCCCTTCACGCTAGGGCGGGGGGATGCGACCGACCGGCCCCTTGACAGGCCGCCGCTGATCCTGGAAGCGTTCCCACTTCCTCCGCCGCCCGCCGAGAAACCACATCTTCGCCGAAACCCCCCGCTCCGGAGGGGTGTCTCGGCGGGGAAGTGGTTTCTCGGCGCGAGGCGCGGGGAGAAGGGGCGGGGGGAGAAGGGGCGCGCGGGAAAAGGGAGGAGGCGCTACAGCGCGAGGCGCTCCCGCACCACATCGGCGAGGCGCTCGGCGTGGGCGCGAGCGGTCTCCTCGTCGGCCGCCTCCACCATCACGCGGACGAGCTGCTCGGTGCCGCTCGGGCGGAGGAGCACCCGACCGGTGTCGCCGAGCTCGGCGGTGGCTGCCGCTACGGCCGCCTGCACGCCCTCGTCGTCGGAGGCGCGGGAGCGGTCGACATCCGTCACGTTCACCAGCACCTGCGGGTACACGGTCATGATCGAGGCGAGCTCCGCGAGCGTCTTCCCGGTGCGCGCCATCTCCGACACCAGCTGCAGCCCCGTGAGGAGGCCGTCGCCGGTGGTGGCGTACTCGCTCATGATGACGTGCCCCGACTGCTCGCCGCCGAGGGAGTAGCCGCCCTCGTTCATCGCCTCGAGCACGTAGCGGTCGCCGACCCCGGTCTGCAGCACCGTGATGCCGTGGTCGGCCATCGCGCGGTGCAGGCCGAGGTTGCTCATCACAGTGGCGACGAGCGTGTCGTGGGCGAGCCGCCCACGCTGCTTCATCGCCAGCGCGAGGATGGCCATGATCTGGTCGCCGTCGACGACATTGCCATCGGCGTCGACCGCGAGGCACCGGTCCGCGTCGCCATCGTGCGCGATGCCGACATCGGCGCCCGCCTCGCGCACGGCGACCGCGAGCTGATCGAGATGCGTCGATCCGACGCCGTCGTTGATGTTGAGCCCGTCGGGGTCGGCGCCGATGACGGTGACCCGGGCGCCGGCGTCGCGGAAGGTCTCCGGCGAGACGCCCGAGGCCGCACCGTGCGCGCAGTCGAGCACGACGTGGAGGCCGTCGAGGCGATGCTCGATCGAGCCGAGGAGGTGCACGACGTAGCGGTCTTCGGCGTCGGCGAAGCGGCGGATGCGTCCGACATCCGCCCCTGTGGGCTGCAGCTTCGGCCACTCCATCGCGGACTCGATGCGCTGCTCGACGACGTCGGGGAGCTTCACGCCGCCCCGGGCGAAGATCTTGATGCCGTTGTCGGGCGCGGGGTTGTGCGAGGCGGAGACCATCACGCCGAAGTCGGCGTCGATGTCGGCGATGAGGAATGCCGCGGCCGGGGTCGGAAGCACGCCGGCGTCGAAGACGTCGACCCCCGATGAGGCGAGGCCGGCTTCGACCGCCGCAGAGAGGAACTCTCCCGAGACGCGCGGATCGCGGGCCACGACGGCGGTGAGGCGCTTGCCGGCGGCGCGGCGCGCCTCGGCAGAGCGGCCCTGGCCCAGGACGACGGCGGTCGCCTGGGCCAGGGTGAGAGCGAGATCGGCGGTGAGGGGCCCGTTGGCGAGCCCACGCACCCCATCCGTGCCAAAGAGCGGCATGCGGGTGGAGATTCCGGCGATCAGCGCTTGGAGTACTGCGGCGCCTTGCGGGCCTTCTTGAGACCGGCCTTCTTGCGCTCGATCACTCGGGCGTCGCGCGAGAGGAAGCCGGCCTTCTTCAAGGTCGGGCGGTTGTTCTCGGCGTCGATCTGGTTGAGCGCCCGGGCGATGCCGAGGCGGAGGGCACCGGCCTGGCCGGAGGGGCCACCGCCCGAGATGCGCACGATGACGTCGTACGCGCCGGTGAGGTTCAGCACCGTGAAGGGGTCGGTGATCAGCTGCTGGTGGAGCTTGTTCGGGAAGTACTCCTCGAACGCGCGGCCGTTGACCGTGATGGTGCCCGAGCCCGGGATGAGGCGCACGCGGGCGATCGCCTGCTTGCGGCGGCCCACGGCGGCGCCGGGAACCGAGAGCACGGGGCGCTCGGTGGCGGCGGCAGTGGTGTCGACCGGGGTCTCGGTCGAGAAGTTGCTGTCGGTGTCGATGGAATCGATGGAGTCGGAGATCTTCGCCACGAGTCTGTCCTTAATCTGTGCGGCGCTTACTGGGCGACCTGGTCGAAGGTGTACGTCTTGGGCTGCTGCGCGGCGTGCGGGTGCTCGGCACCGGTGTACACCTTGAGCTTCGACAGCTGCTGACGGCCGAGGCTGTTCTTCGGGAGCATGCCGCGAACGGCCTTCTCGACCGCGCGGATGGGGTTCTTCTCCAGCAGTTCCGTGTAGGGAACGGCCTTCAGGCCGCCCGGGTAGCCGGAGTGGCGGTAGGCCATCTTCTTCTCGGCCTTGTTGCGGGTCAGGACGACCTTGTCGGCGTTGATGATGATGACGAAGTCGCCGGAGTCCATGTGGTTGGCGAAGGTCGCCTTGTGCTTGCCGCGCAGGAGCGCTGCGGCGTGCGAGGCGAGCCGGCCGAGAACGACGTCGGTGGCGTCGATGACGAGCCACTCGCGCTGGATCTGACCAGCCTTGGGGGTGTAGGTACGCGTCACAGGAGTGCTGCTTTCTTGATCGAACGGAGAGGTTCGTGAATCCCGCTCCGGTGGTCGTTGCCGTGGCAACCGGCCGGTGGAGGGCTCACGTTCGCGGGTGCAGAGCACAAGACTCGCGCACCAAAGGGACAGCTTACGTCATCCGGATGC
>JAESFR010000179.1_pt1 | contig 34636 bp, 34 predicted proteins | sample 9266191 | NCBI WGS metagenome assembly JAESFR01 (sample SAMN14503063, study PRJNA617104) | algae metagenome | isolation source: Pleurocapsa minor HA4230-MV1 and co-occurring heterotrophs from cement on... | place: USA: Nuuanu Pali Lookout, Hawaii | collected 2009-07-20
CACCGTCATTGCGGGAGGCGTCGGAGGGGCGCGGTTCGTCCGCGGGGTGCGGGAGCACCTCCGGCGAAGCGGCGCGGACCACCGCATCGACGTGGTGGTGAACCCCGGGGATGACTGGTGGCTCGCCGGCCTGCGGATCTGGCCCGACCACGACAGCATCCTTTACACCCTCTCGGGGCAGAACGACGAGGAGCGGGGCTGGGGCCGCCGCGGGGAGAGCGAGCGGGTGTCGGGCGAGCTCCGCACGTGGGGGGTGACCCCCGAGTGGTTCACCCTCGGCGACCTCGACCTCGGCACGCACATCGCACGCACCGCGTGGCTGCGAGCCGGTGAGACCCCTACCGACATCGCCCGGCGGCTCGGAGCGCGCTGGGACCTCGGCGTCACCCTCCATCCCGCCACCGACGACGAGATCGACACCCACGTCGTCACCCCCGAGGGCGAGCGGCTGCACTTCCAGGAGTGGTGGACGCGTCACCGCGCCCGCGTTCCGATCCTCCGCTTCGAGCAGGACGGGATCGACGCGGCCCGTCCGGCGCCGGCCGCGCTCGCCGCGATCGACGGCGCCGACGTCATCCTCATCGCCCCGTCGAACCCCGTCGTCTCGATCGGGCCCGTCCTCTCGATCCCCGGCATGCGGGGGGCTCTCGCCGGCGCGCGCGCACCGATCGTCGGAGTGTCGCCGATCATCGGCGGCGCCGCTGTCCGCGGCATGGCCGAGACGTGTCTGCGGGTCATCGGTGTGGACGCCGACGCCGCGGCCGTCGCACGCCACTACGGGGCGCGGGCGCGCGGCGGGCTGCTCGACGGCTGGCTGCTCGGGCTCGAGGACGCCGCGCGAGCCCGCGACGTCGAGGAGGCGGGGATCGCCACGGCCGTGGTGCCGCTGTGGATGAAGGATGCCGACACGTCGGCGACCCTCGCGGCCGATGCGCTGCGGCTCGCAACCGCCGTCGGTCGCTAGTCGCGCCGCTTCTCGCGCTCGCGCACCCCGCCGTCGACGCGGGAGGCGTCGTGGACGGGCTCGTGCACCGATCCGGCGGTATCGGTGTCCACCGGGTCGGCATCGTCCAGTTCGAACTGGAAGATGTTCGCCGAGAGCCGGTCGGACACGTTGGCGAACACCCGATGCCCGACGTACGCGGCCTTGGCCTTCAGGCCCACCGGCTGCGCCTCTTTGGGGCTCACGCAGGCCTCGACGATGGCTTCCACCACGACGCTCGGGTCTTCCATCGCCGCCATCTTCAACTCCTTGCCGGTGTAGTTTCCGGCGTGGGTCCAGAACGGTGTGTCGATAGCCCACGGGAGGATCGTCCCGACGCCGATGCGTGCGGAGCCGCCCGCTTTGGCCAGGTCTTCGATGATCGCCCGGCTGAGATTCAACAGGCCCGCCTTCGACGCAGCGTACGAGGACTGGTATGCCAGTGGCACCTCGCTCTCCACCGATCCGACGTTGACCAGGGTGCCCCCGCCCTGCGCGACGAAGCGCCGGAGCGCCGCGTGCGACCCGTTGATGGCGCCGGTGAGGTTCACGTCGATCGTGCGCGCGTGGTCTTCGACCGGCACCTCCCAGAAAAGGCCGATCGAGGCGACGCCGGCGTTGTTGATCCACACGTCGATCGGCCCGAAGCGGTCGGTCGCGGCGTCGGCGAGCCGGTCCACGGCGGCCGCGTCGGAGACATCCGTCGCCACCGCCAGCGCCGTGCCGCCGCCTTTCTCGATCTCGGCGACGACGTCGTTGAGCGCCCATTCCCGCCGGGCGGCGACGACGACGTTCGCACCGAGTTCGGCGAGGCGAAGGGCCGTCCCCCGACCGATGCCGCTCGAGGCGCCGGTGACGACGACGGTGCGTCCGGAGAGGTGAGTCAGGTCGATCATGCTGCCATGGTCCGTGCTTCCCGCCGCGGGAACCAGGGTCTTGCCCTCGGCGCCCGATCATGCGACAGACGGCGCCGGCATCGGGTAGACCTGTGGGGTGGAGACGAACTGGGCAGGAAACCTCACCTACCGCGCGGCACGGATCGACGAGCCGGCGGATGCCGGCGAGCTCGCCGACCTGCTGAGCGGAACCGGACCCGTCCGGGTGCTCGGCAGCCGGCACTCCTTCAACGATCTCGCCGATACCGACGGGACGCTGATCTCGCTGGCCGCTCTCGCACGCACGGAGGCCGTGACCGTGTCGGATGATCGGCGCACGGTCCGGGTGCCCGCCGGCATCCGTTACGGCGACCTCGTGCCCGCACTCGACCGCGAAGGCGTGGCGCTGGCGAATCTCGCCTCACTCCCCCACATCTCCGTCGGTGGCGCGGTGCAGACGGGCACGCACGGATCGGGGAACGGCGTCGGCTCGCTCGCTACGCAGGTCGCGGCGGTCGAGCTCCTCACTGCCGCGGGCGACCGGGTGCGCCTCGGGCGCGGCGACGACGGCTTCGCGGGAGCGGTCGTCGGGCTCGGCGCGCTCGGGGTCGTCACCCACCTCGAACTCGACGTCGAGCCTGCCTACACGGTGTCGCAGACCGTGTACGAGGGGGTCCGGTGGGATGACGCGCTCGACCGCTTCGACGAGATCACCGACGCCGGCGACAGCGTCAGCCTCTTCACCCGCTGGAGCGACCCCGACGAGATCGACCAGGTGTGGGTCAAGACCCGCACCTCGTCGACGGCCAGGGGTCTCGATGCCTTCGGCGCACGGGAAGCGGATGGCCCGCGGCACCCGATCCCCGGGATCGACCCGGCCCCGTGCACCGCGCAGCAGGGCGCGCCGGGGCCCTGGTACGACCGCCTCCCCCACTTCCGCCTGGAGTTCACCCCGTCGGCGGGTGAGGAGTTGCAGTCGGAGTACCTCGTCTCGCGCGAGGACGCGGTCGCCGCGATCGGCGCCGTCCGGGGCCTCGCCGCCGAGATCTCCCCGCTTCTGATGACCTGCGAGGTGCGCACCATGACCGGCGACGACCTCTGGCTGTCGCCTGCGTTCGGCCGGCCCACCGTGGGGATCCACTTCACGTGGCAGCGCGACGAGCCGGCGGTCCGCAGCCTCCTCCCCCGGCTCGAGGAAGCGCTGCCGGACTCGGCCCGGCCGCACTGGGGAAAGGTCTTCACGCTCCCCGGCGACGAGGTGCGGGCGAGGTATCCGCGCTTCGACGACTTCGCGCAGCTCCGGGACCGCTTCGACCCCGGGCGGCAGTTCGTCAACGCCTACCTCGAACGGCTCCTCTGACGAGCCCCGGCGTCCCACGCGCATGGCACGCTGGAGGCATGGCTTCGGCATCGCGCGATACGCGGGGACGCGCCACGACGGCGACGCGGGAGGGGTCGACGCTCCGCGCCCGCCTTCTCACCGCCCTCTCGGGCGACCCGAACGGCACGCCGCCGTGGGTACGCGCCCTCGCCGAGGGCGATGACGCCGGATACTTCGCCGACGGCGGCGCCGTGTGGACCGTGCACGCGGGCACGAGCACGCTCATCGCCGGAATCCGTGCCCTGCTGATCCAGGCCCTTCACCCCGGAGCACTCGCCGGGGTGCACGACCATTCCCGGTATCGCGACGACCCGATGGGCCGGCTCTCGGGCACGGTGCGCTGGATCATCTGCGTGACCTACGGCTCGACCGCGCAGGCGGAGCGCGAGACCGCACGCGTGGGGCGCCTTCACCAGCGGGTGCGGGGCACCTATGACGCACCCGACGGCGAGCGGGCCTACTCCGCCGCCGACGTCGACCTTGTCGAGTGGGTGCACCTCGCCTTCACCGACGCCTTCCTCGGTGCCCATCGGATCTGGGGCGGTCCGATCCCCGGCGGACCGGACGCCTATGTGCGGGAGTGGGCGCAGGCCGGGCGTCTCATGCGGGTCGACGATCCGCCCACGACAGAAGCCGAGCTGCGCCGGCGACTCGACGGCTTCCTCGCCCGGGGCGAGCTCCGGCGCGATGAGCGGGTGGACGAGGTCGTCCGGTTTCTCCGACGAGTGCCGCTCCCGGGCTCGATGGGGGTGACCTACAAACTGCTCTTCGCTGCGGCGGTGGCGAGCCTCCCGCGGTCGTACCGGAAGCTCCTCGGGCTCCGGCGCGTGCCGCTTCCGGTGATCACGCTCGCCCGGATCGCGCTCGGCGCGTCGACGCGCGCCCTCGGGTCGGGGCCGCGAGCCCAGGACTTCGCCCGCGAGCGCCTCGCGCGGCTCGCCGCACAGCCGGCCGCCACCGCGCCAGGGCGCCACGTCTCGTCGAGTGCCTCGGAAGATCGCCGCGATCAACCCGTGAGCTCCGCGGGGAGCCGTGCGCTCGGCGACCGGGATGCGCCGTGAGCACGCCGCCGTCGGCGCTCCAGCCCTGGGTTCTGCACGTCGACCTCGATCAGTTCATCGCCGCCGTGGAGGTGCTTCGCCGGCCCGAGCTCGCCGGCAAGCCCGTCGTCGTGGGGGGCCGCGGCGATCCGACCGAGCGAGCGGTCGTCTCCACCGCCTCCTACGAGGCGCGCGCCCTCGGGGTGGGATCGGGGATGCCGCTGCGGCTCGCCGCCCGGAAGGCACCCGACGCGGTGTTCCTGCCGGTCGATCACGCGGCCTACCACGCGGCGTCGGAAGAGGTGATGGCGACCCTCCGAGCGCAACCCGGCGCCGTCGTGCAGGTGCTGGGCTGGGACGAGGCGTTCGTCGGTGCGCGCGCAGACGCCGGCACGACGGATGACCCGGAGACCTACGCGGCGGCCGTGCAGGCCGCCGTCCTCGACCGCACGCACCTCCACTGCAGCATCGGCATCGGCGACACCCTCGTCCGCGCCAAGAACGCGACTGGCTTCGGCAAGCCGCGCGGCCGGTTCCGCCTGACCGCAGAGAACTGGCTCGAGGTGATGGGCGAGCGGCCGACGATCGACCTGTGGGGCGTAGGCACGAAGATCTCGCGGCGTCTCGAGGGGCTCGGCATTCGGACCGTTCGCGACCTCGCCGTCGCCGACCTGGAGCCGCTCGCCTCGGAGTTCGGGCCGAAGATGGGCCCGTGGTACCGCCAGCTCGGCCGCGGCGACGGCACCCACATCGTCGACGACACCCCGTGGGTGGCCCGCGGTCACAGTCGGGAGATGACCTACCAGCAGAACCTCCTCACACGCGAGGAGATCGACGCCGCCGCACGGGTGCTCCTCGATCAGGTGCTCGACGACGTCGCGGCCGAGGGGCGTCCGGTCGTGGGCCTCGGGCTCAAGGTGCGCTACGCGCCCTTCGTCACGAAGACGTTCACGCGGCGGGTCGCCGAGACGCACGATCGCGACGCGGTCATCGCCGAGGCATCCCGTCTCATCGCCAAGATCGAGCCCGACCGACCCGTGCGACTGCTCGGGATGCGCGCCGAGATGTCGATGCCCGATGACGCCCGCGAGGGGCACACACCGACCCGGAGCGGCTGGTAGGTCAGCCCTCGAGCCACCACCGCCGGTCGGGAACGAGGGTGTCCAGCTCGTCCCACAGATCGACGGGAATCTCGACCGCTGCCGCCGCGAGGGTCTCGTCGAGGCGCTCGGGCCTGCTCATCCCGACGACCGTGGTCGCGATGCCGGGATCACGGAGCGAGAACTGCAAGGCCGCCGTGGCGAGTTCGACCCCGTGTCTCCGGCAGGCGTCGGCCATGGCGAGGGCTGCCCGATGGACACCCTCGTTGGCCGGGCCGTAGGCGTAGCGCGGGACCGCGATGGGGTCGGTGAGGAGACCGCTCCCGTAGACGGCAGCGTTGATGATCGGGATGCCGCGGTCGCGGGCCATCTCGAACAGCGGTCCGGCACTGCGGTCGACCAGCGTCCACCGGTTGTGCACCAGCACGGCATCGAAGACGTCGAGGGCGAGGTAACGCATCATCTCGGGAATCGGCCCGCCCGCGAGGCCGATGCGCTCCACCACCCCTTCGTCGCGGAGCGCCACCAGCGCTTCCACGGCGCCGCCCGGCGCCGCCATCTCGGCGAAGGGGAAGTTCTCCGGATCGTGAAGATGCACGAGCGGGAGACGATCGAGTCCCAGCCGCTCGGCGCTTTCGGCGACCGAACGGCGGACGCGCTCGCCCGAGTAGTCGCCGTCGCGGGGATCCACCTTCGTGATGACGACGATGTCGGCAGGGAGCCCTCCCGCTCGCGCGATGGCTTCCCCGATGCGGCGTTCGCTCTCGCCGTCGGAGTAGCCGTTGGACGTGTCGATCGTCCGAATCGGGCTCGCGAGGGTTCGGATCACGAGATCGACGGCGCGCTCAGCGGGGACATCCTCGCCGAAGAGCTGTGGCATGCTGCCGAGCGGCCCCCCGCCGAGTGTCACCGCCGAGACCGTGAGGCCGGTGTCGCCGAGCGGGCGGAGCCAGGAGGGATGAGCGGGGTTCGTCATCCGTCCAGCCTGTCACGCGACAGGTCGATCCGTTCGACCGCAGCCTGGATCGACACCGCGGCCGCCCCGCGCGCCCAGGAGAAGAAGCCGCCGTCGTCGACGAGCACCTCCACCTCGTCGGCCCGGGGGTCGCGGCCGGCGCGGATCGCCGCACGGACGCGCTCCTCGGCGATGCGATAGAGCCCGACCCCCTCGCCCGCGAGGATCGCCCTCGACTGCTGGGTGATGCTCGTGACGAGCGCGATCAGGCGACCGAGCGCGTCGCCGGCCGCGCCGACGAGGGAGGCGGCAGCGGGCTCGCCGGCCGCAGCGAGGGCCAGCACGTCATCGTCGCCGACCTCGCGCCCCAGGGCGCCGGCGAGCTGGGTTCGCAGCGACGCCGACGTGAGCATCGCGGCGCAGCCGCGGTGCCCGCGCGAGCACATCGGTCCGTCGACGGCGAGTGGCAGATGCCCGACGTGTCCGACGCCGGCGTCCGGTCCCCGCACGACGTCGCCGCCGACGACGAGACCGTGGCCGACACCGGCGCCGATGGTGATGACGGAGAAGTCGCGGATGCCCCTTCCCTGCCCGAACCAGCGCTCGGCCTCGGTGAGCGCCACGACATCGTTCTCGACGGTGACGGGAACACTCGCCTCGACCGCCCCGACGATGTCGACGTCGTGCCAGTCGAGGAAGGGGGCGAAGCGGACCCGCGATGCGACGACCTCGCCGCCGAGCGAGATTCCGAGGCCCCGCAGACGGTGCGGGTGACCGTGCGGGTGCGGCGCGAGGCGAGCCACCAGGCCTCGAACGACTCGGGCGACATCGGCGGGATCGGGCGAGGGAAGTGGCTCTTCCCGCATCGTGAGAAGGTCCGCCCGGGCATCGGTGAGGACGCCATACGCGCGCGTGCCGGTGAGCTTCACCCCGACGAAGGTGCCCCAGTCGGGTGCGAAGTCGAGCGGACGGGCGGGCCGACCGACCGCACCCGCGGCGAGGTGATCGCGTTCGACGAACACTCCCCGCTCGACGAAGGGCTTCGCCAAGCGGGTGAGGCTCGCGGGCGAGAGGCCCAGCCGCGCGGTCAGGGCGTGGCGGAAGATCGGTCCGTGGATCAGCACCGCTTGCGCGAGAGCGGACTCGCTCGGCGTCAGCACGGTCCCCCCTCCGCAGCAGGTTTCTTTCCTGATAGAACTAACTACATGATGGCCGATGTTCTCCACCTGCGACGCGGCGGCACCAGCGTCATCCTCGATCTGACGACCGCGCCGATCCCGTCGGTCGTCCACTGGGGCGCCGACCTCGGCGCGATCGATCTCTCTGCGCTCCGTTCGCTCGCCATCGGGGCCGCACCGCAGCGGGTGTCGGGCGGGCTCGATGCCACCCCGCGGTTGACGGTCCTGCCGACCGCCGCCTCAGGGTGGCTCTTCACCCCCGCTGTCGAGGGGCACCGCGCCGGCGAGGGGGTGAGCGCACTGTTCGCGATCGCGGAGGTCACGGCGACGGAGCACACCGCGTCGCTGTTCCTCACCGACGCCGAAGGAGGACTCGAGGCGCGGGTGGAGCTCGTGCTCGGAGGCGCGGGCGTCCTCCATCAGCGGGTGCAGCTCCGCAACACCGGACCGACGCCCTACACGGTGGATCGGCTGCAGGCGACGTTCCCCCTCCCCTGGGATGCCACCGAGATCCTCGACACCACCGGTCGTCATCTCCGCGAGCGCGCCCCGCAGCGCCGCTCGCTCGCCCTCGGCACGCATCTGCGGGAGAGCCGGCGGGGGCGGCCGGGCGCCGACGCGACGGTGCTCCTGGCCGCGGGGCGGCCCGGCTTCGGGTTCGAGCGCGGCCAGGTTCACGGCATCCACGTCGCGTGGAGCGGCAATCATCGGGTGCTGGCAGAACGCACCATCAACGGCGACGCCTTCTTCGCCGGTGGCGAGCTGTACGCGCCGGGCGAGATCGTCCTCGCCCCCGGAGAGGAGATCGCGACGCCCTGGGTCCTCGGTTCCTGGGGCGACGGACTTTCGGAGCTGTCGCATCGCTTCCACGACGAGTGGCGTGCTCGCCCCCAGCATCCGCCCCGCCCGCGCCCCATCACCCTCAACACGTGGGAGGCGGTGTACTTCGACCACGACCTCGCGCGCCTGACCGCGCTCGCCGACGCCGCGGCCGAGGTGGGCGTCGAGCGTTTCGTGCTCGACGACGGGTGGTTCCTCGGTCGGCGCGATGACACCGCCGGCCTCGGCGACTGGCTGGTGGATCCGGTCGTGTGGCCCGAGGGCCTTCATCCGCTGGTCGCGCACGTGCGGAGGCTCGGTATGGAGTTCGGGCTGTGGGTGGAGCCCGAGATGGTCAACCCCGACAGCGAGCTCGCTCGGACGCATCCAGACTGGATCCTCCGCGGCCGCGCGGAGCTCCCGCCCTCGGCGCGGCAGCAGCAGGTGCTGAACCTCGCCCACCCCGATGCCTACCGGTACATCGCCGATCGCCTCCATGCGCTGCTCGAGGAGTACCCGATCGCGTACCTGAAGTGGGACCACAACCGCGACCTCGTCGACGCCGCGTCGGGTCCCGGTGGCGCAGCGCGCGTCCACGCGACGACGCTTGCGCTGTACCGGCTGCTCGACGAGCTGAAGGCCGCCCACCCCGGGCTCGAGATCGAGAGTTGCGCCTCGGGCGGAGCGCGGGTCGACCTGGGGATCCTCGATCGCACCGACCGCATCTGGACGAGCGACAGCCTCGACCCGCTGGAGCGGCTTCCCAACCAGCGGTACACCGGTCTCGTCGTGCCGCCGGAGATGATGGGCGCCCACCTGACCACGCCGCACCTGCACACATCGGGGCGCACGGTGGATCTCGAGCTGAGCGCGGCGGTGGCGCTGATCGGGCATTTCGGCATCGAGTGGGATGTGTCTGCCACCGATCTCGTCACACGGGAGAGGATCGCCGCGTGGGTCGACTATGCCAAGGATCTTCGCCCCGTCGTCGCGACCGGCCGGACGATCCACGCCGACGGGACAGACCCGGGCGTCGATGTCCGAGGGATCGTCTCAGCCGAGGGGGACCGGGCCATGTTCTCGATCGTCCAGACGGCGACCGATGCCGCCTATCCGCCGGGGCGCGTGCGGTTCCCCGGGCTCACCGACGACCGTCTGTACCGCGTCCGTCTGTCGCCCTTGACGTCCACGCACGATGCGGGGCAGTCGGCCCTGGCGTGGACGGAGCACGATACCGTTCTGACCGGCCGACAGCTGGGCATCGTCGGCCTCCGCCCGATGGTGCAGCAGCCTCAGCGGGCGATCGTCGTCGACGTGGTCGCGGCTGACTGATCAGAGCGCGGAGCGGGCGGTGCGCCGGGCGTGCGCGCCGAGCCGGTAACCATGGGCGGCGAGGAACTCCTCGAGGCGCTGAGGATCGACCCGTCCGACTTCACGGAGAGCGACGCCGACGCTGGTGTGCACCAGGTGCTCGGGATCGTCTGCCAGCACATCGCACAGGGCGAGGGCGTCGTCGAGATCGCCGGCGCGGATGAACCAGAAGGTCGCCGTGATCGCCGTCCGGCGGCGCCATCGATCCTCCGAGCGCGCGAGATCGAAGAGGACGTCACGCGGCTTGTCGGCGAGGTACCCGCCGACGACGCGAGGCGCGGACCGGTCGATGAGGTCCCACGTGGTCATGCGCTCCAGGTGGGACATCCACAACTCGTAGAGGGCGCGCCGATCGTCGTCCGTGAGCTTCCGGTCTCGAGCGCGGAAGTCGAGGATGCTGACGGCGACCATGCGCGCCTCGTACTCGGATGTCTGAAGCAGCGCGTCCACGGTCTGCAGCGACGCGCTCGCGTGGGATTTCGCGATGTCGAAGACGATTCCCATGCGCACCCCGATCGCCGACATGTCGGATCCCTGGATCCGAGGCGCGATCTTCTCGACCTCCTGGGGTGCCCGCGCTGCGTGGAGGGCGGCGAGGATCTCGTCAGCGTCGGTCACAGAGTCAACCGTTCACATCTTCGCGTAGCGGGCGCGGGCGAAGCAGAACAGTCCGTAGAGGATGAGGCCGGCACCGACGATCCACAGGATCACCGGGCCGAAGGGCAGTTGGACGAGGGTCTGAAGCGCGGCGTCGAGACCTCCGGCTGCCTCGGGATCGCGGGTGAAGGCGGCGACGATGAAGAGGATGCCGGCCACGCCGACCGCAATGCCCTTCGCGACATACCCCACGACGCCGAAGGCGACCACGGCGCGACCGAGAGCGGCGCCCGGAAGGTCGAGCTTCTCCTCGAACTTCTTCGTCACGCCCTTGTACACGAACGCCGCGCCGACCCCGGCGACGATGAGTCCGACGAGGACGAGAAGGATGACTCCTCCAGGCGTCGCGAGAAGCTCCGCGCTGAGCGACTGGCTCGACTGCGACGACGACGAGCTGCCGCCGAGGGCGAAGGTGAAGGCCGTGACGGCGATGGCGATGTAGGCGCCCGCGGTACCGAGGTGGGTGAGGCGACGGCCCCACTTCTTCTTCGTGTCGGGCTCGTACTCGAGGAACGCCTGCACGATCTCCCAGACGGCGAGGGCGGCGAGGCCGACGACGATGATCCAGAGCACGACGATGCCGAAGGGCGTGTCGCGGATCTGCGCCATCGCCCCGCTCTGGTCGGCGGACCCGCCGCCACCGGTCGCGATCGTGATGGCGATGCTGCCGATGACGATGTGGAGGAGTCCGAGGACCGCGTACCCGACACGGGCGACCGTCCGCAGCGTGGTCGATCCCTGCGCGGCGCGGGCCGCCTCTTTCGGCTTGCTCATGTGGGCAGGTTAGCGAGCGGCCGGGTCGGCGGCGAGGGCTTGCGTCGCGGCCGCGAACCGCGCACGCGGCGCACCTCCTTCAGCGCCATCATGGCCGCCAACGATCGATGATGCGCGACAGTGCGTCGTAGTCTTCGCCGAGCTGAGCCCGATACTCGTCGTCAAGAGCAGACACGCGCCGGTAGGCGGCAGCGAGGAGCTCCCTCCCCTCGGCCGTGAGCTCGGTCGGGGCCGTCCGCCCTTTTCCGCGACGGTCCGGACGTATGACCGCACCGCGATCGGCGAGCCTGTCGAGAAGTGGCCCCATGCTCTGCGCGGAGATGAGGATCGCCTCCGCCAACTCAGCCGCGGTGGCTCCGGGCCGCGCCGAAAGGACGGCGAGGGCGCTGAACTCGTTGACGCTCAGTCCCTCAGCCGCGAGCGCGGCCGCGAATCGCCGAGACATCCGCGCGCTCTGGACGACGAGACGGTAGCCGAGAAAGTCGTCAGGGCGAGGCGCATTCATCGACGCCATCCTCCCACGGAATTGTGCTCTTGAATAAGGTGCCTTATTCTGGGTGCATGACAACGACGCAATCCCATTCCCGTCTCTCGATGTCCCCGCCCGCCGAGGGGACAGGACCACTGAAACGCACGCGCACTTTGACCGTTGTCGCGACGGTCTTCCTCGCCCAGAACGTCTTCGGCAACCTCTACGAGCAGAACGCCGCCCTGCGGAGCCTCGTAGACCCCACCCCTGGCGCGCTGATCGGAGAGCTCGAACTCGGCAGTCCGCTCTACTACTACATGCCGTGGGTACTTATCGGTCTTGTCTCGCTGTCTGGCTGGTCATCAGGATGCACCGACTGCACGTTCGCGCCGCTCGGCGGGGAGCGATGGCCCTCGTTCTTCTCGCCATCGGTGCGGTCGCGAAGACGACGCTGATCACGGCCGTCAACCCGATGTTCCGGGACCCCGCACAGCAGGCCGACGAGGTGCGAGAACTCACGGTGCTGTGGCTCACCGGCAACGGCCTCACGATCGTCGCCGTCGCGACGGCGATCGTCCTCCTGACGAGCTGGCGCGCGCCCGTCGCCGACGGCCGCTGATCTCGACCGAGGCGCCGGTGCTTACGCCGGGTCTACTCCGACAGAGGCGGAGAGCCGGTCGACCTCCTCGTCCGTCAGCTCGAGGTCGGCCGCCGCCGCCGAGTCGACGATCGACGCCGCTCGGCGCGCGCCGGGGATCGGGATCACGTTCTCCGCCAGCGCCAGCTCCCACGCCAGGACGACTCGCTGCGGGCTCACCCCGTGCGCCGCGGCAACCTCGGCGAAGACCGCGTGCCGCTCCCCCACGGTCCGAGCCCCGCCACCGGTCCCGCCCAGCGGACTCCACGGCAGGAACGCGACCCCCTTCGCCGCGCAGTGCCGCAGCTCACCGATGGATCCCGGATGCCGCGGCGAGAACTCGTTCTGCACGCTCGCCAGATTCCCCTCGCCGAGCACCTCGAGGGCGATGTCGATCTCCTCGACGCTCGCATTGGAGATCCCGATCGCCCGGATCTTCCCCTCGTCCTGCAGCGTTTTGAGGTTCTGCATGATCTCGCCGTACACCATCCAGCGATCCGGCCGGTGGTACTGGTACAGCGCGATCGTCTCGACCCCGAGGATCCGCAGCGAGCGCTCGACGGCACCCCGCAGGTACGTGAGCGACCCGTCGCGCCCCCATTGCTCTCCCTGCGACCGGGTGATGCCGCCTTTCGTGGTGACGAACACCTCCGACGCGTCGCCCTCCCAGGTGCGGAGCGCCTCTGCGACGATCTCCTCGTTGTGCCCCATCTGGTCCCACGCCGGGGCGTAGATGTCGGCCGTGTCGATGAGGGTGACCCCGGCGTCGAGCGCCGCGTGGACGGTCGCCACCGCCTCTTCGCGAGACGGGTACTCCCGGTCGTTGTTCATCGACAGCGGCATCGCGCCGAGACCGATCGCCGAGACCTGTCGTCCGGCGAGCAAGCGCTGCTTCATTCGATACTCCTTAGTCGCCCGTACGGGCATCGAGGTCGGCGAGGTCGGTCAGGGGCACCAGCGGGGGCGGCTCGACGGATGTCTCGAGCGAGACCCACCGGCCTTCCTCGGCCGCTGCAAGCAGCGCGGTCATGATCTCCAGAACGTGCAGCGCCATCGCAGCGCTCGCTCGGCCGCCGCCCGGACGGAGGAAGTCGACCAGTCCCACCCCTCGGCCCGAACCGGCATATCCGGCACGAGGCGGCACGGCGTGCCATCCGTCCTCGCCGACTCGCAGCATCCGCACCTCTCCGTCGAAGTGGTTGGGGTCGGGTGTCTGCAGCGTGCCCTTCTCCCCCTGCACCTCTATGAACGGTGCGGCGGTCGCCCCGCCGTCGAAGCTGAAGGTGACCGTCGAGACGGCGCCGCCGGCGTGCTCGAGCACTCCTGCGACGTGGGTATCGACCTCGACCGGGATCTCCTCGCCCACCCGCGGACCGGTCGCGATCCGCCGGCGGTCTCGCGAGCGCGACGACACTCCGCTCACGCGCACCACCGGCCCGAGAAAGTGCACGAGCGAGGTGAGATAGTACGGCCCCATATCCAGGAGCGGACCCCCGCCGGGGCGGTAATAGAAGTCGGGATGGGGATGCCAGGACTCATGCCCCGCCGAGACCCAGGTCGCCTGTGCCGAGACCGGACGGCCGATCTCGCCGCCGTCGATCACGGCGCGCGCGGTCTGGATGCCGGTGCCGAGCACCGTGTCGGGCGCCGCGCCGAGCCATCCCTCGTCCGGTACTGCCGCGACGACCTGCCGCGCCTCGGCGAACGTCGCCGCAAGCGGCTTCTCGCCGTACACGTTCTTCCCTGCAGCGAAGGCGCGATGCGCGATCTCGGCGTGCGCTGCGGGGATGGTGAGGTTCAGCACCGTCTCGACCGCCGGGTCGGCGACGAGATCGGCCACCGAGAGCGCGCGGCAGCCGGGGATGTCTCGGGCGACCGCCTCTGCCCGCGCCAGGTCGAGGTCGGCCGTCGCGATCACCCGCACATCGGGGCGTCCGGCGAGAACGTCGAGGTACTGCCGGGAGATGACGCCGAGACCGACTATTCCGATGCCGTGCGGCTGGCCCACAGCATCCCCCTTTCGATGATGGTGCGGACATTGGCGTCCTGGAGCACGTCGACGCTGTGACCCGGCGTCGCGACGAAGATCCGCCCCTCGCCCCACTCCCGCGTCCACACCGCCGGCGAGGTGATCGGGCGACGCCACGGGTGGTAGGGCTCCACCGGATGCGTGGTGGTGGCGAGCACGTCGATGAGGTCGTCGTGCAGCACCCAGTACTGCTCGGTGGTGAGCGAGAAGTCGCCGAGGCCACGGGTGATCGGGTGGTCTCGCCCGAGGTCGGTGATGTCGATCGTGTGGTGGAGGTAGTTGTCGCTCGCGTCACCGGAGACCTGGTCGGGACTCTTGGACGGGTGCGTGGCGAATTGACCGCCGACCAGCTGCAGATAGTCGGAACTGCTGCGGTAGGAGTCGGCGATTCCGCCGTGCCAGCCCGCGAAGCCCGTGCCGGCGGCGATCGCCCCCCGAAGCCCCTCGAGCGCCTCGCGCGAGATGTCCGACATGGTCACGCACTGGACCACGAGGTCGGTGCGGGCCATCTCTTCGACGTCGGCGTAGACGGCATTGTCGCCTTCGACGCGTACATCGAATCCCTGCGCCTCGAGGAAGGGCAGGAAGAGATCGGTCGCCGCGACGGGGTCGTGACCTTCCCACCCGCCTCGAACGATGAGCGCGCGGCGTGGCGGTCGGGGAAGCGGCATCGTCATGGGCGGTTCCTCGTGTTCCTTGTTCGGCGGTCGCCCGACCGGCCGTCATCGGACATTACAACGATGTTATGCCGAGTGACACCGCTCACCCCCGCAGCTCCTCCGCCCCTTCTTCCGCCGGCAACCGCTTACGCGCGGCGCGCGGATCTGTCAGGCTGAGCACGACGGGACGGTGGCCGTGCAGCCCCCTGCCCCGCGAGAGAAGGCGGTCAGCGATGACCCAGCAGAGCACGGTCCGCGGCCGACCGGCCAACCCCGGGGCGGGAGTGGTGTGGGCGCGAGTCGAAGACGGCTTCCACGTCGGAAGCCGCAACGGCTTCCTTCTCGGATACATCACGCGCCGGAAAGACGGTCGGTGCGCCGCGTGGGACATGCGGTCGCACCCTGTGGGCTTGTACGCCGACCTCCCGTCGGCCATGAGCGCCCTGGCACGGGCGTTCCCGAACATCGGTCGGTGACCGATGACGCGAGCCCGAAGGCGATATCGGAAGGAACAGGGGTGACCCGAGATCAAGACCTGCAGTCGTTGCTCTACGCAAGCCAGGCGCGACAGCCATGGGACGACGCCGCGCTCACGGCACTTCTGACCCGAAGCCGAGCGGCGAATGCGCAGAGAGGTATCACGGGGATGCTGGCTTATCGCGCCGGCCGGTTCGTGCAGCTGCTCGAGGGTCCCGCGCCCGCGATCGAGGCGGTGTTCACCCGTATCCGGGCCGATGACCGGCACCACTCGGTCCGTGTGCTCATGGCTGAGCCGGTGACGACACGGCACTTCGGCGACTGGACGATGGGCTTCGAGCCGTTGTCGGAGCGGGATGACGCCATGCCGGCCGGATTTCGGGACACGTTCGACGATCTCGACCACATCGGTGACCCCACGGCGACCCTGCGCGCCGCCCAGGAGCTCACCCTGTGGTTCCGGGTGCGTTCCGCCGCGAGAGCCGCCACCCCCTGAGAGACCCGCGGCCGCTCAGCCGTTGCCGGCTGAGAAGTACTGCGAGACCGACGCGGGCGGGGTGTCGTCGAAGTTCTGCCGCCGCGATTGTCGAAATGCCTCCCCGCCGCGCGTCTTCCCGGTAGCGCCACCGCGGCGCGAAGAGAGGACATCATGTCGACCCAGAAGATCCAGCTCGCCATCAACGCCACCCCCGCCGAGGTGTGGCGAGCCCTCACCGACCCCAGCGTCTCGCCGGCCTACTACTTCGGCTTCGAGGCGCACATCCCCCCGACCGCCGGGGCGCCATACTCGTACCTGAAGGACGGGCACGAGGTGATCACCGGCACCGTCCTCGACGTCGTCGAGGGAGAGAAGCTGAGCATGACCTTCCGCGGCGCGTGGACGGCGGACGTCGCAACGCTCCCCGAATCGCGGGTGACGTACCTGCTCTCCGACACCGCGATGGCGGTCCCGGGCCTCACCCACCTCACCCTGATCCACGAGGACCTTCCCGACAACCCCATCTCGGCCGACGTGGAGCGCGGCTGGGTGCTGATCCTTTCCGGCATGAAGACCCTGCTCGAGACATCCGCGCCGCTCGTGCCGGCGCCGGCCTGAACGAAGGAGCATCCGATGGAGTACGCCATCCTGGCGATGGAGGCCGAAGCCGACTACGCCGCCCGCACCGACAGCGCCGAATCCGACGCCTACTGGGCGTCTTGGGCGGCCTACGTCGCGGCCCTCACCGAGAGCGGCGTCATGAGCGCCGCGGCGGGGCTGCAGCCGCCGGGCACGGCCACGACTCTCCGGATGCACGGCGGCACCACCGACATCCAGGATGGCCCGTTCGCCGATGTGAAGGAGCACCTGGGGGGGATCTTCCTCATCGACGTGCCCGACCTGGATGCGGCGATGGAGTGGGCGGCCCGGTGTCCCGCGGCGGCACGCGGATCGGTCGAGGTGCGTCCGGTCCTCCCACCGATGCGCTGAGTCGCCGCGACGATGTCACGCGATGCGGTCGACGAGGCGCTCGAACGGACTCACCGCGAGCTGTTCGGGCGCCTCGTCGGCTGGCTCTTCCGCCGGGACGGCGACCTCGAGCGGGCGGAGGACGCGGTGGCAGCGGCGTTCGCCGCCGCCGTGGTGTCGTGGCGGGAGAAAGGCGTTCCCCGATCCCCGGAGGCCTGGCTCCGGGTCGCGGCGCGGAACGCCGCGGTCTCGGCCGCGCGTCGAGACATCCGCACCGTCCCTGTCGACCCCGAAGACTTCGAGATCGTGGCGGCGGCGGATGTCTCCGACGACTTCCGCCCCGCCCTCGACGACACCGTGCTGTTGCTCTTCGTGTGCGCGCACCCCGCGATCGATGCGCGGATGCATGCGCCCCTGATGCTGCAGGCCGTGCTCGGGGTCGACGCCGCTCGGATCGCGGCGGTGTTCCTCGTGCCGCCGGCGACCATGGGGCAGCGCCTCACCCGCGTGAAGACCAAGATCCGCGACGCGGGTATCCGGTATCGGGTGCCCGAGCCCAGCGAGTTGCCCGGTCGCGTGGACGCGGTCCTCCGCGCGATCTACGCCGCGTACGGGTCATCCGACGCCCTCATCGACGACCTCGGCGGAGACCGCCCCGCGCTTCGCGCCGAAGCGATCCGGCTGGCGGAGCTCATGACGGCGATGCTGCCCGAGAACCCCGAGGCACGCGGACTGCTCGCTCTGCTTCTCCATACCGAGGGCAGGCGGCGCGGCCGCTTTCCGAACGGGGAGTTCGTTCCTCTCGGGGCGCAGGACATCGGGCTGTGGTCGGCGGAGATGCGTCGGCGCGCGGATTCGGAGCTCCGGCGGGCAGCGGAGGCCGGGCGCCCCGGACGCTTCCAGCTGGAGGCGGCGATCAGCGCCGTGCACTCCGCCCGCGCCGAGACGGGCACCACCGACTGGCAGGCGATCGCGACGCTGTACCGGGGTCTCCTGCAGATCGCTCCGTCGACGGGGGCATCGATCGGGGCGGCGGCGGCCCTGGTCGAGGTCGGGGAGCTCGCCGAAGCCGAGGCGATCCTCGCGGCGCTCCCCGCCGCCACGGTGGCGACCCACCAGCCCTACTGGGTCTGTCTTGCGCGGCTGGAGTCGGCCCGAGGTCGGCTCGAGGCCGCCGCGGCGGCGCAGCAACGCGCCATCGGGTTGACGACCGACCCCCGCGTGCGGTCGTGGCTCGTGGCCCAGGGGGTTTGACGCGGAGGCGGGCCCGGTCCTGCTGCGGAAATCCGCGATCCTGCGGACCGGACCGTCTCGTGAAGGCCGCAGGACCGCGGATCTCCGCGCGACGGCGGGGGCGACACGTGCGACACGACCTGCGCGGGTGTCAGGGTCGGGGTCTTCAATGAGGCGCCTGTTCTCACTCGCCTCGCCCAGGCTTCGTCGAGCTGTTCACCTCATTCCCCGATGCCTTCTCGGTCCGCGGCGGCCTGGAGCTCGCCACCTCCGAGGCGGGAGCAGCCCATGTGCGGTAACGCGCCCTGTTCGCGGCGGAGGCGGGGCTCGAGGCGGTGTACTCCGACGGCGCCGTTCTCCCTCCCGAGGTACGCGACCTCGTCGACCGCGATCGGATCCTGGGAGCCGCTCATCATGCCGCAGACGGGATCGCCGACCCGGCTCTGCTCCGACGGCGACTCGAAGCTGAGGCTGTCGCACAGGGGGCGATCTTCGAGCACGGCGTCGCCGCCGTCGACCTCGTCAGCAACGGAGCGGGATGGGCGGTCCGTACCGTCGGGGGTGCGGATGACACGCTCCACACCGACCACGTCGTGCTCGCCGGTGGAATCTGGGCGCCGACACTCGACCGGCTCGCGGGTCTCGATCTTCCGCTCTTCCCCGTGTCGCATCCCTACGTGACACCCGACAACCTGCCGTTCCTCGGGCCCCATCCCCGGGACGACGGCCTGTGGGTCGCCGAAGCCATCTGGGTCACCCATGCGGGGGGAGCAGCGCGCGCCCTCGCGCGAGCGATCCTCGCCGAGGAACCCGCTCCCTCCGAACTCGCGGTCGATCGCTTCGACGGGCGCGCCCCTCACGAGCTTCGCGCGGCCGCCCTTCGGCTCTACCGGGACATCTACGCCAACGACGCAGCGGCGTCGGGATGAGGGGGATCACACCTCGAGGTGGGCTCCCCACGCGCGGAGGATCCGCTCGAGCGCCGCGCGGTCGGCGTCGCTCAGGGGGGCGAGGAGGCGCGCCTCGTTCGCCATGTGCGCCGCGAACGCCTCGTCGATGAGGGCCCGGCCCTCGGGGGTCAGGGCGACCAGCCGTCCGCGACCGTCGGACTCGTGGCCGCGGCGGCGCACGAGACCGGCCGATTCCAGCCGGTCGAGCCGCTTCGACACCGCGCCCGAGGTCACCATGGTCTGCGAAGCGAGCTCTCCCGGAGTCAGCTCGCAGGGATCACCGCTCCGGCGGAGCGTCGCGAGGATGTCGAACTCGCCCTCGCCGAGACCGAACTCGCGGTAGACCTCGATCAACCGCGCGCGCAGCGCGTCGGCCACGCGGTGAAGCCGCCCGAAGACGGCGATCGGGCGCGTGTCGAGATCGGGTCGCTCTCGCCGCCACTGCCGAAGGATGTCACCGACGTGATCGTTCTCGATGTCCACGCGCCCACTTTATCTTCCAGGGAAGCTACAATGTCTTCCATGGAAGCAAAATGGCGCTGGATCCTCCTGACGAGCATCGCCCCGATCAGCTGGGGAGCGACCTACTTCGTCACCGCGACGGCCCTTCCCGCCGGCTACCCGTGGTGGGGCGGGGCGCTTCGCGCACTTCCCGCCGGGCTCCTCCTGCTCCTCCTCGTGCGGAGGCGGCCGCGAGGCCGCTGGTGGTGGCGGTCGGTCATCCTGGGGCTGTTGAACTTCGGAGCCTTCTTCGTCCTCATCTACGCCGCCGCCCACCTCCTCCCGACCTCCGTGGCGGCATCGGTCATGGCGCTCGCGCCGCTCACGCTCGCCGGCCTCGCGTGGCCGCTTCTCGGCGAGCGCCCCACCATCCGACTGCTCCTGGCAGCGACCCTGGGAATCGCGGGCGTCATCCTCCTCGTCGGACTCGCGACGGCGGGGGTGGACCCGCTCGGCGTGGCCGCATCGGCGGCGGCGCTGCTGCTGTCGTCGCTCGGGGCGATCCTCACCACCCGCTGGCGCGACGAGCAGCCCCTTCTCGCCACGACGGCATGGCAGCTCACCGCGGGCGGTCTGGTGCTGGTGGTCTTCGCCGTCCTGATCGAGGGTCCGCCGCCCGCGGTGGGAGGGGACGGCGTCATCGCCTACGCCGGGGTGGCGGTCATCGCCACGGCCCTCGCCTTCTTCTGCTGGTTCTCGGGGCTGCGTCACCTCCCCGCGGGGACCGTCGGCACGATCGGCCTGCTCAATCCGGTGACCGGCATCCTCTGCGGCGTGCTCCTGGCCGGTGAGCGTCTGACCCCGCTCCAACTCGTCGGCATCGCCCTCATCGCGGTCGCCATCGGGCTCAGTCGAGCGCGTCCGCCCCGCCCTGCGCGGGTCCCGACGGGCGCGGACTCAGGGATTGCACCGGTCGCAGTTCGCCGGGTCGGCGGCGCTGACGCCGCGGTCGACCTCCTCCCGGAACTCGCACCGACCGCAGCCGTGGACGTCCGCCCGAATGGCACGGGTCGGAGCGCCGCACCACCCGCAGGCGACGCCGGTCACCACGCCCGTCCTTCCGAAGCCCGGAGCCGAGCACGCCGGACAGTGTCGGCGGAGTCGCGCCGCGAGAAGCCAGCCGAGGCGACGGAGGGTTCGCCGTCGGGCGGGATTGACGTGGGCCCGGAGGTCGGGCTCGACGGTGGTGACGCCCTTCGCCAGCGCCCGGCGCACCTCCGCCGCATCCGTCACGCCCTTCGTCACTGAGCCGTCCGCAGCCCGAAGGACCACCCCCTGGGCGGGAAAGCCGATCCGCGCCAGGAGCGCTTCCGCCTCCGCGAGGGTCGAAACGATGGCGGGGGGCGCCACCGCTGCGAACGACCGCACGCACTCGACCACCCGAACGCCACGGCGACGATCGAGGAACACCGCGACCTCCTCGTGGATCACGGGGCCGAAGCCGCCGGCGCTCGCGACGTACGACGCTTCGGTCGCAAGGCCCACGTCGAGGCCGGTCTCCTCGATCGCCCCTCGCGCTTTCGCGGCCGCGGCGTCGACGGGCAGGAGCGTGCGCGCCCGCTCGCCGGTGAAGGAGCCGAGCGCGTCGGTGTCGAGGACGGTGGTGCCCCGGACCGACGCCTGATGCCACCGCCGCAAGGGGGCGGCGAACTGCTCCGCCTTGCCGTGCATCGTGCCGACGGCCACCGTCTGACCGGAGTAGGGCGAACCGCCTCCGTCCGCAGACTCGCGTCTCACGCGAAATAGTCGGGGCGACTCACCGCCGTCGGCGATACGAACATGACGCCCGAGGTGCGGTCGAGGATGGGACGGATGCCGGCGACGATCGCGTCGGACCGGTCCTCGGGCACCACGGTGATGAGGAGCGTGAGGGCGTCGTGGTCGTTGAACAGCAGCCGCCCGCCGCGTGCGCCGTGGTGGCCGAAGCCCTGGACGCCGGTCACCGAGGTGTAGCCGCGGGCGCCGACGGAGCGGATGAGCTCCGCGACATCCGCTGCGTCATCGGCGGCGACGACCACCTCGATCTTCGTCATGGGCGTGAGGGTGGACGTGGTCATCGTGTCATCTCCAGGTTCTCGGTGGTGGGAAGGGAGGAGCCGGAAGGGGCGAGGGCGGCGGGTACCGGCTCTTCCTCCCAGCCATAGCTGCCGAAGCGCAGCCAGCGGTCGGTGTCGTGCTCGCGCGCGCGAAGGGTGATCCACCCCTTCTCGACGAGTTCTCGCACCACCTCGGCGGTGTCGATCAGGTGGTTCAGCCGCGCGAACGGCGCCTGCACGAAGACCTGCAGTCGCACCGGGTCGTGCACGAGGTCGCTCCCGTGACCCACCGACTGCCACGGCAATCCGATGCGCAGGTCGCCGCCGTACCCGGCGATCACGCCCGTGGTGCCGACGACGTTGTGGAGGGGCTTGGGGCCCGAGCCGAAGCGGTCGGGGGCGAGGGCGGATGCCGCGTACTGCGCGTTGATCCACTGCGCGACGATCATCGGTGCGGTCAGGATCGTCTCGAGGCCCGAGCCGTCGGGGTCGGCGGCCGCCTCATAGCTGTGGAGGAACGCGCGCCGACCGAGGTCGTGCTCGGCGGTGATGCTCCGGGGGCCGACGATGAGTGCGGCGTTGCCGACGAGGCCCCACTCGGGATACACCTCCGCCCAGTCGACCGCCCGGCGCTCAGCCTCACGAGCGGCCTTCTCGGGCGAGCCGGCGTCGCCGCCGGGAAGCGCCGCGACCCGCTCCGCGATGTTGCCCCGCCGCGCCTCGGCGAGGAGTTCGAGCAGGTGCGCCACGTCGGCATCGTGGGTCGCGGGGACGGCCCAGGGCTCGAGAAGGCGGACGACATCCGTGACGGTGTCGTGCTGGGCGGCGACGAAGAGCGTGTCGTCGGGGATGTGGATGCCGCGCTCGGCCAGCCTCGCGCGCGTCGCCGGGTCGTTGAAGACGAGGGCGGCCGCGCGGGCGTTCGGCTCCCCCTCGTGGCCACCGCACGCTCCGCACTGCAGCGCCGCGGAGTACGGGTTGTTCGTCACGCCGGCGCCGTGCCCGGCGAGCAGCACGATGCGCGCGAAACCGTCGACCAGTCCCATCATCCGAAGCGCCGCCTCGGCGTACAGCGTGCGTTCGTCGAGATCCATGGCGACGTCGGCGTCGAGACGCGTCGCCGGCTTCTGCGGGAGCAGCCGGCCGATGCTCCGCCGGAAGGCGTTCCATCCGGTCGGGCTCAGGGTGCGCGCGGCCATCGCCGGCCCCATCGCGTACCCGGCCGTCTCGGCGAAGGCGAAGGGGGCGACCGGCGACTCCTTCACGTGCGCGCCGGTCGAGCGCAGCGTGTGCCCGGTGGCGAGGCTCCCCTGCCAGCGTGCGAGCGGCTGCCGGTCGGCCGACGACTCGGTCAGGCGGCGGCGGGGGCTGAGGAGCACCGGGCACGAGGCGATCGCCGGCCCGCCGGCAGCGCTGACATAGGCGATCGGCACGGCGAAGAACCCGGCGAACCCGAGCGTCTCGACGTGGCCCGCCCGCTCGAGGTGCCGTCGGATGCCCTCGGAGCGAGGGTCGATGCAGAAGACCGCCTGGGCCGCCGGCCGTGATGCGTCGGGCGCCACAGGACGCAGCACCGGAGCGACGGCGGGCGCGAGGCGCCGGGCGACACCCCGCTCGAACGCCTCCTGCCAGATGACGCGACGAGAGGCGTCGTCGACGAGGCTGAGCACGCGCGCGAGCGCGTCGCGGGCCTCCCCCGCCTCGAGGTCGATCTCGGCGGCGGCGGCCACGGCGGCGAGACGGGCGGCAGTGGGGACGGCGCTCGGCGCCGACGCGTCAGCGGTGTACCCGAGCGCTTCGGGGGTCACCTCGCGCGGGCCGAGAAGGAGCGACTCCAGAGTCATCCGGATCGCCACCAGCGCCGTCATCGACACCCGCGCGTCTCCGGACGCCGCGGCGTGGCGGATCGTCGCCGCCCAGCCGGGCTGGGCGAGCACGTGAGCACGGATGCAGCGCTCGGCGATCTCGTCATCCCAGCCCCACTCCGCGAGCACGTCGACGATCGCGTCCTCGGCGTGCGAGGGGGCGGAGCGGATTCCGGTCCGCACTCGCCGCGGGAGGCGGAGGTCGAGCGGGGCGAGACGCCGCCACCCGGCCCAGAGGTCGTCGTCGTCGAGGGGGCTGTGCCACCCGGCGCTTCCGAACACCGCCGCGAGCCAGCGGCCGACCAGCTCGTCGATGCGCGCGTGGACGCGCGGGGAGAGGACGTCGGCGGGAGTTCGGAGCTGGCGCGCGGGAGGGGTCTCAGCGGGCGCGTGCAGGAGGTCGAGCAGGAGCAGCTCGCCGACAGTCATCTCCTTCTCCCCGCAGCAGAGGATCCGCGGACTCCGCGCTTCGGCGACGTGGAAGTCGATCGCGGCGCGGAGGTCGTCGGGGGCGATGCGCCCCTTCTGCAGGAGGGAGCGGAACGCCTCCTCGGAGTGCGTGAGCCCGACTCCGTGCTCGGCGGCGACCGCGCGGACCGCCTTTTCGAAGGGGAGCCGCTCGTACTCGGCGATCGGGTTCCGGGCGATGAAGGTCTCGAGGGGGTAGTGCGGCGAGATGCCGCGGGCGGCGGCGGCGACCATGCCGCGGATCGCGGCGCGCTGCTCGAGCAGGCTTTCCTGCAGGGAGGGGGCGATCATGACATGCTCCGATACTCGCGGGGGCCGTGGCCGGGGACGGACGATGGGACGACGGACGAAGGAACGGGGAGCGGCGGGCGCGCCCAACCGAGCGCGAGAACCCAGGCACGGTCGGCCAGCCCGCCTCGGCTGCGCGCCACGAGGGCCAGACCCGCGCAGGCGACGAACGTGAGGACGGCGAGAAGCGGAGGCATCGCGGCGGCGGGGGCGGGAAGGGCCAGGATGTCGCTGACCCCGGCGACCGCGAGGACGTAGACGACGACCGCCCCGGCGACCGCGGCCACCGCTGCGATGCGCCATGCTCGCCCGGAGCCGCCCGCCGCGATGCGCCAGGCGGCGACGGCTGCGGTGGCGACGACGAACAGCAGGAGCGCTGCCGAGGGTCGCGCCCAGGCGCCGGTTCCGAGGATCGCCAGCGCGGCCACGGCGATCACGGCGGCGACGGCGAGCACCGGCATCCCTCGTCCCGTGCCGGCCTGCGGGGCCCGGCGGGCCTGGAGTGCCCGCTCGACGGCGGATCCGGCCCCGAGGAAGAGGCTCGCCTTGAACAGGGCGTGACCGATGACGTGGACGAAGGCGACGGCGAAGGCGCCGAGGCTGCAGGCGAGGAGCATAAAGCCCATCTGCGCGGCCGTCGACTGCACGAGTCGTCCCTTCACGTCGGGGCGGACGAGCATCGCGGCGCTCGCGACGACGACTGTGGCGGCACCGGCGAGCCCGGCCACGAGGGGCGCCGCGACGGAGGGGACGGCCTCGAAGCGGAAGAGGAGCAGGGCCCCGGCGTTGACGAAGCCGGCGTGGAGGAGCGCGGAGACGGGCGTCGTGCTCGCCACGGTGGCCGGGAGCCAGCCGTGGAAGGGAAGGGAGGCGGCGCGCACGACCGCGGCGACCGCGACCAGAGCGCCGACCGCGGCGGCGGTCGGGCCGCCCAGCTGCCGGAGAGCGTCGAGGTCGGTCGTGCCGAGGGTGGTCACCCCGAGGGCGACCGCCGCCCAGAGAGCGAGGTCGCCGATCAGGAAGGCGACGCCCGCGCGTCGGACGGCGACCCGCGTCTGGGCCGCGCCGCCGGTGGCGAGGAGGAGAAGCATCGTCGTGCTGGCGGCGGTCCAGCCGCCGGCGAGGATGACGGCGTCGGAAGCCGTCACGACGACGACGCTCGCCGCGGCGAACAGCGACGACAGGACGAGGAAGCGGCCGGCCCGCGGGTCGCCGCGGAGGTGCCGGCGGCTGAAGGACTGCACGACCACCGTGAGTCCGATCACGAGCACCGCGAGAGCTGCGCCGACGACGTCGCCGCCGGCCGACAGCGCACCCCCCAGTCCGGCCACGGACAGCACGAGGGCCGCACCGCCGGACGCCGAGGCGACGGCGGGAGCGATCGAGCGCGCCGTCCACGTCAGGACGCTTCCAACGATGAGGACGACGGCTACGCTCACCCAGAAGATCGACATGCGTCGCACATTACGGGTGAATCAATACCAGTGTCAAATCACCGGTGTTTGGGTACCTATGTCGCAGCGACGACGACGGCGACGGCGCCGAGGAGGACGCCGCCGAGTTGCACGCGGGTGATGCGCTCATGAAGGAAGACCCGCCCGATCACAGCCGTGAGGAGGGGCGAGTACGGAGCGAGGATCGCGAAGAGGAACAGCTCACCGACACGCAGAGCGAGGATCAGGGCGACGTTCCCGATCCCGTCGAGAAGACCCGCCGCGATCGCGGTGATCACGGCCCTTCCGTCGCGCTCGAACGGCGGTGAGGTGACACCTCGATCGCGGTCACGAGATCGCAGCCACCACTGCACCACCACGACCGATGCACCGAGAAAGATCCCCGTCCGCGCTCCCGATAAGGACCACATCCCCGCCTCGGCGGGGGCGTTGTCCAGGATGAGGAGGTAGAGGGTGAAGCCCGCCGCGGCGGCCACGGCGAGAACCGGGCCTCGGAACGCCCTGCTCGTCCGGCCGGCCGGATCCCTCCGGTACGTCAGCATCGCCACGGCCACGACGCAGAGAGCGAGGCCCGCCAGCCGACCGGGAGTGATCCTCTCACCCGTCAGGAAGCCCGCGAAAGAGATGAAGACCGCACCTGTGCACGCCACGATCGCCGCGACGAGTCCCACCGGACCGATGGCGAACGCGCGGTACACCGCCATCAGCGACGCCGAGGCGGCGAGGCCGGCGACGACGCCGATGGCGAAGCCTCCTCCACTGAAGGGAGTTCGCTCGAGCAGCGCAGCCGTCACCGCGACCGCGGCGGCACCGGGGGCCCCGATCCACACGACGAGTCCGATGGGCAGCACCCGTCCGGCGAGGCCGCCGAAGATGTTGCTCACCGAGGCGAACGTGCCGTTCAGCAGGACGAGGAGAACGGGCACACCGAAAATAGTATTACTAATCGCTACCCGAGGCTGCGACGGAGGCGTGTCACCGGTGTCCGCCCGCAGGGTGCCGGGCGACGTTCACGACCACCTGGTCGTGCCCGGGGACGAGACGGGCATCGGTGTCGGCCGCCTCCCGGCGGAGGCGGTGGAACGATTCGAGGGCCTGCTGCTCGTCGGCGGGGGTCCCTCCTGCACACGATCCGCAGGTCACGCCGTCGAGGAAGTTCTGACCGAGGTCTGCCGCGTCGGCGGGGAAGATCCAGGTACCGGTGGCGGGCAGGTCGACGCGCAATGACGAGTGCCCCGGCGTATGGCCGGGTGTCGACAGGACGCGCACGCCGGGAGCGAGATCGGTGTCGCCATCGAGGGGACGCCAGTCGACTGCTTCGGCGGTCCAGTCCTCAGAACGGAAGCCCTGAGAGAAGTCCGCCCGTCCGCTCCGCGCGAAGTCCAACTCGGCCGATTGGATCGCGATCGGCACTCCGGCGCGCGCGAGCGTGGGGATACCGCCGGAGTGATCGAGGTGCAGGTGGCTGATCACTGCGAGCCGGAGGTCCGCAGGAACGAGCCCCACACCGTCGAGCGCCGCGACCAGGGGATCGCCGGGAAGACCCCAGGTGTACGCGCGCGGATCGGGCGGCGCCGGATGCACCGCCGCGGTCGGCGCGTCGGGATCGTGGCCGAGCGCGATCGCCCCCTCCCGATAAAGGCGATGCGTGGCTTCGGCATCGAGCGCACCCCGCCCCATCCCGGTGTCGAAGAGGATCCACCCGTCCGTCGTCTCGACGACCACCCCGGAGAACGGCTCCCACACGAGGTCGTCGGGGCCTCCGGCGAGCGACAGGGATTTCGGCACGCGCTCAGCCCCGAACTGCAGGACGAACATCCGGAGAGCCGTCACGGCGCCGCCTCTTCGACCCGTCGCGGGCGAAGCAGCGCGTGTCCGACCGCGGTGACGGCCGCGCTCAGGATCGCCGAGAGGAAGATCCCGAGCGCCAGGCCCGCCAGCAGCGCGAGGGCCCCGACGGCCGCGCCGAGCAGGATCAGAAGGATCGCGAGGAACCGCCGCGCCCACGGCTGCTGGGCCCTCGAGCCCAGCCAGGAGTCCGCGGCGAGACCGGTCATCGTGGAGGTGACGACGACGGTGGTGACATCCTTCACCGCCAGGTGCCGGGCGGCGGCTGCCTGCACGCCCATCGCCGCGCCCAGCCCGCCCGTGATGGCGAGGGCCACCGGCTCGAGCGGGTCGGGGAGGAACAGCGTGGTGACGGCGCAGCCGAGGAGGATCACGGTGACGGTGGTGAGGAGAGTCGTGGTGCGTTCCGACCAGCCCGCGTCGGCGGTGCGGAGGGTTCGGCCCGCAGCCAGCGCGCCGGTCATGAAGGCGATGAGGGCGATCGTCGGCCCGAGGACCGGCAGGCCGTCGGCGCCGACCAGGGCCATCCCGAGGATCACCACGTTCCCGGTCATGTTCCCCGTGAAGACGCGGTCGAGGCCCAGGTATCCGACGGCGTCGATGATGCCGGTCGAGAACGTCAGCGCCAGCATGAGCGAGAGCGCGGTTCGCGACGAGGCGTCGCGGACCCGTCGACGGGCGGTCTCCTGGGTCATCCGACCTGCCATCCGCCGTCGAGCACGATGTGCTGCCCGGTGAGGTAGCTGCTCTCGCCGGAGGCCAGGTAGACGAAGGTGCGCGCCACTTCGTCAGCCGTGCCGAGGCGGCCGAGGGGGATGCGCGACTCGAACTGCTCGCGCTCGTGCCGGGCCGTCGTGTCGTTCTCCGCCGCGCGCCGCTGGAAGAGGTCGTCGAGCATGGCGGTCTCGATCTGGCCCGGGCAGACGGAGTTCACGCGGATGCCGGCGGAGGCGAGGTCCGCCGCAAGGCTCTGCGCCAGCCCGATGACACCGAATTTCGTCGCGGAGTAGGCCGCGTTGCCGCGGCCACCCCGGACTCCGAAGAGGGAGGACGTGAACGTGATCGTCCCCGGGCGCCCGCTGGCGACGAGGCGACGGGCGAAGGTCGTGGCGGTCAGGAACGCCCCCGTGAGGTTCACCCCGAGTGCGAGGTTCCACTCCCGAAGCGAGAGGTCGAGCGCCGGCGCCAGCGCGAGCACTCCCGCGTTCGGCACGATGGTGTCGCACACGCCCCAGTCGTCCTCGAGGGCACTGGCGGCCGCATCGAGTGCGCCGGCGTCGGAGACATCCACGGCGATCGCGCGCACGTCGCCGCCCGTGCTCTCGGCGACCTCCTCCGCCACCGTGCGAGTGGCGGCGAGGTCGAGATCGGCAAGGGCCACCCGCGCCCCTTCGAGGGCGAAGCGCCGGGCGACGGCCGACCCGAGGGCACCGGCGGCTCCGGTGACGATGGCCGTGCGTCCGGCGAGAGCCGACCCGGCGGCGACGTCGGAGGCCGTCACGAGCGCTCCTTCGACAGGTCGCTCACGTGGCGATCGCGGCGGCGGGTCGCGGCGGCGCGGCGGGTCTCCGCCGGGTCTTCTCCGACCTGCGCGAGGTAGTTGACGGGGTCGGTCGCACCCTCGGTGTTGACGACGAGAACCACGGATGTCTCGGTGAGACCGAGCGCATCGGCTGCCTCGCGGTCGTCGATGAGCGCCTGCAGTCCCGCCAGCGCGGCGGCCCCCGACTCGCCCGAGACGATGCCCTCGCGGGCGAGCGTGCGCATCGCGGTATGAGCGCGATCGTCGGAGATGGCGACGTAGCCGTCGGTGCCGCCCTGAACGGTCGGCCACGCCAGCAACGAGGGCAGACCGCAGTTCAGGCCGGCCATCGTGGAGCGGTGCGGGCCCGGTGCTTCGGTGACCTCGTCGTGCTCGGCCGACCGCAGCAGGCAGTCGGCGTCGATCGGCTCCACGACGACCGTCACCGGGCGCCCGGCGCCGCCGTCGGAGCGGCGGGCGTCGTCGTAGTGGCTGATGGCCGCGGCGGCGAAAGCACCCACGCCGCACTGCACGAAGAGGTGGGTGGGAGCGGGGAGCCCGGAGGCGGCGAGCGCGTCGTCGACCTCTTCGAACATCGTCGCGTAGCCGCGGATGACGTCGCGGGGCGTGTCGAGGTAGCCGGGCCACGAGGTGTCGCTGACCACGAGCGTCCGCTCGTCGGCCTCCTCCGCCGACCGGCGGACGGTGTCGTCGTACGACCCGTCGACGACCGTGACCCGCGCACCCTCGCCCTCGATGTCGGCGATCCTCGCGGCCGCCGTCCCCGACGGCACGAAGACGTCGCACTCGAGGTCGAGCAGCGCCGCCATGCGGGCGACGCCACGGCCGTGGTTGCCGTCGGTCGCGGCGGCGAGGCGGCGACGCGGCTCGCCCGCGACGGCGCCGCGGAGCGCCTCCAGCGTCAGGGGCACCTCGGGCGCCCACTCGCGCTGGATCGCGCGCGCGGTCGCCCACGACGCCCCGAGCATCTTGAAGGCGGGAAGGCCCAGGCGCTCGGCCTCGTCCTTGACGTAGACGTCGGCGACCCCGAGCTCCGCCGCGAGGGACGGGAGACGCAGAAGGGGGGTCGAGAGGTAGCCGGGGAGCGAGCGGTGGAAGTCGCGCCGCGTCGCGGCATCCCCATCATCGATCGGCTGGGTGGGCCCCACGCGTGTCGGGAGGAAGATCCGGGAGTCGGCCATGGGTCTCCTTTCGGGTCAGACGGCGGTGTAGCCACCGTCGACGACGAGGCTCTGTCCGGTGATGTAGGCGGCCTCCGGGGAGGCGAGGAAGAGCACCGCGCCGACGACGTCGGCGGGAACGCCCTGACGGCGGAGCGGAATGCCGTCCTCGAGACGGCGGACCGCTGCCGCGGGGTCGCCCTGATGTGCCCAGAAGTCGTCGTTGAACGGGGTGTCGATCCACCCGGGAAGCACCGCGTTGGCGGTGATGCCCGCCGGCCCCCACTCATCGGCGAGAGCGCGGACGAGTCCCAGGAGACCGGCCTTGGTGGCGTGGTACGCGGGCATGCCGGCATGACCGCGAAGAGCTCCGGTCGAGCTGGTCACGATGAACCGGCCCGCGGCGCTGCGACGAAGCGCGGCGTCGGCGGCGACCGCGGTGAGGAAGGGTGCGCGGAGATTCACCGCGCTCGAGCGATCCCACGCCGCCGCAGTCCACTCCGCCAGGGGCGCCGCCTGAAGGATGCCGGCGTTGTAGAAGATGAGGTCGATCACGCCGTCGCCGCGCTCCTCCGCCTGCGCGACGGCGTGCGCCGGCGCCTCCGGGTCGGCCAGGTCGGCGTGCAGCGCGACGGCCCGCGGGTCGGCGAGGGATCCGATCAGGGCCTCGGCGGCGGCCCTGTCACGGTCGACGAGCACCACGGTGTCGCCGCGGGTGCTCAACGCACGCGCGACGGCGGCGCCGATCCCGGAGGCACCGCCGAGCACCAGCGCGACGCTCACCGCTCCACTCCGAGGCCGACCGCCGCGACGCTCTCCCGCGCGCAGGCGTCGTCGATCGCGCTCGGCGCACCAGAGACCCCGAGGCCCCCGATGAGTTCGGTGCCGGCGTACAGCGGCACACCGCCGGCGATCACGATCGCTCGGCCGCCCAGCGAGCCCCCCATCCCCCAGTCCGATCCACCCGGCACGGAGGATTCGGCCCAGCGGGCAGTGGGTGCACCGAAGGCCACGGCCGTGTAGGCCTTATCGTTCGCAAGCGACATCGCGCCGAGCTGCGCTCCGTCGGCGCGTCGGGCGGCGACGAGATGACCGCCCCGGTCGACGACGCACGCGGCGAGTCGTACCCCGCGCGTCGAGGCCGCGGTCGCGACACCTGCCAGGAGCGCGAGTGCGAGCTCCTCACTGACGTCGGATGCGGCGGGGAGGGGCAGCGTGGTCATGAGAGCCTTTCGTATAAAAAATACGTCGCGCTACACTATACCCATGGTCGTCAGCGATGTGCACGCGCAATCCTTCCCGTCGACGGCGGTGCATCCGCCGTCCCGCGCACTGATCCGGGGACGCGCTGGCGCCGTCTCGGCAGCACACCCGCTGGCGGCGGCTGCCGGGGTGCAGATCCTCAAGGGCGGCGGCACCGCTGTCGACGCCGCGATCGCGGCGCAGGCGGTGATCTGCGTCATCCTTCCCGACGCGGCCGGCCTCGGCGGCGACCTTCTCGCATTGGTCCGCCGGGGCGACGACATCTCCGCCATCAACGGCGTCGGCCGTTCGCCGGCGGTGGCGCCGCCCCGGTGGACGAGCGACGGCGGCGGCTCGGTCACGGTTCCAGGTCTCGTCGACGGCTGGATCACCCTCCACGAGCACGGCGGCGCGCTCCCGCTCGCGGACGTCCTGGCTCCCGCGGCCCGTCTGGCAGAACGGACACCTCTCACTTCCGCGACCGCGCGAGCCGCCGCGTCGCACCGCGGGCGACTGGCGGCGTACGGCGGCGCGCGATGGAGCCTCCTGGGTGCCATCGACGCGGGTGGCGAGCACTTCGTCCAGCCGGAGCTGGGAGCGCTGCTGCGCGCGGTCGGTGCTCGGGGACGCGACGCGTTCTACACCGGAACCACTGCGGCGGCGATCGTCGCCGCGGTGGCCGCGGCAGGCGGGTCGCTCTCAGTCGATGACCTGAACCTCCATCAGACGATCGTCGCAGATCCGATCGTCGTCCCGTGGGATGGCGGGCGCCTCGTGGTGCAGCCTCCCCCTTCGCAGGCGATCCTCCTCGGCATGGCGGCCTCCTGGCTGGAGCGGAACCCTCCCGGAGATCCGACCCTCCTCCCCCATGTCCTCGTGGAACTCACCGAGAGCGCCTTCGGCCATCGCGCCGACGCCGCGCGGGGCGTCGAACTGCTGGCGCGTCCGCTCGACATCGACCTCGAGCGGGCATCACGGCGCGGCGGACCGCGCTCCTACCTCCACACCGCCGGCGTCGCGGCCGCCGACGCCGACGGCACGGTGGTCTCGTCGCTCGTGAGCGTCTTCGACGACTTCGGATCCGGCGTGTTCGTGCCCGAACTCGGCATCGTGCTCGCCAACCGGGCGGCCGGCTTCACCCGGGGGGAGAACGCCCCGGGCGCCGGTCGCTATCCCGTCCATACCCTCGCTCCGGCACTCCTGATGGAGGATGACGCCGTGACCGGCCTCGCCACTCCGGGAGCCGACGGTCAGGTGCAGACGCTCCTGCAGCTCCTCGCCGCACGCCGGTACGGCGGAGAGAGCTGGCCTGCGGCCCTCGCCGCCCGCCGGTGGCGGAGCGAGGACGGGAAGCTCCTCGTCGAGGAGGGGCACCCGGCCGAGGACGACCTGCGAGCCCGGGGCCACCGTGTGGTGGCGCGGAACGTCGGGGAAGACATCTTCGGAGCCGTCGTCCTCGCAGGCGTCGATTCCGGCGGCCCCTTCGCTGCCGCCGATCCCCGCCGCAACGTCGAGGCGGGCGCGGCATGACCGGCACCGGAACAGCGACGATGCTGGGGCGTCGCATGGAGAAGGAGCGCGAGTCGCTCGTGGACCTCTGCGCTGATCTGGTGGCCGCGCCGAGCGTCAATCCTCCCGGCGACACCCGTCAGGTCGCGGAGGTGCTCACGCGGTTCTTCGCCTCCCGTGGCGTCGCCGCGCGCACCATGGCTCTCGACCCCGCCATGCCGTGCGTCGTCGCCGAGCTCGACTCGGGTCGCCCGGGACCGCACCTCGTCCTGAATGTCCACCTCGACACGATGCCCCCCGGCGAGGAGTCGCAGTGGACGCAGCCGATCTGGACCCTCACGCCGGTCGATGGCCGCCTCTACGGCCTCGGGATGGGCAACATGAAGGGTGCCGTCGCTGCGATGGCGCACGCCCTGGTCGCGCTTCGCGACCAGCCCGAGCTCTGGAACGGCCGCGTGACCTTCACGGGGGTCAGCGACGAAGTCGCGTTCGGCCCCCACGGCTCGGCCTTCCTGCTCGACGAGCTGCCGGGTCTTCCCGGCGATGCCTTGATCTGCGGCGAGGGCCCGGGGTTCCGGCGCCTCGCGCTCGGCGAGAAGGGCGTCCTGTGGCTCCGGATCGACGTCACCGGCGCCGGCGGGCACGCCTCCTCCGTGAGTCGGGGCGCATCCGCCTCGGCGATCCTCGCCCGGGCAGTCGACGCGGTCGACGCGCTCACCGGTACGCGGGGAGCGCTGAACGGCTCCCTGGCCGACATCCGCTTCGCCGACACCGACTCGGCGCTCGCCCTGACCGCGAACGTCGGGGCGATGTCGGCGGGCACGTTCATCTCGCAGGTCGCCTCGCGCGGATATGCCGAGGTCGATCTGCGCCTGCCACCGGGCGTCACCGTCGACGCCGCCCAGGCACTCGTCGAGGCGGCGGTGCACGAGGCGGCTCCGGAAGGGGATGTCTCGGTGCGCCGCCTCAAGGGGTGGAACCCGAACGTGACCTCTCCCGACAGCGCCATCGTTCAGGCATGGCGTCGATCGTGGGACGGGCTCGAGCTCGGCGAGCTCGAGTACGCGATCCGGCTCCCGGCGAGCGACGCGAGCAGGTGGCGCACCCGCGGTACGCCCGCCATCTGCTTCGGGCCACAGCCGACGTACTCGGCCGGCGTCGACGACTACGCGGAGGAGGACGAGGTCGTGCGCTGCGCGGCCCTGTATGCCGCCACCGCCGTGGCGTACCTCGACGCATCCATCCCCAGCGCGGCAGGATGGGAAGGGTGACATCCCCTCAGAGCGCCACTGCCGGCCTGCCGGTCGGCGGATCCCTTCCCGCTCAGATCTTCGGCCGCCTCGAGGAGGCCATCATCGGCGGGGAGTTCACGCCGGGGAGCCGGCTGCGCGCCGACGACATCGCCGCCTCCTACGGGGTGAGCCGCATCCCGGTGCGCGAGGCGTTCAGCGCCCTCGCCGAATCGGGGTGGGTCGAGATCCGGCCCCGCTACGGCGTGTACGTCCGGCGGCGCTCACGGGAGGAGCTCACCGAGTTGTTCGAGGCCCGCGCCGGGATCGAGCAGGAGATCGCCCGCCTTGCGGCGGCACGGCGCACCGAGCGCGACCTCGCTGCTCTCCGCGACGCCGTCGAGCGGAGCCGCGCCGCGGCGCCGCGGCGCGACGCCGCAACCCTCACCTCAGCGGCTGC
>JAESFR010000180.1_pt1 | contig 34546 bp, 34 predicted proteins | sample 9266191 | NCBI WGS metagenome assembly JAESFR01 (sample SAMN14503063, study PRJNA617104) | algae metagenome | isolation source: Pleurocapsa minor HA4230-MV1 and co-occurring heterotrophs from cement on... | place: USA: Nuuanu Pali Lookout, Hawaii | collected 2009-07-20
AGGCCGGCCACCGGGGCAGGTTCACACCGGCTGCGTCAACGGCACCTTCCTGGCGCCCTGCGACCGGGCACGCTGCGCCGCCATCTGCTCGTCGAACTCGGCGCGCCAGGTGGGGCTGACCGGGATGCCCGCCTTCGCCGCCTCCTCGGTGCTGAGCTCGACGGGAAAGCCGAACGTGTCGTACAGGGTGAACAGCTCGGCGCCGTCCACGCCCGACGAGTGCGACGCCAGCTGCTTGATGCCCTTGCGCAGCGTCTGCCGGAACGCCTTCTCCTCCTTCACCAGCACCGCGATCACCTCGTCCCGGCGCTGCTCGACCTCGGGGTAGTCGGCGTCATACATCCCGGCGATGGTGGGGATGATCTCCGGGAAGAAGTTCTGCTGCAGCCCGAGGTCGAAGGCATACCGGACGGCGCGACGGACCAGCCGGCGCATGACGTACCCCTGCGCCTTGTTGCTGGGCCGGACCCCGTCCACGGCAAGGAATGTCGCGCCGCGAAGGTGATCGGCGATCACCCGCATGGCCACGGTTTCGTCTTCGTACGATTTGCCGGAGAGCTTCTCCAGTTCCTGCACGATCGGCCACAGCAGGCTGATCCGGAACACGTCCGGGCTGTCCATCGTCGCCGCGGCGATCCTGGCCAGGCCGCCGCCGAAGTCGACGTTGCGCCGGGGAAGCGGGGCGAAACCCGTTTCGGTGCGGACGTACTCCATGAACACGGAGTTGCCGAGTTCGATGAACCGGCCGCAGTCGCAGTTCTGGTGGCAGTGCTCACCGAACGCGGGGTCGTGCTCGACGTCCGGGTAGAGATAGAACATCTCCGAGTCGGGGCCGCCCGGCTCGCCGACCGGCATGTCGTGGGCGCTGCCGCCGCGGCACCACCAGTTCTTCTTGCCGTAGAACGCAATCCGCGCGCCACCCGACCCGACGGCCGAGCCGTGCTCCTCGGTGTCCAGGTCGACCTGATCCGCCGAGAGACCGGCCGCGGTGAACAGCTGCGTCCAGATCTCCGCGCTCTCGGTGTCTTTCGGTATTCCGTTGGCCGGGTCGCCGATGAAGCAGCTGACGAAGATCCGGTTGGGGTCCAACCCCACCCGGCCGGTCAGGAACTCCCAGACCTGCGGCAGTTGTTCCTGTTTGAAGTAATCGCCCAGGCTCCAGTTACCCAGCATCTCGAAGAACGTGGTGTGCCGGTTGTCACCGACGTCCTCGATGTCCTGGGCGCGCAGGCAGGTCTGGCTGTCTGCCAACCGCTTGCCGGCGGGGTGGTCCCGACCCAGCAGGTAGGGCAGCAGCGGCTGCATGCCGCTCCCGGTGAACAGGGTGGTGGGGTCGTCGTGCGGAACCAGCGGCGCACGCGGGATGACGGTGTGCCCCCGCTCCTGCATGTACTGCAGATACCGCGCCCGTACCTCGTCCGCATCCATCCACGGATGATCACATATCGGACAGGCTGTCGCAGCGTTCCCACGGAGATGTCAGTCGACAGTGTCGGTGTCGTCGGTCATCGATTGCACCGACCCGTCCCAGCGCCGGCGCAGCCAGCGATCGTGACTGGCGACGACGACGGTGCCCGACGAGGTGCCCAGTGCCTCCTCGAGCTCGGTGGCCAGGGACAGCGAGATGTGGTTCGTGGGCTCGTCGAGCAGCAGCAGGTCCGGTGACGCGACGACCAGGATCGCCAGGGCCAGCCGCCGGCGTTGTCCGACACTCAGTGCACCGACCGGGGTCTGGATCGCGCGCGCGGACAGCAACCCGAAACCGGTCAGCGCATCGGCGGCGTCCGGGCCGGCAGCCCGCTCGAACGCCGCGCGGGCGGTCAGCTGCGGGTCGTCGAAGGTGACGTCCTGCTCGAGCAGCCCGATGCGCCGGGCCGCGACCTGCACCACCCCGCGCCCCGGACGGAGACGGCCGTTCAGGACGGCGAGCAGGCTGGACTTTCCGGACCCATTGGGTCCGGTCAGCAGCAGGTGCTCACCGGCGGCGACGTCGAACCGCCGCATGCTCACCCGCCCGGGCACGAACAGGTCGCGCAGGTGCACCACGCTTCCCGTTGCGCCGCCGTGCGAACCGAGCGATCCGCTGAACCGCAGCAGCGCCGGCGGCCGTCGCACCTGTTGCCGCTCGGCGACGGCCAGCCGCCGCTGTGCGTCGTGCACCCGCCGGGCCAGCGTTCGCTCCACCCTGGCCCCCTTGAAGGCGTGGATGAACTTGTCGTTGTCCTGCGGACCCCTGCCGGGCGCGATGCTGCTGGTGTCGATGGCGGCGGCGCGGCGCAGCTCGCCGATCTCCCGCTGCTGCTCAAGATAGGTGCGTTCCCATCTCCGCCGGGCCTCGCCGCGCACCCGCAGGTAATCGGAGAAGCCGGCACCGGCCGACCGGTTGATGGTGTACCGCCGGCCGCCCGCCCCGTCCGTGCCGAACGGGTTCGGGTCGAGGTCCAGGATCTGCGTGCACACGCTGTCCAGGAACACCCGGTCATGACTGGCGGCGATCACCACGCCGGGCAGGCCGACGAGGAAGTCCTCCAGCAGTTCCATCGCGTCGTCGTCGAGGTGATTCGTCGGTTCGTCCAGCACCACGCACACCGGCCGGGCGGCGATCAGCGCGGCCAGGGCGAGCCGGGTGCGCTGGCCACCGGACAGCGTGCCGATGGTGCGGTCCCCGGCCAGGCCCGCCAGGCCCAAACGGTCCGCGGCGACGGCGGCCCGTCGTTCGGCGTCCCACGCGTCGTGCTGCTCGGCGAACAGCAGCGCCGCCGCATACCGATCGCCCACGTCGGGATCATGCGCGAGCCTGGCGCTCAGCTGCTCCACCGCGCTCGCCGCGGCCCGGAGCGGTGCGAGCGCATCGGCGAGAACGGCCGCGACAGTGGCGGTGTCGGCGAACGGCGGCTCCTGCGCCAGATAGCTCAACTCCGTCGGCCGGCTCACGGTGCCCGAGTCCGGGGCTTCCACGCCGGCCAGGATGCGCAGCAGGGTGGACTTGCCGACGCCGTTCTCGCCGACCACGCCGATCCGCTGACCGGGCGACGCCAGCACGTCGACACCGTCGAGCACGGTGCGGCCGCCGTAGGACTTCGTGACGTCGTCGGCCCGCAGCGGTCTGATGGGTCCGGTAGCGAAGCGAGCGCCGTCGAACAGGATTTCCGCTGGGGCGTCGGAAGCGGAGGCGCCGGAGGTGGCGGAGAAGTGGAGAGTCTCGTGAACAGGCATCGCGATCCCTGAGGTCGGCTGACGGGTCAGCGCGGAGGTGGCCCACCGGGTCCGCCCGCCGATTGACGGCGGGGTGCCTCGGGCGTGGGCGAGGGGCGATGTCAGCGATCCATGGCGCGGCCAGGCTAATTGCGTCCCGGGCACCGGGTCCAGGGGTTTATCGCGTGCGCGGGTGCGACGGCCGCTGCCGCTGCGGCCGCTGCACTCATCGGCGATGGTGCCGTCGGCGAGCACATCAGAGCCGAGTACCCGGCGGCTGCGGTCTCCTCAGGCCATTTCGGGAACCCGTAGGTGCGCCACCAACAGCTCGAATTCGGCGACATCGAGCACGTCCGAGCCGGTGTCCTGCGCCGTCTTGCGGCGCAGTCGCATGGCCGGATCGCGGCTGGAGTCCATCGCCTCCCGGCTGTCGTACGTCACCGACGTCACCGCCCGGCCGTGCGCCCGTTCGATGAACATGCCGGCGCTGCAGAACCCGGCGAGATCGTCGAGAGCGGGCAGGATTTCGGTGCGGAACAGGCTGATCGCGTCGTCCGTTCGGCTCGGATCACCGTGCGTCCAGGTCACCCGGACGCAGGCACCGCGGGCGGCGTGATGATCGCGGTGCAAAAACGCGATCTCCCATTCCTCGACGAACGGCTCCCCACCGAGCACCCTGCCGCCCCGCTCGCGCAACGGAGCCATCGCGGCGTCACTGGCCCGCATCTGATCGAGTTGCTCCCACGCGCTGGTGACGATGCACCGCCCGGAGTGGCGGTCCGCCATCATCGACAAGCCCACGCATCCCGGGATCTTCTCGGCCACCGGCATGACCTCGTCGTGGACGAAGTCGATCCCCGCATCGATGGACGACCGACGGGCCTGGATCGTGGTCGATCGTGCGTACATCACCCTGCCCCCTTCGTGCGAGCGGGCAGCGCCCCGGCGGCGCTGCCGGCCGTTCCACGATCCTCCGTCGGGCAGCGGCTGGCAATGCTCCGTGAGATGACCGGGCCGACAGCTTCCGCGGGCGGTTGCCCGCGGCGGTCCGCCCACCCACGCTCGTACGCAATCGAGGCTCACCCGGCGGGCTCACCTGAACCGGTGACGATCGGACGCGGAGGGTGTCACCTGCGCAAACTGGCATCGCGTTCTTCCCACCAGTAACGCTAGAGTTCACCAAGCACGTACGTATGGTGTCCGCGGGAGGGGAAGCCCGGCGGCGCGAGACGTGCCGGAAGACGGTGCCGCCATGCCCGCACACGACGATCGGCCCCCGAGGGAGCCGACGCTTCGGGATCCCCCGCTGGCCGAGATGCGATTCCTCACCGTCGCGGAGGTCGCATCGCTGATGCGCGTCTCCCGCATGACCGTCTACCGACTGGTGCACTCCGGGGAACTCCCCGCCGTCCGCGTCGGCAGGTCCTTCCGGGTGCCCGAACGCGCCGTGCACGACTACCTGCGCACCGCGTACAACGACGTCGGCTGACAACCACCACCTGGTTCGGTGATCCAGCGGCCGCCGCCATCGGGGGCTTGGTGAGTCAGTTGCGGACGCGCGGCCCGAGGCGATGGCGCAGCGAGTGGTGTCGCTTTGAATGTGCGTCTGAGACCAGGGACCCACCGGCACTGTGCCCAACTCACGCGCGATGCGGGCTGCGAGTGCGTGCTGGTACGACCCGCGGGCATCGCCGGACGGTGCGCCGACCGGAGTGGGCCGGCGGACTGCGGGGGCGTCGACGACAACGACGGTGGACCGGCTGCAGGTGGGCTGCCGCCCCGGTTGCCCGGCGCGGCCCATCGGCCCACGTCGATCCGATCCGCAGTTTCAGCTGTGATCGGACTAGCGCCCGCCGGCCCGCGGCCGCCGGGTTCGCGACGTCGGCCGATCGAGCGCCGCCCGGTAGGATGACCGGGCCCGGCAACCGCCGGGAAGCGGGCCGGAACGGTCCGCGTTCTTCACCAGACGTCGAGGCGGCAGATCAACCGCGACGGCGGCACCACACACTTGGAGAGTTCGCCCTCATGGGTTCAGTCATCAAGAAGCGTCGCAAGCGGATGGCCAAGAAGAAGCATCGCAAGTTGCTGCGCAAGACCCGCGTCGCGCGTCGCAAGGCCGGTAAGTAGACCGCTCGGCGCAGCGGGGTCGCCGCACCGGCGGCCCGCGCGGACACCGTTCGAATGGCTGGCCGCGCGGGTTGCGGCGAAGTGTGGCTGTGCCCGCGGTGTGACGAAGTGACCGTCGGCGGTGATCGGATCAGGGGGTGGGGCGCGCAATGGCGGGTCTGATCGTTCTGGTGACCGGGGTGACCCGGTTCATCGGGTCGTGCCTCGCCGGCCGACTGGCCGACCACCCCGACGTGCAGCGCGTCATCGGAGTGGACGCGGCGCTGCCCGAGCCCGCCGCCCGGTACCGGATGGGCAATGCCGACTTCGCCCGGGTGGACATCCGGAACCCCTTGGTGGCCAGGGTGATCGAGGCCGCCGGCGTCAACACCGTTGTGCATGCGTCCGCATCGTCCATGCCGACGTCGTCGGCGGCACGCAGCATGGCCAAGGAGATGAACGTCCTCGGCACCATGCAACTGCTGGCGGCGTGTCAGCGCTCGGAGAGCGTGCAGAATCTGATCGTCCGGTCGACCGCCGCGATCTACGGTGCGTCCTCGCGCGACCCCGCGATCTTCACCGAGGAGATGTCGGCGCATGCCGTGCCGTCATCCGGACCGGGGCGCGATGCGATCGACATCGAGGCCTACGTCAGGGGTTTCGGTCGCCGGCGGCCCGACGTCCGGGTGGCGGTACCCCGTTTCGCGGACATCATCGGGCCCACCGTGGTGACGCCGCTGACCCGCTATTTCGGCCTCTCGCCCTTCGTGCCGATGGTGCTCGGGCGGGACGCGCGGCTGCAGCTGGTGCACGAGATGGACGCCGTCGCGGTGATGGAACACCTTGCGCTCGGCGACTTCGCCGGCACGGTCAACGTCGCCGGCGACGGCGTCATCACCCTCGCCCAGGCCATCCACCGGGCCGGCCGGCTACCGCTGGCGGTGCCGGCGCTGGCGCTGGGATCGTTGTCCCGGACGATGCGTGCGGCGCGGATCGGTGGCTTCTCGCCCAGTCAGGTCAAGCTGCTGTCCTCCGGCCGGGTGCTCGACACGTCCCGGCTGAAAAAGCGGGTCGGTTTCACCCCCAGGTACAGCACCGTCGAGGCATTCGACGACTTCGCCACCACACTGCGCCCCGCGGTCTCCCCGGACACCGTTCGCGGCGTGGAGCTGCGGGTGGCGCACGCCGTCGGCGCCCGGGCCGACGGTGAGCTGGTCGGCACCGCCCTCGGCTCCGGATCGGACGGGTACCACCGCGGGCCGGACGCACCGGGGATGGATCCGTTGGATCCGCTCGCACTCGACCCCGTCGGCACGCCCGCCGGCACGTCCGGCGGCCCGCGATCCCGGCGCCGGTCGGCTCCGCGCGGCCAGGAGACCACCAGGAACCACCCGAGCGGCACCGGCCCCGCCGGTGTACGTGGCGCGGGTGAGGGCAGTGCCGGTGCGGCCGGGTCCCGTCCCCACCGCGCCCCGTCCGACCGCGCCGCGTCCGACGGTGCCGGGTCGGGAAGAGCCGGGTCCGGCGGTGCCGGGTCCGACCGCGCCGGATCCGGCGGTGCCGACGGACCGCGCACCGGTCGGGTGACGTCCACGGGCCCCGCCGGCAGCTCATCGCCCACCGGCGGTGGTGCCGGCAGGGCTGACACCGGCGCCGCCGGTGCCGCCCCCGGCCGGCCCAAGTTGGTGCCGATCCAGGGCGACGCCACCGGCACCCCACGCCGCCGGAGGAACCGGTGAGCGTACCCAGCCAGCAGTTGGTCCAGTCCATCGAGAGGAGCCGGTTCCGTGCCCGGTACTGACCTGCCGCGTGACCCGGCCGCACCGTCCGCGGCCGAGCGCACCCGGCAGACCGCGCCGGCGGACACCGACCCGCCGCCGGCCGGCCCCGGCAACACCGCCCCCGACGACGGACCGTTCACGGTGCAGCCCGACGACGGCGGCCCGGTGCGCACGATCCCGGCCGACCACATCGGCGGTGCGAGTGGGCCCGACGAGCTGTCCGGTGTCGATGACGGTGCCGACCGGCTGCCCGCGGAGACCGGTTGGAAGCGCGGCCTCGCCGGGTCGCTGGCGTTCCTGCGGCGCCGGTTGACCGGTGACTACACCGTCGACGAGTTCGGCTACGACCCCGACTTCACCGACAACGTGCTGGTCCCACCGCTGAAATTGCTCTATGAGAAGTGGTTCCGCATCGAAACTCTCGGGATGGAGAACATTCCGGACACCGGTGGGGCGCTGCTGGTGGCGAACCACTCCGGGACGATCGCCATCGACGCGGTGATGACGGCCGTCGCCGTCCGCGAGCACCACCCGCAGCGCCGGCCGCTGCGCATGCTCGGGGCGGATCTGGTGTTCGAGACACCGTTCCTCGGACCGATCAGCCGGAAGGCCGGCAACACGCTCGCCTGCAACCCGGACGCGGAACGGCTGTTGTCCTCCGGCGAACTCGTCGCCGTCTACCCGGAGGGGTTCAAGGGCGTCGGCAAGCCGTACTCGCAGCGTTACAAGCTGCAGCGCTTCGGCCGCGGCGGTTTCGTCACCGCCGCGCTGCGCACCGGCGTGCCGATCATCCCGGTCTCCATCGTCGGTGCCGAGGAGATCTATCCGCTGATCGGCAACCTGCGGCCGCTGGCGCGCGCGTTGGGCCTGCCGTATTTCCCGGTGACGCCGACGTTCCCGCTGCTCGGGCCGCTCGGCGCCGTCCCGCTGCCCAGCAAGTGGATCATCGAGTTCGGCGAGCCGATCCAGACCGGGGACTACCCGGACAACGCGGCCGACGACCCGATGGTCGTGTTCAACCTGACCGACCGGGTCCGGGAGACGATCCAGCAGACCCTGTACCGCCTGCTGCTGCGGCGCGGTCACCCGTTCCTGGGCTGAGCGAGTCGGTGGGCCGGCCGAGTTCCCGGGGGCTGAACGGGTCCGGCGAGCTCAGGTGGCATGTCGTTGCCGGGCGGTGTCGCCCGGCCGTCGGTGATGGGCCGCCCATCGCCGGCGTCCGTGCACGGGTGTTACGCGGGCCGCAATCGGAGCGTCGGTGGGAGCTCGGCGTCAGGCGGCCACCGTGCGTCGCCAGATCGCCCGTCCGACCAGCGCACCCGCGCCGATCAGGCCGGCCCCGGCCACCATCGGCGCCCAGATCCTCGCCGCCTTGCGTCCGGACCGGAAGTCCTTGATCTGCCAGCCGCGTTCACGGGCGACGTCCCGCAGCGCGCCGTCCGGGTTGATCGCCACCGCGGTGCCCACCACCGACAGCATCGGGACGTCGTTGACCGAGTCCGAGTACGCGGTGCACCGGCGGAGGTCCAGGCCCTCCCTGGCGGCCAGCGACCGCACGGCGGAGGCCTTGGCCTGGCCGTGCAGCAGCTCCCCGAACAGCCGGCCGGTGTAGACGCCGTCCACCTGCTCGGCGACCGTGCCCAGCGCACCGGTCAGGCCCAGCCGGCGAGCGATGATCTGCGCGAGCTCCACCGGGGTGGCCGTCACGAGCCACACCCGCTGCCCGGCGTCCAGGTGCCGCTGCGCCAGTTCCCTGGTCCGCGGATAGATCTTCGGCGCCATCAGCTCGTCGTAGATCTCCTCGCCGAGTTCGACGATCTGCGACACGTGCCGGCCCGCCACGAAGGCGAGCGCGCCCTCCCGGGAGCGGGACATGTCGTCGGCGTCCTCACCGGAGATGCGGAACTTCACCTGTAGCAGCGCGAACCGGACCAGGTCGCCGGTGGTGAAGAAGTCGCGGGCGACCAAGCCGCGGGCGAAATGGAAGATCGAGGCGCCCTGCATCATCGTGTTGTCCACGTCGAAGAACGCCGCGGCGGTCAGGTCGGCGCCCGGCGCGAGGGGCGGCTCCTCGTCCTGGACGGCGAGATGCGCGACCTCGGCGGACGCCGCGCCGGCGATCTCGGCGGACTGCTCCGCGCTGTGGGCGTGCTGCGACCTGCGGATCCTCACTGTCGCCTTTCCCTGCGCTCTCGGTGACCGCGCCTTGTGCCGGGCCAGCGTATCCGGCTGTCTTCGGACGGCGCCCCCGGCAGCGCCGGGCAACCCGAACGGGGAGCAAGCGGTGTGCCGACCCGCCCGGCCGGTGCCGCTGCGGGCACCAGGAACGCCCCCGATTGGTCAGGGTGAACGGGTGCGCTCCGGGCCGGTGCCGGAGAATGGCCCGGTGACCAGCACCGGCATCGGCGACAGCGACGCTCCGAGCGCACCCGCACCCGCACCCACGCACACCCCGGCCACCGCACCCCAAGGTCCGTCGATGCCGGCCAGCACGGTCGGCACCATGGGCGCCGTGCGCAACGTGGCCGACCTGCTGCGGGAGGCTGCACGCCGGCATCCCGATCGGCCCGCCGTCATCTCCGCCGACGGCACCCGGACCTGGGCGCAACTGGACGCCGCCGTCGATGCCGGCGTGGCCACGCTCACCGCCTCGGGGGTCACCCGGGGCGAGCGGATCGTGCTCGCGCTGCCCACGGGTGCCGACCTCGTCGCGTCGATGTTCGTCGCGGCGAGGGCCGGTCTCATCGCCGTTCCGATCGGGCATTCCCGCGGCGACACCGGTGCCTTCGCCGACCGGGTCGGCGCGTTCGCGGCCATCACCGACGACGAGGGTCACGGGCTGCCGGTCGGGCTGAACAGCGCCAGGGTCGCGCAGTGGTGGTCGGCCGCCCCGAACCCGGCCCCGCCGCCCGCGGTCGGTGGCGGCGAGGACCTCGCGATGCTCGCCCGGGTCCGCGCCGAGCGGGCGGTGATGCTCTCGCACCGCGCAGTGCTGGCGGCGGTGACGGCCATCGGTTCGCTGGGTGAGCTGCGGCTGCAGGACGCCGAACGCGTTCTCCAGGTGCTGCCCATCTATCACCTGGCGGGTTGGGTGGTGTCGTTCCTGCCCCTGACCCTGGTCGGCGGTGCGTGCGTGCTGCCCGAAATCGGGTTCGACTCGGTGTCGGTCAGCGTCGCCCGGCCGGGGGCGGGCACCGAGGCGGCCGTCACCGACGATCAGTCCGGCGATCACGCCCGCGAGAAGGCCGGCCAGCGGGCCGACGGACAGCGGGATGAGCAGCGCGACGCGGCCTCCGCGGGCCGGCGAGCCACAGAGTCGGCGCTACAGGCGGCCCACCAGCACCGGGTGACCGTGGTGCCCGGGGCGCCGGGTTTCTTCCACCACCTCGTCCACGTGCCGGGCGCCGAGCGGGCTCTGTCATCGGTGCGGCTGCTGACGTCGGGCACCGCGCCACTGGAGGCCGAGGACTTCGGGCAGGTCCGTACCCTGCTCGGCCAACCCGTGTGGGAGGGGTACGGGCTGTCCGAGTCGGCCTCGGTCGTGTCGAGTTCGCTGGTCACCGGAACGGCGCACCGCGGGTCGGTGGGACGGCCGCTCCCTGGCATCGACATCCGCATCATCGGTCCGGACGGTACCGACGTCACCCCGACGGTCGGCCCGGAAACCGCCGGTGCGGCCGCCGAACACGACGCGTTCGACGTCGTCGCCGAAGCTCCCGACGCCGGCGAGGTCGGCCGGATCGCCATCCGCGGCGCCACCCTCTTCTCCGGGTACTGGCCGGACGGCAAGGGCGGTCCCGGCGCGGACGGCTGGTTCGTCTCCGGGGACATCGGGTTCATCGACGACGCCGGTGAACTGCACCTTGTCGACCGAGCCGCGGAGACCGTGACGGTCGCCGGCTTCACCGTGTACCCGCGGGAGGTGGAGGACGTGCTGTCCACTCATCCGTACGTCGCCGAGGTCGCGGTGATCGGCATGCCCGGCTCTGACGGGCACGAGCAGGTCGTGGCCGTTCTCGTGCCGCGGCCGGGCACCCGTCCCACCAGCGACGACCTGGACGAGTTCGTCAGCCGGCGGTTGCCGCTGTTCAAGCGGCCGGGCGCCTACCACCTGGTGAACGCGCTGCCCCGCACCGAGGTCGGCCGGCTGGACCGGACGGCGGTGCAGCGCAGCTACGCGATGGCGGCCGGGCTGCCACTCGCCCGGTTGACCGCCGTACCCGACCGTTGGGGTACGCCCGCGCCGGGCTCAGCCGAGCACGCCGACGCGGTCCCGGCCAAGGAGCCCGATGTCGCACCGGAGCCGGCGGCGGACCTGGGCGAGCTGGGCACCCGGCTGCCCGGAACCGGGAACCGGGTGGACCGCGGTGATCAGGACACCGACGAAGACCTGTTCTGACGCCGGTCGAATGACGGCTGGATGACTCTCCGGCGACCGTGGGTGGCCGGCGCAGTACACACTGGGCTCACCGAACCCGTATGTCCACGCGTCAGGAGGGCGAACACGCCATGACCGGCACCGTTGTCGACCGAGAGCTCCCCACCCCGGAAGCCGCCGATCTGCTGGACCTCACCAGGGATCTGGCCGCCCGCGAGCTGCGGCCGATGGCCGACAAATCCGAGTCGGCGGGGTCGTTCCCCCGGGCGCTGTTCGCGCAGCTCGGCGAGTTGGGGCTGCTCTCCCTGCCGTACCCGGAGGAGTTCGGCGGCGGCGGCCAGCCGGCAGTCGTGTACCTGCAGGTGCTCGAGGAACTGGCCCGCGGGTGGGGGACGGTGGCCCTCGGCACCAGCGTGCACGTGCTTGCCTGCAGCGCGGTGGCGGAGTTCGGCACCCGCGAGCAGCAGGAGCGGTTCCTGCCGGACATGCTCGGCGGCTCGACCCTCGGCGCGTACTGCCTGTCGGAGTCGCACGCCGGGTCCGATGCAGGGGCGATGCGGACCAGGGCCGTCCGCGATGGTGACGACTACGTGCTGACCGGCGAGAAGGCTTGGATCACCCACGGCCCGGTCGCGGATTTCCTGCTCGTCGCGGCGCGCACCGGGGACCACGGTGCCCGCGGCATCAGCACATTTCTCGTCCCCGGCGACGCGTCGGGCGTCAACGCCGGCAACGCCGAACACAAGATGGGCTTCCGGGCCTCACCGACCAGTCAGGTGACGTTCGACGGTGTGCGGGTGGACGCGGAACGCCGGATCGGCCGGGAGGGGCAGGGCTTCGGGATCGCGATGGCCGCGCTCGACGCCGGCCGGCTCGGCATCTCGGCGTGTGCGGTGGGCATCGCACAGGCGGCGCTCGATGTGGCTGCCGAGTACGCCGGGCAGCGGGTGGCGTTCGGCCGGACGATCGACGAGTTCCAGGGGGTGTCGTTCCTGCTCGCCGACGCGGCCGCGCGGATCACCGCCGCCCGCCAGCTGTATCTGTACGCGGCCCGGCGCAAGGACGCCGGCAAGCCGTTCTCCACCGAGGCGGCGATGGCGAAACTGACCGCCACCGACATGGCGATGGCCGTCACCACAGACATGGTGCAGGTGCTCGGTGGCGCCGGGTACGTCGAGGACTACCCGCTGGAGAGGTACATGCGGGAGGCCAAGGTGCTGCAGATCGTCGAGGGCACCAACCAGATCCAGCGGCTGGTAATTGCCCGCTCGCTCAAGCACTCCTCCGGGCGGTCCTGACGTGGCGCACCAGGTCACGGTGTTCACCCGGGTGAACTGCTCGCTGTGCGACAAGGCCATTCGTTCGGTGCAGCAGATCACCGCCGAGACCGGCGCCGACTGGACCGCGGTGGACGTCGACGCCGACCCGGATGATCGCGCCGAGTACGGGGACCGGGTGCCGGTGATTCTCGTCGACGGCGTCGAGCACGGCTATTTCACGGTCGACGAGGATCGGCTGCGGCGGGCGCTGCGGAGCTGACCACGGCGGGGGAGCGGTCCGCCGGTCGCGCGTGGTCCGGCGGCCGTCGTCACGCTGCGCCGGGCCGTCCCAACATGTGGGAATTGCGTCCCATCACGACTTTGTGCACGCCTTCACGAGTGGATAGGCTGCCGGTCACCGGGGACCTACCACATGTTGGTCGCCACGGCGGAGGTGGGGCTGGTTCCCACTCTGGAGGCAGCGGGTGACAGCGCACGTCGGCGGTGCTCGGGAGAGCGGCCGCGCGCGCACCATCCCGGAGGCCACCGTGGCCCGGCTGGCGATCTACCTGCAAATACTCACCGCCCTCGGCGGCCGCGAGGGTGAGCGGCCGATGACCATCTCTTCCGAGGAACTCGCCGAGTCCGCAGGCGTCAACTCGGCCAAGCTCCGCAAGGACCTGTCGTTCCTGGGTTCCTACGGCATCCGCGGCGTCGGCTACGAGGTGGGCACCCTCGTGGAGGAGATCAGCCGGATCCTCGGCGCGCACCGAGCGCACCGGGTCGCTCTCGTCGGGCTGGGCAATCTCGGACAGGCCCTCGCCGGATACCCCGGGTTCGCCGGCCGCGGGTTCCTGATCTCCGCCCTGTTCGACGCCGACCCCGACCGGGTGGGCCGCGAGGTGGCCGGCCGGACGATCGAGCACATCGGTGACGCGGCCGCGGTGTGCCGCAGTCGGGGCGTGACGATCGGCGTCATCGCCACCCCGGCCAGTGCCGCGCAGCAGGTCGCCGACATCCTGGTGTCCGCCGGAATCCGTTCCATCCTGAACTTCGCCCCCGGTGTGCTGGTCGTGCCGCCCGATGTCGAGGTCCGCCAGGTCGACCTGTCGTTGGAGCTGCAAATTCTGGCGTTCCACGAAACGCACCGAGCCGCAGACACTTTCGGCGCGGACGCGGCGAGCGGCCGGCGCGGTGACCGGTCGGCGATCACCACCGGGACGGTGAGCGCTACCTCATGACGCGCGCCACCGGGCCGACGACGCCCCGAGAATCCCCCGATTGGCCCCACCATCCGTTGTTCAGCACGACCCGTTGCGGGTACTCCGCGACGGCAACCCCCTGGTCGGTGACGCAGTCACTGCGCGCCGGCGTTCCTCCACGCGCTAGGAGCACGTCATGACCCGTGCACGCAGAACTGCCGGCCGGATCGCCTTCGTCGGCGCCGGCCCCGGAGACCCGGGGCTGCTCACCGTGCGTGCCGGGACGGCGCTGGCCGCGGCGTCGCTCGTCGTGACCGATCCCGACGTGCCGTCGGACATCACCGCCCTGGCACCGGATGCCGAGGTCCGGCCGGCGGTCGGCGAGCCGGCCGAGGTCGCCAAGTCGCTGGTCGCGGCGGCGCGCGCCGGTTCCTGTGTCGTGCGCCTGGTCGCCGGTGACGTGCTGACGGCCGACCCGGTGGTCAAGGAACTGCAGGCGGTCGCGCGAAGTTCGGTGCGGTTCGACGTCATCCCCGGGCTGTCCGCCGCGGCGGTCGCGTCGTACTCCGGTATCGCGGTCGGCTCGGTGCACACCGTCGCCGATGTCCGTTCCACCTCCGACTGGGACAGCCTCGCCGGGGCGCCCGGGATGCTGCTGCTGCAGGCGTCCGCCGGTCATCTTGCCGACACCGCAACGCTTCTCGCGCAATCAGGGATGGCGGGGGATACCCCGGCGTCGGTGACCTGCGGGGCGACCCTGCCCACCCAGCGGACCGTCGACGGGACGCTGGCGACGCTGGACGGCATCGGCCGCGACCTGCCCGGCCCGCTCGTGGTGACGGTCGGCGCCGGCAGCTCGCAGCGGTCCCGGCTGTCCTGGTGGGAATCGCGCGCGCTGTACGGCTGGCGGGTGCTGATCCCGCAGACGAAGGACCCCGCCGAGGGCATGCTCGACATGCTCCGGATGCACGGCGCCATCCCGCAGCGGGTGCCGACTGTGGCCGTCGAGCCGCCCCGGACGCCGGCCCAGATGGAACGCGCCATCAAGGGTCTGGTGGACGGGCGCTACCAGTGGGTGGTGTTCACCTCGACCAACTCGGTGCGGGCGGTGTGGGAGAAATTCGTCGAGTTCGGCCTGGACGCGCGGGCGTTCTCCGGGGTGCGGATCGCCTGCGTGGACACCGCGACCGGCGAGGCGGTGCGGGCACTGGGCATCATCCCCGAGTTGATCTCGGAGGCACAGCAGTCCTCGACCGGGCTGCTGGCGTCCTTCCCGGACTACGACGACGTCCTCGACCCGGTGGACCGGGTGCTGCTGCCGCGGGCGGACATCGCCACCGAGACCCTGGCCGAGGGGCTGCGCGAGCGGGGCTGGGAGATCGACGACGTCACCGCGTACCGGACGGTGCGGGCGGCGCCGCCCGCCGCGCCGATCCGGGAGGCGATCAAGACCGGCGGGTTCGAGGCGGTGTGCTTCACGTCCGCGTCGACCGTGCGCAATCTCGTCGGGATCGCCGGTAAGCCGCATTCCCGGTCGATCGTCGCCTGTCTCGGCCCGCACACCGCCGACACCGCGCGTGAGTTCGGGCTGCGGGTCGACGTGCAGCCGGAGGTCGCGGAAATCGACGCGCTGATCGACGCCCTGGCCGAACATGCGACGAGGCTGCGCGCCGAGGGTGCGCTGCCGCCGCCACGGAAGTCCCCCCGACGCCGCTGATCCGAGTTTCGCTCGATCGGTCGGCATTTCGGGGTGCGGAACGACCCGGTTTCGAAGGGTCTGCACGCTACCGTTTGTCCATGAGCACTCCGGGCTACCCGAGCAACCCGTCAGACCAGCCGAATCAGGGCGGATCGTCAGGTCCCGGCAGGCCCGGTGACCCCTTCGCCGCGGGCGGTCAGGGGTCGCAGGGACAGGGATCCCAGGGCCAGGGCTATTCCTCCCCGCCCTCTTCGGGCTATCCGTCCGCGCCGGGCGGCTACCCGCAGCAGGGTGGTTATCAGCAGCCGGGTGGCTACCCGCAGCCGGGTGGCTACCAGCAGGGCGGCTATCCCCAGCAGGGCGGTTATCCGCCGCAGCAGGGCTACGCCCAGGGCGGCTACCCCGGTCCGCAACAGGGCTACGGCGGCTACCCCGGGCAGTACCCGGGTGGTGTCGTGCAGTCCACCCCGCCGGTGCGCCCGGTGACGGTGACGGCGGCGTTCTGGTGCTGGATCGGCACCACCGTCGTGTCGCTGATCTCGCTGATCCTCACGCTGACCAGCTCGGTGTGGGACGAGGCGGTGCAGGCAGGTCTGCGTGAGGCAAACGCGGGGAACATCGACGTGCAGAGCCTGGTGAACACCGCCAAGATCATTTTGGTCGTGGTGTTCCTGATCTTCGCCGCGATCTACCTGCTGTTCGCCTTCAAGATGTACGCGGGCCGCAACTGGGCCCGGATCGTGCTGACCGTGTTCGGTGCGCTGAGTCTGCTGAGCGCGCTCACCCCGACCACCGGTTCGGTGACGGTCAACGGCTCCAGCTACACCGCGACCAACTCGGGGATCAACTGGGTCACCGCGCTGCTCGCGCTGGCCGGCATCATCCTGATGTGGCTCCCGCAATCGAACATCTACTTCAAGGCTTCCAAGGCGTTCCGCCAGTACCCCCGCTGACGTGCGCTGAACGGCCGCCGCGGCCGGTAAGTTCGAGTCATGAGTTTCGGCTCGGGTGACCCCCGCAAGCGCCCTGGACTGTTCGATTCGTTCCGGGCGGCAATGACGCCCCCGCCCCTCCCGGAGGATGACGGCCAGCCCATCCGGCCCCCGCGGACGGTCACCGTGGCCAGCATCCTGTCGATCGTCGCAGGCCTGGTGTTCCTGTTCATCGGCGGCGTGTCGCTGTTCACCACCGATGAGCAACTGGACAACGCCGTCAAGGCCTACAACGCGACGATCGCGGAGTGCGTCACCGACTTCCAGGGCATCGGTGACGCCGTCGTGGTTCCGCAGGGCGCGAACTCGGACGTCACGAGCCGGGCCGACGCCTGCAAGCAGTACCGCCCGTTGACCGACGAGACGATCTCCTCTGCGCGCACCCAGAACATCATCATCAGCGTGGTCATCGTCGTCATCGGCCTGATCGCGGCCGTCGGCGGGTGGTTCCTGCGGCTCGGCGCCGGCTGGAGCCGGCTCGCGGTGGCCGGCTCGGTGGTGCTGTCCATCATCATCACGCTGCTGTTCCAGGTGTCGAACTTGTTCACCCTGGCCGCAACCTTGCTGCTGATCGTCGCCGTCATGCTTTCCTACATCGGCAAGGGCGCGGTGTACTTCGCCCGGCTCAAGGCCAGGCGCCGGGCTTGACCGCGCCCGGGGCGAGGTCCGACTCCGACCTCGTCCGCGCGCCGGAGCCCGCCGACCCGGTCGCGGGCGGTGCGTCCGCGGGCTGTGGTGCGGTCGGTCAGACCGCTGGCGCGGGTGACCCGGGTGCTTCGGTGGCGGGCGGTGACGAAGCTGCCCCGAGCCACCTTGCTGTCCCGGTGGCGGCCGGCGCGCCTGCTCCCGCCGGTTCGGCCATTGCGGGCGGACTCGCCGCTCCGGACGCCGTCGGCGCGACTCACGTTCCCACCGCCGTCGGCGCTGCTGACTCCCCGGGCGCCGTCGGCGCTGAAGCGGCCGCAGATGCGGTGGGCGCGGCTGCCGCCCCTGGCGCCGCCGGCGCTGTCGCCCCCGGCGCCGTCGGCGCTCTCGCCGCCGCGGACGCCGAGGCCGTTGCCGACCACTCCCCGTCCCGGTGGCTGATCCGGTCGATCGCCGCGGTCGTCGCCGGTGCGGTCGCCGCGGCCGCCGCGGTGCTGCTGGGGCGCAACGGGATCCGGACGGACACCTTCCCGCCCTTCCTCGACGGGACATCGTCCACCACCATCACCCGGTACTCCGGGCCGTGGCTGACAGCCGCCGCCGGTGCTGCGTTGCTGGCCGCGTTGCTGCTCCTGTCGGCGGTGCGGGACCTGCGTCGGTGGGTCGTCGTGAGGCGTTCGGGCGGTCCAGACGGGCACGCACGGGGCGCGCACCCGGACGTGATCGGGGCGACATCGCCGTGATCACCAACGGGGCAGATGCCTGGAACAATTCAACTGTGACGATCGCATTGCCCGACACCGCCGCCGGCCCGACCCGGTGAGCGTCACCGTCGTGCACCTGCTGCGGCACGGCAAGGTGCACAACCCCGCGAACGTGCTGTACGGACGGCTGCCCGGGTACCGGCTCGCCGCGTCCGGGCGGGCGATGGCGGACGGGGTTGCCGAGTACCTGGCCGGCGCCGACATCACCTATCTCGCGGCCTCGTCGCTGCAGCGCGCCCAGGAGACCGCGGCGCCGATCGCGTCCCGGTTCGGGCTGACCGTGGTCACCGACGACCGGGTGATCGAGGCCGACAACGACTTCGAGGGTGCCGCGTTCGGCATCAACCGGCAGACGCTCGGCAGGCCGCAGAGCTGGACCAAGTTGCGCAACCCGCGGTTGCCGTCGTGGGGTGAGCCGTACCTGCAGATCGCGCACCGGATGCTCGCTGCCATCTACTCCGCCGTGGACGCCGCGGACGGGCACGAGGCGGTGCTGGTGTCGCACCAGTTGCCGATCGTCACGGCGCGCCGGTACCTCGAGGGCAAGCGGCTCTGGCACGACCCGCGTCACCGCACCTGCTCGGTCGCCTCGCTCACCTCGCTGACGTTCGCCGACGGCGTCTTCACCGGCGCCTCCTACGCCGAACCGGTCGCGCACATCGCCGCGGTCAACGATCCGGTCGGGCCTGCGGCGCCCGTCGGAACTGCCGCCGTCGGCACTGCTCCGATCGGTAGTGCTCCGGTCGGCACTGCTCCGATCGGTACTGCTCCGGTCGGTGTTGTCGCCGATGGTGCGGGGGCCCGCGGTCGGCTCGTCGTGGGGCCCGATGCGGGCGGCCGCGACCCGATGGTGGGTGCTGCGACCACGGAGGCTCCCGACGTCGAGATGCTGCCCGTGACGGCCGCGACCACGCCGCCGGTTGACGGTGCGGACCGATGAGCGCTTCCGGTGCGGCCGGCCGCGGGCGGCGGCTTCTCGCTGCCGCCGGGATGGCGCTCGTCGCACTGTTCGCGGCGTCGTGCAGCACCGGCAACGACGCCACCGTGTACGGCGGCTCGTTCACCTTCGTCTCGCCGGGCGGCAAGACCGAGTTCTCCTACCCGGTGCAGGACCGGGGGACGGTCGGGGAGCTGTCCGGCCCCGACCTGACCGGCGACGGCGCCATCTCACTGTCCGATTACGCGGGCAAGGTCGTCGTCCTGAACTTCTGGGGATCCTGGTGCGGGCCGTGCCGAGCGGAGGCACCTGACCTGGAGAAGGCCGCCACCGCGCTGGCCGGCAAGGGTGTGCAATTCCTCGGCGTGAACGTGAAGGACACCAAGGCTGCGGGGGCGGATTTCGTCGCCAGCAAGCAGGTGTCGTACCCGTCGATCTTCGACCCGTCCATGCGGACACTGCTGTCCATCCGCGGCTTCCCGACGAGCTCCATCCCGTCGACGATCGTGCTGGACCGGCAGGGCCGGGTTGCGCACGTCTGGCTCGAGGAGATCACCGACCCGGCCACCGTGATCGACACGGTGTCGGCGATCGCGGCCGAGAACGCATGAGCCGGTCGCGATGGACCTGACCGGAACGGTGGTCTCGGGGCCCTACCTGCTGGCCGCCGTGCTGTCGCTGGCCGCGGGCGCGGTGTCGTTCGCCTCGCCGTGTGTCATCCCCCTGGTGCCCGGCTACCTCGCGTACATCACCTCGCTGGTCGGTGCCGAGGCGGCCGTTCCGGTGGTCGCGGGCAACCGGTCCGCCGGGGTGGCGGCGGCGGGCACGGGAGCGGGATCGGGGTCGGTGCCGAAGGTGGGCCTTGCCGTCCGCAGTCGAGCGGTGAGCGCCACCGCCCTGTTCGTCCTCGGCTTCACCGTCGTGTTCCTCGCCCAGTCCGTGGCGGTGATCGGTTTCTCCCGTGCGCTGCTGGTGAACAGCGAGACCCTGATCCGGGTCGGCGGCGCGGTGACGACCGTGATGGGCCTGGTGATGCTCGGGCTGATCCGGCCGCTGCAGACCGAGCGGCGGCTGCACGTCAAACCCAGGGGCCGGATCCTCGGTGCCCCGCTGCTCGGGGCGGCCTTCGCGTTCGGCTGGACCGTGTGCCTCGGGCCGACGCTCGTCGGTGTGCTGTCGCTGGCCAACGCGAGCGACTGGGGCGGGTCGGCGTGGCGCGGGCTGTCGTTGGTGGTGTTCTACTGCGCTGGCCTGGGCATCCCGTTCCTGCTGTTGGCGTTCGGCGCGGGCTGGGCGACGGGCGCCATGGGTTTCCTGCGTCGCAACACCCGGACGATCCAGATCGTCGGCGCGGTGTGCCTGATCGTGTTGGGCGCGCTGATGCTGACCGGCGTGTGGGGCACGTTCATCGCATGGCTGCAGGGCCGCTTCGCCGGGATCGAGACACTGCTGTGACGGTCCGGGACACCACACACGTCGGGTCGGAGGCGCTCCTGGACCCGCAGGACTCGCCGCCCCGGCCGCCCGCCGCTGGTGGGGACGTGCCGCGGCAGGGCCCGGCCGGGCGGCTGCTCGCCGCCGCCCGCAACGCGTGGCGGCAACTCACCAGCATGCGCACCGCCCTGATCCTGCTGTTCCTGCTCGCCCTCGCGTCGCTGCCCGGTGCGCTGCTGCCGCAGTGGTCGTTGAACTCGGCCAAGACGGCGCAATACATCACCGACCACCCGACACTCGGCCCGTGGCTGGACCGGTTGGGCTTCTTCGAGGTCTTCGCGTCGCCCTGGTACGCGGCGATCTACCTGCTGCTGTTCCTGTCGTTGATCGGCTGCCTGTTGCCGCGGACGATCGAGTTCGTCGGCCAACTCCGGATGGACCCGGTCGCGACACCGCGGAACCTCGGCCGGCTTCCGCACCACCACACCGTGCAGGTGGCCGGCTCGCCCGAGCAGGTGGTGGAGCGGATCACCGCCGGTCTGCGCGGCTGGCGGATCGCCCGCCGCAGCGAGGACGCCGGCCAGCGGCCAGGGCGTTTGGAACCGGCAACCGGAAGTGGCGTCACCGGCCCGCCGGTGCTGACGATCTCCGCGGAGAAGGGATACCTGCGCGAGGTCGGCAACCTGGTGTTCCACCTGTCGCTGCTCGGCCTGCTCGTCGCCATCGCCGTCGGCAAGATGGTTGGCTACGAGGGCTCGGTCATCGTCAACGTCGGCTCGCAGTTCTGCTCGACGTCACCGGCGTCGTACGACAACTTCCGGCCCGGCCTGCTCGTCGACGGTACCGACATGTCCCCGTTCTGCGTCGACGTGCAGAGCTTCAAGGCCAGCTACACCGACGCCGGCCAGGCCAGCGGCTTCGTTGCCGGTGTGCGCTCGCAGAGCGGCAACGACGCCGGCAGCGACCGCTGGCAGTCGAACGAGCTGCAGGTCAACGACCCGCTGCGGATGGACGGCGAGCGGCTCTACCTGCTCGGTCACGGGTTCACCCCGCAATTCCGGATCACCTACCCGGACGGGACGGTGCGGGACTACTCGCAGCCCTTCGCACCCGCCGCCAACGACCCGAACTTCACGTCCGAGGGCGCGGTCAAGGTGCTCGACCCGCCAGGTGCGACCGGCGACCAGATCCGTAAACAGCAGTTGGCGATCATCGGGATCTTCGCGCCCACCGCAGTGGTGCACGGCGGGATCATGACGTCCTCGTTCCCCGCGCCGGACAAACCCGGTGTGGCGGTGGACGTCTACCGCGGTGACCTCGGCATGGAGGGCGGCCGCTCGCAGTCGGTCTTCTCGATCGACACCGATCAGGTCGACAACGGGCTGCTGGTCAAGCAGGCACGGGCGAACCTGATGGTGGGGGAGTCGGTCAAGCTCGCCGACGGCACCACGATCACATTCACCGGGTTCAACGAGTGGGTGTCGCTGCAGACCTCGTTCGACCCGGCCCAGGTGTGGGCGCTGGTGTTCGCCGTGACGCTGTTGATCGGCCTGATGGTGTCGCTGATCTGCAAGCGCCGGCGGGTGTGGTTCCGGCTGCGCCCGGTCGGTCCGGGAGCCGTCGGGTCCGGGCCTCCGCCGGGACGGGCGCCGGGTGCCGCAACCCGTGACGGGAACCGTACGGTGGTGGAGGTCGGCGGCCTCGCCCGCACCGACCAGGCCGGGTACGGCGAGGAGTTCGAGACGTTGGCGCGACTGCCGGAGGGCAACGATGCGGCGGCGCGCTGACCGCGTGAACCCGGCGCCGGCGTCGCTCGCGGCGCCGCGGCGGCACCACGCGCGGCGGCAGCAGAATGGACAGTGGACCGGCGCGACCGCCGGCAGGCAGCAGGAGAAGGAAGCGGCGTCATGAACGAAACCTGGGCCCAGATCTCGGATCTGGCCTTTGAAGCTGCCCTCGCCGGCTACGTCGTGGCGTTGGTCTGTTACGCGCTCGAGTTCGCGTCCCGCCGTGGCGGTGATGTCCCGGCGGACATGATTGCGGCGGGCGCCTCGTCCCGGACGATGGCCGGATCCGCGGGGTCGGCCGCTGCGGCCGCAGGTGCCCGCCCTGGCCGGTCGACGACCTCCACGCTGACCCGCACCGGCGACACCGGTGGTGTCGGTCCGATCGGTGCCCTGCCCGCCCGCCGCCGCACGCCGTGGGGCGAGCGGGTGGGTCGCGCGGCGGTGATCGTCACGGCGGTCGGGCTGGCCGCCAACCTGCTGTCCATCGTCGGGCGTGGCCTGGCCACGCACCGTCTGCCGCTGGGCAACATGTACGAGTTCACGTCCGTCATCTGTGCGGCCGCGGTGCTCTGCTGGCTGATCGTGCTCGCCAAGACCGGCGCCCGCACGATGGGCCTGTTCGTGATGCTGCCCGTGGTCATCCTGATGTTCGTCGCGGGGACGGTGCTGTACGTGCCGGCCGCTCCGGTGGTGCCCGCGCTGAACTCGTACTGGAAGTGGATCCACGTCACCACGGTGGCGCTGTCATCCAGTGTGCTGATGGTGAGCGGGGCCGCGTCCCTGCTGTACCTGCTCCGCGGCAGTGCCGACCGCAAGGCCGCCGCCGCGGCACGGCCCATCGACGGGTCGTCGGCAGCCGGGCCGTCCCTGGCTTCCCCGGACGGCGACGCTTCGGTCGGAGCCGGGGAGGCTGCCGTGGGCGTGACGGCCACGAGGTCGTCGCTGATGCTGAAGCTGCCGAGCGCCGCGGCACTCGACCGGATCGCTTATCGGACGGCCATCGTCGCGTTCCCGGTGTACACGTTCGCGGTGATCGCCGGGGCGATGTGGGCCGAGGTGGCCTGGGGTCGGTACTGGGGCTGGGATCCCAAGGAGACGTGCGCATTCATCACCTGGGTGATCTACGCCGCCTACCTGCATGCCCGGTCCACCGCCGGCTGGCGCGGTCGCCGCGCGGCCTGGATCTCGGTGGTCGGCTTCGTCTCCATCCTGTTCAACCTGTTCTTCATCAACATGGTGGTCTCCGGCCTGCACTCCTACGCCGGCCTGAACTGACAGGCTCGCCATTGCCGGTGTGTGACCGGTCGGGTTCGCTTGTCGCCCCGGGCGGGTTGGCGCGGCCCGTCGCGATTGGTGTGGGGTCCCCGCATAGGTTTGGACGGTGCAAGCAAGCCCCGCACCCGAGCAAGGGGTAGGCGAGCGGGATGTTGGTTCGGGGCTGCGCGCCAGCGAGCGAGCAGGGCGGCGGACGCCACCAAGGACATCCGCGCACGGACCGGGCGTACCGGTCACCATCGAGATGGGCGCTTGACGAGTGGCACGCCAGCGGCGGGAGCGCCACCGCGCAGATACGGCCGTGACCGACAGTCCCGAGAGGGTGGGTCATGGATTTAGGGCAGGCAATCGGACACGGCCAGCGTCACAAACACACCCACGAGCCAGGGTGGCGGTGCAATGACCGCTGCCCGGCAGGCTCAGCCGCTCTTGTCCTCGCCGCGCAGCTTGCGGTTGATCTCGTTCAGGAATTCCGGGTCGTCATCCGGCGCGATGGTCCGCGTAGGACGAGACGGGCGCTGCGGCCTGGTCATGCCCGACCCCGACGAATCGCCGCCGGGGGTACGGGCGCCGATACCGCGCCAGGCCAACGCGATCACCAGAATCGTCACGGCGATCGCCACGAGCATGTACATCGGCTACCTCCCTCTCTGCTGATCAGAGTACGCACATCCGGGCCAGTACGACTGGCCCAATCTGGATGAGGTGGAAGGTTCCGTCACAAGCCGTCGAGTGATCGACGGGGACAAGTTCCACGCCGAGCCGGTGCTGACATGCCAGCGCCCCGGCCCGCACGTAGCGGAACCGGGGCGTTGGTCTGGCATCCCGAACGCCAGCCACTGACACGGCCGCATCAACGGCGGTGTCAGTGGCTCGCGGGGACTGGTCGGACTCGCGCGAAGGTGCGCCGTCAGGCGCTGGTTCGCGAGGCGTCCACTGTCAGGTCGGCGAGCAGGGCGCTCACCTCTGATTCGCGGAATCGGCGGTGCCCACCCGGGGTGCGGATGGAGCCGATTCGGCCCGCGGATGCCCACCGCGTCACTGTTTTGGGATCGACCCTGAACATCAGGGCCACCTCCCCGGGCGTAAGCAACCGCTCTGAATCCATGGTCACGTGCCACCTCCTACTCGGGCCCCGACTGGCCTCGTCCGCCGGGTCTGGCGATTTGTTCTCAGTGCGACGTTTGTTGCTGTTGTGAAGTGTTGCGTACTTCCCGCTGCCGCACCAGTGCGTTCGTACGCTTTGCCCGTATCTACATTGACACCATAGTTAGTAGATGTCGGGCTTGCAGGGTTGTTACCCGCCCGCCGAACCGGCTAAACGGCCCAATCCGTACTTCTTCGCTTTTTTTCCGGGGTGGGCTGATCCCCCGATCCGGGCGGCGCCCGGACTGCCGGATGCGGACGCTACCGTTCGATCCAGGATCGGACGGGAGGGCGGTCGCGGATGGACGCGGTGGATCGACGGCTGGTCGACGCGCTGCAGGCGGACGGCAGGGCCAGTTACGCCGAGCTCGCCCGGCTGGTCGGGCTGTCCTCCTCGGCCGTGCATGAGCGGGTCAGCAAGCTGGAGTCGACCGGGGTGATCACCGGCTTCCGGGCCACCGTGAACTACCGCGCCATCGGCCTCGGCGTGACCGCCCTGGTCGGTGTCGAGCCGGGGGAGTATGGCCGGGATGACCTGATCGCTGCGGCGCTCGAGGCGATCCCGGAGGTGGAGAGCTGCTACGGCGTGGCCGGGGACGAAGCATTCGTCGTGCAGGTGCGGGTGGCCAGCGTGGATGACCTGCACCTGTGCATCGGCCGGCTGCGGGCGATTCAGGGCGTGGCGCGCACCCGGACGACGGTGGTGCTGGCCACCCGGTTCGAGCATCGCCCCACCCACCGGTCCGCGGACGGGGGCTGAACCGGCCGACTCCGGGTCCCGCCCGACCCGGCTGCGTGCGGCGCCTCGGCGGCGTCGTGCTCGTACCCTGGGCGCGTGGAGAACTCTCGGCCGGACGCATCGTCCGGCGCAGATCCGAACCGCGAGAACGCCATCGACACCAGTGGCGGCGACGCTGACCGGGTGTCTGGGATCGAGCCCGTGGCGGCATCCCCTGTTCGCTCCGACTTCCCGGCCGCCCCCCAGGCGCAGGCAAGCCCCGCGACCCGCGAGCAGGCGAGCCCCGCCCCTCGGCCAGGGGGAGGTCAGGGCGAGCCGGCACAGGCAGGTCCGGTGGCGCCTCCGGAAACAGGCTCAGCCCCGGCGGCCGAGGATGCGCCGTCGACGGCGCGCGCCTCGTCGTTGTTCGCCTACCTGGCCCTGTACACACTGCTGCGGATCGTCCTGGTGGTCGTGTTGACCGCGGTGCTGATGATCTTCATGCCGCTGATCGTCGCGCTGCTGTTCGCGATCATCGTGCAGCTGCCGTTGTCCTGGTTGCTGTTCGCCGGCCCCCGCCGGAAGGTCAACGAGGCCATCGCACAGGCGTCGCGCCGGCGGCGGAACGAACGGGACCGCCTGCAGGCTGCCCTCCGCGGCGACGACGACTGAGCGGGACGAGCGCGACAGAGCGGACGACAATGGAGCGGACGCACCGACTGAGCGGGACGGCGGTGACCGTGCGGACGACGCCGGAGCGGACGCACCGACTGAGCGGGACGCGGCGACCGTGCGGACGACGACGGAGCGGACGGAACGGGTATGGGCCGGACGGCACCGGCGAGACCGCGGCACTGATCGGGGCAACAGCGCTCTTCCGGCGACCGCAATGGCAAGCGCGCTGCATCGGAGTGGCGGCCGAGCGGGCGGCAGCGGGGCTGGAGAGTTCCACCCGCGAGGGGTTCTAGGGTGGCGATATGACTGCCACCGCACACAGCGCTGTCGCTTCCGCGGTAGGTGACCGACTGCCCGACATGCTCGCAGACCTGGAAGCCCTGGTGTGCTGCGAGTCCCCGTCGTCTGATCTGGCGGCCGTGCGACAGAGCGCCGATCTGATCGCCGCCATCGGCACCGAGCGACTGGGTACCGCGCCGGAACGGCTGGAAATCGACGGCTGCAACCATCTGCGCTGGCGGTTCGGTGCCGGACCCAACAGGATCGTCATCCTCGCCCATCACGACACCGTCTGGCCACTGGGTTCGCTCACCCATCATCCGTTCGTCATCGACGGGAACGTCATCCGTGGGCCGGGCACGGTGGACATGAAGGCCGGTCTCGTGCAGGCCATCCATGCGATCGCCGCGGCCGGGGACCGAGGCGTCCCGCTGGACGGTGTGTGTCTGCTGGTGACCGGTGACGAGGAGATCGGATCGCCGACGTCCCGTGCGTTGATCGAAGACGAGGCGCGTGGCTGCGAGGCCTGCTTCGTCCTCGAGGGCGCCGGGCCGCGCGCGTCACTGAAGACCGGGCGGAAGGGCACGTCCCTGTACCGGATCGACGTCACCGGGCGCGCCGCGCACGCCGGCGGCGAACCGGAGAAGGGCATCAACTCCAGCGTCGAACTCGCCCACCTCATCCTCGCGACCTCCGTACTCGGCGATGGGGCCGCCGGAACCACGGTGACCCCGACCGTTGCCGGCGCCGGCACCACGACCAACACCGTCCCGGCCAGCGCCTTCCTGCAGGTCGACGTCCGGGCGCTGACCAGGGCCGAGCAGGACCGGGTGCATCGGGCGATGCAGGCGCTGCGGCCGACGCTGCCCGGCGCCGTGATCAGCGTCAGCGGCGAACCCAACCGGCCGCCGATGGAGCCGACGTCCGGCGCCGCGCTGTTCGAGCGGGCCCGGCGGCTGGCGTTGCGGGGCGGCATCGGGGAGCTGGAGGCCACCACCGTCGGCGGCGGATCGGACGGCAACTTCACCGCCGGGATCGGGGTGCCGACCCTGGACGGGTTGGGCGCGGTCGGTGGCGGCGCGCATGCTGATGACGAACACATCGTGCTGTCGCATGTTGTCCCGCGAACCGCGTTGCTGGCGGCGCTGATCGAGGACCTGCTCGTCGGGGACGGGTCGACGGCGAGAACCCGGTGACGCAGGCGCCGTCCGGGTCGCTGCCGAGCATGGCCGGCACGCTCAGTCCGCGCGAGCTGCTGGTGTCGGCGGCGGCAACTGCAGCGGCGGCCGCGGACCAGGCGCGGGTGCAGATCCGGTCGTTGGACACTGTCGAGCAGATGACGGCGGCGTGCCGGCTGCTGGAGCAGGTCTGGGGTGTTCGGGAGGGGCAGGCGTTCGACGTCCAACCGCACCTGCTGCGGGCGCTCGGCCACGGCGGCAACTACCTGGTCGGGGCGTACCGAAGGGCGGACGACGTCCTGGTCGGCGCGAGCGCGGCCTTCTTCACCGAACCGCTCGGGGCCGCAATGCACTCGCACATCACCGGGGTGGCGTCGGGCGATGCCGGCCGCGGCGTCGGTGCGGCCCTGAAATGGCACCAGCGGCAGTGGGCGCTCGAGCGCGGGTTGACCACGATCACCTGGACGTTCGACCCGTTGATCGCACGCAACGCGCATTTCAACATCAGCCGGCTCGGCGCCCGCCCGCAGACCTACTACGTCGACTTCTACGGCGTCATGGATGACGGCGCCAACCGTGGGCAACCCAGTGACCGGATCGAGACGGTCTGGGACCTGTCGTCGGCCGCGACGGTGGCGGCGGGTCGATTCGTCCGAAAAGCGGACGGCAGTGGCGCCGCCGTCGACCGCACCAGCGGTCCGGTCGTCGACGAGATGCTGGCCTCGGGAGCGCAGGTGCTGCTCGCCGTGGGAGACGACGGCCAACCGGTGACCGTCTCGTCGGGCCGGGACGCCGATCTGGCCCTCGTCGCGATTCCCCGCGACGTCGAGGCGCTCCGCCGGACCGATCCGCAGCTGGCGCTGCACTGGCGTTACCGGCTGAGGGCGACCCTCGCCCTGCTGATGGCGGACCGGTCGTGGCGGGTCACCGGGTTCGTCCGGGACGGTTGGTATGTGCTGAGCCGGGAGTCGGCCCCACGACGGACAGGACAGTCATGAAGATCACCGGCGTGGAACTGCGGACCGTGCGCATTCCGCTGAAGAGTCCCTTCGAGACATCGTTCGGCATCGAGGCGGAGCGCTACGCCCTGCTGGTGCGGGTGGTCGGTGACGAGTTCTCCCACGACCACCAATCCAGCCCGGCCCACGGCTGGGGCGAGTGCGTCGCCATGGAGGCGCCGCTGTACAGCTCCGAGTACACCGACGCCGCGGCCGACGTGCTGCGCAGGTTCCTGGTGCCCCGGCTGCTCGCCGCATCGGCGTCCGGCACCGACGTGACGGCCGAGCTCATCGACCCGCTGCTGGCCCCGCTCGTCGGGCACCGGATGGCCAAGGCGGCGTTGGAGATGGCCGTGCTGGACGCACAGTTGCGCGGCACCGGCCGGTCGCTCGCGGCCTACTTCGGAGCCACGAGAACCACTGTGCCGTCGGGCGTCTCGGTCGGCATCCAGCCCTCGATACCGGAGTTGCTGGACGTCGTCGGCGACTACCTCGCGCAGGGGTACGAACGGATCAAGCTGAAGATTCGCCCGGGCTGGGACGTCGACCCGGTGGAGGCCGTGCGGGAGCGGTTCGGCGACCTCGTCCCGCTGCAGGTCGATGCGAACGCCGCCTACACCCTCGCCGACGCGCGGACGCTGCGCCGGCTCGACGCGTTCGACCTGCTGCTGATCGAGCAGCCGCTCGCCGAGGACGATCTGCGCCAGCACGCCGAACTCGCCCGGCTGATCACCACCCCGGTGTGCCTGGACGAGTCCGTGGTCTCGGTCCGGGCGGCCGCCGACGCGATCGCCATGCGCGCCTGCCAGGTGATCAACATCAAGGCCGGCCGGGTCGGTGGCTACCTCGCGGCCAGGCGCATCCACGACCTGTGCCAGGCGAACGGTGTGCCGGTCTGGTGCGGCGGGATGGTGGAAACCGGCCTCGGTCGGGCGGCGAACGCGGCCCTCGCGGCGCTACCGGGCTTCACCCTGCCCGGGGACGTGTCCGCGTCGGACCGCTTCTACGACCGCGATATCACCGAGCCGTTCGTGCTCGAGGACGGGGAGATCCGCGTGCCGACCGGACCCGGCTTGGGCGTGGAACCTATTCAGGACGCGCTGGACGAGTTCACCGTCAGTACCGAATGGATCCAGGACGCCTGACGTCCGTCAGGCCAACTCCCGGATCCGCAGCCGCAGCCAGTCGACTGCGTTGTCCCGGTCACCGATGAGGTGCCGGGTCATCAGAATGTGGTTCGGGGCGAGTACCCATGCCCGTTTGGTCTGCACGCCAATGACGGTGATCCGCAGGTCGAACGGTCGGGGCTTTCGGCCGAGCGTGTCGGGCAGCTCCCGGATCAGCGCGTTCAGCCCCATCGCCGGTGCCGACTGCGCGGCCTTCACCCGGGGGTCGTCGTTCAGCCCGTCCGACCACAGGTTGGCGTTGTAGAAGTGCCGCTGCATCAGGGCGCGCAGGTCGGGCACCCCCGCGAGCGGCAGAAACGCCGGCGGCTTCAGGTCGTCGATGGCGCTGGGGCCGACTTCCAGGGCATGCCGCCACCAGCGGGACCATTGCGCCGACGCAATCTCGACGTCGATGTCCCGGCCGCCGAGCAGCTTCACGCCGCGGGAGGCGGGCACCTCCACCGGGCGTCGTGACCACACCGGCCATACGTCGGCCGGCGGGTCGAGCGGTGGGATCTCCGGCGCCGTCGAGGGTTCCAGCCCGGCGACGTCCCGGACGTACAGCGCGATTCGCAGGGCCTCAGGCTCGGCGATGGTGACCTTCCACCGCTGCGTCCCCGCGATGAACATGGAACCATGGTGCCAGCCGGGGGCGTCATCCGGCTTGGCATCACACCCAGGTCGGCAGGGCCAGCCCGAGTCCCAGCAGTACGGCGTAGACGAACTCCAGCCGGCCGGTCGCGCCGAGCACCGGAATGAGGGCCGGCCCGCGGGCGCCACCGAGCACCTGGCGGATCGGCGCGACGGCGAGCGGAACGGCCAGCAGGGCCAGCAGGCACCACGGTGCAGTGAGCGCCATGCCGATCGCGGCGATGAACGCGCCGGTCAGCATGAGCGCGAACACCCGACGGCTCAGTGGTTCGCCCAGCAGCACCGCCAGAGTCCGCTTGCCGACGACGGCGTCGGTGTGCACGTCACGCAGGTTGTTCGCCATCAGCAACGCGCAGGCCAGCAAGCCGATCCCGACCGCCCCGATGACCGCGTTGAGCGAAATCTGTTCGGCCTGAACGTAAGTCGTGCCGAGGACTGCGACCAGACCGAAGAAGACGAAGACAAAGATCTCACCGAATCCGGCGTAGCCGTACGGCTTCGGGCCGCCGGTGTAGAACCAGGCGGCTGCCACGGAGGCGACGCCGACAGGGATCAGCCACCAGCTCGTCAGTGCGGCGAGAACGAGGCCGGCGACGCCGGCGACCGCGAAGCATCCGAAAGCCGCGAGCTTGACCGTCGGCGGCTTTGCCAGGCCCGACCCGACGAGACGCAGCGGACCCACCCGGTCCGCGTCGGTGCCGCGGATGCCGTCGGAGTAGTCGTTGGAGTAATTGACCCCGACCTGCAGGGCGAGCGACACGATCAGCGCCAATCCGCCCCGGAGCCAGGAGAAGCCACCGAGCTCGATGCCGGCACCCGTGCCGACGAGGACCGGTGCCACCGCGGCGGGCAACGTCCGGGGACGCGCGGCCGAGAGCCATTGCTGTGCAGTTGCCACGTGCAACGACCCTACTGCGCCACCAGGGTGCGACCGGCATCATGCACGTGACGCCCGTTGCGCACGGTGTCCAGTGGTGCATCTCTCCTGTTGTGCGCGGGCCCTGAAGGCTGATGCGCTGCGATCCTGCGGAGCACCGTCAACCCTGGATTTCACCCGCCAGGTGGACCGGTGCAGATTGCTGCGATGCCGGCTGCAATCACCCCTCGGACGCCACGACCCCCGCGGCAACCGCCGCCTCTCGGTAGGCGGCGCCGAGGCTGGCGGCCGTCTCATGAGCGTTCAGGCCGCTGGGGTTGGGCAGCACCCACAGTTCCGCGCCGGCCAGCGTCGCCTCCTGACGGCCCTGTTTCGCGGTGCGCGCGGCGAACGCCAGCCGGAAGGCGGACACGCCCAGGACCGCCACCACCTTCGGTCGGTACCTCTCCACGATCGCGATGAGCGGCCCACTCGCGCTGCGCAGTTGCTCCGGCGTGAGCTCGTCCGCCCTTGCCGTTGCGTAGGGCACGAGGTTGGTGATGCCGATCCCGGCGTCCAGCAGCTGACGCACGTCCTCGGGCCGTAGGCCGCGGCTGGCGTCGATCCGGTGCGGGGTGATGCCTGCCAGCTGCAGGGCCGGCCAGAATCGGTTGCCCGGTCGGGCGAAGTGGGCGTTGACCGCCGCTGTCCAGAGTCCGGGGTTGATGCCGACGAACAGCAGCTTCATACCCGGACCGACCAGGTCGTCGACCTTGGCGCCGTGGAACGACTCCAGTTCCGCGCGGGTGAAGCGTCGGGCCGCCGTCATCGCTGCGTCGCCGTCACGGTCGACCGGTCGGGTTGTGGGATCCGGAGGTGGATGCGCTCAGCGCCCTGGTCGCGAGTTCTCGAGCCGCAACCCGATCCGGTTTCCCGATGCCGCGGTATGGCAACTGGTCGACCAGCACGAGCCGTCGTGGTGCGGCCCGCCGGTCGAGGGTCGCACCGGCCGCGTCCCGCAGCTCGTCCAGTTCCGGCCCGTGCGAACCGTCGGGTACCACCAGTGCGACGAGCAGCTGTCCCCACTCCGCGTCCGGTACTGCCGTCACCAGCACATCGGCCACGCCGCGCACCCCGGCCAGGATGGCCTCCACCACCCCTGGGTCGACCTTCACACCGCCCGTGACGATGACGTCGTCGATGCGCCCGATGACGTGCAGTCGGCCGTCCTGCCATGCGCCGACGTCCTGCGTCCGGAAAACGCGTTGGCCGTGACGGCGGGTGAACGCGGGGTGCCCCGGCATCCCGAGGTAACCGCGGGCGATCACGGGTCCGGCGAGGACCACCCGTCCGCGAACGGCGGCACCCCGCGATTCGCCCGCGCCGTCGCCACCCGCTGATCCGTCGTCCTCCAGCGTCGCGGTGACCCCGTCGAGCGGCCGCCCGCCGTAGACGCAGCCACCGCAGGTTTCCGTCATGCCGTAGGTGGTGACAATGGTCGCGCCCGCCGCGGCAGCCTGCTCGAGCAGTGCGACGGGTGCCGATGCACCGCCGAGGAGCACCGCGTCGAAGGTCGTCAACGCCTGCGTGCTGTCGGGATCGGCGAGCAGGCGCACCAGTTGGGTGGGCACCAGCGAGGTGAATCGGTGGCCGGCCGGGATCCGGTCGACGGCCGCGCAGAACCGTTCGGGCGTGAACGGAAGACCGGTGTCCAACACCGTGGGCACCGTGTCGGCGGCGACTGCTCGGAGCAGAACCTGAAGTCCCGCAATGTGTGTCGCCGGGAGCGCGAGCAACCACTGGTCGCGATGGGAATCGCCGCCTGGGTCGGTGGGTCGTGCGGGTTCGGCCGGCTCCGACAGCCGTTGGCGCGTGGCACGGGCCGATGCGTGCAGGGCGGACACTGCGAGCAGGGCACCCTTCGGGGGCCCGGTGGATCCTGAGGTGGTCACCACCAATGCTGTCGGGTCGGTGTCGTCATCTTCATCAGCGCGGAGTTCGACACTGCCCGCGAGAAGCGTTGCGGCGGGGGAACGCTCGGGGTCGTCGGCCGGCACCGGAAGGAGGACGGGCCCTTCGCCCCCCACCGCGCGGCACAGCCGAGGAAGCAACGCCAGGACAGCGTCACCGGTCGGGACCGGCAGCAACTGCACTTTTCGACCCATCAAGCGTGCCTAGTACGCCCATGGGTACTGGGAGAAGTCCGCCGGCCGCTTCTGCAGGAACGAATCCCGGCCCTCGACAGCCTCATCGGTGCCGTAAGCGAGTCGGGTGGCCTCGCCGGCGAACAACTGCTGACCCACCATGCCATCGTCGGCGAGGTTGAAGGCGTACTTCAACATGCGTTGCGCCGTCGGCGATTTGCCGTTGATCTCGGCGGCCCATTGCAGCGCAACGGTTTCCAGATCGGCATGGGGGATGACGTCGTTGACGGCGCCCATCGCGTGCATCTGTTGCGCCGTGTATTCCCTGCCGAGGAAGAAGATCTCCCGCGCGAACTTCTGCCCGACGAGGCGGCTCAGGTACGCCGAGCCGTAGCCACCGTCGAACGACCCGACGTCGGCGTCGGTCTGCTTGAACCTCGCGTGCTCCGCGCTGGCGAGCGTGAGATCACAGACTACGTGCAGGGAATGCCCGCCGCCGGCCGCCCACCCCGGCACGACCGCGACGACGATCTTCGGCATGAACCGGATCAGCCGCTGCACCTCGAGGATGTGCAACCGGCCCGCTCGGGCCGGATCGACGGTGTCCGCGGTGTCTCCTCCGGCGTACTGGTACCCGGATCGACCGCGGATCCGCTGGTCACCGCCAGAGCAGAACGCCCACCCGCCGTCACGGTCACTGGGACCGTTGCCGGTCAGCAGCACGCACCCGACGCTGCTCGTCATCCGCGCGTGATCGAGCGCCTGGTAGAGCTCATCTACCGTGTGCGGCCGGAAAGCGTTGCGGACCTCCGGACGATCGAAGGCGATTCGCACGGTGGGCAGATCGACCGGGGCACTGTCGTCGGCGGCTCCGGGGCGACGGCCGATGTGCCGGTGGTAGGTGATGTCGGTGAAGTCGAATCCCTCCACCTCCCGCCATCGGGAGGGGTCGAAGATCGCGCTGACACCGGCGGTACCCATGACCGTCACCTTACGAGCGACGTCTCCGCTCCTGGGTCGCGGCCGTGCCTTGCGGACTGCACTGCGCCTTGATCACCGTCGTAGTACTCCGCGATGAGACACCTGCGCGAACGGTCCTTGGCCTGACTCGCCGGTGTGGTGAGCCGCGCGGCCCTTGCCATCGTAAGGCGGGGTCATTGGCTGAGCAGTGTCGGTATCTGGTGGATGGTGTTGCGCCTCGGTGTGCGGGTGGGGTCGACCCAGGGTGGTGGGGTGAATTCGGGGACGCCGTCGGCGGCGAGGGTGATGGTCCAGTGGCCT
>JAESFR010000181.1_pt1 | contig 34223 bp, 27 predicted proteins | sample 9266191 | NCBI WGS metagenome assembly JAESFR01 (sample SAMN14503063, study PRJNA617104) | algae metagenome | isolation source: Pleurocapsa minor HA4230-MV1 and co-occurring heterotrophs from cement on... | place: USA: Nuuanu Pali Lookout, Hawaii | collected 2009-07-20
CTTCCAGAACTCGATACCCGCGACATCAACAACAGCGGCCCGCGCCGAATCCACCACCCGTGTGGCGGCGGTGAAAACATCGGGCTCTGACATACCCAAAACCGTAACAGGCACCACCGACAGCGCCCCCGGTTCATCAACACCCACCCGCGGCGACGGCCACTGACCCCGCCAATTCGTAAACGCCTGAGCACAGGCGCGGCGCTGCGTCCCACTGCTGTCGGTGATCCTGGAAGCAGCCCGAGACCGTCGGGAACTGCTGCACTGTAGGCAGTCTGTCCCGGCGCCGGCTGTCTCGCGCCTGTGGATAACCCGTCGGTCCCTTCTTCAGATGTGATAGACCGACACTGCAACAACCCATGAATTGCTGTGCAACAGTCATCGGAGGGAGCCGCGGTATTGGAGAGTTCAATCGACACGGGCGCGCATTTTGGCGGTGCCAACGAATTTTTTCGCGCTGTCATTCCACGGGCCCCGAGCGCATTCTCTGATTGCGTTGAGTGCGAGCGCGAAAATGGGGCGCGCGGTGCTTCGAGTGTGGGGGCAATGCGGCCATGTGTGCGGCAGAGCCACTGCCGAGAGGCGCCTCCGCGCGAGTTGTCGGAGCTGCGGGAACAGCCTGTAGGCGAGTGACTCTCAGCGCCAGACGCCGCGTGCCGGCAGGGCGTCGTGGTAGGAACGGCACATGCGCGTGCTCGTCACCGGATCGTCCGGTCATCTCGGAGAGGCACTCTTCGCCACGCTCCGGGCGTCCGGCCATGAAGTCGTCGGACTGGACGTCGCCCCGTCCGTCACCACGACGGTCATCGGGTCGGTCACCGATCATGTCGTTGTGGCGCGCGCAATGCGAGGAGTGGACGCCGTCCTCCACACCGCTACCCTCCACAAGCCGCATGTCGCAACGCATTCCCGTCGGTCGTTCGTCGACACCAACGTCACCGGAACGCTGGTGATGCTGGAGGCGGCCGCCGCGGCAGGTGTGCGCAGCTTCGTCTTCACCAGCACGACCAGTGCCTTCGGGCGCGCCTTGACACCCGGACCCGACGAACCGGCCGCGTGGATCACCGAAGACATTCACCCGTTGCCGCGCAACATCTATGGCGCGACGAAGGTCGCGGCCGAGGACCTGTGCGAATTGGTGCACCGCGACGAGGGCATGCCATGCGTGATCCTTCGCACCGCTCGCTTCTTCCCCGAGCCCGACGACAACCCCGCGATACGGACACGATTCCCGACGGCAAACGCTCAGGTGAACGAATTGCTCTACCGGCGAGTTGATCTCGCCGACGTGGTCAGCGCTCACGTGCTCGCGATCGACCGCGCGGCGGACATCGGCCTCGGGCGGTTCATCATCAGCGCGACAACACCGTTCACCCCGGCGGAAACAGCTGCTCTGCGGCAGGACGCGGGTGCCGTCGTGTGGCAGCACTTCCCGGATGCGCGAGCAACGTACGACAGACTCGGATGGCGCATGTTCCCGGTGATCGACCGGATCTACGACAATGGGCGAGCGCGCATGACGCTCGGATGGACGCCGCGCTACGACTTCACCGCTGCACTGCAACGGGTTTCGGTGGGCGAGGACCCGCGTAGCGATCTGGCGGTCAGTATCGGTGAGAAGGGCTACCACCGGACATCAGTCCTGTAGGACCCGCGGTTCCAGGATCATGTCGAAGCCGCCAGCCGTCACGGCGGGCCGAGCCTGCCCGCAGCGAACCCGGGACGGCCCCGACGGCGTTGTCAGGACCGCCGCCGCGGACTGTACCCGCGCTCACTCGGGCGCGAGCGTGGACGCATAGCCACGCACAGACGAATGCCGGCGCAACGGACGAACGCGCGGCGCAAGGCGTGCCCAGGACGCGCGGGCGCATTGCCGTGCACACACGACTGCCGGTGCAACGGATAACCACGCGTTCCAGACGGCTCGCACGGCTCGCACGGGTAAGGCTCGACCGGGGCACACACCGAAGGGGCACACACCGAAGGGGCACACACCGAAGGGGCACACACCGAAGTACATCTGCACAGCGAACTCGGCGTGGCGCGCGGCGCTGCGGCAAACAGCGCGAATCTCGACCGGATGGTTCCACGGGCGTGACCCGGGTCGCCAGCAACCCGCCGGCGAGCATCGAAGCCAACGCCGACCCAGTGCGACGACCGCAGCCGGCCTTCCGACGACGGCGACCCCGAAGGACAGATGCGAAACCCGCCAACGGCAGGGGCAGTTGCGTTGCACCAGCAACTCGAGCGCGACACGGATCGGCACCCGCGCGCCGACACGGCGCACGAACGACCGGTGGGCATCGAGGAAACCCGGGCCGGGCAGGATGACCGGGTGGCCATGGACTCGGACGACCTGCCGGCGTTGCTGCGCACCGCGCGGGTGTTCGCGATACCGCTGGTGGAGCGCTTCCGCGGGATCACGGTGCGGGAGGGCGTGCTTCTGGAAGGGCCGGCGGGCTGGTCGGAGTTCGCGCCGTTCCGCGATTACGACGACGACCAGTGCGTCCCGTGGCTGCGAGCGGCGATCGACTCCGCGACGACGCGGTGGCCGGCGGCCGTCCGCACTGCGGTGGCGGTCAACACCACCGTCGCCGTCGTCCCGCCGGGGCGGGCCGCCGAGTTGGTCCGGGCGTCCGGTTGCCGGACCGCGAAGGTCAAGGTCGCCGACTCGCGAGTGGATCTCGCCGCGGACGTCGACCGGGTCGCCGCGGTCCGCGACGCGCTGGGCGTCGCGGGCCGGATTCGGGTGGACGCCAACGCGGCCTGGACGGTCGAGGAAGCCGTGCACGCGATCGAGGCGCTGGACGCGGCCGCGCAGGGGCTGGAATACGTGGAGCAGCCGTGCCGGACGGTGCCGGAATTGGCCGAGGTCCGGGAACGCGTCCGTCCGCCGATCGCCGCCGACGAATCCATCCGGCACGCGGACGATCCCGAGCGGGTGGCCCTGTCCGGCGCCGCCGACATCGCGGTGATCAAAGTCGCCCCGCTGGGCGGGGTGCACGCCGCGCTGCGGATCGCCGCCGCGGCCGGGCTGCCGGTCGTCGTCTCGTCCGCCGTCGACTCGTCGGTCGGGCTGGCAGCCGGCCTCGCGCTGGCCGGGGCGCTGCCGGAGCTGCCGTACGCGTGCGGTCTTGGCACGGCGTCGCTGCTCTCCTCAGACGTGTCGTCGCGCCCGCTCGCGCCCGTCGGCGGCGCCATCGCGGTGCCCACGAGGGCCCCCGACCCGGATCGACTGGCGTCCGTCGAGGCGGGATCGGACGTCACCCGCTACTGGCTCGACCGGCTGCATCGGGTGGCGGCGTTACTGCCGTGACCTGCGGTGTTGTACCCCGTCAGCAACGCCGGCGGACGGGACCTTGGACTCTGGCAGCGTCCATGAGCGCCGCTCATCATCGACTCATGGCCGACACAACCACGCCCGTCACCACCCTGACCGACGGCGAGTGCTGGGAACTCCTGCACTCCACCGAATTCGGCCGACTCGCGCTCAGCGTTGCGGACCAGCCGGAGATCTTCCCGATCAATTTCGCGATCCAGAACGGCACGTTCGTCTTCCGAACCGCGCAGGGCACCAAGCTCGCCGCGCTGACCATCAACGAAGCGGTCGCCCTGGAGATCGACGGGTATGACGGGGACAGCGGCTGGAGCGTCGTCGTCAAGGGTCATGCCCACGCCGCGGAGTGGGGCGACGACTTCGACGACGCGCAGGTGTCAGGTCTGCGGCCGTGGGTGGCGACCATCAAGCCGGTGTTCGTCCGGGTCAAGCCCGCCGAGATCACCGGGCGCCGGTTCGTCTTCGGCCCGCCACCGGACGATCTGTGACGATCGACATCGGCCGCTGAAGCGACCGCCAACGACGTCCGCCGTTGCGACGTTCACCGGTGACGCCGGACGATCTCTTGCAGTGGCGGGGCGCCCCGTCCGTGTGACGGTCAGGGGTGACGCCCGACGTTGACGGCGCTGAGCGACCAGCGAACACGCAACCTGGCGATCGCTGATCATCGACGCCACCCGGACGGTGACCATCGCGCCTTGACCGCCCAGCCGGCCCGCGCCAGCGACAATGGCCGGTGTGAACCCGTCGACCGCACTGGCCCGTGTCCTCGTCGACGAGCTGGTGAACTGCGGCGTCACCGATGTCGTGCTGTCGCCCGGATCGCGCAACGCACCGCTGTCCATGGCCCTGCACGACGCCGATGCGGGCGGCCGGCTGCGGCTGCACGTGCGGATCGACGAGCGCACCGCCGGTTTCCTGGCAGTCGGCCTTGCCCGCGGATCGGGTCGCCCCTGTGCGGTCGTCACCACGTCCGGGACCGCGGTCGCGAACCTGCATCCCGCCGTGCTCGAGGCGCATCACGGGGAGGTGCCCTTGCTGGTGCTGTCCGCGGATCGGCCGCCGGAACTGCGTGACGTCGGAGCCAACCAGACCATCGACCAGCGCTCGGTCTTCGCGGGCACCCTCCGGCTCTTCCACGAGTTCGGTGTGGCGCAACGGGTCCCGGGCCAGAACGCGCGGTGGCGGGCCATGACCTGTCGGGCAGTGGCCGCGGCCGCCGGGCGGTCCGGCGTTCCCGGTCCCGTGCAGTTGAACGTGCCGTTGGCCGATCCGCTGCTGCCGGACAACGCGGATCCCGCCGATGACGACTGGCCGGAGCCGCTGACCGGGCGCGACGGGCCCTGGACGACGGCGCTGGGCGCGGACGACGCGCACGGGTCGGCGGTTCCGTCACCCGCTGACGGGGAGCGGGTGCTGTTCCTCGCCGATCTCACCCACCCGTGGACCGCCGCGATCGCGAACGCCGGCCACCTCGTCGTGTCGGAGGCCGGCGGCGCCGGGGGATCGCGGGTGCTCGGCGCCGGGATGCACCTGCTGGCCGCCAACCGGTTCCTCGACCAGGCCATGCCCGAGCGGGTGATCGTCCTCGGCAGGCTCACGCTGTTCCGTCCGGTGCAACGCCTTCTCGAGAACCCGCGGGTCGCCGTGGATGTGATCGCGCACCCTCAGCACTACGCCGACCCGCCCGGCACGGCCCGCGCGGTGGCGGCGGGGTGGCCCGACCTCGGCGCGCGAGCCGACCCCCAGTGGTCCGCCCACTGGCGCGACGCCGACGCCGCCGCCGCGCTCGCCGTGCGGACGGTGCTGGACGGGAAGGACATCAATGCCTCGCCGCGGCTCGCCCGGGACCTGGTTGCCGCGCTGCCCACCACCACGACGTTGCTGGTCGGGTCGTCCCAGTCACCACGGGACATCGCGCTCGGCACGGCGGCGCGGGACGGGGTGCGACTGGCCGCGAACCGTGGGGTCGCCGGCATCGACGGATCGGTGTCCACCGCGGTCGGTCTCGCGCTCGCCGTCGGCAGCCCGACCTACGCGCTGATCGGTGATCTCACCGCGCTGCACGACATCACCGGCCTGGTGATCGGCCCGCACGAGCACCGACCGGACCTGACGATCGTCGTCAGCAACAACGATGGTGGAGCGATCTTCTCGACCCTCGAGCCGGGCGAACCCCGTCATGCCCGGGCGTTCGACCGAGTCTTCGGCACCCCGCACGGTGTGCTGCTCGCCGGCCTGGTCGAGGGGTGCGGCGCCGAGCACGTGCTGGTGTCGACGGCGGACGAACTGGCCGATGCCGTCGCCGATCCGGAGGGCATCAGGGTGGTGGAGGTGCCGACGTCGCGGACCGATCTCGCCGCCACACTGCGGGACATGACGGACGCGGTCCGGGCGGCACTTTGAACCCCCGCACCTTCCGTGCAGGGCGAGCGGCCGCCTGACCATCAGTCAGCAGCGACACAACCCGTGGGGCCTTCACCGCCTCGGTCGCCGGCTCGTCGACGCCCACATCAACGGCCGGCGTCGTCATGCCCAAACGCTCGAACCACCGACGCCGCGGATACCGCAAGACCGTCACGATGACGACCGGCCCCAGACGCGAGTCGTCAGTCCGTCTCAGCACAGCAGCCGTCGCAACGTCCGGTCGAGCCACGCCCGATACTGCTCGTGCGTCCAGCCTGCCTCGCCGACCAGGCTCAGGTAGTGAGGCGCCTTGAGGACGAACCAGAGCTCGTCGGCGACCTCGTCGATCGGCCGCCCGCAACGCACCCCACCGCGGGAGGCGATCATCTCGACTCCCTTCCGGCTGTCGGCCCGCGCGCGCACGCCGAGCGCGGTGCGCGCCTGCGCGATCCGCGGATCCGACAAGGCCGCCGCATCGAAGGCCGCCGCCAGCGCGGCGCTACGCGCGTTCGCCTCGGTCATGAAATCGACGAGGGCGGAGACGATGTCGGCGGCGGTCGTCGCCTCCACGACCCGCCGGAACGCGGCCCGCTCGAGCAGGGAGGTGCGGCCCTCCTCGCCGGCGAACGACTGCTCGTAGGACGCCAGCAGCAGATCAGCCTTCGGCCCGTTCAACTGCACCGTCTCCACCGACACCCCGGCCCGCTCGGCGATGCTGCGCAGAGACGTTCCGGCGTAACCGTTCTCGGCGAAGCACGCGCCGGCGGCCTCGAGTAACCGGTGCCGGGTCGCGGCGGCCTGTGCCGTGCGCACGGACGACCGGTAGGCCCGTCGCGCGGATGGCGCCGGCTCGGGTGCGGTAGATGTCGGCGTGGTCGGCTCCATGCGGAATCGGTGATGGCCGTGCGGGAAATTCGTTACGGCGTCACCGTATCAAAACCACGCCGGCGTGGTCCTCGTCTGCGTCGTTGCCCCTCACCCACCCTGGAGTTCGCGTCATGAGTTCTGTCCTGCTGTGCGCCAGTCCCATCTACGGCCATGTGGCGCCCATGCTCGTCATCGGCCGGCACCTCGTCGAGTCGGGTCACCGGGTGCGGATGCTGACCGGTCGCCGCTTCGCCGACGCTGTCACCGCCGCCGGCATCGAGCACCTCCCGCTGCCCGAAGGAGCGGATTACGACGACCGCGACCTCTCGTCCGCGTTCCCGGCCGCCGAGAATATGACCGGCGTGAAGCGGCTGCGTTTCGACGTGGAGCACTTGTTCGTCCGCGCGATGCCCGCCCAGTACCACGGCGTCCGGGCCGCGATGTCGGACGCCGAGGTCGACGTCGTTCTCGCCGAGACCGCCTTCACCGGTGTACTGCCCCTGCTTCTGGAGACCGAGGGCACCCGCCCACCGGTGCTGATCTGCGGGGTGGTGCCGCTGGCCGTCTCCAGCAAGGACACCGCCCCGTTCGGGCTCGGCCTGCAGCCCTCGACGACCGTGGTCGGCAGGTTCCGCAACCGTGCACTCAACCTGCTGGTGTCCAAGGTGATCTTCCGCAGCGCGCAACGCCTGGCGCAGCAGCTGCTCGACGATCTCGGCGTCGCGAGGATGCCGTGCTTCGTGCTGGACGGTGCGTCGCTGGCAGACGGGATCCTGCAGCTGACCGGCCCCGGCTTCGAGTACCCGCGCAGCGACCTCAAGGCCCCGCTCGAACTTGTCGGGCCCGTGCTGCCGGCCGCCGCGTCGTTCGAGAAGCCCGATTGGTGGGGCGATCTCGACGCCGCCCGGCCGGTCGTGCATGTCACCCAGGGCACCGTCGCGAACGGTGACCTGGAAGCACTGCTGCTGCCGACGGTGCGGGCCCTGGCTGACCGGGACGTGCTGGTGGTCGCGACGACCGGTGACGAGGTGACCGCCGAGATGCTGCGGGCATCGGTGCCGCCCAACACCCGGGTCGCCGCCTTCGTGCCCTACGACGAGCTGCTGCCGAAGGTCGATGCGATGGTCACCAACGGCGGTTACGGCGGCGTGCAGTTCGCGCTGGCCCACGGCGTCCCGCTGGTGGTGGCCGGCGACACCGAGGAGAAGCCGGAGATCGCCGCCCGGGTGGCCTGGTCGGGAGTGGGCATCAGCCTGCACACCGGCCGGCCGTCCCAGGACGTCGTCGCGCAGGCGGTCGACAAGGTCCTTTCCGAGCCGGGTTACCGCGCCCGCGCCGCGCAGATGCGGGCCGAGCTCGCGACCTGCACGCCGCTGGAGTCGATCGAGGCCGCGGTCAGGGCCGCGGTGGCAGCTCAGTCGGTAAGGACGTGACCGCCTGAAGCAATGCCCTGCACCACGGGACGCCTCGCGGCCGAGGCGCCCTGCGCATCGAGGTGCCACTGCACGAGCCGGTCACTGCGTGACCAGGTGATTGCCCGACCCGTGCACTTCGGAACGCAAGACGATCAACCGGCGCCCGTCACTGTCCTCGCGACGGGCGCCGGCTTCGTCGGCCCCGGCGAACGCCGGCACCTCACCGAGCAGAAGGCCCCTGGCAGTCAGCCTGCCGACGCGATGTACCCCATCAGCTGTTCCTGCTCGGTTTCCAGTTCGTCGACCCGGATCTTCACGATGTCGCCGATCGACACGATGCCGGCCAACTCGCCGTCGACGAGCACGGGCATGTGCCGGAACCGCTTGTCCGTCATCACCCGTGCCAGCTCGCGCACCTCGTCGGCCGGAGCGCAGGTCTGGACGTCCGCGGTCATGATCGCGCTGACCGGCATGTCCAGCACGTCGGCGCCGTAGGCGTCGAGGGCGTGCACGACATCTCTTTCGCTGACGATGCCGCGCACCGTCCGGCCGTCCGGTGACACCACCAGCGCGCCCACCCGGTGGCCGGCGAGGTCACTGATCACGTGCGCCACGGTGGCATCGGCCCCGATGGTGGCGACCCGGTCGCCCTTCTTGGCGAGCACATCCTGAACTCGCATGGCAGCCTCCCCGCAGCCGGGTGCTCGTCGGCGGACCGCTTTCCGTCCCGGCGTGCGCCGTCAGAATAGTCCGAATCGCCCCGATGCGGCCCGACTCATGCATGCTGCCGGCGCGCCGAGACCGGGACGCGGACACGGCGTGGGTGTCAGAGGTGGGGGATGGAGGTCCGAACGTGGTGTCGGCCAGAACTGACGCGCCCGCAGCGACGCGGTACGACCAGCGAGCGGCCCGGGCCGACGCTCAGCGGCGGGACTCCAGGGCGTCGCGGATCGGCACCATCTTGATCTGCGCCTCGCGCGCCTCGACGTCCGGTAGCGAATCGGCGACGATCCCGCAGCCGGCCATCAGCCGCACGCTGCGCCCGTCCACCTGGGCGCACCGCAGCGCGATCGCGAACTCACCGTCGCCACGGCTGTCCATCCAGCCCACCGGCGCGGCGTACCTGCCGCGCTTCATCGGCTCCAGCTCCCTGATCAACCGGCGGGCGATCTCCGTCGGGCTGCCGCCGACCGCCGCCGTGGGGTGCAGGCGCGCGGCGAGGTCGAGCGCGGTGGGCGCGCGCCGGTCCAGCCGCCCGACGATGTCGGTCGACAGGTGCGTCAGGTTGGCCAGTTCCAGTGGCACCGGCGCCTGCGGCACCTCCAGCTCTGCGCAGGCCCTGGCCAGCACGTCGGCGACCGATCGCACCGCGTAGGCGTGCTCGGCAATGTCCTTCGCGCTGCCCAGCAGGTCGGCCGACACCGCGTCACCGGTGTGCTCCCGCCAGGCGGTCCCGGCGAGCACCCGGGATGCGATGCGGTCCCCGGACCGGCGGATCAGCAGTTCCGGACTGGCGCCCACCAGCCCCTGGACGGCGAAGGTCCAGCAATCGGGATACGCCGTCGACAGGCGCCGGAGGAGGAACCGCTCGTCCACCGAACGGCTGGTGGTCGCCTCGAGATCGTGTGCCAGGACGACCTTCTGCAGCTCACCGGCGCGGATCCGGGCGGTGGCGGCGCTGACGGCGGAAGTGAAACCCGCGACGGACAGGGCCGCGTCGGCGTAACTGACCCGGCCCGGCGACCGGACGGGTACCGCGGGTCCGGCCACATCGGGGTCGCCGATAATGGTGCGGAAAGTGGTGACGCCGTCACTGCCGATCACGATGCTCGGCACCACCGCGACCGAGACGTCGTCATCGTCGAAGCCGAGAGACACGAAGGCCAGCGGACCACTGCCCCTGGCGCCGACCGCGTCCTGGATCTGCAGGGCGTCACACACCCCCGCGAACCACCGCTGGATCTGGGCGTGCGCATCCGGACCGGTTGCGGTGATGCTGTCGTGCACGCCCCAGCCGACGAACCCGGTATCGCCCTGGACGAAGCACAGCGAGCCGGTCGGGCGGCGCAGCGCGTCGAGCAGCGCGGCCCCGGATTCGACCGTCTCGGACACCGCCGTCACCGCAAGACGGGTGGTCGGCACAGCAGTCACGAGCGCCAACAGTAGTCGTGCCCATCGCCAGGAATGGCCTCCGCGCGCGTGATCCTCGACGCCACGGTGGGGTGGCCCGGCGACGTCGGCGCGACCACCGGCCGGCCGCTGCGACCCGAAACACGCGACCCGGGGGCTGCCATCCAGCCGCCATAGAATCATCCGGATGACGGTGCACGGGGTCCCCGATCCCGGCGCGGGATCTGCGATGGAACCCGCGACCCGCACGCCCGTCGACAACGCCGAGCCGGCCGCGGGTGCCATTACCGCGGGCGAAACCAGGGCGTCCTCGAGCGATATCGGAGCAGCCGCGAGCGAAACCGGAGCGTCCGCCGGCCAAGACCAAGCGTCCGCGAGCCACACCGGAGCACCAGCCCGCGCCGCCGCGCCGTCGGCGACGGTCATTTCACCCACCCACGGAACACCCACCGGCCCGCCGACCGGAACCTCGACAGCCGACGGTCAACCGGGGCCGGGCAAGCGGGAACGCTCGTTGCGCCGGCGCCTGGGCTGGCGGTGGGCCGCCCGCGGGGTGCTGTTGGCGGCGGTTGCCATCACGGTGATGGTGATCGCGCTCGCGATCGGGATGCGGGCGAACGACGCGGCCATCGACGAGCACCTCGGATCGGCCACCGCCACCGTGCTGTCCGTCTCGCCGTTGCGCACCGGGATCGAGTTCGTGGACGTCACCGGCGCCACCGTGCGGCCCGAAGGCGGGGTCCTGTACCCAGGACTGCTCTCGCTCGGGCAGCAGTTCGTCGTCGAGTACTCGACGCAGGATCCGCAGATCGCCAGAGTCGCCGGGCGCACCGCGTCGGTCGGCACCCTGCTGCTCGTCGTGGTGACCGTCACCACGTGGGTGGTGGCCGTGCCGGTGACCTGGTGGTGCCGGCGCCGCGGCGGACTGCCGCTGTTCGGTTCGCGCCGCGCCGCGGGCGGCGCGTGAGCGCGCGGCAGAGGACATTCCGCAGGGCGGCTGCTCGGTAGGCTCCGTGTCCATGGGCAGGGGTGACGTGTGATGACCAGGGCCGGGCTCGAGAAGGAGCCGCGCCAGGTGGCGGCGATGTTCGACGCCGTCGCGCAGCGGTACGACCGCACGAACACGATCCTGTCCGGCGGCCAGGACCGGCGCTGGCGCCGGCACACCGTCCGGGCGCTGCAGTTGCTGCCCGGGCAGAAGGTGCTCGACGTCGCCGCCGGCACCGGGGTGTCCACCACGGCGCTGGCCAGCACCGGCGCCTGGTGCGTGGCCACCGATTTCTCCGTCCGGATGCTGTTCGCCGCGAAGCCGGGCTTCCGGTTGCCCAGGGTGGCCGGTGACGCCCTGCACCTGCCGTTCGCCGATGACACCTTCGACGCCGTCACGATCTCCTTCGGCTTGCGCAACGTCGAGGACCCCTCCGCGGCCCTGCGCGAATTCGCCCGCGTCACCCGGCCGGACGGCCAACTGCTGGTGTGCGAGTTCTCCCGGCCGCGGCCGGCCCCGATCCGCTGGGGCTACCGCTGGTACCTGCGGCACGTGCTGCCCGCACTGGCCCGCCGGGTCTCGTCCAACCCGGAGGCCTACACCTATCTGCAGGAGACCATCGACGCCTGGCCCGACCAGCCGGCGCTGGCCCGGATGATCGCCCGGTCCGGGTGGACCGACGTGGTCTGGCGGAACATGACGTTCGGCGTCGTCGCGCTGCACCATGCGGTGTGCCGCGCGGACTGAAGACACCACCCCGCCTCAGGCTCCCCTCATCGCGCGGCCTGCCGCGCCCGGGCCCACCGACCGCCGTGGGTGATCACCGCAGGGCCGGCCGGGCGCCGCGCGCATCGTCAGGGTGGCGCGCAATCCCCTTGGTGTACGAGGGAGGTGACGAGTCCTACACTGGGGGCGCACGGCCCTCGTGAATGAATTCACAAACTCCAAAAGCCTGTCCGTCGCCGGTTCGCCGCCCGCTCAGGCCCGTCTGTTCGAACCGGCTCACCACGGTGTGCGGGGAGGTCTGAAGTGAGCTTGTCCAACGCGGCGCGCGACGCTGACAACACCGCGGACGTCATCGTTGTCGGTGCCGGCCCGGCCGGCTCCACGGTGGCGACGCACCTGGCCCGCGCCGGTGTCGACGTGCTGCTGCTGGAGAAGTCCACCTTCCCCCGCGACAAGGTCTGCGGCGACGGCCTCACCCCGCGCGGCGTCAAGCAGGTGCTGGCCCTGGGCATCGACGTCTCCGGGGACGACTGGATCAAGAACAAGGGCCTGCGGGTGGTGGGCGGTGGCACCAGCCTGGAACTGCCCTGGCCGGTGCTGCAGGACTTCCCGGACTTCGGGCTGGTCCGGCCGCGCCGCGACTTCGACGAGATGCTGGCCACACTGGCGGTCAAGGCCGGCGCCCGCATGCGGGTGGCGACCACCGTCACTGCCCCGATCAGGGACGAGCGGACCAACCGGATCACCGGGGTTCAGGCGAAGACCGCGGACGGGCCCGCGCAGTTCACCGCCCCGCTGGTGCTGGCCTGCGACGGGGTGTCCGCGCGGGTGGCGCTCGGCATGGGCATCAACAAGCGCGACGACCGTCCGCTGGGCGTCGCCGTCCGCCGCTACTACAAGAGCCCCAGCCGCACCCACGACGACTACCTCGAATCGCATCTCGAACTCTGGGACCGGTCCGACCCCGCAAAGGCCAAGCTGCTGCCCGGCTACGGCTGGATCTTCGGCCTCGGCGACGGCACGGTGAACGTGGGGCTCGGAATGCTGAATTCGTCGAAGGCGTTCGGCAAGACCGACTATCGCGCTCTGCTGCGGACCTGGCTGGACGGCACCCCGGAGGAGTGGGGGCTGCGCGAGGAGAACGCGATCGGTCCCATCGGCGGGGCCGGCCTGCCGATGGGCTTCAACCGCACCCCGCACTACGCGGACGGACTGCTGCTGGTCGGCGATGCGGCCGGGTCGGTCAACCCGTTCAACGGTGAGGGCATCGCCTACGCCATGGAGTCGGCGGCGATCGCCGCCGATGCCGTGCTGCAGTCGCTGGGCCGGCCCGCCGGGCCGAGCCGCGAGGCGGCGCTGCACGGCTATGAGACCGCCATGAAGGATCACCTGGGCGCGTACTACCGACTTGGCGGTATCTTCTCCACGCTGATCGGCAAGCCGGTTGTGATGAAGACGGCGACCCGATTGGGCCTGCCGCGCAAGGACCTGATGTACCTGGTGCTCAAATTGCTGGCCGGCCTGTACGACAGCCGGGACGGCGACTGGGCGGACCGCGTCGTGCGGTCGCTCAACAGGATGGCGCCGAGTGTCTGACGAGGGTTCGTGTCGGCGTCCGACTAGCCCTGGGAGGGCTGTGCCGTGCTGAGTGCGTATCTGCCCATCGTCATCCTGCTGATCCTGGTCACCGGCTTCGCCCTGACGATGGTCACCTTCGTCAGCGACCGGCTCGGCCCGCGCCGGCACAACCGCGCGAAGCTCGACGCGTACGAGTGCGGGATCGAGCCGACGCCGTTGCCGGCCGGGACGGCGGGCCGGTTCCCGATCAAGTTCTATCTGACGGCGATGCTGTTCATCATCTTCGACATCGAGATCGTCTTCCTCTACCCGTGGGCGCAGTCGGCGGTGCCGTTGGGTGTGCTCGGACTGGTCGAGATTCTGTTGTTCATGGGCACTGTCGGCGTGGTGTACGCCTACGCGTGGCGTCGCGGGGGGCTCGATTGGGATTGACGGATCGGCCGCGGGCGGGATCGGAGCTGTGGCGCAAAACCACGGCCCTGATCGCGCACACGGCGTCGCCGCTGTGTTGGACTGGCCGGGTCCCGACGGACCGGGTCTGACCACCACCCACGGGTGACCGGACCGCGGCGAGGTGGCCGGGGGACCGCGGTGGCACATGTAGGACCCGCACCGGGACGACCGGGGTGGCGGCAGGAACCGATTGCGACACAACGCAGTGTGCAGGGCCGGCGCGGGCGGGCGATCCCCGTCCGGAAATGGTCCACCGGGCAGTGAAGGGAGCAGGGCAATGGGCCTGGAAGAGAAACTTCCGAGCGGCGTGCTGTTGACCAGCGTCGAGAAGTTGGTGAACTGGACCCGCAAGGCGTCGCTGTTCCCCGCCACTTTCGGTCTGGCGTGTTGCGCGATCGAGATGATGACCACCGGCGCGCCGCGGTACGACCTGGGTCGCTTCGGTATGGAGGTATTCCGCGCCTCGCCGCGGCAGGCCGACCTGATGATCGTCGCCGGCCGTGTCAGCCAGAAGATGGCGCCCGTGCTGCGGCAGATCTACGACCAGATGCCCGAACCGAAATGGGTGCTGTCGATGGGTGTGTGCGCCTCCTCGGGCGGGATGTTCAACAACTACGCGATCGTCCAGGGCGTCGACCACGTCGTCCCGGTCGACATGTACCTGCCGGGCTGCCCACCGCGCCCGGAGATGCTGATCGACGCGATCCTCAAGCTGCACGCGAAGATCATGGACGAACCGCTCGGGCCCAAGCGGGCGTCAGAGCTCCTCGGCGAGCGCACCGAACTCGTCGCGTCGTCGGTGCGCTACGGCAAACTGCCGGCGCCGATCGGGACGCCCGAGGTCAACGTCGGCCGGCCCAGTGCCGCCGAGATCGGTGCCGGCCGGCCGGGCGCCGCCGAGATCGGAGCCGGTCGCTGATGTCCGGACCGCAGAACTCCGGCGAGCAGGTCCCGGACTCCAAGACGCCCCCCGGCCGCGAGCCGCAGGACCCACGGGTCGCCTCCGGTGGTGCCGGCAGCACGTCGACCGGTGGCAACGACTCCGCCGAGGGCGGCACCACCGCGGCCGGCGGGTACAGCTCGGTCGACACGCCGGCGGAGAAGCCGACCGGCACGACGCCGGACGCCTCCGCGCAGGGCGGCCCGGGCACCGACGTCGCCGAGACCGGTCTGCAGGACCCGAGTTCACCCGGTGAGCTGGCCGCCCGCACCGGCACGTCCGCTGCGCCGCTGGGGGTTCCGACCACCGGCGTCGAGCGCACCGGCATGTTCGGCGTCCATGGTTCGGGTGACACCTCGGGCTTCGGCCTGCTGGTGCGCGAGCCCTACACCCCGGCGCCCGCGGAGCGGCCCTACGGCGGGCCGGAGCGCGGTCGGCCCGACGGTAGCGGCTCGACCGGTCCCGGCGAGTTCGACGAGGTCGCCGACGCCCTGTTCGCCGCGATGGCGGCCCGTTCCATCCCGCCGCACGCGGTGCTGCAGACCACGGTGGCGAACGGCGAGATCACCTTTTACATCGCCCGCGACCACCTCACCGCGATTCTCTGGGCGGTCCGGGACGACGAGTCGCTGCGCTTCGAGCTGGCGTCCTCCATCTCCGGGGTCGACTACGGCGAGAAGGTGCCGCGCCGCCTGCATGTCGTGTACGAGCTCACCTCGATGACCTACCGCCGGCGGATCCGGCTGGAAGTCGCGGTCGACGTCGATGACGCGTACGTGCCCAGTGCCGTGGCCGTGTACCCGACGGCGGACTGGCAGGAGCGGGAGATCTGGGACATGTTCGGGATCAACTTCTCCGGGCACCCCGGGCTGACCCGGATCCTCATGCCGGACGACTGGATCGGTCACCCGCAACGCAAGGACTACCCGCTCGGCGGCATCCCGGTGGAGTACAAGGGAGCCGAGATCCCGTCACCGGATCACCGGAGGTCGTACTCATGAGCGAGAATGATGCCAGGGCAACGGGTTCGACGCCGACCGACGGCGCGGGGCCGTCGACGGCGTTCGCCGAGGACTACCTGCCGCCGGACATGCAGGACTCGGCCACCCGGCGGCGCGGCGACGAGAACCTGCGCAGGGCACGGGGAACCGACACCACCGAGGGACGGATGTTCACCGTCACCGGCGGCGATTGGGACGACCTGGTTGCCAGCGCGGAGTTCGAGAACGACGAACGCATCATCATCAACATGGGCCCGCAGCACCCGTCGACGCACGGCGTGCTCCGGCTGATCCTCGAACTGGAGGGCGAAACCGTCGTCCAGGCCAGGTCTGTCATCGGTTACCTGCACACCGGCATCGAGAAGTCGTGCGAGTACCGGACCTGGACGCAGGGCGTGACGTTCGTCACCCGCGCCGACTACCTGTCGCCGGCATTCAACGAGGCCGCGTACTGCATGGCCGTCGAGAAGTTGCTCGGCATCGAGGTTCCCGTCCGCGCCCAGGTGATCCGCGTGCTGCTGATGGAGCTCACCCGGATCTCCTCGCACCTGGTCGCACTTGCCACCGGCGGCATGGAACTCGGTGCGCTGACCGGCATGACGGCCGGCTTCCGGGAGCGCGAGGAAGCGTTGCACCTGATGGAGTTCCTCACCGGCCTGCGGATGAACATGGCGTTCATCCGGCCCGGCGGTGTTGCGCAGGAGCTGCCCGAGGGCTCCATCGAGCGGATCAACCAGTTCATCAAGATCATGGAGTCGCGGCTCCCCGAGTACGACAAACTGCTGTCCGGGCAACCGATCTGGAAGGCCCGGATGGTCGGGGTCGGCATCCTGCCGCTCGAGGCCTGCATGCAGTTGGGCGTCACCGGCCCGATCCTGCGGTCCGCCGGCCTGCCCTGGGATCTGCGAAAGGTGATGCCCTACAGCGGGTACGAGGACTACGAGTTCGAGGTCCCGACGTCCACGGACGCCGACTGCTACTCGCGCTTCCTGATCCGGCTCGCCGAGATGTGGGAATCGCTCAAGATCATGAAGCAGGTCGTGAAGCGGCTCGAGGAACCGGGCCCGGTGATGGTGGCCGATCCGAAGATCGGCTGGCCGGCGCAGTTGTCGATCGGCGCCGACGGGATGGGCAACTCGCTGGAGTACATCCGCAAGATCATGGGCCAGTCGATGGAGTCGCTGATCCACCACTTCAAGCTGGTCACCGAGGGATTCGAGGTGCCGCCCGGGCAGGCCTACGCGGCGATCGAGAACCCGCGCGGCGAACTGGGTTGCCATGTGGTGTCCTCGGGCGGGACCCGGCCGTGGCGGGTGCACCTGCGCGATCCCGGTTTCGTGAACCTGCAGGCGATGCCGGCGATGGCGGAGGGTTCGATGATCGCCGATGTGGTGGCGGCGGTGGCGTCGATCGACCCCGTGATGGGTGGGGTCGACCGATGACGACAGCGAGTGAGCATCGCAGGCGCCCCCGGCGCCGAGGAGCGGAGCGAGCGCGGAGTCGAGCAATGTCACCGATGACGACAGCGAGTGAGCATCGCAGGCGCCCCCGGCGCCGAGGAGCGGAGCGAGCGCGGAGTCGAGCAGAGTCACCGATGACGGAAATTCGGAGGGTGGCGCAGTGAGCGAGCAGCACAACCGGCGGATCGGGGTTCCGGTCTTCCTGCCGTCCGACGTCGTGTTCGACGAACTGACGCACGCCCGCGCCGCGGAGATCATCGCGAAGTACCCGGAGTCCCGCTCCGCGCTGCTGCCGCTGCTGCACCTGGTGCAGTCGGTGGAGGGCTTCATCTCGCAGGCCGGCATCGAGTTCTGCGCCACCCAGCTGCAGCTGACCGTGGCCGAGGTGTCCGCCGTGGCGACGTTCTACACGATGTACAAGCGCACCCCGTGCGGTGAGCACCTCGTCAGCGTCTGCACGAACGCGCTGTGCGCCGGGCTGGGTGGTGACGCGATCTACGCGACGCTGTCCCAGCACCTCGGGGTCGGGCACGAGGAGACGTCGGGCGAACCCGGGATGCCGGGCTCGATCACCCTGGAGCACGCGGAGTGCCTCGCCGCCTGCGATCACGCGCCGGTGCTGCAGGTCAACTACGAGTTCTTCGACAACCAGACCCCCGACGGCGCACTGGATCTGGTCCATGCGTTGCAGGCGGGAGAGCGGCCGGCGCCGACGCGCGGCGCGCCGCTGACCGATTTCCGCTCCGTCGAACTCGAGATCGCCGGCATCTACCCGGATCTGGAGTCACGGGTGGAGGCCCCGACCGCCTCCGTCCCGACGCTGCGCGGTGCCGTGCTGGCCGAGCACACCGACCAGCGGGCGCCGACGATGCCGGAGTCGTACGAGATGCCGCCACTGCCGGCCAAGAAGTGATGCAGTACAGATGTTCCCGGCAGTGAGCAGTACAGCGGTCACGTACGGCCATGATCAGTACCGCGGTGATCCGCACAGCAGTGATGCAGCAGACGTGAGACAGCAGTGACCGCACCACGTGTCAGCGCCGACGGGATGGCCGGAGCAGAAATGAGGAGCCCGCGATGAGCACCCCCTCCGATCAGTCGCAGCCGTCGGAACCCCAGCCGTCGGAACCCCAGGCGTCGGAACTCCGGGCCGGAGGCCGGCACTCGTCCGGTGACGTCCCGCCGTCGAGCACCCCGCCGCCAGGTGCGGTCCCGCCGCCGTCCGCGACGCCGACCGAGGACGCCACGTCGAGCCAGACCGGGCCGGGCACGTTCAGCTCACCGGGCACCGGTGAGGCACCGGACCCGATCCCGGTGACGATCACCCCCGGGGTCGCCCGGCCGAACGCGCCCACCGGCCCGTTGACCGTGGCCGACGCGCTGCGGCACGCCGCACCTGCGCCGGGCGAGTATTTGCCGACTCCGGCCGACGGCGGTGCCCCGCTCACCCCCGTGCTGACCCGGCGGTGGGCGTCACCGCGGTCGTGGAGCATCGACACCTACCGCCAGCTCGACGGGTACCAGGCCGTCCCGGCCGCGCTGGCCGTGGACCCCGGCCGGCTGACGGAACTGATCAAGAATTCTGGCCTTCGCGGCCGCGGCGGCGCCGGTTTCCCGACCGGCCTGAAGTGGTCGTTCCTGCCGCAGGGCGACACCAAGCCGCACTACCTCGTGATCAACGCCGACGAGGGGGAACCCGGTACCTGCAAGGACATCCCGCTGATGATGGCGGACCCGCACTCGCTGATCGAGGGTTGCATCATCACCTCGTACGCGATCCGGGCACCGTTCTGCGCGATCTACATCCGCGGCGAGGCGGTGCACGCGATGCGCCGCGTGCAGCACGCCGTCAACGAGGCCAGGGCGGCCGGGCTGCTGGGGGAGAACATCCTGGGCTCGGGCTACAGCCTGGAGATCGTCGTGCACGGCGGTGCCGGCGCCTACATCTGCGGTGAGGAAACCGCGCTGCTCGACTCGCTGGAGGGCCGCCGCGGGCAGCCGCGGCTCAAGCCGCCGTTCCCGGCGATCGCCGGCCTGTACGCCTGCCCGACGGTGGTCAACAACGTGGAAACCATCGCCGCGGTGCCGGCCATCGTGCTCGGCGGATCTGACTGGTACCGGTCGATGGGCACCGAGAAGTCGCCCGGCTCGAAGATCTACTCGCTGTCCGGGCACGTCACCAATCCCGGTCAGTACGAGGCGCCGATGGGCACCACGCTGCGGCAATTGCTGGTCTCCGCCGGCGGCATGCTCGACGGCATCCCGCTGAAGTTCTTCACCCCGGGCGGCTCGTCCACTCCGATCTTCACCCCGGAGCACCTGGACGTGCCGCTGTCGTTCGACGACGTCGCGGCCGCCGGGTCGATGCTCGGCACGACCGCGCTGATGTGCTTCAACGAGACCGTCTCCGTGCCGTGGGCGGTGTGGAAGTGGCTGGAGTTCTACAAGCACGAGTCGTGCGGCAAGTGCACGCCCTGCCGGGAGGGCACCGGCTGGTTGGTGCAGATCCTGCGCCGGGTGGTGTCCGGGGCGGGCACTCTCGAGGATCTGGACACGCTGACCGACGCCGCCTCGAACATCGCCGGCCGGTCGTTCTGTGCCCTCGGTGACGCTGCGGCGACCCCGATCCTGTCCGGTTTCAAGTACTTCCGATCCGAGTTCGAGGATTTGGTCACCGGCCGTACGCCGCCGGTCGTCGAATCACGTCTGCTGGTGGGGGCCCACTGATGACCCAAGTTGCCACGCCGCCCGCCGGGGCGCCCGCTGGAGAGCCGGAGCCGGTCCCGGAGGGGCACGTCAGGCTCACCGTGGACGGGGTCAGCGTCATCGCGCCCAAGGGTGAACTGGTGATCCGGACGGCGGAACGGATCGGCATCGCCATCCCGCGGTTCTGCGATCACCCGCTGCTGGAACCGGTCGGCGCCTGCCGGCAGTGCCTGGTCGAGGTGGAGATGGGCGGCCGGCCGATGCCGAAGCCGCAGGCCTCCTGCACGCAGACCGTCGCCGACGGCATGGTCGTCAAGACTCAGCTCAGTTCCCCGGTCGCGGAGAAGGCTCAGCGCTCCAACCTGGAGTTCCTGCTGCTGAACCACCCGCTGGACTGCCCGGTCTGCGACAAGGGCGGCGAGTGCCCGCTGCAGAACCAGACGCTCGCGAACGGGTCGGCGGTGTCCCGGCTGCGCGACCCGAAGCGGGTGTTCGTCAAGCCCGTCGCCGTGTCCACCGAGATCCTGCTGGACCGGGAACGCTGCGTGCTGTGCCAGCGCTGCACCCGCTTCTCCGACCAGATCGCCGGCGACCGGTTCATCGACCTGCTGGAGCGCGGCTCGGCGCAGCAGATCGGGATCAACTCCGAGGAGCCGTTCCAGTCGTACTTCTCGGGCAACACCATCCAGATCTGCCCGGTCGGCGCGCTGACGTCCACCGACTACCGGTTCCGCGCCCGCCCGTTCGACCTGGTGTCCACCAGTACCGTCTGTGAGCACTGCGCGAGCGGCTGTGCGCTGCGCACCGACCACCGCGCCGGTGCGGTCACCCGCCGGCTGGCCAGGGTCGACCCGGACGTCAACGAGGAATGGAACTGCGACAAGGGCCGCTTCGGTTTCCCGTACATCCGCGAGCCCGACCGGCTGACCCGGCCACTGGTCCGGGGCGCCGACGGTGAACTGCACCAGGCGTCGTGGACCGAGGCGATGGCGGTCGCGGCGCGCGGCCTGCTCGCGGCGCGGGACAGCGGCGGCGTCGGCGTGCTCACCGGCGGCAAGCTGACCGTCACCGATGCCTACGCCTACGCGAAGTTCGCCCGGCTCGCCCTGCGCACCAACGACATCGACTTCCGTGCCCGCGCGCACACCGCCGAGGAGGAGGCCTTCCTCGCGGCGCGGGTGGCGGGCACCTCGCCGGAACGTGGCGGGGTGACGTACGCGGAGCTGGAGAAGGCGTCCGCGGTGCTGCTGGTGGCGCTGGAGCCGGAGGAGGAGTCGCCGATCCTGTTCCTGCGGCTGCGCAAGGCCTCCCGCCACGGCGTCCCGGTGTACTCGGTGTCGGCGCTGCTGACCAAAGGCCTGCACAAGCTGTCCGGCACGCTGATCGGTGCGGTGCCCGGCGCGGAGACCGAGATCGTGTCCGCGCTGGCCTCCGACACCGGCGCCGCCACCAACGTCCCCGATGCCGCGGAGCGGAACCGGCTGGCCGCGGCGCTGCGCACGCCGGGGGCCGTGGTGCTGGTCGGCGAGCGCGCCGCGCAGACGCCGGGGCTGCTGACCGCCCTCGCCGAACTGGCCGATGCCACCGGTGCCCGGCTGGCCTGGGTGCCGCGGCGGGCCGGTGAGCGCGGTGCGCTGGACGCCGGTGCGCTCGGCTCGGTGCTGCCTGGTGGCCGTCCGCTGTCCGACCCGGCGGCCAGGGCCGAGGTCGAGACGGCCTGGGGCGCCTCGATTCCGGACGCACCCGGCCGGGACACCGCGGGCATCCTCGCCGCGGTGGGCATCGCCGAACCCGACGAGGAGCAGGAGGTCGAGCGCGTTCCGGGTCTCGCCGGTCTGCTGATCGGCGGTGTGGAGATCTCCGACCTGCCCGACCCGGCCGCCGCGCTGGCCGCGGTTGCGAGCGCCGGATTCGTGGTGAGCCTGGAGATCCGGAGCAGCGCCGTCACCGCATTGGCCGACGTCGTATTCCCGGTTGCCGCCGCCGCGGAGAAGTCCGGGGCGTTCGTCAACTGGGAGGGCAGGCTGCGGCCGTTCGACGCCGCGCTGCCCGAGGCCGGCATGCTCGACGAGGCGCGCATCCTCGACACCCTCGGGGTGGAGATGGACGTCGACCTGTACACGCAGACGCCGGCGGCCGCGATGGGCGAGATCGCCCGCCTCGGTGTGTGGTCCGGCGCCCGTCCGCCGCTGCCCGCCGACGGCCACGGGGGGCAGCACCCGACACCCCCCGGCGCGGGCGTACCCGGCCGCACGATCGACACCGGTTCAGGGGCGAGCGACCCGGCCGGCGGCGAGCGGTTCGTGCTGGCCTCGTGGCGGATGGCGCTGGACGGCAGCCGCGGGCTGGACGGTGAGGCGCACATCGCCGGCACCGCGCGACCCGACGTCGTCCGGCTGTCGCCGACCGATGTCGCTCGGCTGGGTTTGCGGCCCGGGGATCCGGTCACCGTTCGCGGACCGGCCAGTGCCGTCACCGTGCCGCTGAACATCACCGGCATGGTCGACGGCGTCGTCTGGCTGCCGGCCCGGATCGACGGGGTCGCGACCAGTGGCCGGCTCGGCGCCGACGTCGCCGAATTCGTCGAAGTGCTACCCGCGCTGAGCGCCGCGCCCGGCGGTCAGGCAGGATTCGGCGGCCGGAGCGAGACCGGCACGGGACCGAACAGCTCAGCAGGAAAGGACATCTGATGAGCGCAACCCTGCTCGCCGCGGCGGAGGCCGTTCGCGCGGCGGCGGAGACCGTTCCGGTGGCTCCGGACGGCTCGGTGGAACCGCTGCTCGCCGACGACCCGTGGTGGCTCGCGTTCGTCAAGGCCCTGTTGATCATGGTCGTGCTGTTGCTGCTGACCCTGTTCGCGATCTGGTTCGAGCGCAAGGTCGTCGGCCGGATGCAGCATCGGCCGGGCCCCAACTGGAACGGCCCGTTCGGCCTGCTGCAATCGCTGGCCGACGCCCTCAAACTGCATTTCAAGGAAGGCATCATCCCGGCGCGGGCCGACAAGGTCGTCTACATCCTGGCCCCGGCGTTCGCTGCGATACCGGCGTTCCTGATCTTCTCGATCATCCCGGTCGGCGGCGAGGTCACCATGTTCGGTGAGCAGACCACGCTGCAACTGATCGACCCGCCGGTCGGGGTGCTCGTCGCGCTCGCGCTCGCCTCGATCGGGGTGTACGGCATCGTGCTCGGCGGCTGGGCCTCCGGGTCGACCTACCCGCTGCTCGGCGGGCTCCGGTCGGCCGCGCAGATGATCTCCTACGACGTCGCCATGGGCCTGTCGTTCGTCGCGGTGTTCCTGTACTCCGGGACGCTGTCCACCTCGGCGATCGTCGCCTCGCAGGAGCAGGGCTGGTACGTCTGGCTGCTGCCGGTGTCGTTCCTCGTCTACTGCGTCGCGATGGTCGGCGAGACCAACCGCGCACCGTTCGACCTGGCCGAGGCCGAGGGTGAGCTGGTCGGCGGCTTCAACACCGAGTACTCCTCGATGCGCTTCGGGCTGTTCTTCCTCGCCGAGTACATCAACATGATCAACGTCTCGGCCATCGCCACCACGCTGTTCCTCGGCGGCTGGCAGGCGCCGTGGCCGGTGTCGCTGCTGCCCTTCGCGAACACCGGGTACTGGACCCTGCTGTGGTTCTTCATCAAGGTGCTGCTGTTCATGTTTGTGTTCGTCTGGCTGCGCGGCTCGCTGCCCCGCATCCGGTACGACCAGTTCATGTCCATCGGCTGGAAGGTCCTCATCCCGGTCTCGCTGGTGTGGATCGTCCTCGTCGGCGCGGTCCGCGTGCTGCGTAACGCCGAGGGCTTCACCACCACCCAGGTGCTGCTGTGGGTCGGCATTCCGCTGGCGCTGCTGCTGGTCGCCGCCATCGCCTGGCCGGGCAAGAAGGTCCGGGACGACGAGGACATCGAGGACGAGCTCGACCTGCAGGACAGCGAAGTGGACGGGTCCGGGACGGTCGTCGCCGAGGCCCGCGGTCGCTACCCGGTTCCGCCGCTGGACCTGAAGGTGCCCGTTCCGCCGATCCGTGCCGCCCGTGCGGCGCAGCAGGGCAGCGACCGCGTGCCGGTGCCCAGCGGCGTCAGCGGTGCCACTCCCCACCAACTGCCGGGAGGCAGCGATGTCGTTTCTTGATCCCGTCAAGGGTTTCGGGGTCACGTTCTCCACCATGTTCAAGCCGGTGGTGACCGAGGACTACCCGAAGAAGCCGGACCAGCCGGCTCAGCGCTGGCACGGCCGGCATCAGCTCAACCGCCACCCGGACGGGCTGGAGAAGTGCGTCGGCTGCGAGCTGTGCGCGTGGGCCTGCCCCGCGGACGCGATCTTCGTCGAGGGCGCCGACAACACAGAGGAGGCCCGGTACTCACCGGGCGAGCGGTACGGCAAGAACTACCAGATCAACTACCTGCGCTGCATCGGCTGCGGGCTGTGCATCGAAGCCTGCCCGACCCGGTCGCTGACCATGACCAACGAGTACGAACTCGCCGACGACGACCGGCAGCGGCTGATCTACACCAAGGACATGCTGCTGGCGCCGCTGCTGCCGGGGATGGAGCAGCCGCCGCACCCGATGCGGCTCGGCGATCACGAGGACTACTACGCGCGCGGCCCCGAGCTGCTGCGGGACGCCCCCGCCGGCCAGCGGGTCGGCGGCACGGTCGGCGAGGGCTCCGTCGTCGGCGCACCGGACAACGCGCGTGCGGCCGGTCCGGCGAGGTCCGAGGCGGAGGAGTCCGGCACCGCCGGTCCGGTGGCGTCGCAGTCGGTGACCCCGTCGTGATCGCCTCCGCCGCCGTCCTCACGCACACCACGGTTCAGGCGTCCGCCGAGACCGCCGCCCAGGCGGGGGACACCGGCGGTCAGTTGATCGCCTTCTGGATCCTGGCGCCGCTGGCCCTGGCGGGCGCCGTGGGCATGGTGTTCTCCCGCGTTGCGGTGCACTCCGCGCTGTGGCTGGTGCTCACCATGCTGTGCCTGGGATGCCTGTACATCGCGCAGAACGCCGAGTTCCTGGGCTTCGTGCAGATCATCGTCTACACCGGCGCGATCATGATGCTGTTCCTGTTCGTGCTGATGCTCACCGGCCGGGACGCCGGCGACTCCGCATTCGAGGTGCTCAAGCGGCAGCGGCTGATTGCCACCGTCGTCGGCCTCGGGTTCGTCATCCTGCTGGTCACCGGGCTGGTGCGGGCACTGCGCTCCGACCCTGCCGTCGGGCTGACCGAGGCCTACGCGGCCCGCGGCCCGATCGGCGCCATCGCCGAGCTGCTGTTCACCGACTACCTGTTCCCGTTCGAGCTGACCAGCGCGCTGCTGATCACCGCGGCCACCGGCGCGATGGTGCTGACGCACATCGAGAAGGCGCCCGGCGAGCGCAAGACGCAGCGCCAGCGGGTGCACGAGCGGATGCGCTCGGACCGGATTTCGCCGCTGCCCGGGCCCGGTGTGTTTGCGACGTCGATGTCCAACGCGACGCCCGCGCTGCTGCCCGACGGGTCGATCGCGCCGGGGTCGGTATCGGATCTGGTCGAGATGTCGGAGAGCGAAGACGTCGCCCGCCGGTTCCGGGCCGGCCGCACGCTCACCGAGATCGAGAGCGCCGACCACCCGAGCCGGCCCGATGAGGACGCCCCCGTCGACGACGGGCCGCTCGGCCCGCGCGGCGTCGGGTCAGCGGGTGTTGGTGCCGATCGCGGGCAGGGGGGTGCGCAGTGACGCCCAACCACTACCTGGTGCTCTCGGCCCTGCTGTTCGGGATCGGCGCGGTGGGCTTTCTGGTGCGCCGCAACGCGATCGTGGTGTTCATGTGCGTCGAGCTGATGCTCAACGCGGTGAACCTGTCGCTGGTCACCTTCTCCAACCTATGGGGCAACCTCAACGGGGTCGTGTTCGCGTTCTTCGTGATGGTGGTCGCCGCGGCCGAGGTCGTTGTCGGGCTCGCGATCATCATGTCCATCTTCCGGAGCCGGCGGAGTGCCTCCGTCGACGACGCGAACCTGCTGAAGTTCTGACCGGGAGTCAGTCGTGACGGGTACGGGTATCTACGGGGCATCGGTCGTGCTCATCGCACTGCCGCTGGCCGGTGCGCTGGTGCTGCTGGTCGGCGGCAGAGCCCTCGACAGGGTCGGCCACATCATCGGTTGCGCCACCATCATCGCCGCGTTCGTGCTCGGCGTCGTGATCTTCGCGAACATGCTGGGCGAGGCCGCAGCGGACCGGGTGCACGACATCTCGGTGTTCACCTGGATCCAGTCGGGGACGCTGGACGTCGACTTCGGCATGTGGGTCGACCCGCTGTCGATGACGTTCGTCCTGCTGATCACCGGCGTCGGCTCGCTGATCCACATCTACTCCATCGGCTACATGTCGCACGACGCCGAGCGGCGCAAGTTCTTCGCCTACATGAACCTGTTCGTCGCCGCGATGCTGCTGCTGGTGCTCGGCGACTCGTTCGTCACGCTGTACGCCGGGTGGGAGGGCGTCGGCCTGGCGTCGTACCTGCTGATCGGTTTCTGGTCGGACCGCCCGGCCGCGGCGACCGCCGCGAAGAAGGCGTTCATCATGAACCGGGTCGGTGACGTCGGCCTCGCGTTGGCCATCTTCCTGATCTTCAAGGAAACCGGCACCGTCTCCTACAGCGGCGTCTTCGCGCAGATCGGTCAGGTGGCTGCGCAGTCGCCGGGGACCGTCACCGTGATCGGGTTGCTGTTGCTGCTCGGTGCCTGTGGCAAGTCCGGTCAGGTGCCGCTGCAGGCGTGGTTGCCCGACGCGATGGAGGGCCCGACCCCGGTGTCGGCGCTGATCCACGCCGCGACGATGGTCACCGCCGGCGTCTACCTCATTGCCCGCAGCTCGCCGATCTTCGACCTCACCACCGACGGCCTGCTGGTCGTCGCGATCATCGGCACCATCACCATCCTGGTGGGCTGCATCGGCGGCTGCGCCAAGGACGACATCAAGAAGGTGCTGGCCTACTCGACGGTCTCCCAGATCGGTTACATGTTCCTGGCCGTCGGGCTCGGTGCCGGGTCGTATGCGCTCGGCATCCTGCACCTGCTGACCCACGGCTTCTTCAAGGCGGGGCTGTTCCTCGGCGCCGGTTCGATCATGCACGGCATGAACGACCAGGTGGACATGCGGCACTACGGGGGGCTGGCCCGGCGGATGCCGATCACGTTCGTCACGATGGCCTGCGGCTACCTGGCGATCATCGGCTTCCCGTTCTTCTCCGGCTTCTTCTCCAAGGACCCGATCATCGAAGCGGCGTACGCCGCCGAGGGCGCGGAGGGCTGGATCCTCGGCACCGCCGCCCTGGTCGGTGCCGGCATCACCGCCTTCTACATGACCCGGTTGATGATCATGACGTTCTTCGGCGAGCCGCGGTGGAAGGAACTGCGCTCGCCGGACGGCAGGGAGTACCACCCGCACGAGTCGCCACCGGTGATGACCGTGCCGATGATCATCCTGGCCATCGGCTCGGTGGGTGCGGGCGCATTCCTGGCCTCCGGCGATCGGCTGATGAACTGGCTCGCCCCGTCGGTCGGCCCGTTCGAGGAACCGGAACCGCCGGTCGCTCCGATCGTCATCACTCTCGCGACGCTGGCCGTCGTCGCGGTGGGCGTCTTCATCGCGTACTGGATCATCGGCCGCCGCCCGGTGCCGGTCACCCCGCCGATGCCGGTCAGCCCGGTGGTGGCGCTGGCCCGCGCCGACGTCGGCGGAAACGCCATCAACGAGGCGCTGTTCGCGCGGCCGGGCATCTGGCTGACCGGTGCGTCCGTGTACGCCGACGCGAAGGGCGTCGACGGCGCCGTGAACGGCATCGCCGCGACCCTGGGCGGGTTGTCCGGCCGATGGCGGCACTGGCAGAACGGCTTCGTCCGGTCGTACGCCCTGTCCCTGTTCGCCGGCACCTTGGCGATCGTCGTGATGCTTCTGGTGGTGAGGGTGGCGTGAGTTCGAACTCCTATTACCTGTTGGCCCTGGTGGCGCTCCCTGCGCTCGGGGCGCTGGTGCTGGCCGGGATGTCCGGCGCGCCGGTGAAGACGGTGAAGCTGGTGGCGCTCGGCTTCTCGCTCGCCGAGCTGGTGATCGTCATCGCACTGTGGATCGCCTACCGCTCCTCGATGGGGGACACCGCGGCGCAGGTGGCGGTCCCGTTCCACGAGACGTTCTCGGTGGACTGGATTCCCGCGTTCGGCGTCAGCTTCTCCCTCGGTGTGGACGGCATCTCGCTGACGATGATCGCGCTGATCGCGGTTCTGATGCCGATCGTGCTGGGTGCCTCGTGGGAGGAGAAGCTGCCGGTCGGCCGGACCATCGGCGGCTACTTCGCGCTGCTGCTGGTGCTGCAGGCGGCGATGATCGGCGTCTTCGCCGCGACCAATGTCTTCCTGTTCTACGTGATGTTCGAGGTCATGCTCATCCCGATGTACTTCCTCATCGGGGCGTTCGGCGGGGTCCGTCGGGCGTACGCGGCGACCAAGTTCTTCCTGTACTCGCTGCTCGGCGGCCTGCTGATGCTGGCCTCGCTGATCGGCCTGTACGTGGCGTCCGCCCAGATCCTCGGCCAGGGCACGTTCGACTGGGGCACGCTGCGGTCGATCTCCGGGCAGATCCCGGAGTCCACCCAGATGTGGATCTTCGCCGGTTTCGCCATCGCGTTCGCGATCAAGGCGCCGCTGGTGCCGCTGCACACCTGGCTGCCCGACGCTGGTACCGAGGCCCCGGTGGGCGCCGGCACGCTGCTCGTCGGTGTGCTGGACAAGGTCGGCACCTTCGGGTTCCTGCGGATCTGCCTGCCGCTTCTGCCCGCGGCCAGCGCGAAACTGGCGTGGCTGATCATTTTGCTGGCCGTTCTGGGCATCATCTACGGCGCGATCGTGGCCGCCGGTCAGTCGGACATGAAGCGCTTCGTGACGTTCACCTCCATCGCACACTTCGGCTTCATCGCGCTCGGGGTGTTCGCGTTCACCACCCAGTCGATCGCCGGCGCGGCGCTGTACATGGTCAACCACGGGCTGGCCACCGGCCTGCTGTTCATCGTCGTCGGCATGCTGACCACCCGGGGTGGCTCGAAGCTGATCGGCGACTACGGCGGAGTGTGGAAGGTGGCGCCGCTGCTCGGCGGGATGTTCCTCATCGCCGCGCTCGCCACGGTGGCCCTGCCCGGCACCAACTCGTTCGTCTCCGAGTTCCTGGTGCTCATCGGCACGTTCTCCCGGTACCCCGCATGGGGCACGGTCGCGACGATCGGCATCGTGCTCGCCGCCGTCTACATGCTGTGGGTGTTCCAGCGCACGATGACCGGCCCGGTCCGCGGCGTCGGTGTGCTCGGCGGGTCCCGCGGCACCGACGTCGGCTCCACCGACTTCGGCCTGTCCGCCGGCCCCCGCGCCATCGGCGGCAGTGATGACCGGGTTGACGATCGGCTTGACGATCAGGGCGGCGACCGCGGTGAACGGGTGCCGGTGACCGCCGGTGCGCCGGCCGCGACCGGTGGCGCCCATCGCGCCGGGCCGCAGCCGGAGGGGCAGGGGCCGACCGGGAACTCGACGCACAGTCAATCCCTGGAGGCGCCGCACGAGCGGAGCCGGGTCCGGGCGAAGTTCGGCGACCTGACGGCCCGGGAGATCGCCGTCGTCACACCGCTGGTCGTGCTGATCCTGTTCCTGGGCGTGTACCCGCAGCCGGTGCTGGACGTGATCAACCCGACGGCCGAACGCACCATGGTCGACGTCGGCTACACGAACCCGCCGCCCGCCGTTGACGCTCCGATCGAAGGTGGCAACTGATGGGGACCCTCTCGACGGCGCTGGCTGCGCTGACGGCCGCCCCGACCGACCCGATCACCGCGCCGGCGATCAGCTACTCGGAGACCGCGCCGGTGCTGATCCTGCTCGGTGGCGCCGTGCTGGCGATCCTGTTCGAGGCGTTCGTGCCGCGCCGGATGCGCTACCCCGTGCAGTCGGTGTTCGCGCTGCTGGTGATCGCCGCCGCGCTCGGCTGGACGCTGTGGGGTAAGAGCCAGGAGGACTACGGCGTCACGTTCGGTGGTGCGCTGGTCGTCGACGCGGGGACCTACGTGATGTGGGCGGTGCTGCTCGTCCTGGCCCTGCCGTCGGTGCTGTTGATGGCGGACCGGGTCTCCGAGCCCGGTGGCGCCTTCGTCACGCAGGCGGCCGCCAAGGTCGGGTCATCGCGGGACCGGGCGGCGGCCAGGCTGGCCGCGCCGATGCAGACCGAGGTGTTCCCGCTGGCCCTGTTCGCGGTGGCCGGCATGGCGATCTTCCCGGCGACGACCGACCTGGTGACGCTGTTCGTGGCCCTGGAGGTGCTGTCGCTGCCGTTGTACCTGCTGTGCGGCCTGGCCCGCCGGCGCCGGCTGATCTCGCAGGAATCCGCCGTGAAGTACTTCCTGCTCGGCGCCTTCACCTCGGCGATCTTCCTGTACGGCCTGGCCCTGCTCTACGGGTACTCCGGCTCGACGCAGTTCTCCGCGATCGCCGCCCAGGCCAGGGCGGGTGAGAGCAGCGATGTGCTGCTGATCGGCGGGATCGCGCTGGTGCTGGTCGGCCTGCTGTTCAAGGCCTCCGTCGGCCCGTTCCATCTGTGGACGCCGGACGTCTACCAGGGCGCCCCGACCCCGATCACCGCGTTCATGGCCGCCTGCACGAAGGTCGCCGCGTTCGCCGCGATGCTGCGGGTGTGCCTGGTGGCGCTCGAGCCGATGACCTGGACCTGGCAGCCGGTGCTCGGTGTGATCGCCGGCGCATCGATGGTGATCGGCGCCGTCATCGGCATCACCCAGACCGACATGAAGCGCATGCTCGCCTACTCGTCCGTCGCGCACGCGGGCTTCATCCTGCTCGGCGTGCTCGCGATGTCCTCGGCCGGCGCGTCGGCGACGCTGTTCTACCTGCTGACCTACGGCTTCGCGACGATCGGCGCGTTCGCGGTGTTGACCGTGGTCCGCAAGGGCGATGGGGAGGCTTCGCACGTGTCGGACTGGGCGGGCCTGGCCAAGCGGTCCCCGGTGCTCGCGGCCGTGATGAGCCTGTTCCTGCTGTCCTTTGCGGGCATCCCGCTGACCGCCGGGTTCATCGGGAAGCTGAGCGTCTTCACGGCCGCCATGCAGGCAGGCCTCGGCTGGCTGGTGGTGCTGGCGATGGTGGCCACCGCGATCACCGCGTTCTTCTACCTGCGGATCGTCGTGGTGATGTACTTCGCCGACCCGGTGCTGCCGGGCGCCGGCACGGATCGGGTGCCGGTCGGTGCCGCCGCTCCCACCGGGCCGCTCGCCGGTGGTTCGTCGGGCGGTTCGGCTGCGCGGTCCGGGTCCGCCGCGACGTCGGGTGCGGCCCAGCCCTCCCCGGCCGGAACGGTGGCTGGTGCTGCGCCGTTCGTGGTCGTGCCCGGCGTGCTGACCGTCATCGTGATCGCACTGGCCGTCGTCGTCACGCTCGGGCTCGGCCTGTTCCCCGGGCCGGCGCTGGACTGGCTGACCATCCCGCTGCCGTTGCTGTCGTGAGCTGACGTGTTTCTTCCATCACCGGTGGAACCGGGCATCGGCGGACCTGACATAGGCTCGCGTAGGTGAACGCTCCCACAATCCTGGCCGGGATCGAGTTGGCCGACCCGGCCCTCTCGGCCAGAGTGACCTCCGGGTTGAACCGGGTCGAGGACCTGCTGGAGCGCGAGCTGATCAGCGAGTTCGGCTTCGTCACCGAGGCCGCCTCGCACCTCATGCACGCCGGCGGCAAGCGGTTCCGCCCACTGTTCACCCTGGTGGCGGCGGGTGTCGGCCCGCATCCGGAGGCCGAGGAGGTCGTCATCGCCTCCGCGGTCGTCGAGCTCATCCACCTGGCGACGCTGTACCACGACGATGTCATGGACGAGGCCGATCTGCGTCGGGGCGCGAAGTCCGCGAACGCGCGATGGGACAACTCGATCGCCATCCTGACGGGTGATTTCCTGTTCGCGCACGCCTCGCGGCTGGTGGCCGGCCTGGGCCCGGAGGCTGTTCGGATCATCGCCGAGACGTTCGCCGAGCTGGTGACCGGGCAGACCCGGGAAACCGTGGGCGCCCCGCCGGGGGAGGACGCGATCCGGCATCACCTGCGCGTGCTGGACGAGAAGACCGCCGCGTTGATCGACACCTGCGCGCGGTACGCCGGGATGTTCTCCGGGGCCACCCCCGAGCAGACCCTGGCGCTGCGGCGGTACGGGCGGGCCGTCGGCATGGCGTTCCAGATCTCCGACGACATCATCGACATCTCCTCGACCGACTCGGGCAAGACGCCCGGCACCGACCTGCGGGAGGGCGTGCGGACACTGCCGGTGCTCTACACCCTCGCCGACCCGACGTCCGACCCGCGGCTGCGGGCACTGGTGTCCGGGCCGATCGCGTCGGACGCCGACCTGCACGAGGCGGTGGAACTGCTGGGTTGTTCGCCCGGGATGGCCGCGGCCAGGGACACCCTCGCCCAATACGCGGACGCCGCACTTGCCGAGTTGGACCTGCTGCCGGAGTCGGCCTCCCGGGACGCGCTGTCGTCGCTGGTGACGTTCGTGGTCGCCCGCACCCGCTAGTACCGCAGCAGGACCTGCGCGACCGCCGCGCAGACCGGTCGGCGTCGGTGACCTGAGGTGGGCGACCCGGTCGCGACCGGCGAATTCTGCGTTCGGCCCGTCAAACGAGTACGCGGACCGTGTAGCGGTGGACCTCCCGGAGCATCACGCGTACTCCTGTTCCAGGATGGCCAGGTCGCGGTCGGCGAACTGCACGTGCGCCCACTGGTCGCTGAAGATGACGTGCAGGCACTTGACCGCCGTACGTTCGGCGGGCGGCGGGCAGCCAATCGCGGTGTTCGGCCCCCGCACGCGGTCCAGCTCCTCCTGCGTGACCTGAGCCAGATATGCGCGCAGATCGGCGATCCGCTCGGCGCGCACGGCGAGGATTTCGCCGAGGGTGGGCGCGGCCGACTCGTCGATCCCGAACTCGCTGCCGTTGGTGGTGAACGACGCCGGTACGCCGATCGGATGGAACGGGTCCGGGCGAAGGGCCGTCGCGTGGCCATACCAGGCGTCCACCACGAAGATCGTGTGGCGCAGGGTTTGGGCGAGCGACCATTCGTCGTTCACTGATCTGTGGACGGCTTCCGCCGGCAACAGGGTTGCGCGTCGCAGCGTCGCTTGCCACAGCTCTTCAATGACATTCACCGCATCGCGCATCGTCTCGGGGGTGGTTGGCTGCAGTCGAAGCCGTTCAGGGTGCAGGCGATCCAGTTCGGCCTCGATCAATGGCATGACCTCCACGCCGTTGACACGCAGGCCGTCGATCGCCCCGTCGATGTCGGCGTCCATCAGCAGCACGCCTCGCATTCGGGCGCTGCTGAGATCCACCTCGCGGAAGGTTGCGCCGGCCATTGACAGGTCGATGAACTCGGCGCCCTCGTAGTCGGGCTGCTGCGCGAATCGCGTCATCGGCACACCGTAGGGGCCAGGTACGACAAGACCAGCCCAGTCAAGATCCCAGCACTGGGCTGCCTGAAGGATTCCGGACAGGGGTTCCCATTCGGGACCATTGACCGTGAGCGGAGCGGACGGTAGCGGCGCGAGCGAAGAGGAGAAATGCTGGTCGACGATCGAGGGCGACTCAGGCCTCGGCGCGGGCCGCTTGTCGCTGACGCAGTCGTTCACGCTGCTCGGTGAACCGGGTGGCTTGAGCGTCCAGGGTGACCAGGAACTCGGCGAGCTCGGTTCTGGCCTGCTCGCCGGCGGGTCCGAAATCGCGGTCGAAAACCTTCCAATACTTCAGCACCGGCTGGATCACCGCGTCGTGGTGCAACCGCAGGTCATAGATGCCGGCTTTGGCGATGGTGGCCGAGTTGCGCTGGAAGTCGGTCATCCCGGCCCCGGGCATCGTGAAACCCACGACCTCGTCCCGGATGGCCGACATCGTCTCGTCCGGTGCGCGGTCGAGGGCGGCCTGGACGAGGTTGCGGTAGAAGATCATGTGCAGGTTCTCGTCCTGTGCGATGCGGCCCAGCAGCTGCTCGGCGATCGGGCAGTTGGTCGCGGCGCCGGTGTTGCGATGCGACACCCGGGTCGCCAGTTCCTGGAAGGAGACGTACGCGACGGCCTGCAGGGCGGACTTCTCGCCGGAGTCATAGCCGGCCGTCATGTGCTCCATCCGGAGTGCCTCGAGCTTGAC
>JAESFR010000182.1_pt1 | contig 34190 bp, 30 predicted proteins | sample 9266191 | NCBI WGS metagenome assembly JAESFR01 (sample SAMN14503063, study PRJNA617104) | algae metagenome | isolation source: Pleurocapsa minor HA4230-MV1 and co-occurring heterotrophs from cement on... | place: USA: Nuuanu Pali Lookout, Hawaii | collected 2009-07-20
TCTTATTTATTACTCGGACTTCATCGTTTAATTTATACTATGAATCAATTTCAACCCTTGCTTCTTTCTGGGTAATCTCTTTGATTTGTTACTATTTGAACTCGGAGAGTGACATAAGAGGGTTATATGAAATACAAATAAGAATGATACAGATAAATAGTCCCCAAGTCCCTAAGTCCCCGACGCGAAGCTAGTCCTTTAGGGCAAGTCCCCAAATCTTTCATTTGTAGCAAACATTTGTAGATTTCATATTAACTTGTCACGAATGTCTAAGCTGTGACGGATGAGAGGACGGGCGAAAGTACTGTTTCAATATCTTTTAAGACATCGCTACTCAATTTAACTTCCGATGCTGCGGCATTGTCTTCTACCTGTTCGGGACGACTCGCACCGATAATAGCGGAAGATACTCGCTCATCTCGCAAGATCCAGGCTAAAGCTAGTTGAGCTAGGGAAATATTTAATCTTTGCGCGATCGGCTTGAGGTTTTGTACGGCACTAAGGATGCGATCGCTAGAAAAATTGCCCATAAAACCATTCATCTGGTCGTTTGCTGCGCGAGAATCTTGTGGTGGTGCTTGTCCTGGTTGGTATTTTCCAGTCAGAACACCTTGGGCTAGGGGTGACCAAACAATCTGACCGATACCATTGGCAGCACACAAAGGAAATACTTCTGCTTCGGGTTTGCGCCATAGCATTGAGTATTGAGGTTGACTGGAGACAAACTTTTCTACATTGGGTAGATCTAATGCTGCTTGAATTTGCTCGGGACTCCATTCACTAAAGCCAATATAGCGGGCTTTACCTTGCCTTACTACTTCAGTTAAAGCTTCCATTGTTTCTTCTAGGGGCGTATTTACGTCATAACGATGACACTGATAGAGATCGACATAATCCGTGCGTAGACGTTGCAAGGAAGCATCAATTTGTTTGTGGATTTGAGTTGCCGATAAACCGCGATCGCTTTCTGACATAGGAAAATAAACTTTGGTCGCCAAGATGTAAGAACTGCGATCGCGTCCCTGTAAAATTTCTCCTAATAAAGATTCTGCTGCCCCACGTCCGTATACATTGGCAGTGTCGATACAGTTAATGCCAAGAGCAAAAGCTTTATGAATACAGGCTTCAGCTTTTTGTCGCTCAACTCCACCGCCATAGGTTAACCAAGAGCCTAAAATTAATTCAGAAACTTTGAGATCGCTATTGCCAAGTTGTCTATATTTCATTTTTTTCTCCGTTGGTAATTTTAAATCAATATTAAAATAGTAATTCAACGGTTTTATACCTGGGATCGTTCATAGGATTTGGGTAATTGCAAAAGAATAAATCAATCCTCTATAATCCAGTCTAGGCAAAGCGAAAAAATAGGTTGCAACTAGATGGATCAAATAGTCAAAACCATAGTTACTAGCTTACAATAGTTACTAGGTAGTGCAATCAAGTCATTGCCTGGGATAATTACAGCTTTAATCGTTCTGATGTTGACTCGCTATGCAGCCGAGTATGCCAGAAATATAGCTGAGAAAATAGGGTGCGATTCGTTTAGTATAAACGTACTTAACTAGTACGGGGACTACTAGCATGGAAAAAACAAAAAATGCCAATAATAAGGCAGATTAATAGAACCATGACAACTGAATATCCGTGAGAGTGCGAGAACTCCTATAACAAGGATTAAGGTCGGTCACCTTACAAACTCAAGTCTCTCTCCCCAGGTGTTGCTACCGTGTACACACAAGTCAAAGTAAACTATCACAGAGGAGCTTAAAAAACATTTTAGGATAGATGGACAACCCAATACTGGTTTACGCAGAAAAATTCAAAGGCAAGACATTTGGAGACCCAAGATTGCTCAAAAGGGGGTAGCATTATATGAAGCATTACAGGAACATCAATCAGTCAAAATCCGCCAAATAAGTCGAAATAGAGCCGAACAAGTAGGATATTATCGCTTTTTGGAGCATGAAAACGTGACAGTATCAGAACAAAGACAAAGTATTGCCCAGCATTGCCAACAAAACTTAGAAGAACGTCACGTATTAGCAATAAGTGACAGCAGCGAAATTAATTTGCAGTCTCATGTAGGAAGACTGAAATCAGAAAACTTGGGAGTAGTAGGAAATAACATAGATGTCGGATTTTACATTCATCCAACATTAATTGTGGATAGTGAAAATGGATTTCCTTTAGGATTAAGCACTATACAGAGCCTTGTCAAGGAACTTATACCATTAATGTTCCAGCCGACAAACGTATTGAGCGTGTAAGAAGACAAGCCTTGCTCAAAGTTCGTTTTGGTCGAGTGAAGATTAAGCGACCTGAAGCCTTAAAAGCTTTTGATTATCCTCCATCAGTTACTCTTTACGGTGTCGAAGTCGAAGAAGTTTGCCCACCTGCGAGTCAAAAGCCAATTCATTGGCGATTGTTAACCACTCATGATGTGATGTCAATCGAACAAGCACTACAAGTCATCGAATGGTACAAGTGGCGATGGCGTATCGAGGAACTGTTTGCAGCTCTCAAAAAAGCAGGATTAAATATTGACTTAACCTGGGGTTGATCGTATGTCTGCAAAACAAAACCTCTTAATTAATAATTTTGTTACTCTTGTTACTATTTATTCTCAATAAGTTGGTAACAATCTTATTTTGCATTATTGATAGTTAATTGCAAGTAGATACTGACAAAACTTAATAAATAGTGACTGGTTAAAACATTTAGCCAATCTTTTGATCAGAGAGCAGAGGCATTATTGACGAACAATCAAAAGCTTAAAACGATTTATCAGTATAGAATTTTGGAAAATAGTAGTAAAACAAGAAACTAAGATCGCAGCAAGATAATTATAAAATCAGCTCCAGAAAATTTTATCAATCAAGCATTATTTAGTGGCAAAATATTATTTATTGAGAATAACTTGCAATTATTTGCGAAGAGATTATATGATACTAGAACTGATCGACCACGTTACACGAAACCACAAAATCAATTAACAGGACAAACAATCATGGCTAAAATTGGTCTATTTTACGGCTCGACTACGGGTAAAACAGAAGAAGCAGCCGAAGCAATACAAAACGCTTTAGGAGGCTCAAGCGTTGTGACACTCCACGAAATCGCTGAGGTCTCAGATAGTGACTTTGCCGACTATGAGCGCATTATTATTGCTTGTCCTACCTGGGATATTGGCGGATTACAATCAGACTGGGAAGGCTTTTACGAAGACGAGCTAGATAATATCGATTTTAGCGGTAAGAAAGTGGCATATTTTGGCACAGGCGATCAAGTAGGCTATGCCGATAATTTTCAAGATGCGATGGGAATCTTGGAAGAAAAGATTTCTAGTTTAGGTGGTGAAACAGTAGGTCATTGGTCTACAGACGGTTATGAACACGAAGCATCCAAAGCCGATCGGGGTGGCAAATTTGTCGGCTTGGCTTTAGATGAAGATAATCAATCAGAATTAACAGATGAACGAATTCAGAAATGGACGACACAATTAAAGTCTGAATTTGCTCTCTAGTAAATAGCTATAAGCCATAAGCTATAAGCCTTTATTAGACTCTTGCATGAATAAGAGATTAATTCTTGTTCTTTTTTCCCTCAAGGAAAAACTAATAAATAAGAGTTTAGAGCTTAGAGCTTAAAGCTTGGAGCTTAGAGCTAGCTAAAAAGTTTGGGGATTCTCCTCTCCAAAGAATGGGAAAAGTAGCCGATTGTAATGAGCCAACATTAATCTTATGCTTTTCCCTTTTCTTGCAACAAATCACTAGAATTATTTATTCATGCCTCATCTAGTCTTATGTTTCAGTGTTTGGACATTAGTTTTTACTTGCTTATTTTGGCGATCCGAAGGCTAGGCGGAGCCTAATCGCTTTCCATAATTAAGCAGGCTATTAATCATCTCCAACGCCTTCACCAAATACCCTGCGATCGATGTGTCTACTTTACAGGTGATTACCGACTGAAATGTACGGTTAATCCAATGGTGGCAATGTCGGAAACAGCAATTGGCTGCCGAGACTTTATCTACAATAAGCAACAAACTGCCTGTAGTAACTGTGTAGCTGTTAATCATTGTAGCAATGCCAACCAAAAATCAAAGCATTCAGTATTCCAACCCAAACTCACTTATTTAAAATGAAGATATCTCCTGCAACAGCACCAGTTTGGATTAATGCCAATCCTAGTTTTAAAGACTTTGACGGTCGTATCGTTCGCTATTTATCTCAACAAATACCCGTTGCTTATTGGGAATATTATCAGGAACTAGACGAAGCAAGTTCTCTGAAAATAGCGATAACATTACTGCACGACTATCTTAAATCCCGATCGCAACCGACAGATTTAATCGGTCATGGCACAGGTGGTTTACTCGGATTACTTTATGCTCGTGAACATCCTGAGCGCGTAAAATCTTTAACTTTGCTGGGAGTAGGTTGCTCGCCGACTATTGACTGGCAAGCGCACTATTATCAGATGCGAAAGTTATTACCTTGCAGTCAAGATATTATTCTTGCTCGGATGGTACAGATGATGTTTGGTCATCAAAGCCGAGCAAATGTCAAAAATCTAGTTGAAATCCTGAAACAAGATTTATATACTGCACCTACTGCTCATTCACTTTATCAATTAGATCGAGTAGAATCGGGAAAAGTATTGATGCCAATGATGGTATGCGGTAGTGATAATGATGGTATTGTCGATCGCTCTGCTTTACGAGGATGGTCAGATTATTTAAAAGATGATGATCTACTCTGGATAAACCCATTGGGACATCATTTCTTTCATTATTTTTTCCCTGAATATACAGGCAGGAAAATAATTAAATTCTGGCAAAATGTAGAGCAAAATTGTGTCTCTTCCAAACTGATAGCATTACAAAAGACTTGTCATCCTTAATACTAATTTGAGTTACTAGCGCGGATTACCAAAAAAAGTTAGAGTCAAGCTATCGTGAATCAAAAGTTGTCGTCAAAAACCGATTGATTCTGTTTTAGGTTATGATTGGCTGGGATAAATATGGACGCAATTAGTTGGCAAAAAATCTTAGTAAGATTATTGTTTGCTTTTATTCTTGGAAGTGCGGTCGGAATTGAAAGAAGATGGGATCAAACTAAACAAAACATTCAAGCCAATAGCCAAGTAGCTTTGGGAGCAGCAATGTTTTCCCTACTTGTCAGTTCAGCTTCAGAAACCAAATTTGTTTCTCAGTTGGTGTTAGGTATCAGTATTCTTTGTGCTGGCATTTTTTTACAACAACAGGCAAGACAGTCACCTGCCCAACCTATAAGTATTGTAACTCAGCTTTGGTGTGCAGGTGCAGCAGGCTCTTTGGTAGGATACGGTCTTTTTTTGCCTGCTTATATCAGTATCTCAATTATTTTCATCACTAATTTATTGTTTCCAGCTGCAAAAACAAGTTTGAATCTTCATCTAGAAAAAAAGACGGTTGACGATACTAATTTATTGTTTCCAGCTTCAGAAACAAATTTGAATCTTCATCCAGAAAAAGAGAAGGTTGACGATTTAGATTTAAGTAAGGCTGCAATAGATCAAGAAACTTATTACCAGTGTCACGTAAACTGCTTGGCAGTAGACGAAGCACAAGTACTATCTTTATTAGTTCAATTATGTAAAGAACAACAGCTAACGCCAACGAAAATTAGCAGTAGAAATTTAGACAATAACCCCTCCCCCTCTGCTCCTGAAATCGAGGTGCAAATGGATTTTGTTACCGATCGCGATATTAGCCCCCTAGAATTACAGCAGGTATTAATCAGCCTGAAGTCAAAACTGAAAATTATGTCAGCTAGTTGGTCAGAAATCGGTAAAAATAACCACTTTTTATCAAGATTAGTATTAAGAATATGAGATAATTTTAAGCTAAATAAAACTTGTTTTTCAGCAACTTGGCAGCAGATGAATTTATCTCATCAAAAACTAGACTCGCAGCAATCAAAAAGACAAAGTTCAATTCAAAAAGTGCTTTACATAACGTTGGGGTTGAACCTGTTGGTTTTAGAAACAAAATTTAGCTTGGGTTTAGCAACAGGTTCTCTTAGCTTGTTAGCAGATGCCCTACACTCATTGTCAGACAGTGCCAGCAATATTTTAGGTTTAATTGCGATGCGCCTTGCTAATCCTAAACCAGATTGGGATCATCCTTATGGACATTCTAAGTTTGAATCTTTAGGGGCATTGGGAATTGCAGGTTTTTTAATTGTGGCTGGGATTGAAATTTTGGACTCAGCGGTGAAACGTCTTTTTTTCGCTGGGGACAGTGAATCTATCGAGGTTAGCAATCTCAGTCTAGTGATGATGATCACTGTATTGATGATTAATATTGGCGTTGCTGTATACGAAGCCGAAAGAGGAAAAGCTCTTAATAGCAAACTTTTACAAGCCGATGCTCGACATACTTTCAGTGATGTTTGGGTGACAGTAATTCTGTTGGTTGGGATGTGGGGAATACGTTTAGGATTCGGGTGGCTGGATATCGTCTTGGCTTTTCTGGTGGCAGGTTTAGTGTTTTGGAGTGCTTGGGAAGTAATTAGAGAGAATGTTCCTTTCTTGAGCGATCGCGTAGCTATTCCAGCTAGAGAAATTATGAAAACTGTAACGGATGTATATGGCGTACTTAACTGTCATTCAATTACGTCTAGAGGCGTATTGGGTCAAGCAATATTTATCGAGATGCACTTAGTAGTTGCACCGCGAGAAATCAGTGAGGCATACAAAATTGTCGAAGCAGTAGAACAAAAGCTGCAAGAAAAGTATGGTTCTGTACATGCAACAATTCAGCTAGAACCGCACAAAAACATCGAACTATTAGAAAGTCATCTTAAACAGCCCCAAAGTTAAAATATGTCAACGGCGAGCGCGCAGTTCTGCTTCAATCCATTGCTTGACAGTTGCTACGACCGATTCCACAGGTAGATCTTGGGATTCTTTAGTTGCTCGTTTCACCACCTCTACCTTGCCTTCAGAGAGCGATCGCCCTGTGACCACGCGATAGGGAATACCCACTAGTTCACTATCCTTAAATTTTACTCCTGCTCGTTCTTTGCGGTCATCTAGTAAGACTTCTACTCCCGCCTGTTTAAACTCTTCATAGAGTCTTTCTCCCACCGCCATTTTCTCTTCGTCAGAGATATTCGGTACGATGACGATGACATGATAGGGAGCGATCGCCACAGGCCAAATAATGCCATCTCGATCGTAGGATTGTTCTACTGCTGCTTGAGCTAAACGTGATACACCAATACCATAGCAGCCCATCCAGAGGGGTTCTGTTGCACCCTGTTCGTTAGTAAAGTTGGCCCCCATCGCCTCGGAATATTCTGTCCCTAGTTGGAAAATATGCCCAGCTTCGATACCTCTGGCACTGCTTAAGGTTTGACTGGGATCGTGGATTGCGCGATCGCCTGCTTGAGCTTTTTGAATATCTACTTGCAGTTCAGGTAGGGTAAAGTTATCGCCCCAGTTTGCCCCGACGACGTGATAGCCTACTTCATTCGCCCCTGTGACAAAGTTTTTGAGATCTAATACAGTTCGATCGGCTAAACGCAAGAATTGCTGCACTACATTCTTAGAAGTGCTGATATAGTCATCAGCTAAGTTGGGAGCGATATAGCCTAAAGGTAAGGGTTTGGCTGCCCATTTTTTTTGCGCAGTGGCATCAGGTACAGTAAGCGCAATAATTGTCTTAGCCTGGTACTGAGGAGCAAGTTTAGTTAATTCATTAGTTAGCTTGACTTCATTGACATCGCGATCGCCACGGATATTAATCAAGACCAAAACAGTCGTGGCGTTATCGTAAATCACCTCGTATAATACGTTTTTCACAATTACTGTCGGCGAACAATTAACCGCTTCGGCTAGGGTGGCGATCGTTTCCGTATTGGGAGTGGCTAACTTTTCGTAACTGCTAAAAGGCGACTCCACCACATCAGGAGGTAAAGATACCGCTTTTTCAGTGTTGGCGGCATAATTCCCATCTTCGGTATAGAGAATCTCGTCTTCTCCTGCTTCTGCCAGAATCATAAACTCCTGAGATCCCGAACCGCCAATCGCTCCCGAATCTGCGTCTACGGGGCGAAATTGTAACCCACAGCGGGTCATAATCTGGCGGTAGGCCCGATCCATCGCCTGATAAGTTTCTTTTAAACTAGCCTCATCCACATGGAAAGAATAGGCATCTTTCATGATAAATTCTCGTCCGCGCATCAAGCCAAAACGAGGACGAATCTCATCGCGAAATTTAGTTTGAATCTGATATAAATTCAACGGTAGCTGACGATAAGAGCGAATCGTTTCACGGGCAATGGTAGTAATAATCTCTTCGTGGGTTGGCCCTAAACCCAATTCGCGATCGCTGCGATCGGTCAGAGAAAACATAATTCCTTCTGCCTTAGTGTAAGTATCCCACCGTCCTGATTCCTGCCAGAGCTGGGATGGCTGTAGCTGAGGCAATAAGCATTCCTGCGCTCCTGTTGCATCCATCTCTTCTCGGACAATTTGCGATACCTTCTGTAACACTCGCCACATCAAGGGCATATAAGCATAAATTCCGCTACCAATACGGCGGATATAGCCTGCACGAAGTAACAACTGATGACTGGGTATTTCTGCCTCTGCTGGAGTTTCTCTCAGTGTCACAAACAGCATCTGGTTTAGTCGCATGGTTCTTTCCTTCAGTAAGATTGCGGAATTGGGAATTCTTATTTTATCAGTCGGCTGGTAAACAAAAAAAAGATAAGAAATTTAAGACAATAATCTTTCAATCTCCTATCTCAATATATGATGATGTTTGCTCAAATTAACTCAATCTTTAATAACTTTTTATTCTAGTTATAAACCTTACCGCCACCCCAAAGGATGCCGCGAATTTCAGGTTGAATTAAAATATGTCCCGCAACTGCTTCTAAATCTTCATCAGTCAGATTGCGCATCTTGGGATAAAGATCGGAGCGAGTGGTATTAGGGTGGAATTCATAAATATCTTTTTCCCCATCATAGGTAGTGGGGTTTTTGAGATAATCTACAATTCCTTCAACGTTATCTCTGGCGGGATAAGCTCCAGATAAAGCAGTTAAACCTAAGTTAACGTTAGGATTAGTTTTGGTTGCGCCACCCTTGTGACAATAACTACAGCTATCAACAAATACTCTTTGTCCTTGTTTAACCTGTTTGAGACTTAAGGTTATTGTGTCTCCTTTGTCATTTAGGGGAACAGTACGAATGCTCTCATCAAGTTCCACCGCATTAACGATTCCAATTTTAAATTGAATTACCAAAAATAAGGCAGCTACAGTAGCAAGTAAAAATCTTTTCAACATTGTTCTCCTCAAAATTTGAATTTGATCGACGCTCAGAGTAAATTCCACCAACAAGTTAATCACCCGTTCCCCGCCTTACAAAGACGGGGCTTGCAGGTGACCGTTGGCCAATGAACCAGCATCCATAATCTTCAGCTATTTATTTTGACAGAATACTTAAAGCTTATAAAAAACAGTAAACAATCTTATCGCTCAGGATCAATTGGGAACATAAACCATGATTCCTTTAACCAGCTTCTGAATTAGTTTTAGTAGCCAGAATTTCCATAATTATTGCCTTAGCATCTTCTAATGCTAAACAAGTGCGTTCGTTTTTATAGTTTATTTTAAAGCGATCGCAAAGCTCAAATACGACTTGTTCTTCTAAGTCATATTCTGCTGCAATATCAGCAATTGATAGTTCTGCAAAGCCCATAAGTACGGTCTATCTAAATCTTGTTGATGAAGACTAAATGATTAATAAATGGTCAGAGAGACCCCGCTGTAAAACAACGGGGCTTCCTCTGACTTCGTCGTTGTTCAGTAATTATGTATTATACTAGGATTTCGTTTAGGTCGAGATGAGCAAGAATACTCAACTAGACTGTTTGCGCCCCAATAATAATCAATATCATCTCATTTAATAGACCCAAGTGCGGGAAAAATTTTTAGAGGCTAGGCCTTACCTTTCCCTGCGAGTTATTTGTGAGGTAGTAAAAGGGAACGCAAGTCCACCACTTTGCCGATCACAGCGATCGCAGGTGCTTGAAATCCTGTTGTAGTTACCTGTTCAACAATCGTACCCAAAGTGCCAATCAGTTCTGTCTGGTCGGGTCTAGTACCCCAGCGAATAAGAGCGATCGGAGTTTCCAGGGTCATACCTCCAGTGAGCAAACTGGGAATAATACGGGACAGGTTATGAACTCCCATATAAATCACAATAGTCTCTGAACCTTGAGCGATCGCCTGCCAGTTGACTTCGGGCCGATATTTTTCCGTAGCTTCGTGTCCTGTGACAAAGGTGACAGAAGAATTGTAGCGACGATGAGTCACGGGAATGCCAGCATAAGCGGGAGCAGCAATCCCTGAAGTAATACCAGGTACTACTTCTACCTCTACCCCTGCTCGAACTAGATCCGCCATTTCCTCTCCACCTCTGCCAAACACAAAAGGATCGCCTCCTTTAAGACGAACTACTACGGCGTTGCTTTGGGCCTTAGTTCTCAGTAATTCAGTGGTTTGCGCCTGGGGTAAAGAATGGCGCTTTCGACGCTTGCCTGCGTTGATTTTTTCAGTTGTGGCAGGAATAATTGCCATAATTTCTGGGCTAACCAAGGCATCATAAATAACAACATCAGCATGTTCTAGTAGGGTTTTTCCCTTCACCGTCAGTAAGCCAGGATCTCCTGGGCCTGCACCAACTAAATAAACCTTACCGAGATACTTTGGTTGATTCATATAGGTTGACTAAATAATCTAAGTAATTTAAGCTTCTTTGGCAATTAATTCGGCGATCGCAGGCGTTGACCCAAGGGGTTCGCCTAGCAGCAACTCGATTTGGGGATATTCCTGCCGTAATTCCTCAATTTCCGTGGCGATCGCTTCGGTGATTTTGCCAGGAAATAAAAAGTAGGGCAAAATGGCGATTTTCTCACTGCCTAAAGCTATTTGCGCTTTAATTTGTTGAGTAAACTTAGGAATAGTAGACCAGTAGGCTAGCTCCGCGTTTAACTGATTTGACAAATTTTGATAATATTCGCCTGCCGTAAGTAGTCTACTACCATGGGCAATTAAAATACGTGTTTTTGCTGATAATTCGTCAAATCGATTTGCCAACAGCGAAATTATTCCCGAATATTTACCTAAATATGGAGATAATTCAATAGTTACTTGGTTGTCTAGCTGTTTACTAGCTAAGCTAATTTCAGCAGGAATATCTGACTGAACGTGAACTCCAGGAGCTAAAAATAAGGGAATTACCTTAATCTGCTTAAATCCTTGTCCATTTGCTTTTTGGGCGAAGTCAATTAAGCTTTGACTCAAAGATCGATCCCCTAACTCTAAGGCGGCTACTTCAATTAAAGGAATCCAATCCAAGTCTGAAACTATTGTTGATTTAGACTCACAATCAAACGAATTCTTCCCTAAGTAATTTTCCTGAGTTAATATGTTCTTGGATTTATATTTGGCGATTAATAGGTTTTTAAGATTTAAAACGGCAGCATGAGTGCGACAGTCTCTACTACCGTGAAAAACTAGGAGATAAGCGTAGGATGAAATCAAATAAATTACCGTAACTTTATAGATAAATTAATTGGAGAAGCGTATATTTAAGAAATTATAGCGACGAAAACAATTGATTCTGTAGTAAATGATATATTTTAAATGCCAACATTAGTATAAATACTGATATAACTGTCGTATTAATTCAAAATTCATTAGATCACTATATAAAATTTAAACTTCTTAACTGAACATATGTTGAGTAATAACTCTAACGATCAATATACAAATAACTCCTCCTCATCGGTTACTCCCTCAAGAGATTCTTTGGATGTTAGTTTGAGTGAATATCTAGTTAAAGTAAAAAGACGTTGGAAACCAGCTTTAGCCGTCTTTCTTTTAACATTGGGAGTGGCTGGATGTCTGAGTTTATTACAAAAGAAAACATATGAGGCAGAAGGAAAGCTGCTGTTTAAGCAAAAAAGTGCTGGAGCTATTGGTGAAATTGGCAAGGAAGCAGGTACTTTAAATACGATCTTAAATGACCAAACTCCTTTAAGTACTCAAATTCAAGTCTTAGAATCTGAGCCTGTGATTCAACAGGTAATCGATCGTCAAAAGTTAACGGATAACAATGGCGAACCTTTAAAGCCCGAAGACTTTAGGAAAAAACTTGTAGCCGAAGTCGTCGGTGGAACAGATGTAGTGGGCGTTAGCTATAAGCATTCCGATCCCAAAGTAGCATCTAATGTCGTCAATACTATCATGGATGTCTATATTCAGACTCAAATTGAAAGTAATCAAAGTCAGCCTGGCGCTGCTAAAGAGTTTATCGATGGTCAATTACCTCAAATAGAAGCCAAAGTTAAAAGTGCGGAAGAACAAATTTCCGCTTTTAGAGCGCAAAATGGCATTGTTGATTTGAGCGAAGAGAAAAGAGGTTTAGTCAGTAATTTAGGCTCGATCAATCAGCAAATCACGGTAACGGGTTCTGAACTACAGGGGATGCAGGCTCAGTCTGCTGCTCTTCAAGGACAGTTAGGTTTAGATCTAGAACAAGCGGTTAAAGCCAATCAATTAGGATCATATCCTGAAGTCCAAAGCATTTTGGATCAACTAGCCGAGACTGAATCATCTTTAGCTAAAGAACGCCAAAGGTTTAGCGATCAACATCCTGCCGTAATTAGTTTAAATGAAAAGAAAGACGCTTTAACCCAACAGTTAAGAAGCTTAATTGCTGCCAATGTGGGTGAGGGAGTTGAGGTTTCTCAAGGTTTGTTGCGCAATGAAAATAGCACAAAAGAAAATCAACTCGAAAAATTTATTAGCTTCAAAATTGAAGAGTTGAGCCTGCAAAAACAGGTTGGCGCTTTGTACAATTCTCAGCAAGAGTTGATCAAAAGAGCTAAAGTTCTACCTGAATTAGAGCAAAAAGATCGTGAACTAGTGCGTCAGGCTGAATCGGCAGGGAAAACTTATGAGACTCTACTTAATAATTTACAAGAAGCGACGATCGCTGCCAACAGTAAAAGCGGTAATGCCGACGTGGTTGAATATGCTGCTTTACCTGATAAGGGTAACTCAGGTAGAGCTATCTTATTGGGAATGGGCGTAATTATGGGTGCATTTCTAGCTAACTTGACAGTTATTTTGCTGGAGATGCAGGATCGCTCAATTAATTCTTTAGTTGAAATTAAAAAGAAATTTCCCTATCCAACTGTGGGCATCACTCGTTTAGAACCACCTATGTATCAGGGGAGAATCGTCACCAGGGATGAGCCTGACTCTTTCTCCAGTGAAGTCTATCGGATGATTCAAGCGAATCTTAAGTTTTTGACTAATGATAAGCCACCTAAAGTAATCTTAGTCACTAGTTCTGTTCCTGAAGAGGGTAAGTCTACTGTAACAGCTAATTTAGCGGCGGCGATCTCTCAATTAGGTCGCAGTGTATTATTAGTAGATGCGGATCTGCGTCGTTCTTCTCAACATCATCTTTGGGGCGTAGACAATCACAAGGGACTCAAGGATATTGTCGTCGATAACGTTAGCCCCTTGTCTGTGATCAGACAACCCATGCCCAAACTGAGCTTACTAACTAGTGGGATCGTTGAAGCTAATCCCTTGGCAATTTTAGATTCGCCTAAGATGAGTGATTTTATTGGTCGTTCGCGCCGAGAATACGATCTGATCTTGATTGATGTTCCTCCTTTACCTGTGACGGCAGATGTTCTAACCATTAGTAAGCTGGTAGATGGCATTTTATTTGTGACTCGACCAGGAATTGTGGAGCATGAAAGTGCTGAACTTGCTCAAGAAGCTTTGGCAACCACAGGACAGAAAATTTTAGGGATGGTAGTCAATGGAGTCAAAGCAAATGAATTTGACCGTTATTCCTATCATGGCCGTTATGGGAAGAAATACTTTGAAAAAGGTAACGTTCAGTATGAAGGAAGTCAAAATAACTTTAATGGCACTCAAAACTTGTCTAATATGCCTGAAGGCAACAATGCCAATGGTAGTATTAGCAGAGCAAAATTATAATCGATATTATGAGGCAAGATTCCAGCATCTGGTAATGTAGATAAAATTCTTAAGCTGCACGACCATTAATTGATTATGCTGATGGAATTAGATTGACGGGACGAGATCGTGTAAGATCGATTTCTTAGTAAATTTACTAATTCTTGCCAGCATCAGGATAACTTGCAAACATGACTTTACAATTGCGCGTTTATGTCCCAGAGCATCCTTTGATTAAACACTGGCTAGCTGTAGCTCGTGATCTCAATACACCATCAGTATTATTTAAAAGTGCTTTATCTGAGCTAGGGCGATGGTTAGCCTATGAAGCGATTAGAAATTGGTTGCCTACCGTAGATACCACGGTACAAACGCCTTTAACTCAATGCCCAGGAACTTTTGTTAATCCTGAAGTTCCTCTGGGCATAGTACCGATCATGCGTGCTGGGTTAGCGCTGTTAGATGAGGTGCAGAAAGTTCTGCCCTTAGCTTCGGTTTATCATTTAGGCTTAGTGCGGAATGAATCTTCCTTAGAGCCAAGCTGTTATTTAAATAAGCTGCCTAAAAAATTTAACGAAGAAACAAGAATAATCATTTTAGAGCCGATGTTAGCCACAGGAGGATCGATTATGATGGCAATGGAGGAAGTTACTAAGCGGGGCGTTAAGCCAGATTTGATTAGGATTATTTCCATCGTGGCTGCTCCTCCTGCCCTCAGACAACTTAGTGAAAATTACCCTGGGTTGGAGATTTATACAGCTATGATTGATGAAGGACTAAATAGCAAAGGATATATTGTTCCAGGTTTAGGCGATGCAGGCGATCGCGCTTTCGGCACGTAGACAATTCATAATAATTGTAAGTATTCTTAAGAAGATTAGATCGTTATGAGTCAACAAAATGGTTTTGGTAGTGGATTTGTCTTAGGTTCGCTTGTTGGTGGTGTAGTTGGTGGTGTCTTAGGCACAGTTATAGCCACCCGCAAGGAAAAGCAAATCGGCAAAACAGATTACCAACTACAAACAAGTCAAGAAACACCCTTTAGTACCGAAGAAAGTATCGAACTGGCTCGACATGGTTTAGAAGATAAAATTGCTCAGCTCAACTTGGCAATTGATGATGTCAGACAGCAGTTAGGAACGGTTAAAGCTTCCCCAGAGCAGGATTAGCTTCGGTTGAGGCTAAAGAAAAACAGTTTACAACTAGTTATGAAGGAATTATCAACGTAGAATTAATTTTTTAGCTAAACGGGGTTTTAAACATAATCAATTGTGAACTAATTAATCAAAATTTAGTAAGACTAGCTATATTAATAGCTGTTAAGGCAAAATTACTTAATCTTGGTTTTAACCATCGGCGATTAATCATACTGTTTAAACTAAAGTGGAGCAGAAAAGCAATTTAAAACCCCAATATTGCAATCAGGAATTAACGGAATTTAATCAGAATTTGGTAGCTACCTATTACCAAAGAGGTAAGAGTAATCTTAGGCTGAAAAATTATCTGGCGGCTCTTCAAGATTTTGATACAGTTCTAGAAATCGATCCGCAAAACGTCAAAGCTTATTTAATTCGTGGCTATACCTACGGAGAAATCAAAGATTTTAACCAAGAAATTGCTAATTACAGTACAGCAATTGTCCTTAATCCTAAATTAGCAAAAGCTTACCGTAGTCGAGGCTATGCCTATGGTATTCTGCAACAATATCAACAGGCGATCGCCGATCTCAATCAGGCAGTAAAATTAGACCCTAACTATATTCAAGCCTACTTTAATCTTGCCTGTATTTATCATCTTGTAGCACAACATCATCTTGCTATAGATAATTTTACTCAAGTAATCCAGTTAGACCCACAAAACGCTCAAGCTTATTATCATCGGGGTAATATTTATCAATACCTAGAAGATTATCCAGCCGCGATCGATGATTTTACCCAGGTAATTGTTTATAATCCCGACCATGCTCAAGCATATCGTAGTCGCGGACAGGTGCATTTCCAGCGAGAAAATTATCGCAGTGCCATTATTGACTATAGCCAAGCAATTTTCCTCAATCCACAAGATTGGCAATCCCTTTACTATCAGGGACATTCTTACCGACAGTTGGCAGATTATCCTAATGCTTGGGCAAGCTATAGTGAGGTGATTAAGTTGAAACCTCGATTAGCTAGTATTTATCGGGATCGTGGCTATGTCAGCGGTAAACTAAAAGATTATACTGGAGCGATCGCCGATTACACTCATGGAATTAAATGTGAGCCTCAGCATCCTGTCAATTATTATCATCGGGCTAATGCTCATAGTTTTTTGCGACAAGATCGACAGGCGATCGCCGATTACACTAAATGTATTGAGCTAGAGCCAAATTATCACCAAGCTTATTTTAATCGTGGTGTTGCCTACAGTTCACTGCGAGAATATCATAAGGCGATTGATGATTATAATTTGGCACTGACTACCTTGGCACTGACTAACAAGTCTCAATCACCCGTAATTTATAATAATCGTGGCATTGCTTATCAACAACTTAAGCAATATCAGCAAGCGATCGCCGACTATACCCAGGCAATCTTTTTGGACTCTGACTATGCTGATGCTTATTACAATCGAGCCTTAGTTCACCATCTTTTAAAAAATCAACAGAAATTTTTCCAAGACTTAGCTACAGCCCAAAATCTATTTTTAAAACAGAAAAAAGTTAAGCTAGCACAACGAGCTTCCGAAATGATCCAACAATTAGATCAGGGCATTTAATGAGCAATGAACAAGTTAATCAGTAATCAATAATATGGCTATAGAATGGGAATCGTCAGATTATCAAGATGCTCTGACAGAGTTAAACCTCGAATTACAGCAAAATCCCGACGATATTGATGCCTATTATGCTAGAAGCGAACTTTACTATAGCGTAGAAGACTATGATGCAGGGATCAAAGATCTTAATGCGATTCTGCAACGAAACAGTCAAGAGGTTTTAGCCTACATGTTTCGTGCTTATGGTTACGGACAGTTAAACAATTATCGGCTCGCTATTGATGATTACAATACTGTCTTAGATTTATCTCCTAAGTATGCCAAGGCTTATTTTAATCGCGGTACTACATACCATAAATTAGAACAATATCAGCAAGCGATCGCCGATTTTGATTTAGCTATAAAAATCGATCCCGACTATGCCGATGCTTACTACAACCGAGCTATAGTTAAAAATCAGTTAGAGTATTATCAAGAAGCGATCGCCGACTATACGGAGGTAATTCGCCTACAACCGAATGAGCAAGCAGCCTACTATAACCGAGGCAACACCTACAATAAAATAAAACAATATTCTCAAGCTCTAGCAGATTATAATCGAGCCATTTCCCTTAAGCCCGAAGATTTAGAAGCTTACTATAATCGGGCTAATGTTTACCATAAAACTCAAGCTTATTCTGAGGCGATCGCTGACTATAACCATGTCATCAAATTTAATTCTCGTCACGCACCAACCTATTACAATCGGGGAACAACTTATTTAGCGACTCAGGATTTTGACCAGGCGATCGTTGATTTCACTAAGGCAATCAAACTTAATCCCAACTATACCGAAGCTTATTACAATCGTGCTGTGGCAGCTAACAAAATTGGGGAATATCAAAAAGCGATCGCCGATCATCAACAGGCGATTAAGCTCAAACCCAACTATGCTGAAGCTTATGGCAACTTGGGGTTAGTTTATCAAACTATAGGAGATAAAAAGCAGGCAATTAAGCACCTCAAGCAGGCAGCAACGCTATTTAAACAGCAAAATAATCAGGCTTTATCTCAATATGTGGAAGATAAACTAGCATCTTTTAATTAAGCAAGAGCGATTAACTCGAAGGGTTACGCTACGCGATGGACTATGTTTAAGAGGGCTATGAAAACTCCAGTCTAAACGTTATCACGACACAATTATGGGTTTCTCCCAAAATTTTCTTCATGAGATACATCAGTCAGTTTTAATAGTATTTTGGTAGCTGCTGATAAAAGTTTTTCCAGTTCTTCAGACTCTACTAATGACCAGATTAACTGAGGATCGACTCTAAAATACTCGTGTATGGCCATATTTCGGAATCCAATAATCTGCCTCCACGGAATTTCTGGGTAGTCCTCCAATATCTCTTTGGGAATTCTGTTACTCGCTTCTCCAATAATTTCAAGTCTCCGAATGATTGCGTCTTGTAAAATTTCATCCTCAAAAAAGCTATCCTTTCCCCTTGAAGCATATTTTTTAACTTTGTGAATACACTCTATGATGTCTTCTACAAAATACCTCGTAGAGCGAATTTTTTTTTCTGTCATTAGTTACATAAACACTCTTTCTTAACCTACAAACATCTTTAAACATCTTTAGTTAAGTAGGGAGGCAAAATAATTTATCAGACTCGATCAGAAATTTTCTTCATAGTGCCTAGTGCCTACATTTTATATTTAATTACAACCAGCAACTTATAAATTGGATATGAGGATGGCATCATTTAAAATGCTTTCTCGCATCCCCTCGCGAAGACTAGTACTGGGAGCAAGATCCACTTTTAACTTTAATAGGTCTTCTAGTTCTTGTTTAAGTCTGATGAAATCTATTAAGTTTTGCCCCTCGCCAACATCGATCAGAAAATCAATATCGCTATTGTCAACAGCTTGTTCTCTTGAGACAGAACCGAACACTCTAATGTTTAAGGCTTTGTTTGCTTCTGCAAGTCTGAGAATCTGATCCTTAAACTTTTTTAAATGCTCTAAATTCATCATTAGTTTTTTATAAGATAAACTATCCTCAAAGCTACTAATATCTTACTTTTGATAAATGATATCAGCAATAATTTCTAACGATATATTACATTACTCCTTGCAAAAGATTTACTGCCGTAAACTACGAGTTTGTTCAAGGATATCTTCAATGTCTTCTTGGGAAAGACGCTCAACATAGTTAATTTTAATTTCTTCTAATAAATCAACCAACAGTAGCTCGATTTTATTCATACTCTGCTGCGCCTGTAGCTCACTAGAAATTGACTTACCCACATTGCTAATTAAGCTCTCGACGAGGCGATCGAACTGCTTGTCTTCTGCTAAAGCTGCTTGGAGAGTGCTACTAAAAGCACTATAACTTTGGGACACTAGCTGATGACTGATGCTGGCGATGGTGCGATCGCCTCCTGGTATTATTTTAATTCCTCGATAAGCTGGGCTTTGCTTCAATGCTTTTTCGATGCTATATTGCAGCAGAGTTTCCACTTCAGGTTGAATTGCTGGTAAAACGCGATCTGCAGTTACTTTAGCTAAAATTCTGACCAGTTCAATAATTTCATTAGTGCCGTTAAGATCGACATAAGCATTAGTAGCTTGTTGAGATAGCAGCCGCTCAAGCTCGCCATTTCTAATTGAAGCTTGAATTTGATTAATTATACGGATAATCACGACTTCTGTCACATCTTCGGCAATTCCTGCCACTAAACCTTGACTAAGCTGCTTCTGAATCGAGTTTAAGTTAATTATCTGTGCCTGATTTAAACGAATTGTCACGGGAATAACCCTTAGCCAGCGCCAAATAGGCAACAGGAAGAAAATATCATACCAGCGCCAGAGCATTGCATCAAGCCAGCTTACGCCTACTCGACGACGACTAATGAACCAAGTTCGTGCCAAAAATTCGAGACCAAACAAAACGCCAAAAGGAAAATCAATCAAACCAAAGTAGTCAACATAACCACCATTTTCGCCAATGGCTCGATAATAGTTGGTTTCCAACAGGGGTTTAATTTCCGCGTCAAAAAAAGCCATTTCTTCAGCAACCCTACCTTTAAAGTAGTCGGGAGTCCAAAAACGCCAAAATGCAGCTTTGGCTGAATTATCTCGATTCGGAAGATGCGATCGCATCCTGTTTTTAATTCTTTCTAAATTACCCGTTTTATTTGCTTCTGCAAAAGCATTGGTTTGAATTATTTCCAGACTCCGACGGCGGATATCACCAAAAAGAGTCTTAGCGTTAGCCGAATCAACGCCGTTAGCTGCCAACTCCAGCTTTAGTTGTTCCACTTTAGCTAAATATTCTTGCGTATCCCGATTAGGAATAATCCCCTTCACCACATCGTATTGAGTGATCGACCTAGAAATATTTTCGGGTAGTAAGTCTAGTTTGATACCAGCATACTGCACATAGGCAGTATTAATTTTGCCTAGAGTAACTTGACCCAACAGCCAAAAATCCCTCAAAGGGACATAACTAAGATCAAAACCTACAATGGTGAGGTTAATTACAGCTACTAAAGCCATAAACCTCTCTAACCAAAGATTTGGTCGGTATCTTTTAACTCTTCTAGGAGTTCGTTTAACAATAGCCACTTAGATGATTACTGATTACTGATTACTAATTACTAATTACTGATTACTAGTCACTGTTCGTTGCTCACTGTTCATTGTTCATTGTTCAAAACGCCTCGCAGAAAAATATCGGAGATGCCTTCTGCCATTTCCTGCATTGCTTTGGGGGAAGCGTCGGGGTTCATAATGGTTTCTTCGGAAAAACCTGCGATCGCAAAAATACCCAAAAATACCTTCGCCACAATTTTGGGATTCATCCGCCGATAAATACCTTTTTCCATTGCCGTTTCAAAAAATGCTTCTGCTACATCGGTCATTTTGGTGATTACTTCGGCTTGAATGCTCTCTCTTAATTCTGGGTGGTATTGAGCCTCGATAAAGCAAACCCGCATTAAGTTACTATTTTGGCGCATATTGAGCATCCGACGGCGCATTACTTGCGATACCGCTTTATAGTTACCCATTTCACTCAATTCAGTTAATAAGTCGGTGAGAATATCCACCCAGCCAGCGGTAGCTACCTCAATTAAAATTGCTTTTTTGCTCTGGAAATGGCGAAATAAAGTACCTTCCGCTACTCCTGCTGACTTAGCTAAATCCTTGGTGGTTGTACCTTCGTAGCCGCGTTTGGCAAATAGTTGCAGTGCCGCCTGTAAGATTTTGGTGCGTGTGTCTTCTTCGGTTTGAGGAGTTTGACGCATTTCTCGCCAGGCTTGCTGAGAAAAAATTTGCATAGGCTTTGGGTAGTTATAATTAATCGGAACGCTGTAGACAAGAAGATCGTGATTGATTGCATAGCAGTGTCAACTATACTTCAAATCATCGTAATTGAAGATTCAGAAATTTAGCAAAAATTCGACGGTCTAGAACTCCACCATAATCGGATCTGGTAAGAGGTCAGCTTTTTTGGCTCAATTCTTTACAGATTGTTATCTATATTTATTTGTTTCTCAATTAGCATTTTGCTTAAACAACGAGGTGCAAAATCTGAGTAGAATATAACCGCAGTATTGTTACAAAAATGTTAAGCAAATTAATCACTTGGGGAGACTGAATGAAATCAAATAGAGCTAGTTGTTTTGGGATAACTAAATCGCGCTGGATAGTTTTAATCGCGATCGCGGTTTTATGGTGGAATTGTGCTGGTTTATCCGTCTTAGCTGCAACTCAAACTCAACCAAAGTCATCAATTCAGCCCTATATTAATCGGGTAATAGAACAAGTTACCGAGTTTACCCTTGATAATGGTTTACAGTTTATTGTCCTGGAAAATCATGAAGCTCCCGTGGTTTCTTTCGTCACCTACGCTAATGTGGGAGGAGTTGATGAACCCGATGGTCAAACTGGTGTAGCTCATTTCCTTGAACATCTGGCTTTTAAAGGTACTAAAAAGATTGGCACTACTAATTATCCCGCTGAAGCTAAAGAACTAGATAAACTCGACACAATTTTTGCGGAGATTCAACAGGTACAAAAGTCAGGAGATAAAACAAAACTGGCACAGCTAACAGAACAGTTTGTGGCAACTCAAGCAGCGGCGAATCAATATGTTCAACAAAATAAATTTGGCGAGATTGTAGATACGGCGGGGGGAGTAGATTTAAATGCAGCTACTTCTGCCGATTACACTAGTTATTTTTATAGTTTTCCTGCCAACAAGCTAGAACTCTGGATGTCTTTAGAATCGGAAAGATTTCTCGAACCAGTATTCCGCGAATTTTATCAAGAAAAACAGGTGATTCTGGAAGAGAGAAGAATGCGGACTGATAATTCTCCCATCGGTAAAATGATCGAAGAATTTTTAGATACCGCCTATGATATTCATCCCTACAAACGACCTGTAATTGGCTACGAAGGAGATATTAACGCTCTGTCGAGAGAAAATGTCGAAAAGTTTTTCAAGACTTATTACTCACCGAATAATTTAACTATGGCGATCGCAGGAGATGTGTATCCTGACGAAGTACAAAAATTAGCCAAAACTTATTTCGGGCGTTTTAAAGCTCAATCCCAAACTCAACCCAGCGTCGTTACTAAAGTAGAGCCTCCCCAGTCAAAAACTAAAACAGTTACGGTCACTTTTCCTTCACAACCTTGGTATCTCGAAGGCTATCATATTCCCGCTTTGAGCGATCCTGATTATGGGGTATATGAAGTCATTGCCCAACTATTAAGTAGTGGCAGAACCTCACGTCTCTATAAATCTTTAGTAGAGGAACAGCAGTTAGCGCTCTCCGCCGAAGGTTTCAGCGGTTTTCCTGGCGATAAGTATCCCAATTTAATGTTAGTTTATGCTCTCACTTCCCCTGGTACTAGCGTCGATCGCTTAGGTACGGCGTTAAGAGCCGAAATTGAACGCCTAAAAACCGAATCTGTAACCCCAGAAGAACTCGAACAGGTCAAAACTCAACTCAAAGCAGGTTTATTACGTACTCTAGATTCCAATATGGGTATGGCGAGGGTGCTAGCAGAATATCAGGGAAAAACTGGAAGTTGGCGCAATATATTTGAGGAATTAAAGAAACTAGAAGCTATTACTCCTCAAGATATTCAGCGAGTTGCCCTCAAAACATTTACTGAGGAAAATCGTACTATTGGCAAGTTACTTCCTCCTACAGGAAGTAGGAAATAGGAAATAGGAAATAAAAAATAGGAAGTAGTATTTCAAAGATGTCCTAATATCAAGTCCGCTTAAGTGCTTCTAATAAAATCTTTGCCCCAAACTAAGCGGGATAAACGCCTCTGCGTCTTTGCGACGCGAAGCTAGTGCTAAAGCATACCGCTTCGCATATCCTTTAGGGCGCGAGTTTTAATTGGAATTGTTTAAACGGACTTCCTATAACGTTTTTACGCAAGGATATAATATTACTTAGCAAAAGTTTGACAAGTGCTGACAAAAAAAAGCTGCATTAATTATGAATTGGTTTTAATGCAGCCATTGTTTATTGAGAGAATTAGAATCCAGCTTGACAACTCTAAGGTAGTTGAGGCGCATTTAAGGCGATCGCATCCTGCAACAATGAAGTTGTCCCAGAGATAAAATTGTATCGATCACCTGCTCGATCGATCTGCTGTTGCACAATTATCGGTAATGCTTCGCGGGCTTTTGATGCTATTTCTACAGTTTTTAGATCGTAGGTGTTGGTCGCTAATTTAGGATATAAACCAATCCCTATAACTGGTAGTAGTAAACAGGTAGCAATTAAAATTTCGCGAGGTTGAGCATCAAGTTGCCAGTTGTCTAATTTTAGCTTGGGGTTACTTTCGCCATAAAACACCTGACGTAACATTGATAGTAGATAGATTGGCGTGATAATTAAACCTACGGCGGTTAAGAAAATAATTATTGTCTTAAAAGTTTGGCTATAGACATCACTGGTGGCAATTCCCAGAAATATGGTTAATTCTCCCACAAAGCCACTCATTCCAGGTAAGGCCAAAGAAGCCATCGCTCCTGTGGTAAACATGGCGAATGTTTTAGGCATTGACTTTGCCATTCCTCCCATCTCGTCCATCATCAAAGTATGGGTGCGATCGTAAGTAGCACCTGAGAGAAAGAATAAAGCAGCAGCAATTAAACCATGAGAGAGCATCTGTAACATTGCGCCGTTTAATCCTAAGTCGGTAAAGGAGGCAATACCAATCAAGACGAAACCCATGTGGGAAATCGAAGAGGAGGCTAATCTGCGTTTGAGGTTTGTTTGTCCAAAAGCGGTGAAAGCTCCGTAGACAATGTTAATTACGCCTAAGATGACTAACAGTGGGGCAAACTTAATATGAGCAGCAGGTAGAATCTCAATATTGAAGCGTATTAAGGCATATCCACCCATTTTTAAGAGTACACCAGCCAAGATCATTGATATTGGTGCAGAAGCTTGACTATGAGCATCAGGAAGCCAGGTATGAAGAGGAAATATTGGGAGCTTGACGCCGAAAGCAATTAAAAAACCAGCATAAGCCAACAAGCTCAAAGATAGGGGGTAATCTTTTAAAGCTAGCTCAGTCAGATTGAAGGTAATATTGTCGCCATAAAAAGCCAGAGCTAAACCTGAGACTAAGATAAAGATCGATGCTAAAGCTGTATAGAGAATAAATTTAGTCGCTGCATAAAGACGCTTTTCACCACCCCAAATTGAAATCAACAGATATACAGGTACTAGTTCTATTTCCCACATGAGGAAAAAGAGCATTAAGTCTTGAGCAGCAAATACGCCAATTTGCGCGCTATACAAAACTAGGACTAGGAAGTAATAAAGCTTTGGTTTATGGTCTACTTTCCAAGAAGCCAAAATCGCTAGGGTAGTAATCAAACCAGATAGTAAAATCAATGGCATCGATAGACCATCAACCCCTACAGACCAATTTAAACCCAGTTGAGGTATCCAAGAGTAGGTTTCTTGCAGCTGCATTCCCGTAGTGCTGAAACTGTAATGCTCCCAAAATCCGTAAACCATTAAGCTTAGGTTCGCCAAACCGACATATAGGGCATACCATCTAACAGTTTTGCCATCTTTATCGGGGAGCAAAGGAATCGCAGCGGAGGCAATTAAAGGTAGGGCAATGATGGCAGTTAACCAAGGCATTTGAATACTTTCCATAGTTCTTTAGGCATTCATACTTATTCTCTCTCGTTCAATTGTATTAAGTTTTGTTAAAAAATGCCAATAATTCAGATCACAATCTAAAAAATGTGATGGGAAAGCCAAATTTATAGTGGTGTGTTTTACTGGGATGCGTTGTTTAGCAGCTGGTTTATGACTCGCACTAACTGGATAATTATTGGGCTAGCGTACATTATCGGCTTATTGTCAACTAATTTAATTATTGATTCGACTTCTGGTTTAGTTTTCAAACGGTTGGTGATTGTGTCGGTAATCTTGCTCACATTAGCCGTGTTTATGGCGAACTGTAGCAAAATTAAAGCTCGTGTTTGGTTTTTGGCTTGCATCGTGGCGATCTTTGCCGTAGTTTATTTCCAGTTAAGGATTCCGCAACCGCAGTACAACGATATTAGCTATCAGATTAGTAAAAGCGATCGCGAAGCTTACCCGAAGGGTAATCGCCTATTAGTTAATGTCACAGGGACAGTTTTAAACGAACTAAGATTGAACGAGAACCAGCGTCTGAAGTTTTGGCTTAAAGTAGCTCAAATTGATGGTGAAACTGTTTCAGGGAAGCTTTATGCAACTTTGCCTTTGCTACAAGGAACGGGTATTTATCCAGGACAACAGTTAAGCTTAACGGGATTTCTCTATTTACCCCCACCAGCGACTAATGCTAATGACTTTGATTTTAAACAGTATTTAGCTCGTCAGGGAATATTTGCAGGTATCCAGGGGACAAAAGCCCAGGTTGAGCAGAAAGAACTTGCATGGGGTTGGTGGAGACTGCGACAGCGCATTGTGCGGAGCCATTTACAGGGGTTGGGTAGTCCTGTAGGGCAATTAGTTAGTTCAATTGTTTTGGGGAGTAAAGCGGTCGATTTGCCGAGGGATATTCGCGATCGCTTTATTGTCGCAGGATTAGCTCATGTGCTTGCTGCATCTGGCTTTCAAACATCTCTATTGTTAGGCTTAATTTTGAAATTAACCGAACGAATTACTGCGAAATCTCGCTTAGCGATGGGAATCGGGACGCTAATTATTTATTTGGGCTTAACAGGAATTCAGGCTTCAGTATTGCGCGCTTGTTTGATGGGAATTGCCGTCTTGCTGGCAGTAACGATGGAGACTAAAGTTAAACCATTAGGATCTCTGTTCTTGGCAGCAGTAATTATTTTACTATTTGATCCTTTATTGATTAACGATTTGGGCTTTAAACTTAGTTTTTTGGCAACTTTAGGCTTGATTGTCACTCTCCCAAAACTCGAGGCAAAATTAGACTGGCTACCGATTACTATTGCCTCTTTAGTTGCTGTGCCTCTTGCTGCATCAATCTGGGTATTGCCGTTACTCTGCTATGAATTTAATACTCTAGCTACCTACAGTATTGTGGTGAATATTCTCTGCACTCCTCTGATTACCATAATTAGCTTGGGAGGCATGATCAGTGCGATGGCAGCTTTAATTATACCTGCTGCTGGTAGTGCGATCGCCTCTTGCTTGTTTTATCCTACAACGTTGTTGATTGGCATTGCTGAATTCTCTAGTAGCTTACCAGGAAGTACTTGGGCGGTGGGACAAATTCCTCTGGGGATGCTATTAGCCATCTATGGACTATTTATTTTAATCTGGTTTAGTAAATGGTGGCAAAGACGCTGGTGGCTGGGGTTAATCTTGCCCATAGTCGTTATTATCTCCACAACGATCTACAATTCAGCTCAAGTTCAGATCGCTGTTTTAGCTACTCAGCAATCACCGATAATTGTGGTTCAAGATCAAAGTAAAGTGATCTTAATTAATAGCGGTCAAAATAACCAGGCTAAATACAACCTATTACCTTTCTTGGCACAACAAGGAATTAACACCATCGATTATGGACTGGCATATGACAATAGTTCCAATTCCTCTACAGAATGGTTGGCAATCAGTCAGCGTGTCCGAACCAAGGCTATTTTTGCCTCAGAATCACATAATTTACCCGCCATCAAAACTGCACTCAATGGCACATTTCCCGAAATTATGACTAAATCTGCTCGTCTGACGATGGATAAAGATTTAAACCTGATTAATATTCAAATAGCGGACTATAGCTGGTTAATTATTGGCAAACCAGCAAACACAGACAATGTAAACCAGAAAATTGAAGCTTACATCAAACAACATCATCTAGCATCCCAACAGTTAGTCATCTTGTTTTCAGGAAATATTGCATCCAGATGGCTCGAACTATTACAGCCGAAAATGGCGATCGCATCTAACGACCAGATTACTCATGATCTTAAACAAATACTACAACAAAAACAGATTGAATTCCACAACACCGCAGTAGAATCAGTAATTCGCTGGACTCCCAAGCGAGGAATAATTCAAGCACACAATCAATTGAACTAAGACATTTAATAGCTCTTAGCTTGGTTAATCAATGGGAATCGATTTTTAACCAGGGTCTAAAACCCAATTAGCTAAAAGCTTTTGATAATTTTTAATAATTATTAGCCATTTTGTACCAAACCTCAGTAAAATGACTCTGTGCTTTAGATCACCCCAAAATAAATTTTTGGATTTGGAGAGGTGGCAGAGCGGTTGAATGCGGTAGTCTCGAAAACTATTTTAGGGTCAAACTTAACGGGGGTTCGAATCCCCCCCTCTCCGTACATGTAAAAAGTATTATGTCAAAAGCATTTTTAGTTAACTATGTCTTAATAACCAAAATGCTGTAGTTGTCATCTCTGAATCATCAGGCTGAATTAAGAGAAAATGTAATCCTTTACTAGCCTGTTTATTCTGTTCATACTTTCTGGCAATTTCTTCAGCTTGTTGAGATTCAAAAGTATTAAATACCCAACGATCTACTAAGCCAGTCTCTAAAATAAAACCTCCTGACTTACCAACTTCAGTCGGAATATAGTTAATAAAAGCGGGGATTTGTTGCTCAATCCAACGAGCAAGCTGCATTGATTTTTTTCCGCCATAAACTACTATCCCAGGAATAAAAATATCGGAGGGAAGATTTAAGTTGATTGGATAAAATTCGCGAGGAATGCTGTTAATAGGAATTGGGCGATCGCTAAATAAATCAATAATTTGTCCCGCAGCTATATTAGCAATTTGCCACTTATCACCCCAAAGATTTTCAGGTAGTGCTTGGGGAGGCGCTTTTTCTAGTAGAATGGGATTATAGTTGGGTCGATCTTGATATTTTTCCTTTAATACCTGTTTTAATGCCTGAGTATTTCTGGTAGCTTCAACTTTAATGTCTAACTTTTCAGCGACGACAGATATTAAACCAAGGGATTGAGGGCGAAATATTTGAATTTTGTCGGGTAGTTTTCCTGCTGCTGCAAGCAATATCTGCTGTTCTAACCAATTAGCATTGGCATCTTTTGATAAACATTGCGCTGTATAAATTGGTTGTATTGTCTGAATGTTCAGCTCGATATTGGAACTGCATATTACTAATTCCCATTGTCGCTCATTTCCTAATGGCGATGGATGATGATAAAAATCAGCTTGCCAGATATTCATTATTTACTATTAATAATCTCAATTGCGATCGCTTTTAATTGCTGATAATTAACTTTACCTCGATCATTGCGAGGAATTCTATCGACTTCAAGCCAATATTTTGGTTGTTTATATTTAGCTAATTGCGATTTAATTTGTTGTTTAATTAAGTTTAAGTTTAAAGTTAAATTGTCTGCTGGTTTGAGAGGGACATATACCGCCGTAACTGCCTCTCCCCATTTTTGATCTTGAATGCCAACTACGCAGACATCTTGAACTAACTTAGTTGAGTAAATTGTGGCTTCTACTTCAGCAGGAAAAACCTTTTCGCCTCCTGTAATTATCTTCTGACTGTTTCTACCTAGTAAATGTAAATAACCATCACCATCAAAGTAACCGAGATCATCAGTGGTAAATACTTGTGATGAGTGAAATAGCTGGGGATAATAGCCCAAACACAAAGCAGCAGTGTTAATCTGAATTAAACCAATTTGCTGCTCGATAGGTTTTGTTGGCTCAACAGACAATTCGCCTGCACGATTGGCTAATTGAGTACTATCTATCTTTACCCGTGCATGGGGTAAAACTTGACCACTACTGTTATTGCCAGATAAAAAATCTTGAGGCTTTAGTGCCACAACTCCAGAGGCAGTTTCGGTCATTCCATAAGTAAGAGCGATAGGAATATTATATTCCCTAGCGGTATTTAACAGCGATCGCTTTGGTGGTGCGCCACCAACTAAAACTGTTTTAAATTTTTTTAAGCAACTAGGCGTAGAGTTAAGTAAAAACTGTAGTTGGGTAGGTACTAAAGAGATAAAATAATCTGCTTGATTGAGGTTGATTAACTCAGTGACAATTAATTGATACGGACAGATAATTAAATTACCTTGAGTTAAAAGCGATCGCATTAGCTGCATTAAACCACTTACATGATAGAGCGGCAAAGTACAAACTGAATTAATCTTTTGGCACTGAAAGAAGTCTTTAAAGCCGTTGACTGATGCTGTCAAAGTACCCCAACTGTGCATCGCAAATTTAATTTTGCCTGAACTACCGCCAGTGGGAATCATGATCGGTGAGTGAGGGATAAATTTAGTAAATTTAGAGTTAGTAATTAAATCTGGCGCATTCTGTGGCGTTAATTTTAGTTTGGTAATCAAAGACTTAATTGTGTCGTCGCCTAAGATTAAATCAGGCTGAACTAAATTTAGTACCTGCTGCCATTCCTGTATTTGCCAAGCAGGATCGCAGAGGAATAAATTTACCTCCGTGATTACCCCAGCTAGAAGAGCAGCTATAAAATTAATTGGTTTGGTTTCAACCAGAAAAATAGCTGGTTGATCCGAACATTCAGTTATCAAAGCAGATATTTGCGCCAATTTAGCATCAATTAGCTGTTCAAATTGTCGATTATTATACCCATCATCATTTAATTCTCGATCGCTATTGTTCTCATAACACCATAACCAATCTTGATTATTCAATGATTTTAAATAGTTTAATAAATCATAGTTCATGTTCTGAGTTGAATAATTTAAAGCAAAATAATAGGTTATTAAACAAATGTATGTTTAGTTACCGAAAATTCTATTACGAGTAAGCAACTATATAATCCATACAAACACTGACAATTTATTAATTTATGGTCAAGAAAGTTATGTAGAAAAACCAATGGCAAACTAATTAATTTAGTTCACAATTAAATCAATAGTCAACTAATAGTATGGTTTAAAACTATGTTTGAGCGTGCTACTGCTTTTTCAGCAATTTTTATTTTTATTGTATTTGGTATTGTTGGCTTAAAATATCTCAACTTTATGGAAGCGAACAATCCAGGTAGCTCAATTTCAGCAACTAGCTCAAAATAATCTACCTAACTTATGAATTTGACTTGTAAAAGTTGAATGTAAAAGTTTAATTTAAAAAGTAACCACGCTGCGAATAGATTCTCCTTTATGCATCAAATCAAATGCTTCATTGATTTGCTCAATTGGCATCGTATGAGTTACCAGATCATCAATATTAATTTTTCCTTCCATATACCAATCAACAATTTTTGGTACATCTGTCCGCCCTCTAGCACCACCAAAAGCACTACCTTTCCAGACTCTACCAGTTACTAACTGAAATGGACGAGTGCTGATTTCTTCCCCAGCACCTGCAACACCAATAACGGTAGAAACTCCCCAACCCTTATGACAGCATTCCAAAGCCTGACGCATTACCTGCACGTTACCGATACACTCAAAGCTATAATCTGCACCACCCCCTGTTAATTCCACGAGATACTCAACGAGATCACCGTCAATCTCTTTGGGGTTCACAAAGTCAGTCATACCATAATTTTTCGCCATTGCCTGTTTATCAGGATTAAGATCTACTCCCACAATCTTGCTGGCACCCACCATTTTTGCCCCTTGAATGACGTTTAAGCCAATACCGCCTAAGCCAAACACCACTACATTTGCTCCAGGCTCGACTTTTGCTGTGTTAATTACCGCACCCAACCCAGTTGTTACCCCACAACCAATCAAACATACCTTATCTAAAGGGGCATCATGCCGAATTTTAGCAACCGCAATTTCTGGCAAGACGGTATAGTTAGCAAAGGTAGATGTACCCATGTAATGATATAGCTTTTCTCCCTGATAAGAAAATCTACTAGTACCATTAGGCATTACGCCTTTACCTTGAGTACTACGAATTGCTTGACAGAGGTTAGTTTTCTGACTCAGACAGTAAGCACATTGCCGACATTCTGGCGTATAGAGGGGAATTACCCGATCTCCTGGTTTAACACTGGTAACGCCTTCGCCAACTTCTGCCACAATTCCCGCACCCTCATGTCCTAAAATAGTGGGGAACAAACCTTCTGGATCCGCTCCAGAGAGAGTATAAGCATCGGTATGACATACCCCTGTCGCTTTTATTTCGATTAATACCTCTCCCGCTTGTGGTGCTTCTAACTGCACCGTTTCAATACTTAGAGGTTTACCTGAAGCAAAAGCCACCGCAGCTTTAACATCCATGCTTGTCTTTCCCAAATAAATTACTTAGTGATTTCTACCATTAAGAAAATCTTAGCTTAATTCAAGATCGAGGAACTATTTCAAGTTTTTAATAAACTTTGCAGCATGTAAATAAGTAAACAATTTCTTAGTTAAATATAAAAGTAATGCTTTGTAATTAGTTATGAGTATTACTAAACAAAATTATTTAGATAAATAATCAAGATCCAATATGTCAGCTTTTTCTCAGTCAGCAAAAAACAGTCAAGATTCCCAAGCAACAAGATTAAAAATTGATTATCTGTTAGATTTTAAAGCAGTTGAAAAAGATGATATTCAGGATGTAATTAACGGTTTAACTCAAAAGCAAAAATCTCTTCCCGCTCGTTATTTTTATGATAGTAAAGGCTCTCAATTATTTGAAAAAATATGTCAGTTACAAGAATATTATCCAACTCGCACCGAAGCTAGTATTCTTCAGCAATACGCCACAGAAATTGTCCATCAGACTCAAGCAGTTGAGTTAGTTGAATTAGGTAGTGGCAGCTCCACTAAAACACGCTATTTATTTGATGCTTATCAAACATTAAATATTCCTTTATACTATACCCCTGTTGATGTTAGTGACAGCATACTTAAAGTAAGTGCTAATAAATTATTAGCTGATTACCCTCAACTTAAAATAGAAGGGAAAGTAGCAACTTATAGCCAAGCATTAAAACAGCTAAAAAATAGCTTTTTAGGTAAAAGAATAATTATCTTTTTAGGTAGTAGCATTGGTAATTTTAATTCCCCAAAATGCGATCGCTTTATCAATCAAGTAACATCAGCATTAAATCCTGGAGATTATTTTTTACTCGGTATCGACTTACAAAAACCTGTCGAAATATTAGAAGCAGCCTACAATGATTCCCAAGGAGTTACCGCAGCCTTTAATCTCAATATGTTGCAACACCTCAATCATCGTTTTGCTGGCAACTTTAATCTCGATTTATTTAAACATCAAGCTATTTATAATCAAACCGAACATCAAATTGAAATGTATTTAATTAGTCAGCAAGAACAAACTGTCACTTTAGCGAATCTAAATTTAACTATTGAACTAAAAAAAACAGAAAAAATCCTGACCGAAATCTCTCGCAAATTCAACCTAGAAAAAATGGCAAAATATTTAAGCGATCGCAATTTAAATTTAATTAAAACCTACACCGATGCTCAACAATGGTTTGGTTTATTACTGGTTCAATTGCCATCCGCATAGAAATAGCCTGGTAATAATTTAGAATCGAACAATCAACTTGTATGGCGATCGCATTTTAATTTACTATGAGTTAAATAGTTAAAAACTATCAGCCCGTATAATTCTATAGGTTGAAATTTAACCCTAGACATGCAAACGATAGTAAAGCATGAGCGCGGAGGGATTTGAACCCCCGACCTATAGAACCGGAATCTATTGCTCTATCCCCTGAGCCACGCGCCCGCAAACAGTATCAATAAAATTTTACTGTTTCATTTTTCATCATACAGTAAGCGAAAGGTAACTTGCTCCATCTTAATAATTAATCAATTACTTTAGATAGACCTCTTGCCTGAACAAAGATAAACTAAAGCAATTCTGATGAAGCATCCTCTTTTGAAATATACTCACTATATAGCTGTATTAATCTAAATCGTTTAGCTTCAGGTTTCCAGTTTTGCTCTTGGCAAATAAGAGCAGTCAGATGAGTAATAGAGAAGAAAATAGCTACAATGACCAGAATATAGCTATGTAGGGCGTACATATGCTGCAAAGTGATGCTGTTAATCCCATCTCCACCTGACAAGAGATCTCGCAGGCTTGAACCCACCAGAGGAATCGATGCAACTATGCCTAGTTCGATTTTAAAACGCCAGAAACTGGTTTGTTCCCAATTTAAAATAATCGCTGTCCAACTAAGACCAATAGCAGTGAGGGCTAGACAGATACTGCTAATCCAAGCAGTTAACCAAGACAGTAAAAATTGTCGCCCTAAAAACATGACCACGATTTGAACCAAAGCTAAGACAATCAAACTATGACCAGCAAGATTATGTAAACTCAGAATAAGTGAGCCATTGGTCACTTCATTCACAATCATGCTCAAAGATTTGTAAGCTCCAAGTGCCGTAGGCTGATAATAGAACGCGAGCAAAATACCCGTAAAAGCTGCGATCGCACAAAGGGTAAGTTCTGCTACCGCTAAAAATGTAGCCGTTCGTTGAAGGATATAGCGATATTGAACGAGTTTCATAAACTGGATGATAGTTGTAACTGCGGTTGAGGGGATGATAAAGTTGAACAAATTTTGCAGTTTTTTCAGCAGTCGATTAACAACCATAATAGTCCCCACATAAGCGACAAAATATAATAAACGCCAGCGAAAAATCACCCTAGTTTGCCAAGCTGGATAAAGCTTTTGCAGAACTGAGCGAGAAGCAATAATGTCTCTGAGCCAATCTTGGTATTCTGACCACTCTGCTGGAAAATGGCTGACTAATTTACTTATTTTGCCAGCTATCTGTGACTTCTCCAGACGTTGATGCTACGCATACAACGCTGGCTTCTGAGAACCTCGCAAGGCAGTCAGAACTTCCTTTAGGGTACTATTAGTTACGGAACTACCTATAACAGCTTTCCCCTTACGGCG
>JAESFR010000183.1_pt1 | contig 33768 bp, 27 predicted proteins | sample 9266191 | NCBI WGS metagenome assembly JAESFR01 (sample SAMN14503063, study PRJNA617104) | algae metagenome | isolation source: Pleurocapsa minor HA4230-MV1 and co-occurring heterotrophs from cement on... | place: USA: Nuuanu Pali Lookout, Hawaii | collected 2009-07-20
GCAGGTTGATCTGACCGGAGATGACGTTGTGCCAGGCCGGGGTGTTGGCGTCCTCCAGGTCGGCGAGCCACACCTTCGCGCCGGAGTTGAGCGCGTTGATCGTCATCTTGCGATCGGTCGGTCCGGTGATCTCCACCCGCCGATCGGCCAGGTGGTCCGGCACGGTTGCGACGGTCCAGTCGGCGGCTCGGATGGCCGCGGTGGCGGCGAGGAAGTCGAGCGGTTCACCGACCGCGACCCCGTCCCTGCGGCTCTGCCGAAGGGCGAGCAGGTCGTTCCGGCGGCCGGCGAACCGTTCGTGCAGTTCGGCCAGAAACGTCAGTGCCGGGGCGCTGAGGACCTCGTCGGCTCCGTCCACCGGTGGACCGGACACGGTGATTCCACTGGCCACGCTGCTCCCCTCGTCGGCTCCGGTTCCTGCACGGCACCGTTCGGCACACCGCCTGCGGACCCTCCAGCACTGTGGCGTGCCGTGGTTGCCGGGGTTGGCCAATCCTGTGAACGAGACGTAACGCCGACCGACAAGAACCCTGTGCCGGACGCGGACGACAGCCCGGTCAGCTCCCGAGATAGGTGGTGTACGAGTAGGTGCTGGCCAGCACGGCGATGTGGTAGTGCTCGCGCTCGCCGGGCAGGACGAACTGGACGGCGATGGTCGGGTAGAACACCGCCGTGTGGTGCTCCTGGAAGTACCCGCCGGTGCTCAGCGTCAGGCGGTACTCCCCCGCGGGCAGGTCCCGGTCGTTCAGCCGAATCACCCGGCCGTCGTCGTCGGTGGCGCCGTGTCCGACGTCGGTGACACTGCCGTCCGGGCCGAGCATCTCCAGAACCGCGGGGATGCCCTGCCCCGGCCTGCCGAGCACGGCGTCGAGCACATGCGTGCTGATCCGGGTGATGGGCGCGGTCACGGCCGCACCGCCGTGCGCGCTGCGATGGTGCTCGGTCGGTGCATGTCAACTGCCTTCCGCTGGTCCTGGATCATCTGTTACCGCCCTGGGTTGCCATCAGTCAGCAGCCGGCCGACTGGTTCGTCTCCGGTCAATTCGATGCCGCGCAGCCACCGGGTGCGCACGACGCCGGACAGCTCACCACCCAGGTAGGGCGTGATGGGATACCGGTGCCGGATGAGATCGGTGGTGAGCGTGTAGCTCTCGGTGTCGGCGAGGGCGACCAGGTCGGCATCGGCACCGAGCTCGATACGGCCCTTGTGCTGCAGGCCGACCAGATCGGCCGGCCCGCGGGACATCCAGTCCAGCACGGTCGGCAGCGGGATGCCGCGCCGCCGGGCCTCGTGCCACACCGCGCCGAAGCCGAATTGCAGCGACGCGACGCCGCCCCAGGCGGTGCCCAGGTCGCCGACCTCGAGCTGCTTGCGTTCCGGCGTGCTGGGTGAATGGTCGGTGACGACGATGTCGATGGTGCCATCGGCGAGGGCCGCCCACAGCCCGTCCTGGTCGGCGACGCCGCGGATCGGCGGGCAGCACTTGTACTGCGGTGACCCGTCCGGAATGGTTTCCGCCGCCAGCGTCAGGTAGTGCGGGCAGGTTTCCGCCGTGATCGGGACGCCCGCGGCCTTGGCCCGGCGGATCACCTCCGCGCCCGCGGCGCTGGAGACGTGCACGATGTGCACCCGGCAACCCGTCTCCGCCGCCGCGTCGACACACGCCTGCACGGCACGGGTCTCGGCCTCGGCCGGGCGGGAGGCGACGAACGCGGGGGAGCTCGCACCGCGCGGCGCGGGCGCGCCCGCCAGCACACCGGGGTCCTCGGCGTGCACCAACAGCAGCCCACCCAGACCGGCGATCACCCGCATCGCCGCCCGCATCTCCTCGACCGTCACCGGCGGAAATTCCGGCACCCCGGAATCCTGCAGGAAGCACTTGACGCCGAACACGCCCGCTGCGAACAACTCCGGCACATCACCGATGTTGGCCGGGACGCTGCCGCCCCAGAATCCGACGTCGACCCGGCAGTGCCCGCGTGCCGCGGCCCGCTTGACCGCCAGAGCCTGCGCGGTGAGCGTCGGCGGCAGCGAATTGAGCGGCATGTCGATCAGCGTCGTCACACCCGCTGCGGCGGCGGCCCGGGTGGCCGATTCGAAGCCCTCCCACTCGGTGCGGCCGGGTTCGTTGATGTGCACATGGGTGTCGACCAGGCCGGGGATCAGCACCTCGTCGTCGGACAGAGTCGCCACCCGGGCGGCCGGTGTGGTGGCGTCGTACGGCTCGATGCCGACGATGCGGCCCAACCGGATCGACACGCTGGCGCTCCGCTCCGCGCCGTCGATGATCGCTCTCGGCGCGTGGATCACCGCATCGACGGACTGGTGCCGATGGGCCTGCGTCATCGGCCGAGAGTAGAGCCCACGTCAGCGGGTTGGCGATCCCACCCTGCCGCAGCTGCGCACGGCACGCGACCGGGGAAACGGGCGTCAGACCGGTTCGAGGACCTCGCGGCCGCCGAGCCCGGGCCGCAGCGCCGCAGGAACGCGCACGGACCCGTCCGCTTGTTGATGGTTCTCCAGGATCGCCACGAGCCAACGGGTGGTGGCCAGGGTGCCGTTCAGGGTCGCCGCGATCTGCGGCTTGCCGTCGGCGTCCCGGTACCGCACGCCGAGCCGGCGGGCCTGGAAGGTGGTGCAGTTCGAGGTGGAGGTCAGCTCCCGGTAGGCCTGCTGGGTCGGCACCCACGCCTCGCAGTCGAACTTGCGGGCGGCGGACGTGCCGAGGTCACCGGCAGCGACATCGATGACGCGGTAGGGGATCTCCATCGCGGCGAGCATCTCCTCCTCGAAACCGAGCAGCCGCTGGTGCTCGTCGGCGGCGTCCTCGGGCCGGCAGTAGGAGAACATCTCGACCTTCTCGAACTGATGCACCCGGATGATGCCCCGGGTGTCCTTGCCGTAGGAGCCCGCCTCCCGGCGAAAACAGGACGACCACCCGACGTACCGCGCGGGACCGCTTGCCAGGTCGATGATCTCGTTGGAGTGGTACGCGGCGAGCGGCACCTCGGACGTGCCGACCAGGTACAGGTCGTCGGCCGCGAGCCGGTAGACCTCATCGGCGTGCTCACCGAGAAACCCGGTGCCCTCCATGGATTCCGGCTTCACCAGCACCGGCGGCACCATCGGGATGAACCCGTTCCCGATGGCCTTGCTGACCGCCAGGTTCAGCATCGCCCACTGCAGCTGCGCGCCGACGCCGCGCAGGAAGTAGAACCTCGCGCCGGAGACCTTGGCGCCGCGTTCGATGTCGATGGCGGCCAGGCCCTCGCCGAGGGCGAGGTGATCACGCGGCTCGAAATCGAAGGCGGTGGGTTTCCCGACGTGCCGGAGCACGAGGAAATCCTGCTCGCCGCCGGGTGGTGCGCCCTCGATGACGTTGGGCAGGGCCAGCTGCGCGGCGGTCAACTCCTGGTTCGCCGCGAGTTCCTCCGCCTCCGCGAGCTTGACGCCCGCGGACAGCTCCTTGCCCCGCTCCAGCAGCGCCGGGCGCTCCGCCGGCGACGCCTTGCCGATGGTCCGGCCGAAGTTCTTCTGCTCGGCGCGCAGGGTGTCGCCTGCCGACACCGCGGCCCGCCGCGCGACGTCCGCCGCGACCAACCGGTCGACCGCCGCCGGGTCCGCCCCCCGCGCGCGCTGGGAGGCCCGCAGGCGTTCGGGGTCGTCACGGACGAGGCGCAGGTCGATCACGTCGGAGAGCTTAGTGGTGGTGCTGGGCGGACCCGGTCGGTGAACGCAGTGCCGCTCGAGCGGGCACGGGCGGGGGCGCGGTCCACTGCGTCGCATCGACGACGACGGCCGGGACCGTGCGGGGCGCAGAGACAGGGCGCCGCAGCACGAACGCCTCGTACAGCAGGTCGAGCTCGTTGAAGCCCAGCGACGCCCGCAACCCCGTGATCCCGGTCGTCCTGGCGTTGACCTCGAAGAAGCGCACACCCCGGTCGGTCATCCGGCCCTGGAAGTTCCAGCAGCCGGTCGCGTTCACCTGTTGCAGCGCGGGCAGAAGCGCTGACAGCAGTGGCTTTTCGACCGTCCGACCGAGCACCTCGACCACCACGGGCCGGCCGTCGGAGAGCCTGTGACGCGCCGCGAAGCACCCCGCGAACCGCGAAAGCGGTCCCAGCACCAGCTGCACCGAGTACTCCCCGTCCTGACCGCCCACGTCGGTGCCGTCCCACGGGCGGCGGTCGCAGTCCAGCAGCGGGAGGTACTCCTGCGCGATGTCGTCGGCCGTCATGGTCGCCGCCAGCTCGTGTGCGCCGTCGACCAGCCGCACGCCGCGGGAGGCCGAACCGCACCGCGGCTTGACCACGAGCGGCCACCCGGTACGGCCGGCGATCCGCAGGGCACCGTCCACCGTGCTCGCCGTGGGGACGAACAGGCCTGCGAGCCCGAGACCGTCTGCGGTCCCGGCCTTGTCGATGCTCGCCGTCACGGCTGCAGCTGGCCCCGATGGGAAGGTGGCGCCGCAGGCGGCGAGGTCGGGCGCCATGTCGGCCAGCGCCTGCACGTCGGGATCGCGTCCCGGGAGGATCAGCGACGGCGGTGCATCCCCGGCGACGGCCGTGACGGCGGACGCGAACTCGGCCCGGCACTGCGTGGGCGGCACCCGGATCATCCCGTCGCCCGCCGCTCCGGCGTCCAGGCCGATCAGCCGGTAGGTGTGCCGGCTGAGCCGCGCGGCATCGGCCAGCGCGCGGCCGACGCCGCTGCGGGCACTGGTCACCAGGACCGTTCTGACCTCGTCCACCCGTGCCCCCCGGTCCAGCGCGACGGCTCCCCCGAGCTGCGACGACGCGCAGTTCCAACCGCGATGTCCGGATCATAGAGGCGGCCTGCGCCGGGCACCGGCACGAGCGCGGCCGTCGGCGCAGGCAGAATGGGCGAATGCCGGTGGTGATGTCGCGGGAGGAATTCGAGGAGCTGGTGGCCGAGGCGCTCGACCTCATCCCGCCGGAGTTCACCAAGGCCATGGACAACGTCGTGGTGCTCGTCGAGGACCGGCACCCCACGCAGAACCTGTACGGCCTCTACCACGGGGTGGCGCTGACCGCACGGACCTCGCAGTACGCCGGCTATCTGCCGGACACCATCACCATCTACCGGCTGCCGATCCTCGCCCACGCCGCCGACGTGCAGGCGGCCCGGGAGCAGGTGGCGACCACCGTGATCCATGAGGTGGCCCACCACTTCGGGATCGACGACGACCGGCTCGACGAGCTCGGCTGGGCCTGATGATCCCGCGCCATGGCGACCGTCCAAGGGCCGCCCGGCCGACGCCTCGGCGGCACCGATTACGCTTCGCGGACCCGACGCCGGCCGCCCACGTGCCGCGTCCGGGGCGAGCAGACCCCGTGCGAGCACAGAGGGAGCCAGCATGCCCACCATCGCCGTTGTCGGTGAGGTCGTCGCCGATGCCGTCCTGCCGCCCGACGGCATCGTCGACGGGGCCGCGCACCTGACCGTCCACCCCGGCGGCGGCCCCGCGAACACCGCGGTCGCGCTGTCCCGGTTGGGTACGACGGCGCGGTTCGCCGGGCGGCTCTCCGGCGGCGCTCTCGGCGCCCTGTGCCGGGCCAAGCTCGAGGAGTCGCTGGTCGACCTGTCCGCTTCGGAGAACGCCAGCGAGCCCGCCACCCTGGCGATCGCCCGGCTCGATGCGGCGGGCGCCGCGTCGTACGAGTTCTACACCGACGGCACCGCCGACTGGGCGTGGACCGACGAGTCGCTGGCCAAGCTGATCGACGGCCCGTTCACCACCGGCAGCGCGCCGGTCGCCATCCACACCGGCACCCTCGCGCTGGCGCTGCAGCCGTCCGGTCACGTGATCGAGCGCCTGCTGGCCCGCGCCCGGTCGCGGATGACCGTCTCCATCGACCCCAACCTGCGAACGCTGCTGGTGCCGGTCGCCTCGTACCGGCTGTGGATCGACCGCTGGGCGGCTCTGGCGGACATCGTGCGGCTGTCCGAGGAGGACCTGGAGCAACTCTGGCCCGGGTGGACGCCCGAGCAGGCAGCCGTGCACCTGCACGCGTGCGGGGTGCCCCTGGCCGTCGTCAGCCTCGGCGCCGACGGCGCGTTCGCCTCGCTGCGCGGTGAGCGGGTGCGCACACCGATCGCACCCACCACCCTGGTCGACACCGTCGGCGCCGGTGACTCCTTCCACGGCGGCCTGCTGCACTACCTGGCCGAGGCCGGCTACCTCGGCGGCCGCCTCGAGTCGCTGACCCTGGACGGCCTGCAGGCGGCGCTGGCGTTCGCGTCGAAGGTCTCCGCGATCACCTGCTCGCGGGCCGGCGCGAACCCGCCGTGGGCCGCCGAGCTCGCCGGCTGAGCGCATCCCTCGCCCGGGACCGGCGGATCCCACGCCCCGAAAAAGGGCGTGCGCGACCAAACCACCCGTCCTCGTCGCGGCATGTAACGCGCCGTTCGCGCTGATGCCACACAGCCGTCGCCGGGAGGAATAGCGTCCCCGCTGACGACGGTCGCTCGGGCCGTCGCGGGGTCACGCCGGTGGGCGTGGAGAGGTCGAGAAGATGGCCATCGGTTGGAAACTCGTCGGTGACGGCAAGCCGCTCCCCGTTGGCGCCGTGGTCAGGCCCAACGAGCGACTCTCGTGGCCCAAGACGTTCGGCGTCGGCGCCCAGCACGTCGTCGCGATGTTCGGCGCGACGTTCGTGTTCCCGATCATCATGGGGCTGGACCCGAACCTGGCGATCATGATGTCCGGCGTCTGCACGATCCTGTTCCTGCTGATCGTCGCCAACAAGATCCCGTCGTACCTAGGCACGTCGGCATCGTTCGTCGGTGCCGTGGTCGCCATCCGGGCCGCGGGCGGGACGTCGGCGTCGGTGACCGGGGCGATCCTGGTGGCCGGCCTGACGCTCGCCGCGGTCGGAATCCTGGTGCACTTCATCGGCGGTCGCGCGCTGCGCAAGGCGCTCCCGCCGGTGGTCAGCGGTGCCGTCGTCATGCTGATCGGTTTCAACCTGGCGCCGGTGGTGGCCGGCGTGTACTGGCCGCAGGACCCCGGTGTCGCGTTCACCGTCATGACATTCACCGTCGTCGCGGCCGTCGCGTTCCGCGGCTTCTGGTCCCGCATCGCCATCTTCCTGGCGTTGATCTTCGGCTACCTGCTGTCCTGGTTGCTGGACGTGCTGCTGGGCGCGATCACCGCGCCGGACGGGACGGGCACCGTCACCACCCACATGCGGGTGGACCTCAGTGGCGTTTCCGACGCGGCGTGGTTCGGTTTCCCGCCGTTGCATGCGCCGGAATTCCAGCTCAATTACATTCTGCTGGCGCTGCCCGGCGTGATCGCGCTGATCGCGGAGAACACCGGGCACGTCAGGGCTGTCGCGGAGATGACCGACACCGATCTCGACCCGTACATGGGACGCGCGCTGTTCGCCGACGGATTCGGCACCGCATTGTCGTCATCGATCGGCGGCTCACCGACCACCACGTATGCCGAGAACATCGGTGTGATGGCCGCGACCCGGGTGTATTCGACCGCCGCCTATTACGTCGCCGCCGGGGTCGCCATTCTGCTCGGCCTGATCCCCAAGTTCGGCGCGGTGGTGAGCGCAACACCTGGCGGTGTGCTCGGCGGGATCACCGTCGTGCTGTACGGCATGATCGGCCTGCTGGGCGCGAAGATCTGGATCGAGAACCGGGTCAATTTCGCCAATCCGGTCAATCTGGTGCCCATCGCAGCGGGCATCATCATCGGCATCGGAAACGTGAGCATGACCTTTGGCGACAGCTTCGAATTGTCGGGCATCGCGCTCGGATCGATCGTCGCGATCCTCGGCTACCACGTCGCCCGGTTGCTCGCGCCGCGTCAGCTGCGGGAACCGCTGCTGCCCGACCGCGCGTACGTCGGCGGTGCGGCGTTGTCGACCGGCACCGTCACCACCGATGACGGCGACCTGCCGCCGTTCCGGGAACGCTCGTCAGCCGATTGATGACGACGACCGGGGTCGATCCAGCGGCGCCCCGAGTTGATCCAGCGGTACGGGGTCGCCCTTCCGGGGTGCGGCGGAATTGCTGTCGGTGATCGATCATACCGCCCGAAGACACTTGTCTCACTCCGACGCCGTACGGTCCGATCATCACAATGTGGCGAATGAACGCATTGTGGCTTCGTGGCTGCGCGTTCTCTTTCGCGTGACGATAGGATCTGCTACGCGCGGCAAACGACCCGAGATTTCCGGTGGTGAGCCGTCGGGCGCACCGGGGGGAACCAATGGCACGCGGTAGTGCAGCGAGAGCCCGCGCGGGCAAGAAGAAGGTACGTGACGCCCGTTCCGGGGTCACGACCGTCGGCCGGCGCCGGATGAAGCCGTCGTCCTCGGTGAACATCCGTAAACTTTCCGAAACGCGCTGGTCGTGGATGATCGACCTGCATTCGATATTCCTGTGGAGCAGCTCCGACTGCTACCCGCTGCTGGGATATCGCCCCGAGGAACTGGTCGGCAACAGTGTCAGCACGGTGATGGACGTCCGCGAATTGGCGCGCGCCGAATCAATGGTGAACGCGGTGGGACTTCCACCCGATGGACTGTCAAATCTCATCGTCTCGGCCACCCATCGCGACGGATCTCCACAGTGGTTCGAGGTGTCCGTCCACCCGACCACCGACGCGCGCGGGGAGATCGTCGGCTTCCGCGGGGTCACCCGGTACATCGGTCCGGACGCCGCCCAGGTGCTGGCCACCCAACGCGCCCGCGCCCGGATCGAGCACATCATCGACAACGGATTGCTGATGACGGCGTTCCAGCCGATCGTCGATGTCCGGACCTCCGCCATCGTCGGAGCGGAGGCGTTGAGCCGGTTCATCGAGGATCCCGGCACCGCGCCCGACCTGTGGTTCGCCGAGGCCGGCGCGATCGGTCTGGGCACCGCACTGGAACTGCGGGCGCTGCGGACCGCGTTGACCGCCGCCCAGGCCCTGCCGCCGCACCTGTACATCTCGGTCAACGTCGCGCCGATGACCTGCCTGGACCCGGCGCTCGGCCAGCTGATCGCGGAGTCGGGAATCGACCCCCGCCGGTTGATCCTCGAGGTCACCGAGCACAGCCCGGTCGCCGACTACGAACCGCTGACCACCGTGCTCACCGAGCTGCGCGCCGGTGGCATCCGGATCGCCGTTGACGATGCGGGCGCCGGCTTCGCCTCCGGCCAGCACATCCTGCGGATCCGGCCGGATGTGATCAAGCTGGACCGCGGCATCGTCACCGCCATCGACAGCGAGCCCGGGCAACGCGCCCTGGCCGCCGGGATGGTCGCGTTCGCCGCCAACATCGGTGCGCAGGTCACCGCTGAAGGCGTTGAGACGCTGCGGGAATCGACCTGCATCCGGGAGCTCGGCGTGGACTGCGCGCAGGGGTTCCTGTACGGCCGACCGACGGTGGAACGGCGGGAGTGGGCGACCTGGACCGCGCCCGCACCGGCCGTCCTGCTCCCGGTCGGCCATCCCGTCACCATGGCGCCCAGTGCGGTCCCGGACCCCCAGCCCCGCGCCCTCGGCGCGAAGGCCGAACCTGCCCGGTACGGCGCGTTCGCAGTGTCGGTCCTCGATGCGCTGCCCGATCCCACTGCGGTGCTCGACTCCACCGGCGTGATCGTCGCCGTCAACAGGGCGTGGCGGATGGTCACCGTGGACAGCGGTGGGCCGCTCGACGCAACCGGGGTCGGGATCAGCTACCCCGAGGTGTGCGCGCGGTCCGCGGCGGCGGGGTCGGCGGATGCGCTGGAGGCCCTGGCCAATCTGCAGGGGGTGCTGTCGGGCGAGTTCCGGGTGCGCGAGCGCGAGCACTGCTGCGAGACCCCTGGCGGTGTGCGCTGGTTCCTGTCCCGGGTCACCGCCATCGACGGGCACGGGGCGGGCGCCGTGGTCTCGCACGTCGACATCACCCGCCGCAAACGCTCGGAAGAGGAACTGGCGCACCGCGCCTCACACGATCCGCTGACCGGGTTGGCCAACCGGTTGCTGTTCGGGCAACGTCTGGGTGAGGCGCTGCGGCGGCGCCCGATGCGCATCCCGGCCGACACCGTCGGTCTGCTCTCCGTCGATCTCGACGGGTTGGAGCCCGTCAACGACTCGTACGGGCACGCCGCCGGGGACGACCTGCTGAACCTCGTCGCGCAGCGGCTGACCGACCAGGTCCGCTCGTCCGACACCGTGGCCAGGATGGGCGGCGACGAGTTCGCCGTCTGCGCACCGGGGATCGGCGAGGAGGGTCTCGCCGCGATGGCGGAGCGGATTGCGATCACCTTGTCGCTGCCGTACCGGGTGCGCGGACGGGACATGCACGTCTGCGTCAGCGTCGGCCGGTATCTCGCCGCCGCCGGTGACGATCCGGATGCCGCCCTGCACGCCGCCGACCGGGACATGTACCGGGCCAAGGGCTCCGACCTGCACGAGGGACCCGCCCTGACGGCCTGATCGCCCCCCGGCCGGCCCGGTCAGAACCAGTTCGCGAAGACGCTCTGCCGCGGATGACGAACGCTGACCGAGCCCGCCTTCTTGATGCCCGTGAGCACCAGCGTCATCCCGCCGGCGGCGGATCGCGGGTCGACCTTGTTGGACAGGTGGCCACCGCGCATCTGCAGGCCGTCGACCCGGACCACCGCGCCACGCGGCACGATCAGTTCGGCCGACCCGCCGTAGTTCGACCGGAAATCGACGGTGACGGTGGGCGCGGTGAGTTGCGCGGCGCTGAAGTCGAGCCTGGTGCTGGCCCCGGTGCCGCCGATGACGATCAGCGGCGGGACCGTCCAGAATCCCTTGAAAGTCCTCGAGCCCCAGCCGGTCAGCTCCAGCACCGCGTTCGGCCGGGCCGCTGCAACGGCCCCGGAGTAGCCCGGCGTCACGGGCGGCGCCGGAGCCACCGCGCGGTTGGCCGCCTCGACGGAGCGGCCCGCGATCTCCAGGCCGGGCAGGTCGAGCAGCACCGCGTTGAGATCCCGCCGCGTGCGGGCGGCGATCACCTTGGCGCTGCGTTCGGTGTACTCGCCGAGATCGATCAGACCGCGGCCGGTCGCCTTTTCCAGCAGGCCCAGCACGTGCGAGCGCTCGTCGTCGGACACCCGCAGATCCCGCGGGTCGATCGGCGAACCAGGCATGCGGCCAGGATAGTTGCCCGGCCTCAGCCGGGGACCGGGTCACCGGCGACGGCGACGGGATCGGAACCGGTGGGCCCGTCGGCACCCGGATCGTCCAGGGCGGGGCCCCCGATGGCGCGTCCCGCCCAGCTCAGCACCCGCCAGGCTCGGCCGGGCGGCCCGCCGGGGAGCGACTCGACGACGATCATGCCGGTGTTGTGCAAGGTGTGCCGCCGGCCGAGCGCGTCCTCGACGGAGGCGAGGTCCCACGCCCGGACCGTGGCCCAGAGCCGGAGCATCGCACCGTGGGAGACCAGCACGGCGCAGCCGTTCTCGCCGACGTCCCGGCGGAGCAATCCGGTGACCTCCTCGACGACGGCGTCGAACCGGTCCAACACGTCGCTGCCCAGCGGGCCGCCGGGCATCGCCACGTGCACGGCACCGGACATCCACTCGCGCAGCACCCGCTGGTAGGTGGCGATGGCCGGCTCGTCACCGCGCATCTCCAGTTCGCCGGCGCTCACCTCGCGCAGGCCGGCGCGCACCTGGACCGGCAGTGTGCGGGCGGCGGCCAGCGGGGCCGCGGTCAACTGTGCACGCACCTGGGTGGAGGCGTAGACGGCATCGATCCGGTAGCCCCGCAACGTGCCCGGCAGCGCGGCTGCCTGCTCGTGCCCGAGGTCGGTGAGACCAGGGCCGGGTACACCGGTGTCCAGCAGACCGCCCACGTTGGACGGCGTCTGGCCGTGCCGGATCAGCAGCAACCGCATCAGGACCAGTCCCCCTGACGCCACCGGTGCAGCAGCGCATCGGCGTCCGCATACGCCTGTTCGGTGGCGAACTCGGCCTGCGGAACGTTGCTGCCGGCGGCGCGCGGGTAGGACCCCAACCAGCGCAGCAGTGCCGACCGCCTGCTGAGTGCGCCGAGGACGTCCGCCATCGCCGGCTCGGTGAGGTGGCCGTCGGCGTCCACGAGGAACACATACTCGCCGATCCTGGATCGGGTCGGCCGCGATTCCAGTCGGGTCAGGTTGATGCCCCGGGTGGCGAACTCGGTCAGCACCGCGAGCAGCGAGCCGGGATGGTTGCCCACCGACAGCACCATCGACGTGCGATCGTTTCCGGTCGGCGCCGGCGGCGGTCCGGGGCGACGCAGCAGCACGAAACGCGTGACGGCGTCCCGCACCTCACCGATGTCGGCGGCCAGCGTGACAAGGCCGTAGCGCGGACCCGCGACCGGGGCGGCGGCCGCCGCGTCGAGTTTGCCCGCGGCAACGGCCTCCGCGGCGGCGGCGTTGGACGGCGACGTCACCGCCTCCGCGTCCGGCAGGGTCCTGGCCAGCCACCCGCGGATCTGCGCGTGCCCGTGCGGGTGCGCGCCGACCGTGGCGATGTCCGCGAGCGCCGTGCCGGGCCGGACAAGCAGGTCGAAGGTGATCGGCACATAGCTCTCGGCGGTGATCAGCAGCGGCTCGCCGCGGGTCAGTTCGTCCTGGGTGAGCGGCACCGCCCCTTCGACGGAGCTCTCCATCGGGATGCACGCGGCGTCCGCGGATCCGTCGCGGACCGCGGCCAGCGCCTGGGAGACGCCCAGGTACGGATCGAGCGAGACCGGGCTGACCGGTGCGCCGCCGGTGTCGCTGTCGGCACCGGGCGCGCTGCGACCCGCCACGTCGGCGAGGGCACGAGCGGCCTGCTCGGTGAACGTGCCGGCCGGGCCCAGGTACGCCCACCGCACGGCGCCACCTGCGCGCTCCGGTCTGCCCGAGTGCGACATCATCACCCTTGTCACAGTAGGTGCCCCGGCATGCGTCCCCACCTCTGCACGGCACACGGTCCGGGTGCGCGGGCCGGAGCCTGCGCCGGCGCGTGGAGCCCGACCGGGCGCCAGAGGGTCTCAGGTGCGGGGCCCGGTCTCCGGCGGGAGGTCCTGCAGCTTCGCGAGCACGGCGGGGTCCTGCGCCTCCATCCACGCGATGACGTCGCGGAACGGCACACAGTAGGTGTCGGGCTGCCCGCACTTGTCCAGGACGAACCCGGTCAGCGCCTTTTCGTACGCATTGTTGTTCCACGCGTTGAAATGGTTGCCCAGGATCAGCGGCGCGCGGTTGCCGTTGTACGTGGCGTTGTACATGTCGTCATAGGTCGCTTGGACCTGCGCCGCATCGGCATCGGATTCGGCCTGCGTCACGCCCTCGCTGGAGGCCTGCCGCTGCGTGTAATAGAAGTTGTAGTCCATGGTGATCTGCTGCTTGTCCGTGCCGTGGATCGGGAAGGTCGCCATCCCCATGGCCCAGATGCCGTATTGCGGCGACTTCTTCGGCCACGCGATCCCGGTGCGGGTGAACGACGAGTCGTAGGTCATGTTGTGCGAGATCAACGCCGGGAACAGGTCCTCCGCGTGCCCCTCCAGGCACGGCGTCCGCTCGCCCTTGATCACCGAGCCGTCGAAGACCAGGTCCGGCATCTTGACGCCGGGATTGTTGGCCTTCACGTTCTTGATGAGCCCGAAGAACTGGTCGAGTTCGTTGTTCCAGTCCGCCGTCGTCCACTGATTCCCGCTCGGCTCCGCGCCGGCACAGAAATGCCCGTTGAAATGGGAGCCGATTTCGTTGCCGGACTCATACGCCTCGTTGAGGTCGGCGATCTCGACCGGCAGATCCGCCGCGGAGTTCCAGCTGATCGACGACTTGCCGCGGCCGTGACCCGGTCCCTGGTAGGCCATCTTCGTCTCGTCGGACAGCATGTAGGTGCCGGAGAGGAACCCGGTGAACTTGAACGGGACCTTCCTGGCGACGTCGAACCAGTGCTGCCACTTCTCGTGCCAGCCCACGCCGTCGAAGCTGACGACGATGAACTGCGGCGGCTTCTCGCCCGGCTTGAGCTTGGTTGGTACGAACCCGTCCGGCTGCGCGGTACCCGACGGCGCCGCGCTGCTGGCCGGTGCGCTGCTCGCCGGGGCGCTGCTCGACGCGGGCGCCGGCGACGGGGCGGCGCTCGACGACGCCGGAGCGGACGAGGATGCAGACCCCGACCCGGGGGCGGCGGACGCGGGACCGGCCGTCACGAAACTGGTCACGGTCTGGTCGGCGACCTGCCCGCCGGACCCGCAGGCGGACAGCAGCACCAGACCCGACACCACTGCGGCGACCAAGCGGCCACGTCGCACGTGCATCTACATCCTCCGTTGGCGGAACTCATCGACCCGGACGCGCCGGCCCCCGGTCGTCACGACACCGCGCGTCACGACGACGGCACGCACGGCAGAAACAAACTTCACCCTACTGTCGGTGACGAGACGTTCGATCCACGTGAGTAGCGGGGCGTGGCGGGGCGGACGACCGGATCGAGCGCCGTGCCGACGTCGTACGGCGTGCCGGTCACAGCGACATCGCGCGATCCGCACACCGATCTCGGACGCGGGAGCCCCCGCCGCCGGGTGCGGCGCGCCTAAGCTCGCGAACCGTGACCAGCGCGAACCCGTCCCCCGCACCATCGGCGGACGGCCCCGACGGCCCGGACGAGACCGCCGTGCCGGTCGCCCGGCCGTACAGCCCCCGGTCGATGACGGTCGAGATCGTCATCGTGTTCCTGGTCACCCTGGGCATGAGCGGGCTGTTCTCACTGACCAGCCTGATCGACGCCCTGCTGGCCCCGGCACCGCTGGCCTCGCAGACGGTCTCGATCCTGGTGCCGCAGGCGCAGGCGTCCCTGCTGGACCTGGTCAAGCAGCTGCTGTCGATCCTGCGCGGGTTCGCCTGGGGCGCACTGGGCCTGTACCTGTTGTGGCGCGGCGGCGTGAGCCTGCGTCGCCGGCTGGGCCTGGACCTGCAGCGGCCGTGGAAGGACCTGGGTGTCGGTGTCGCGCTGGCCGCCGTCATCGGGATTCCCGGGTTGCTGTTCTACCTGCTGGCCGTTCAGCTCGGCATCAACCTCACGGTCGCCCCGACCACGCTGAACGACGTGTGGTGGCGGCTGCCGGTGCTGATCCTGGCGGCCGTCGAGAACGGCTTTCTCGAGGAGGTGCTGGTCGTCGGGTACCTGCTGACCCGGCTGGAGCAGCTCAGGGTGCCGGCACCGATTGCCATCGCGATCAGTGCCGTCCTGCGCGGGTCCTACCACCTCTACCAGGGCTTCGGCGGCTTCCTCGGCAACGCGGCGATGGGCGTCGTGTTCGCCTGGTGGTTCCGGCGCACCCGCCGGCTGTGGCCGCTGGTCATCGCGCATTCGCTGCTCGACATCACCGTGTTCGTCGGCTACGCGGCGCTCCGCGGCACCGTCAGCTGGCTGCCCTGAGCGAGCAGGGCCGCGCCGCCGTGGGAGAACAGCACGGGGTCAGCGCAGCGTGAACTGACGACCGAGAATGCCGTCCCGGGCGCGCCGTTCCGCGTCGGTCAGCGGCGTCTCGTCGGCCAGCGCGGCGGCCAGCCGGTCGGCAAAGGCCAGCGTCGGGGCGTCCCACTCGCTGGAGTGCGCGTCCCGGTCCAGGTCCCACACCGGCACCAGCCGACCGTGGGCCCGGAACGACCCGACGTACCGGGAGCCCTCGCCCAGACCGAGCTCGTCGGCGACGGCAAGCCGGGCCAGCGCCGCCATCAGGGGTTGCTCGTCCTCCGGCCGCACCCAGCGCAGATGCGCGCGATCACCGGCGTCCACCCAGTAGGCACCGGGCAGGCCGGCGACCCGGGCCGTCGGCATGATCGCGGCGTTGGCGCGCTCCAACGACAGCGCCACCTCGCTGCCCGGCTCCGGCTCCTCCTCGAGCCACCAGCTGAAGTCGTCGTGCACCGTCACGTCGATCGGCTCGTCGACGATGAGGTCGGCGTACCGGGGTCCGATGCTGGCGCGGCCCACGACCGACAACACCGACGAGGGTTCCGCGGCCAGCGCCCACTCCAGAGAGGCGGCGAGATCGCGGGACAGATCACCGGTGTGGGTCTGCACCTGCATGCCGAGCAGGATCGAACCGTCCGAGCGGGTGAGGGCGGCGGACGCGCCGGGCAGCACGCTGGCCAGCGTCACGGAAGGAACGGTGTCCACCGGGTCGATCAGCGTCAGCGGCGCACTGGCCGACGGCACGAATTCCCGCAGCGCGATCAGTTCGGTCTCGGCGGCGAGCCCGGCGAACGGCCGGGTGACGATCATGTCCGCAGCGTCGGCCGATCCGTGGCACGCCTTGTAGCGGCGGCCCGAGCCGCAGGGGCAGGGGCGGCGCGGGTTCTCGGTCGGACGGTCGGCGGTCGCGGTTGCGGCACCGGCTGTACGGCGCTGGGTCTTCTTGGACACCGGGCCACGGTAGCCGACCGCGGGCGCACCCCCGGCCGACGGCGTCAGCGCTCCGGGGCGTCCGCGGCCCGGTCGGCAGGTTGGCCGGCGGGGGCATCGGCCGGGTCGTCGACAACGGCGGCCGGTGTGGGTTCCGCCGTGACGGCGGCCTTGTTCGCGGGCGGTGAGCCTGGTGCTGGCTGCGCCGTCGCGGCAGTAGCGGCCGCCTTGATCGAGTCCGCGGCCCGTCCGGCCGGCAGCGGCCGGGTGGGTGCGGGCGGCTTGACCACCCACCCGCCCAGCACGCTGCGCCGATCGTCCAGCAGCGTCGCGAATCGCCGGAACATCAGCGCGGTCAGCACCGCGACCACCGCCGCGACGACGTCCACCGCGATGTGCAGCTCCACCGTGTCCGCGATCGCCTGCAGGCTGTCCCCGAAGCCCCTGGCCAGCGCCACGCACACCAGCACCGACGACACCACCCAGGCGCACCACCACAGCGGCGTCACCCGCGATCTCCGGCCGGCGCGCTGCTCTGCCGGGACACCGCTGAGCAGCATCCGGTCGATCTCGACGGCAATCTGCCCGGCGCCGTAGACGTTCCAGAACGGCACCAGCAATCGCAGGGCAACGGCCGTGGACGACCTCGACGGCGCCCGACCGGCCCGCTGGGCGGCCACCCGGTGCGCACGGATCAGCGCGGGAACGGCGAGCACGGCCGTCCCCAGCGCGGCCAGCACAACGGCGAGTCCCATTGCGGCGACGAGCACGTCACTGGTTCTGACGACGGACCCGGGGAGGACCTCGGTGCGTCCCCGCAGCATCAGCACGAACCGCCAGGTCTCGGCGCCGGCGGCCCCGGCAGCGGCGACCGCGGTGATCAGCGCCAGCCAGGAGGCGCGTCGCAGCGCCGGCACGGGGCTGCGCGGCTGCTCTACCGGCGGGTCCGGCAACTCCTTCCACACCACGGGCGGGAAGGACCACCGCGGGTGACCGCCGCGGTAGGACGGCGGCCCGAGATAGGGCAGCTGCGAACGCCGCGGGCGGGCGGTCCGGGTCGGGCCGGCCGGCGCCGCGACCGGCGGTGGATGGGCCACCCAGCGTTGCAGCGGCGCACCGCACGACACGCAGCGCACCGGTCCCTCCGCCGTGATCGCCTGCGGCATGCCGCAGTGCGCACAGCGGAGGTAGCGAGGAGGGGCGTACGGGGGCGGGCCGGCGTGACCGTTGCCGGCCGGGGCGTTGCTGGTCGTCATGAGTGGTCGTCGCCTGCCGTCGGCCGGGCGATCGGCACCAGGGCGCGGCCGTCGCCACCCAACGAACCGGGGAAAGACATCTCAGATGACCTGCGGTACGCCGCCGCCGTCGGCCACCATCGGGCGGCCGGCTGCGGCCCAGCTGCCCATCCCGCCGAGCACATTCACCGACTCCCAGCCCTGGGCGTTCAGGTATGCGGTCACCCGCGCCGAGCGATGGCCCGACCGGCAGATCACGTAGATCGGGGCACCGTCCGGGATCTCCTCCAGGCGTTCGGCCAGCTCGGTCATCGGCAGATGGACGGCGCCGGCTGCACGTCCCGCCGCCCACTCGTCGTCCTCGCGGACGTCCAGGAGCACGGCGTCGGCCGGGACGTCGCCGACGGGGACCTCGGGAACGGAAGGCATCACCGGTCCATCCTTCCACCGGCGATCATCGGCCCGCGGTCCTGCGCCGTCGGCGCGCGTGGAATCACGATCGAGTGGCGCTCTGCTTCCCGGCGACGACCTGCGCCAATTCCGTCGAGGGCGAATCCATTGCTACGGCCGGTAATGCACCCAGCACTCGCATTGTCTTCTCCAGACGCCTGCGCACGTCAGCATTGTCGCTGACCATTCCGAACGGGTCACGTGCCGCACTTTCGAGTGGTTTCGGCGGAAACCAGTGACGGAGCGTGCTCATCTCCTGTTCACTGTTGGTAGTCACCGAGACAGAGCCGAATGGACCAGGCGATCGGCGACGAACGACCCGGAAGTTCACGTTTCGTCCACGAAGCGGGGTCAGACCGGCCCGACAGCCCTTTACTTCCGAAGGCCTACTCCCGATGACGACGATCCTCTCCACCCGGCACCGGACCGGACCGGACAACGATGTCGGCGCCGACGCAGACCGCACCGTGGTCGATGGGACGGTGCTCGACCCGGGCACCGCCCCGGCGAAGGACGCGCTCGCGTTGCCGGTAGCCGTCATGCCGAGCGTTCCGGCTGCCGCGGCCGTGTCACCGCCGCTCGAGAACACCTCTGCCACAACACCATTGACCCGGCGGGCGAGCCGGGCGCTCCGGACGCACGTTGCCCTGCCCACGCTGACCAGGGGCTGCCACCCCTGACGCATCGTCAAGCGCTGACGAGGGGCGAGCGCTTGATCAAGCCGGTACCGGCGGGTTGCCGGGAGTCCTCCCGCCGGTACCCCCATTCCCGGATCCGGCTCGGTCACCAGACCGGGCCGGATTCGGCCAGTTGTGCAGCGAAACGGGCAGATCGGGTGGCCCGACTTGTACCCTCGGAATCGGGGGAAGGACGGCGGCGTATCGGCCGGTCCGTCGTTGCGGCGGGTGAGAAGAAGGAACGGTGGTGCAATGTCGGCGTTTCGCGTGCTGATGGTGTGCACCGCCAACCACTGCCGGTCCCCCATGGCCCAGCAGCTGCTGGCGCACGAGGCCGCCTCGCACTTCGAGTCACCCGAGTCGTGGACCGTCGAATCCGCCGGAACCGATGTCCGCGCCCCCTGGCCGATGCATGAATACGCGCTGACCGTGCTGGCGGAGCGGCTGGCCGAGGTGGCGCCGCACCACTCCAACGACCTGACTCCCGCGGCGATCAACCGGGCTGACCTGGTGCTGACCGCTGCCCGCCAGCACCGCAGCATCGTGGTCAGCATGGTCCCGGCGGCGCTCGGCCGGACGTTCACGATCCTGCAGTTCGCGCGGCTGTGCACGCAGGTGGCGCCCATCACCGGCGACGATCCGGGCGAGCTCGGGCGGCAACTGGTCGTGCAGGCGAAGCTGGCCCGCTCGTCACTGCAACCGGTGCCGGTGGAGGACGACGACCTGGCCGATCCGATGGGCCGGGGCATCGAGGACTTCCGGGTCTGCGCCGACGGACTACAGGTGGCGATCGGGCAGATCCTGCGCCCACTCGACCTCGGACTGCCGGCGGCATCTGTTGCGGCTGGACCGGTTTCGGCTGCGCCGGTCGCCCCGCGCGCCGTTCCGGCGGGCGCCGCCGGCACACCGCGACCGGTCCCGCCGAGCCCTCGCCGGTTGGGCCGGCACCGCGCCGCCCGCTGACGTCATTTCACCAGCCGGGAGCGGCGCCGGTCCGCCAGCAGGCGGCCGCCGGTCTGACACGTCGGGCAGTACTGGAACGACCGGTCGGCGAACGACACCTCGGCGATGACGTCACCGCAGACCGGGCATGGCAGGCCCGTGCGGGCATGCACACGCAGGCCGGTCCGCTTCTCGCCCTTGAGCCTGGCGGCCTCCGCTCCGACCGAGCGTTCCACCGCCGAGGTCAGCACCGAGTGCATGGCGGACGCCAGCCGATCCACCTCGTCCTGGCTGAGCCTCCCGGCGGTCGCGAACGGCGAAAGCTTTGCGGTGTGCAGGATCTCGTCGGAATAGGCGTTGCCGACGCCGGCCATCACGGTCTGATCGGTGATCACGTTCTTCAACCGGCCCGTGCTGCGGGCGAGCGCGCCGGCCAGCGCCGCAGGATCGAGCGTCAGCGCATCCGGGCCGAGCCTGGCCACTCCGGGCACGGTGGCCGGGTCGCGGACGATGGCAGCGGCCACCGACTTCTTGGTGCCGGCCTCGGTGATGTCGAAGCCCGCGCCGCCGCCCAGCCGCACCCGCAGGGCGATCGGTCCGCCCATCTTCGGTGGAGTGGCGGACAGCGCGTCGGACCAGCGGAGCCAGCCGGCCCGGGCGAGGTGCACGATCAGGTGCAGGTCCTCCGGGATCGCGTTGCCCGGCCCGCCGTCCGGATCGGCGGCGGTGACGATGTCGAGGAACTTCCCGTGCCGGCCGGCTCCGGTGATCACCCGCCCGACCAGGGCCGACGCCGGCGGGTCGTAGGTGGTCAGGACGTTCAGCGAGGCCACCGTCACGGCGGCGATCGGTCGCCCGGTGGCGTGCTCGGTGAGGAACGCGGCCAGGGCGGTGACCTCGGGCAGCTCGGGCATGCGGACAGTCTGCACGGCCACCCCGCGGTCGCGCAGGAGATGTGGACAGCTCGGCCGGCTGCGGCACCGGTCCCCGTACCGTGCCTGGATGACCCCGGACGACGTCACCGGAATACCGACGGACGGACCCGCACGGGTGCCGGCGACGGCGACGGCGCGGGGTCCGCAGGCGGACCGCGATCTGCTCGCGCTGCACGCGCTGCGCCAGCGGCAGCTGCGGACGGCCTTCCTGCACGGCACCCGGCGGAACTGGCGGGACAGCCGGCGGGTCTGGCCGGCCGTGGTGGTCGCGCTGGTCATCATCGGCGTCGCGGTGGCGGCCATCGGTAGGCTGGCCGCCTTCCGGCTGCCGACGGCATGACCCGGCGCCGATGCCGTTGATCCACCTGTCGCCGCGTCCGGCAAAATGGGTGTCGGCCGCGGGAGTCCCGGCGCTACCGTCGCTGTCGTGCTCGAGCAAGCCGGCGAGGCGGTGCTGGAGCCGCGGACCGTCGTGCTCGTCGAGGGCCGCAGCGATCAACTGGCCGTCACGGCGCTGGCCGAACGGCTGGACCGCGACCTTCCCGCCGAGCGGGTCGCCGTCATCGCCATGCACGGCGCGACCAACATCGGCCACTTCCTGCAGCGCTACGGTCCGCCAGGGTTGGGGCTGCGGCTCGCCGGGCTGTGCGACGCGAACGAGGTGCGCTTTTTCGCCCGGGGTCTCGCCCGGGCCGGGCTCGGCGGACTGGGCGGACTCGGCGAGGCGGCGGGCCGCGAGCAGATGGAGGCCCGTCAGTTCTTCGTGTGCGACGCCGACCTCGAGGACGAGCTGATCCGTGCGTTGGGAACGGCCGTGGTCGAGCGGGTACTGGGCGAGCACGGCGACCTGCGGTCGTTCCGAACATTGCAGCGGCAGCCCGCCCAGCGCGGCAGACCGGATCAGGCGCGGCTGCGGCGCTTCCTGGGCAGCGGCAGTGGGCGCAAGATCCGGTACGCGCCCATCCTGGTGTCGGCGCTGCCGCTGACCGCGGTGCCGGAACCGTTGAGCCGCCTGTTGTCCGTCCTCTGACGTCGGCTTCATCGGTGTCCTTGACGTCGGCAGCGCGGATCACCCCAGGACCGTTGTTGCCCACGATGCAAGCCCGACTTGCGCCGCGGTACCGACAAGCACGGCGACCACCAGCAGCCACTCCGCGACATCGAGCGCCCGGTCAACCCGTGCGGTCGTCACCGGCCCGGCGCGCTCGGTGCCGGCGAGGGATTGGGCAACCAGCAGTGCTGCCAGGGCGGCCACCGTGCCGAGGAGCAATGCCGCCCGCGACGTTGAGGGTGCATCGCGGAACACCACCCACCACACCGTCGCGAGCACCAGGGTTCCGCCCACCCGCGCACCGATGGTGTGGCAGACAAGGGTGAAAGCCCTTGCTCTCAGGAGCATCAGGCAGCCGATCCCTGCGACGAGAAGAAGCCGTCCGCGGTCGCCGGTCGCCACGGCAGGCAGCACACCGGCCACGGCTGCGCCGGTGGCACCGATGAGGCAGCCGGCGAGCCACCTCTCGGCCTGTTCGAGTTTCTCGCCGAGGCGCTCGTCGTGGGCGTCGGCACGGATGAGCCCGGAGGCCGCCAGCACCGCGCGCGGCAGTGCACCCAGGATCAGGACCATCGCCACCGCGACGGTGAGGGCGGCCGTGACGGCGTCGGCTCCGCACCATCGCGCGAGCGCGGCGGCCGCCGCGCCCATGACTGCAGTGCCCACCGCCGCCGTCGCCACCACAGCCGGCCGCCAGCACCGTGCGATGAGGACGACAGCGACCAGTCCGGCGCCCAGCGCGGGCAGCACCACCATCTCCGGCGCGGCGTTCTGAGCCGACGACCAGTGCCACACGGCCACAGCACCCGCGGCGTACAGCGCTGCGGTGACCACACCCATTGCGCCGCAAATGAAATGGCGATCACGACCGGCTTGCACCGCGAGCACTCCGGCGATCGCGGCGCCGCTGACGGCAATGGCCGCGGCTGTCGGAGATGGGGAAACAGTCACCGGAATCAGCAGCCCGAGGAGTGCCGACAGCACCGTCCACCGCGCCCATTGCCGTGTGGTACTCGTATCCCAGGCGGCATACGCGGTCTGCACACCCTGCTCGACCACATCACGAACCGTCCCGATCACAGGTACCGGGGGCCGATCCGCCTCACCGGTCAGCATCAGCACGTCACCGTCGACAATCCCTGCTGCATCGAGGCTTTCGGCGATGTCCAGCGGTGGTCGGCCGATCGGGGTCAGGTGCCGACGCGGCGTGCTGTCCCGGTCCGCGTCCGCGGCGGCACCGCCGGACGGCGCCAGCAACCGGACGACGCCCGGCATCAGGTCGGCCACCGGCAGGGCCGCCGGCAGTGCGAGGTCGGCGCACCGATCCCCGGCGGTCACGGTCACACAGATATATGCGGCGACGCCGGCGGTCTCGTCGGTCACCCGCTCCCCTGCCCCTCTCTCCGCAGCGCATCTCATGCCCCGATGTTCGGCTGTGGACAACTCGGTGGCGACGGCCGCGGCGGATCGTAACCTTCGCCGGTCATCCCGTTCGGTGGTTGTCCCCACCTCCCTCCGTCGGTCGGGATCGCCACTGTGGCAGAGGTTCTGTGCGCGGAGGGAGCAGGCCATGACGCGATCACCAACGTCATCCGTCACCGGGAACCGGGCCGCCGCCCCCTTTGAACTGCACGCCGCTCCGAGCCGGGCGGAAGCGACTGCCATCGGCGGGTCACTCGGCATGATGCTGATGCCGGCCGCGTCCGGAGTGGGTGCGGTGGTGCTGGCCGTTTCGGCCCGGGGACGACCGGTGATGGCCGTGCTCGCGACGATCGTGCTGATCGCCTCCGTCTCGGTGGGCGTGGTGATGGCGATCAGTCTCCGGTCCGGTGAACGGCGCCGGACGCGACGCGCACGCGAGCGCTACCTCGATCACGTCGAGCACGTCCGGCGGCAGGCCCGACAGGCCGCCGTGGGCCAGCACCAGCGGTCTGCCCACGAGCACCCCGACACGGATCAGATTGCAGCGCAGCTGCTTTCGCCATCACATCGCGCCCCCGGCGGGGACATGACGGTGCGGGTGGGAACGGGAACGGTGCCGCTGGATCGGCCGGTGCTGGCGGCAACGGACGACACTGATCCGTTGTCCGAATCGGACCCTGCCTGCACATTGGCCGCGGCCGAGGTGGTCGCGCGGTTCACGACTCTGTCGAGACAGCCTGTCGTCATTGATCTCCGCCCCGGCTGCACCGTCCTGATCCGTGGGCCGGACGACCGGGCGCGCGCCGTGGCCCGCGCGATGCTGATCCGGCTCATCGCAGCGCATCCGCCAACGGAACTTGCCATCCTCGTCTGCAGTGTCGATGCATCCGCATGGGACTGGCTGAAGTGGTTGCCGCATCACCAGTCACACGTCGCCGTCGACGGACCGCTGGCGGGTCGGCTGGCCGCTGACAGCGCCGATCGTGTCCCCGACATGCTGGCCGCCGAGCTGCGACAGGCTCGGCCCGCTGGAGGCGCCCCGCGGCGCTTCGTCGTCGTGATCGACTCGCTCGCGCAACCTGCTCTTTCCGCCGGGGCGGCGGCCATTGCGGCCGCCGGCGCCGCAGGTGCGACGGCGATCCATCTCACCGACCATGCGGTCAGCGCCGGCGCCGTCGATCACCGCATCGTTCTCGGTGCACGCTACGGAACAGCCGGCGCGGATCTGCACGAATTGACCGACGTCCTCACCCGCCGCCAACCGGGCGCGGACCGCAGTGAGGACATCGCCTGCGTCGTCGACGAAGTCGGTCTCGCCCAGGCGCGCATGCTGGCACGCGCAGCGGCCACCCGCGGGCCGGCGGCGTACCCGTCGACGGCGCGGACGGCCGACCCACCCGCCGACGTCACCACCTTCGACATCGCCGACGGATGGGTCCGGAGCCCGCTCCGCGATGAGCTGTGCGCGCCCATCGGCACGGCCGAGGACGGATCGGTGGTCAGCCTCGACCTCAAGGAGTCGGCACACGGCGGAATCGGGCCGCACGGGCTGGTGGTCGGCGCGACGGGCTCGGGGAAGTCCGAGCTGCTCCGGACGTTGCTCCTGGCGCTGACGCTGGGACACCCACCGGAGGCTCTGGCACTCCTGTTGGTCGATTTCAAGGGGGGCGCCACCTTCGCGCCATTCGCGGGTCTGCCGCAGGTCGCCGGCGTCGTCACGAACCTCGACGCCGACGCGACGCTGATCGACCGTCTCCGCGACGCACTGGCCGGCGAGATACAGGAGCGACAGGAACTGTTCGCCGCGGCGGGGGTCAGCGCGTTGCCGGACTACGGCGCTGCCCGCGCCGGGCGCCCCGATCTACGCCCATTGCCGCGATTGCTCGTCGTCGTCGACGAGTTCACCGCATTGCTGATCGCGCGACCGGACCTGACGGAGCTGTTCGCGACCATCGGCAGGGTGGGCAGGTCGATCGGCGTGTTCCTGCTCCTCGCCACCCAGCGCCTGGACACCGGCCGGCTGCGCGGGCTGGAGTCACACCTGTCGTATCGGATCTGCCTGCGCACGTTCTCCGAGGCGGAGTCGAGGGAGGCGATGGGTATGGCCGACGCGTTCCGGTTGCCACGGCAACCCGGCTGGGCCTACCTGATCAGCGGTGGTCAGCATCCACGGCGTTTCCGGGTTGCGGCGGTGACGCGTTCCCCCGTGGCTCCGGCCGCTGCGATTGCCGCAGAGCCCCTGCTGGTGCTGCCTTTCCACGCCCGCAACGGGGTTGCCCAACGCCTTGCGGAACTTGATCGGCGGTCCCGGCCGGGGCGGACGGTCGACGCCCCGCCCGGTCCGGCCGCAGATTCCCGCGGCGGCACGCTGCTGGACATCGCGCTCGACCGGTTGCGCACCGGAGCGGCACGGCATCCCGGCGGCCGACCGGTGCGCCCCGTCTGGCTGCCGCCCCTCCCGGACCGGTTGACGCTTGCTTCGGTTCTGACGAAGACCGCGGGCCCTCCCGGGTCGGGTGTGCCGTTCGGGCTGATCGACGTGCCGGGACGACAGCGGCAGGACGCATTGCACTGGGACCCGACGCACGGCAACGGCAACCTGCTGATCGTCGGCACGGGACGATCCGGGAAGTCCACTGCCCTCGCCGCGCTGATCACATCGGTCGCGTTGCACCTCCCGCCCGCTGGCATGACGGTGCTGTGCATCGACCTGGGCGACGGCCTTGCCGCCTCGGTCGGCGAGCTGCCGCACGTCGCCGCCGTCGCATCCCGCTCCGATGCCGAACTGCTGCGACGCGTTCTGACCGTCACCACGGCTCGCATCGGCGATCGCGGGCACCTTCGCGACTCCATGAGCGGCCGGTTGCTGCTGGCCATCGACGGCTGGACCGACCTCCTGGAAGCGGATCCGGCGTTCGAGGAGCGGTTGGCGCACATCCTCACCCGCGGCCCGGCTTCGGGCGTGCATGTCGTGCTGACGGTCGGCTCACCGCTGCAGCTCAGAGGGCGGTTGCTGGCAGGGTTCTCGTCGCGGATCGAGTTGCGGCTGGCGGATCCGTTCGACTCCGCGGTCGACCGGCGGCTCGCCGCGACGCTGCTGGCCGACCGGCCGGGCCGGGCCCTGGTGTCCGGTGGCCATGTCGCGCAGATCGCGTTGCCGATGCTGGACCCAGCGGCCGAGGGTCGAAACCCGTCGCCCGCATCACCGGTCGAGGACACGATCGCACCGGAGCCGTTGGTACCCGGGGCAACCGTCACCCGGATCCGGCGCCGCTGGCCCGGCCAGCGTGTCCCACGGCTCACCACCCTGCCGCGCCGCGTCACGCTGGCCGACATCGCGGCGTTGTACTCCGATTCCACCGCTACCGGGATCGTGCTGGGGCTTGCCGAGGACGATCACCGCCCCGTTCGTCACGACCTGCGCGGCACCGACCCGCACCTGGCGATCTACGGGGACGCGGGGTCCGGCACGTCGACGACGTTGCGCACTGTGCTCGCCCAGGTCACCGCTGACCCCGGCGACGCGCACATGTGGGTGATCGACTATCGACGGGATCTGCTGCGGCACAGCGGTTCCCGCAGGGTATGGCGCGCCGCGAACGATCCGGAGGCGGCGGCCCTGCTGTGCAGAGATCTCGCGGAAACGTTGACCGGTCGGCTACGCGCCGCCCGTGCCCCACACACGGCTGCGGGAACAGTCGACGACATCTACCTCGCCGTGGACGATCTGGATCTGGTCACCACCGCGGTCAGCAACCCACTGCTGCCGGTACTCCCCTTTCTCCCGCTGGGCAGGGATCTCGGCTTTCACCTGCTGATCGCCAGGCGGGCGGGTGGCCTCGCCCGGGCGCAGTACGAACCGCTGCTGCAGACACTGGGCGATCTCGGCACCCCCGTGCTGCTGCTCTCCGGACCTGCCACCGAGGGGCGGCTGAGCCATGGTCTCGTCCCCCGACCGCTGCCGGTTGGGCGCGCGCAATGGGCCACCAGGGCCGGTCACCGGGTTCTGCAGGTCGCCGCGCCGTGACACGGCTCCGGCCACCCGACACGGCATACCGAGGCGCTGCGAACCGGACCGCGCTGGCCCACAATCCACACCATGGACAGCTGCCACAGCACCGCGGATCCCACCCGATGACGACCGTCGCCGATCGGCCGCTCCGCCGGCAGCCGAGAGTGGCCGTCATCGGCGCCGGTTCGTGGGGAACGGCCGTGGCGGCGATCATCGCCCGGAAGCTGCCGACCGTCATCTGGGCGCGATCCACCGAGGTGGCGGGGCAGATCAACGAGAACTCGCAGAACGAGCGGTACCTCCCCGGTTACGGGCTGCCGGAGACGCTGACCGCGACAGCCGATCTGCAGGAAGCCGTCGAGCCCACTGATGTGATCGTGATGGCGGTGCCGTCACACGGTTTCCGCGGCGCCCTCGCCGATCTCGCGCCCTACCTACGGCCGTGGGCGCCGGTGGTCAGCCTGGTCAAGGGTCTGGAACAGGTCACCCACCACCGGATGACGGAAATCGTCGACGAGGTGCTGCCCGGGCATCCCGCCGGGGTGCTGGCCGGGCCGAACATCGCGCGCGAGGTCGTCGCCGGATACGCCGCCGCCGCAGTGATCGCGATGCCCGACCAGCACCTCGCGGCCCAGCTGGGCGAGCTGTTCCGCACCAAGCTGTTCCGGATCTATTCGAGCTCCGACGTGGTGGGCGTTGAAATCGCGGGCGCGCTGAAGAATGTGTTCGCCATTGCCGTCGGGATGGGCGACGGGGTCGGCAGCGGCGACAACACCCGGGCCGCCGTCATCACCCGCTCCCTGCGCGAGATGTCCCGCCTCGGCGAGCGGATGGGCGGCGACCGGGACACCTTCTCGGGTCTCGCCGGGCTCGGCGACCTGGTGGTCACCTGCACCAGTCCGCACAGCCGCAACCGTCACGTCGGCGAAATGTTGGGCCGGGGGCAGAGCATCGACGAGATCCTGGCCGGGATGAAGCAAGTGGCCGAGGGCGTGAAGTCGGCGTCGACGGTGATGAAGCTGGCGGCCGAGTACGGCATCGAGATGCCCATCGCCCGGGAGGTCGACGCCGTCGTCAACCACGGTTCGACACCGATGCAGGCCTACCGCGGGCTGATCAATGTTGCGCCCGGCCACGAGGTGCACGGTGAGGGCTGGTGACGCACCGCCCGGACCGCTGATCGCCCGCACCGGGATGCCGGGCCGGCACCAGGACCGGACGGTCGCGGCACCCCGGCCGGACCTGCTCGCACGGCGTCACGAACCCGATCCCTTCCCGGCGCCCAAGGCACTCAGCCACCGACCGAGGTGACCTGAGGTCCCCGCGGGACGGAGAGCAACTCCTCGTCGAACGGATACCAGCGCAGGCGCCGGGCGCACTGGTGGACGCCACCGCCACCGGCCAGCCGCACATGGACCGAATCAGGGGTGAGCCGCGCGGCGGCCGCGCCGGCCACGTACCCGACGGACGAGACGACCCCTGCGGTGACCCGCACGGCGCCGACTGCCGCCCAGGCGGAGATGCGCGCCGAGACCGTGTCCGCCGCCGCCAGGGAGCGCGCGGAGGGGGCATGGTGTCGCCTTCCGCGCACCCCGGCCCGGCCGCAGGCCTTCGAGGTGCGGAAGAGGTCCCCGAGGAAGCCAGGGAGGTCGAGGCGCGGCCGCCAGGCGGTGACGGCGTCCGGCGCGTAGGAGATGAGGGCGCCACTGTCGCGGATCGCCTCGGCGAAGACGGCGTCCTCACCGGCGTCCAGCCATTCCGGGAATCCACCGACGGCGTCCCAGGTCGCGGCGGTGAAGGCCATGTCGACGCCGGACGGCACGAAGGTGTCGTCGGCGAACCCGGTCGGCTCGGACGTGCGGGCCAGCGCCACCGCGGACTCCAGGGTGCTGGCGCCGACCATGCGGACCCGCCCCCCGACCATCTCGGCGCCGCTGTCCAGTGCTGCCGAGAGGTTTCGAACCCAGTCCAGGTCGGGGATCGCTGACGCGTCCGTCAGCAGGATCGCATCGAACGCCGCGGCCTCGATGGCGACGTTGCGGGCCTCTGACACGGACGCACCCACGGCCTCGATGACCGAGAACACCATGGACGAGGGCGGCTGCCACGCGGTCAGCAGCGCGACCGTCCCGTCGGAGGACCCGCGATCGACGACGACCATCTCAGCGGGTTGAGCCGTCTGCCCTCGGAGGGCGGCGAGCACGGCAGGAAGCGTTGAGGTGGCATCCAGCGCCACCACCACGACGGTTACCGGAACGACGTTGTTCGACTTCACCCCTGCCGCCATCGCGGGTCAGCTTCGCTGACCGCTGCGAACGGGGCTGGGCGGAGCGAGCATGTGCATCCGCTCGTCCTCGGTGAGAGCCCCCCAGATCCCCGACGGCTCGGCCACCTTCAGGGCGTGGGCGCGGCACTGGGCGAGTACCGGGCAACGGCCGCAGACCGCCTTGGCACGCGCCTCCCGCCGCAGCCGGGCACCCTTGCGTTCCGCCTCCGGCGGAAAGAACAGGCCGACGTCCTCGGACAGGCATGCGGCGTCGCGCTGCCATGGCCGGAGGTACTCGGGACGAGCTTCAAGGCGATCGGTGTCCAGCATGCTTCCCCCTCGGAGAGACGACACAGGCGCCCCCGCACCTGCCGATGTTCACTACGTTGTGCGGAACGTCGAGCGGGCGGTCGGAGCAGGTGTGTTCCCCTCTGACCACACCTGGTCCCACCTCGTCCACCGCCGCTCGCCACCACCAACTTCGCATAACCGGTAGTAACGTCATCGTCACTGCCCGTCATGACGATAGGACCCCGTGGCAGAGCGGTCAACAGGACCTTTGGCCCTAATCCTTGCTAAGGATCAGTGACACATAGCAATGGGCGAATTGGGTGAATTGGGTGACTGGAGCACGATAGGGATCGGCCAGCCACCACTGCGCTCAGCAGAATGCTGCACCTGGTGGCCGCCGTGCCCCGACAAGTGGTCGCGTGCCGCGCTTGTCAGTCGGGCTGCGCCGTGGCGCCTGCACCTGGAGCAAGCAGAAGCCCTTGCGCGAACGAATTGCCCGCAGGCAATTGCCGCAATGAGAGTCGGCATGGAATGGTCGCCGGTGCAGTCGCATGACATGGCACGGACAGATGCCGCTCCGGACGCCGCGCCACACCTGGACAGGCGGCGGCAGGGGCCGCGGAAGCACAGCACGACCGGGGCGTCGGTGGCCGGAGCTTCTCAGGTCGCGATGACGGCCATCCGCGCCTGATGCACGAGCATCGCGACCGTGGGGCCGCGAGGTTGGGCTCCACGAGTGACCGCGTCCTTCCTTGCGTGGTACTTTCTGTAACCAAGCAAACACAGACGGTGGGGACTTCCGTAGTCGGCGTGGTCAGCCCGAGGGGGGCGTGCTGTGCAGCAGTTGACAGGGATTGCGGTGATCGACCGCCTGTCCCGGCGACGTCACTTCTGGTTGATGACGTTCGACGCCTGCGTGTGGATCTTCGCCGTCGCCTTTGCGGCACTGGCCCGGCTTGATTTCGATCCCGGCAACGTGCATTGGGGCATCACGCTGGCCGCCGGAATTGCCGCAGCGGCACTGTTCACGCTGATCGCATGGCCTGCCAGATTGCACGACGGCCGGGCGTCGCTGGGCAGCCTCGAAGAGATGATCCAACTCGGAGCGGCCGCGTTGGGCGCCGGTGTGACGGTCTACTTCGCGAACCTTTTCGTCACGGTCATGTGGCCGACCGGTCCCTATCTCCCGCGATCGGTGCCCCTGATGGCCACCCTTTGCGCGATTCTGGTGATGGCCTGGGGCCGGGCGATGGTCCGGGCGATCCGGGAGAACGCGGCGACGCCGCAGGATCACAGTCATCGTGGTCAACCCGTGCTCGTGATCGGGGCCGGTGACGGTGGGAAGCAGCTCATCAAATCGATGCATCGTGACCCGTCGTCCCGGTGGTATCCGGTGGGCATCCTCGATGACGATCCGCACAACCGCTACCTGCGCATCGACGGGGTGCCGGTTCTCGGGAAGTCGGCTGACCTGGCGACCATGGCCGAAAGAACCGGCGTGTCCACCGTTGTCGTCGCCATCCCCAGCGCCGGCGCCGCGTTCCTGCGCGATATCTCCGGGGCCGCTGCCGACGCCGGGGTGGCGGTCAAGGTGCTGCCGGGGGTCAACGAACTGCTGCGCAGCCGGGTCGGCATTAAGGACGTCCGCGACATCGACCTCCCCGACCTGCTGGGACGCCGCCAGATTGACACCGACATCGCCTCAGTCGCCAGCTATTTGACGGGCCAACGTGTCCTCGTCACCGGTGCTGGTGGATCCATCGGGTCCGAACTCTGCCGGCAGATCAGTCGGTGGGATCCTGCTGAACTGATCATGCTCGACCGGGACGAATCCGCGCTGCAGGCCGTGCAGATATCAATCGACCGTCGCGGGCGATTGAACTCACCGGACACGGTGCTCGCCGACATCCGTGACGGGGACCGGATCCGCGAGATCTTCGCCCGCCGGCGTCCGCAGGTCGTCTTCCATGCCGCAGCCCTGAAACACCTGCTGATGTTGGAGCAGTGCCCGGGGGAGGCGGTGAAGACCAATATCTGGGGAACGCTGACCGTCCTCGACGCCGCCAAGGCCATCGGTGTTCAACGCTTCGTCAACATCTCGACCGACAAGGCAGCAAACCCCATTAGTGTCCTAGGGTATTCGAAACGGATCGCCGAGGGCTTGACCGCCGGGACGGCAATGGACGCCACCGGGACCTACTTGAGTGTTCGCTTCGGCAACGTGCTGGGCAGCAGGGGGTCGGTGCTCACCGCCTTCGCCGCTCAGATCGCCGCTGGGGGTCCGGTCACCGTCACAGACCGCGAGGTAACGCGCTACTTCATGACGGTCGACGAGGCAGTCCAACTCGTCATCCAGGCTGGTATCTCCGGGCGTGACGGTGAAGCCCTGGTGCTCGACATGGGCCGGCCCGTCAAGATCGACGACGTCGCAAGGCACCTCGTGAAGATTTCGGGCCAGGAAATCGAGATTGAGTACACCGGCCTGCTACCTGGCGAGAAACTACATGAAGATCTTTTCAGCATAGGTGAGCCCGACTGTCGGCCGGTCCACCCGCTGCTTTCGCACGTCGATGTGCCGGCGGTCGGGAGGTCGGCACAGTCGCTCGACCCAACTGTGGACGACGGGTCGCTGGTCCGTCAGCTGCAGGAATTGTGCCACCAGATGTCGCCGAGGTCTCGACATATGGTCGGCCGCACGTGACGTTATTGGCGCATCTGACCCGTCGAGAGGGCCCGGACTTCAGGTGATCAACGTTCAGCCAAGCGCCAATGTTGCGCAGGATGTGGACTTGGGTCACGGAACGACAGTCTGGCATCTCGCGCAGGTGCGGAAAGGGTTGTGGTGGGCGGCAATTGCGGTATTAGCCGAGGTGTACATATCGGCCCAGGTGTGTACGTCGGCGACAGATGCAAAGTGGAGAATTACGCACTGCAGTGCGAGCCAGCATTCCTCGAAGAGCGCGTCTTTGTCCGGCCAGCGGTTATTCGGACTCACGACCAGTACCCGCGTGCAATCACTCCGGAGGGAAGTGCCAAGAGCGGAGATGACTGGAAGCCGGTCGGCCCCAGTCTGCGGCGAGGAGCTCCCGTCGGCGCCTGGCCCGCGTGCGTGGCACCGGTGACAATCGGCGCTTGGGCCAAGCATATGACCTACGCAGGCCAAATGCCTCTCCAGGTCCAGGCTACGAAAAAGGAATGCTGACGCATGAGAACAGAATCCGTCCTCGTTGTTTACCCATTCCTGCAGCACTACCGGCGGGGGGTCTTTATGGAGCTTGACAAATCCAATGCTCCGCAGTTCACATTCGCGGCGGACACGCACGGCCGCGCCGGCATAAACAGCATGGACCCGTCTGACCTCCGACGGTTTCGCCGCCTGCGAACCCGTCGGTTCCTTCGAGTTGAGCTACAAACCGGCCTGATACCCCTAATCAGAGGACGGTTCGACGCAGTAGTCTTTTATGGCGACGTAAGCAGCCTATCGACATGGCTCGGGGCCGGCTACGCGAGACTCCGAGGAAGTCGCGTGTACTTTTGGACAATCGGCTGGCACCGACCGGAGGCGGGTGTCAAGCGAACCGTTCGTCTTGCGTTCTACCACCTGGCTCACCATCTACTCGTGTACGGTGAAATTGGCCGGCAAATAGGAATACGGATGGGATATCCGGGTCAACGCATCAGTGTCATCGGCAATAGCATCGGTCTCGACCCACCATCTCTTTCTCACCTCGATCGGCCCCCGGCACCGGACGGGAATGGACGGATCCTGGTAGGCGCAGTCGCGCGCCTCACAGAGGTTAAGCGTTTTGATCTCCTCATCGACGCTTGCCAGATCCTTCGGAAGCAAGGCTTCGATGCACAAATCAAGCTGGCTGGCGCAGGCCCTTGCCGGCAGTCGCTCGAACGGCAGGCATCAGCTGCCGAAGTACCGATGACGTTTGTCGGGCCAATCTATTCCGACGCCGCCTTGGCCGAATTCTACCAGGACCTCGATGCGACCGTCGTCCCCCAGGCCATCGGTCTTACAGCGGTCCAAAGCTTAGGATTCGGAATACCCGCAATTAGCGACGACAACAAATACGCCCAGATGCCTGAATGGGAGTCCATCATTC
>JAESFR010000184.1_pt1 | contig 33372 bp, 31 predicted proteins | sample 9266191 | NCBI WGS metagenome assembly JAESFR01 (sample SAMN14503063, study PRJNA617104) | algae metagenome | isolation source: Pleurocapsa minor HA4230-MV1 and co-occurring heterotrophs from cement on... | place: USA: Nuuanu Pali Lookout, Hawaii | collected 2009-07-20
GTCAGCGGGGCACCGGCACGGCACGCGCCCGACGGCGAGGTGGCGGACAGCCCGAGTGTCGCCGTCCGCTCGACGGCATGGACGAGTCAACGACCGCCGTACGACCGCGATCAGCCTCGGCGCGAGAGATCCTGCACTGCCCAGGCGTTGCCGTCGGGATCGCTGAAGAAGACAAACGCACCCCAGGGAAAGTGTTGCACTTCACTGACTTCGATCCCGCGAGCCAGCAGATCCTTTCGGGCCGCGTCGATGTCGTCGACGACAACCTGCATGCCCCGCACGGAACCGGGAGACGCATCGGTCACGCCCTCGCCGATCGCAATGGAACATGCCGACCCGGGAGGCGTCAGCTGTACGAAGCGGATCTCGTCCGACACGCGGAAATCGTGGTCGGCGTTGAAGCCGACCCGAACATAGAACTCCTTGGCGCGATCCACGTCCGAGACGGGAAGTGCGATCAGTTCCAGTCGCATGTCCACCATCGGTCTGCCTCCTCGTGTTGGGTGTGGGAACACTATCGGGCACCACCGACAGCCTGGGCGCGTGACCGTGTATCACCCGGGTGCCGGACCCGACGGCGCCCTAGGGTGACCCTCATGTCCGAAGTCATGGAGGGCGGCGGGCGTTACAACGCCAACGCGTCGGCCCAGGCAGCGGCCGCGACGTACGGAATCGACCGTCTGGCCGACGCTGCGCGCACCGCGCCGATCGGTCCGGCGGGCGCCGTCACCGTCGTCGACTACGGGTGCTCGGAGGGCGCCAACTCGATGGCTCCGATGCGCGCGGTGGTGGCAGCCGCGCGGTCCACCCGCGGGGCACAGCAACCGGTGTGGGTGTTCCACACGGACCTGCCGGACAACGACTTCGGCTCCCTGTTCAGCACCGTCGCCGACGATCCCTCCAGCTATCGCGGTCCCGGCGTGCACACCGCCGTCATCGGTCGATCGTTCTACGAGCAATTGCTGCCGAATGCCACCGTCAGCATCGGCTGGAGCTCGATTGCCGTGCACTGGTTGAGCAGCATTCCGGGTGCACTCGACGGTTTCTGGTTCGCCGCCGCGACGGCCGACCAGTACGAGACGTGGCGGCGGGCCGCAGCGGCTGATTGGCGGGAGTTCCTGGCTGCGAGGGAGGCGGAGATGATGTCCGGCGCGACCCTTGTGGTCGTGGTGGGAGCCGCGCACGGTGACGGGCGGCAGCGCCGGTCCGGAGCCGAACGGGCGATGGACGAGCTGGCCGCGGGCATGGATTCGCTGATCGACCGGGGTATGCTCACGGTCGGCGAGTGTGAAGCCATGATCATCCCAGCCTGGTACCGGACCGCCGACGAATGGCGGGCACCTTTTGATGCGGGCTGCGGACTCTCCCTCGACGACCTGCAGGTGATCGACCTCGGCGACCCCCTGTGGGAGCAAGCCCATCCGGCAGCCGGTGAAGGGCCGGACGGAGGGTCCGATGATTACCCGGCGCGCGTTGCCGCTGCGCTGCGTGTCTCCTTCGGTCCCTCCCTGCTCGGCGGCGTCGAACCGGAGCGGCGGGCCACCGTGGCCGCCGATCTCTTCGACCGTCATCTGGCGGGCGCCATCGCTGCCGCGCAGCCGGAGCCCTGGTTCACCTGGCGGTTGGCCGTGCTGACGATCAGCAAGCCCCGGTGGCCACCGGAAGCCGGATGACCTGGCGGAGATAGAGGGTGGCGGAGTTCGGCGCGCGATCGGACTCTTGGCATTGGCGCCACTCAGCGCGACGAGCAGGTGTCAGCTCATTGATTCTGGCGCACTTGTGGTGACGTGGGTCAGGACCGCTCTGGTGCCATGGATCTATGCCTGGATGCTGTTGCCGAGTTCTGCTTCTTGATCTGTCGTCAGTCACGATCGACTGCGTCGAGTGGGTCGGCAGAGCGGTGCTGATCGCAGCGCATCCACGAGCGCGGGCCGCGCTGCCGTCGGTGAGGCGCGTTTCGACCCGCGTGCATAGCCGCGATCAGCGGCGACTGACCCGGCTTCACGGAATGTGTGCCAGAACCCGGTAGGTGGCACCTTTCTTCCACGGTAATTGGCACTCCCTCACGTTGGTCAACGCCCTGTCAACGACGGGTTGGTCCGACCCCCTGGTGACGGTGCGGGTTCCAGTCAACGTCGCCACATCGGCGGATCGGCGCGCCGAGCGATGAGGTGATGGTTAGGTGCCGGGCCATCTCGGTTCCCTGGTCCCGCGTGATGGATCGGAGCAGCCCGGGTGGTTCGCGCGCGAATGCGAGGGTCTGGATCTTTCGAGATACCCCACGGCGCGTGCTGTTCCCGCCGGCCGAGTGCACGCCGCGCACCGGGGTCCTGGCATTACGGATGACGTCGAGGTGTGCTTATCGGGGGACTGTCGTCGGTCGGGTGTTCCGCCTGTCGTGCTCGGTGCAATCTCGCAGGAACGTGTTGAGCTGGGCTCGGTTCGGCAGGCCGTCCCGGTCACCGGGGCTGGTGGTGGCCATGGCGCCGACGGCGCAGGCCCGGCGCAGGCACTGTCGTGGCGTCAGCCCGTCCAGGGTTCCGCTGATGTACCCGGCGGCGAATCCGTCGCCGGCGCCGACGGTGTCGACCACCTGCACGGGGAAGACGTTGCGGTGCAGAACGTCGTCGGCCGTCACGGCGGTCGCTCCCGCACCGCCGTCCTTGACGATGACCGTGCCGGCGCCCATGTCCAGGTAGGCGCGGCCGATCTCGACCGGGTCGGAGGTCCCGAGCAGCACCCGGCCCTCGCTGGCGCCGGGCAGGACGATGTCGGCGAACTGCACCATCTGGTGGGTGACGTCGATCATCTCCTGGGTGGACGGCCACAGCACGGGACGCAGGTTCGTGTCGAAGGAGACGGTGACGCCGTGCTCCTTGGCGACCTTCACTGCGCGGAAGGCGAAGTCGCGGGTTGTCGGGGACAGGGCCAGGGGAATGCCGGTGACGTGCAGGTGCCGGGCCGCGCCGATGTAGCTCTCCAGCGCCGGTTCCCAGGCGAGCCGTGATCCGGCGGAGTTCTTGCGGAAGTACACGACCTCGGGGTCGCCGCCGCCGGCGTGCGATTTGATCTGGAAGCCGGTCGGTGCCTCCGGGTCGATGGTGACGTGCCCGGTGTCGATGCCGGTGCCGGACAGCGCGGTGTGGATGAAGCGGCCGAACGGGTCGTTCCCGACCCGGCCGATCCAGCCGGTGCTGTGCCCGAGCCGCGCCAGGCCGGTGGCGACGTTGGTCTCGGCGCCGGCGAGTGAGCGGGTGTAGTGCTCGACCTCGTCCAGTGATCCGGGGGTGTCGGCCACGAACATGGCCATGGCCTCGCCGAACGTGATCACGTCGAAGGCGCGCTGGGAAGGGGGTAGCGGCACGGCGGTCATCAGGTCCCTGAGGCCGGGGTTGATTCCGGGCGCGGCGCCGAGCGCGCCACCGCCACCGCTTGAGCCGTGAGAGCGGTGATCAGGGCGGTGTCGGGTTGCTCGAGTGCGGTCGCCGGAAGCATCCAGCTACCGCCGACGGCCAGAACCTGGGGGTGCCGTAAGTACCGGGTAGCGCTGGCGGAATCGATGCCACCGGTGGGGAGGAAGCGCACGGCTCGGAACGGCGCGCTCAACGCGGTGAGGAGCGGAAGCCCTCCGCTTGCTTCGGCCGGGAAGAATTTGAGTACGTTCAGCCCGAGATCGAGTGCCTGCATGATGTCGGACGGCGTCACGACTCCCGGGAGCACCGGTATGCCGGCGGACTGACACGTGGTGACGACAGCCTCGGAGAGGCCGGGGCTCACAATGAACGACGCTCCAGCGTCGATGGCGGCAAGTGTTTGCTCGGCATTGACGACGGTGCCCGCGCCGACACCCACGTCGGGTCGTTCGACGGCAACGCGGCGCAAGGCGTCGAGCGCACCGGAGGTGCGCAATGTGACCTCAGCCAGGGGGCAGCCTCCGGCCGTCAAGGCGTCGATGATTGACAACGCGGACGGCGCATCTCGCGGCGTCAGTACCGGGACGATGCGCGTCGTGGACATCAGGTCCAGCGGGTCCTTCGGCGACGTGTCGATCACTGCGATTGACCGCGTTCGATTCGCTGCCACACCTCGCGTACGTGCTCTTCGTGCGCGGCAACCGCGCGCTCGACGTTGCGTTCTCTGAGGGCCTCGAGCAACGGCTGATGGGATGCTGCGATCTCGTGCTGATGGAAATAGGCGGGGTTGGAGATCAGGCTGAAGCTTCGAGCGGCTGACTCCACCATGGGGAACATGCGTGGCAGAAGTGGGTTGCCCCCGGCCGTCCATGTCAAACGATGGAAGGACATGTCGGCGTCCATGAGTGCTGCCGTGTCGTTGCGGTCCGCGGCATCGAACATGTCCTGGATGAGTGATTCCAAGCCCGCGAACGTTGCGTCGGGGGCGTGCTCGCAGAACTCGCGTGCCGCAACTGCCTCGAGGGCGGCGCGGACGATATAGGACCTTTTGGCCTCGTCCTGGCTGATGGTCGCGACGAAGCTGCCGCGACGTGGTAGTTGCAGTACCAAACCCTCGTGGGTCAACTGCTTGAGGGCGTCGCGGACCGGTGCCTGGCTGACGTCCAGCGTGCGAGCGATCTCGGACTCGACCAGCCGCTCCCCGGGCTTGAGCTTTCCCGAAGCGATCTCCGTTTTGAGCCTGTCGTAGACCTGTGTCGACAGGAGTCGCTTGTTGAGCGCGGTCCGTGTTGCAGCGACATCGGGTTGCACCGTCACGTGGACGCCACCTTCTCCCCACTCGTTGACATCGAGAGCACCCTACCATTATCGTCCCGCGATAATCGATTATCGAGTGAGGAGGTGTCAGTGGCGCTGACCACCGTGGTGGCACCAGTCGTGTCGCGCCGCGGGAGGTGGACGCACTCAGAGCGTCGCCACGCCCGCGCCGCCGCTGCCTTCCTGGCGCCCAATCTCGTCCTGGTGACGGTGTTTCTGTTCATTCCGGTGGTGGCCAACCTCGTCATCTCGTTCACGGACTGGGACGTGATTTCCCCGGCGAAGGCAGTGGGCACGTCCAATTACACCGAGCTCTTCACCAGCGAACCGTTTCGGCAGGCCCTGCTGACGACGGCTGGGTTCGTGGTGCTGACCGTCCCCGTCACGTTGGCGCTCTCGCTGGCTCTGGCAATCCTGCTCGACTCGCTCGCATTCGGGGCCAACGCTTTCCGGGTGGCCATCTTCATGCCGTACGCGATGTCGGGAGTGCTGGTCGGGCTGATGTGGCGGTGGTTCTACAACCCCGAGTACGGACTGCTCAATTATCTGTTGTCGTTCGTCGGGATTCAGGGGCCGGAATGGTTGAACAATCCCGCGCTCGCGCTTCCCTCGGTGGCTGCGGTTTTCGTTTGGCAGCAGGTCGGCTTCAACGTCGTGCTCTTCATGGTGGCGCTGCGCGAGATCCCCTTGGAGCTGCGTTGGGCGGCGCGGGTCGATGGCGCCGGATGGTGGCGAGAGCTCGTCAGTGTTGTTCTTCCACTGATCTCGCCGATCACCTTCTTCGCACTGCTGAACCTGGCCTTCACGGCGTTCCAGACCTTCGACCTGGCCTATGTGATGACCAAGGGAGGACCGGGCCGTGCGACAACCCTTGTCATGCAGTTCATCTACGACCAAGCTTTCGGGTCCTTCCGGATCGGCTTCGCCGCCGCCGCCGCATTCGTCTATGTGGCGATCATCGGGTTGATCACCTGGCTTGCGTGGGGAACGCGTCGCCTCTGGGTTCTGGGGGAGGACTGAATGCGTCCCAGCCGAAGTGTGACCGAGGAGCACCGACGCTCGGCCCGCCTCGGGGCCACGGTCCTCGTAGCGGTGGCTGCTATCGGCTTCGTCTTGCCGATGGTGTGGCTGTTCTCGACTTCACTGAAGACCAAGGACGAGGTGTTCACCTACCCACCGCAGGTGATTCCTCCAGATCCGCAGTGGTCGAACTACACCGACATCTGGACTCAGTACCCGTTGGCCCAGTGGCTCGTCAACAGCATCTTCATCAGCGCGGCCATCGTGGTCGGGCAGTGCCTGACCAGTTCGCTTGCAGGCTTTGCGTTCGCTCGTCTGCGATTTCCCGGACGGGACAAGGTGTTTTTCCTGTACCTCGCGGGAATGTTGATACCGTCTCAGGTTCTGCTCATCCCTATTTTCGTCCTGGTGTCGCGACTGGGCTGGGTCAACACGCCTTGGGGTCTGATCGTTCCGGCGCTCGCCGGACCATTCGGGACGTTCCTCTATCGGCAGTTTTATCTCTCGATCTCGCAGGAATACGTCGACGCGGCACAGCTGGACGGCGCTTCGATGCTTCGCATCTGGTGGGGGATCTTCGTGCCGCTGTCCAAGGGGCTGACCGCCGCTTTTGCGGCGATCACCTTTCTGGCCTCCTGGAACTCGTTCATCTGGCCGCTGGTACTGCTGCGCACTCCGGAGAAATTCACCGCGACTCTTGGGTTGGCATCAATTGCCGGTGCCGACCAGTTCCGGGTTCCATGGCAGCTGGTGATGGCGACCAGCGTCACGATGCTCGTTCCTGTTCTGATCTTGTTCGCCGTCGCGCAGCGGCACCTCGTGCGGGGAGTGGCGATGTCCGGTTACACCGGTAAGTGACTGTGCGGCAAACCTTTTGCAGCTGGTGCCGACCGGGCACGCCAGCTCACGACGATCGAAGGAGTACCACATGACACGTTCGACAGCGGTCCACCGGACTCGTGCGTCCCTGGCGGTGATTGTCGCCGCGGCGGTGACCGTCTCGGCGTGCGGGAGCAGCGACAACGCGGGGGAGTCCGCAGGGGCGAGCGGCTCGGCCGCCGTCGGAGGTGAGATCCGGTACCAGACGTACCAGGGTCCGGACATCGTCAAGGTCTGGGACAGTCAGTGGAGCGACCTGAAGAAGTCCACGGGAATATCGGTCACCACCGAGACGGTCCCGCAGAACGAGCAGTCGCAGCGGTTATTGACTCAGGCGGCGTCGGGTGAGCTACCCGATGTCGCGATGATCAGCGCGCAATGGTTCAGGATTCTGGCGTCGAAGGGCCTGCTCGAGCCCTTGGATCAAAGCCAGTTCTCCGACGTCAAGATCGACGACATGCAGAAGGTGCTGTTGGACGCGTACTCGTTCGACGGCAAGTTGTACGGGCTGCCGACCGATCTCGACATGGGCGTGCTCTTCTATAACAAGGACTTGTTCAAGAAAGCCGGCGTTGCGGAACCCAGCCCGGATTGGACGTGGCACGACTTCGCTGACACAGCCAAGGCACTGACGAAGGGTGACGGCTCGGGGAAGCAGTTCGGTGCCGACATCGGTGCATCAATAGGCAACTACCCCTTCCTGTCAACCATCGCCAACTCCTACGGCGGTGAGCTCATCGACACTGCCTCCGGCACTGCTACGGTCGATCAAGCCGCCGGTCGGCGCGCGCTCGAACTATGGGACCGAATGGTGGTGAAGGATCAATCCGCCCCCGGTATCGGGAGCGACGCCAGTATCGTGAACGGCAACATCGCGATGGGCGTTTACGGGCCCTGGGCGGCCTATTACTTCCTGAAAGACGCCAAGTTCGATTGGGGAGTGACGAGCCTGCCCATGGGTGACGAGCCTGCCACCTGGGCGTGGGGCAGCGTGATGGTGGTGTTCAAGAATTCCGCCAACAAGGCGAGCGCATTGAAGTTCGTCGACAACTTCCTGTCCAAACCGCTCATGAGCCAACGGGCTGACGACTGGGCATGGACACCCCCGAGCCAAAGCCTCCTCACTGACGCGTCCTTCCGGGCGTCGAAAGCTCTGAACCTGACGGCGGACCAGAAGTCCATGCTGGCGACATCGCTGACCACCGCCAAGGCCCCTGCCCTTGTCGACGAGCAGGTGGCCGTGGCGAAGGCACTGGACGAACAGCTGTCTGCGCTGCAGGCCGACTCGGCCGATCTCGATCAGGTCGTGAGTCAGTTGACGCAGGCGTGGGCTCCGCTGGTCGCCAATCAGTGATTACCACGTCGGTCCACCGAAGGAATCAGCGCACGTGAACGCCTCTCCACTGCTGTACCCAGCGCCGCGCCACCTCGAACTGGGGGGTCAGAAGCTGGACCTGTCGGCCGGTGGCATCATCCAGCTGCCCGCGCGACCCACCGACAGCACGCTCAGGACTGCCCGGCACGCTCAAGCCCTGCTCGACCCGCTCGGGCAGGGAACATGGCCCCTGGCTGCCGGCACCCCGGACCGGAACGCACTGACCATGCGGTTGAGCGTCGGCGACGAGGTGACCGGACACCCGGACGGGTACCGGCTCGACGTTGATGCAACGGGCGTTGCGCTGATGGCAGATGACGAGGCCGGGCTGTTCTACGCGGTGGCAACGCTCGGCCAGCTGCTGGCCGCGGGTCCAAGCGTCAACCACCTGCACATCGAGGACTACCCGGCGATTCGTCGGCGGGGCGTCATGCTGGACGTCAGTCGGGACCGGGTCCAAACACCTGCCACACTGCGACTGCTCGTCGACGAACTCGCCTCGTGGAAATACAACGAGCTTCAGCTGTACATGGAGCACACCTTCGCCTATGCCGGCCACGAAACGGTGTGGGGTGACGCCTCACCCCTGACCGCTGAGGAAATACTGGAACTCGACATCTACTGTCGTGACCGCTTCGTCGAGCTGGTGCCCAACCAGAACTGCCTCGGTCATTTGCACAAATGGCTGGAACATCCCGCTTACGCACACCTGGCGGAGAACTACCCGTATCGCCCGGTGCACGTGGACGAACACGTCATGCACCGGGGGCAGCCGTTCTGGGGAGACGTGCCGTACTCCATCTGCCCGACTGACCCAGAGGCGGTGGAGTTCGTCCTGGGCCTGCTCGACGAATTGTTGCCCAACTTTGCCAGCCGCACGGTGAACATCGGTTTGGATGAGCCATTCGATCTGGCCTTCGGGCGCTCGCGTGCCGCTGACCCCGACGTCGACCCGCAGCGGCTGTACGTCGAGTTCATGAAGACCGTTCACCGGCATCTCTACCGGCGGGGCTACACCGTGCAGATGTGGGGCGACTTCGTGGCCGAGCACCCCGAGTCCGTGCCGGATCTGCCTGATGACGTTGTCGTCGTCGACTGGGGTTATTGGAGCAGCTACCCGTTCGATGAGCGCGCCGCGCTCCACGCCGCGGCGGGCCGCCGCTTCTACCTGGCCACTGGCACGAACGCTTGGTGTTCCATCGGCGGCAGCTCCGCGGAAACCTACGTCCACATGCGCACGGCCACCGACGCCGCGTTACGGCATGGCGCGGACGGCATTCTGGTCACTGACTGGGGCTGGTTCCAGCATGGCACGTACCAGCAGCATGTGGTGAGCTACTTCGGCTTCTTCCTGGCCGCCGGCGAACTGTGGTCCCCGGTGCAGAGTCGTCAGGTCGACTTCGGGCGCGCCCTGAGTGCTCTGGTGTTGGGCGATGCCTCGGGCATGCTCGGTCAAGTGCTGATTCGGTTGGGCGAGGTGTGCCAGGGTGATGGGCCGGCCATCGTCGATTCTTCCCCGTTGTACTGGGCCCTCAGGGAAGATCTCGACTGGATCGCTTCGACGAGCGCACTGACAGAAGCCGACCTGGACAAGGCCACACAGGCCCTTGAAGGCGCCCGACAGGACCTTCGGGCGGCCTCGAGCACCAGGGTCGATGGCGCGCAGATTCTCCGCGAGTTACTCCTGACAGTGGAGCTACTGCAGCACGCTGTGGACAGGACTCGGCTCGCAGTGTCGCAGGACGACAACGACCGTTCGGTCCTGCGTGCCCATCTGCACGCCGGCCTTCCCGGCATGGTGGGTCGGTTCGACCAGTCGTGGCTAACTCGGTACAGGCCCGGAGGACTGGTGGGAACCAGCGCGCGGCTGCGCGCCATGGACGCCGACTATCGGAAAGCCCGCTGATGAGCATTTTCGACGGAAAGCACGCCTTGGTCACCGGTGCCGGCCGAGGCATCGGTAGGGCGGTCGCCCAACAGCTGGCCCGGAAAGGGGCTCACGTCGTGGTCAGCGACCGTGACCTGCTTGCCGCCGAAACTGTGACCGCGGAGATCAGGCGGTTCGGCGGTTCGGCCGAGGCGGTGGCCTGTGATGTCACTTCGAAAGCGCAAGTACAGGCGGCCGTCGCACAGAGCTCAGCGCCGGGATATCTGGACCTGCTCGTCAGCAACGTCGGAGTGGCCCTGGAAGCGAGCTTCGACACGATGACCGAGCAGGAGTGGGACCTGCAAATCCGCGCAACGTTGACCGGAGCGTTCCTGCTGTGCCAGGCCGCTTCTCAACCGTTGATCCAGGCCCCGGAGGGTGGCCGGGCCGTCCTTGTCGGCTCGGTGAACGGGCTGCGCGCGTACGGCCACGAGGCGTACAGCGCGGCGAAGGCCGGGTTGGCAAACCTCACGCAGAATCTCGCTTTGCGTCTGGGCGGCCAGGGCGTTCGAGTCAACATGGTCGCTCCGGGCACGATCGTCACCGAGGCGTGGACCGATCGCCTCCAGCACGACCCAGGTTTGCTGAACCGATTGGCCCGGCACTACCCGGGGGGGACGTTGGGCCGCCCGGACGACGTCGCGCACGCCATTTCCTTTCTGCTGTCGGACGAGGCGGCCTGGATCAACGGTGTGGTCCTGCCGGTCGACGGTGGCCTCACGGCCGGGAGCGTTGCGCTGCTGGAAGACCGCGAGGTACGGCCGGTGGAGGGGTCAGCCTGATGACGCCCCCGATCGGCTGGTACACCTTCGTTCACGATTTCCTCGACTTCGGTGTCGACGCGTGGCTGGACGAGGTGCGACAGTCCGGCGCGGATCACGTCAACGTGGCCGCCGTGTATCACACCGCGCGCGACGTGCTGCCACGAAATCCGCGCCGACGGATCCGGTACCTCGCAGGCGGTCTGCATTATTTCCGCCCGCGGCACTTGCTGTATCCGCAGGAGGCCCAGCCGGCGGTTGACCCCGATCTCGCCGGAACCGACCCGCTCCCCGACGTCATCGCCGCTGCCCAGGCAAGGGGCGTGTCCGTCAACGCATGGGCGGTGCTCCTGCACAACAGCAGGCTCGGCCAGCATCGACCGGACCTGGCGCAGCGCAACGTGTTCGGCGACCGCATGCTGACGGACCTGTGCCCGTCACATCCGACGGTCCGCAAGTACGCGGTGGCAGTCGCCGCCGACGTCTGCCGCCTCGCTCCGTCCACCGTCCTTGCCGAATCGCTGCACTTCCACGGGCTACGGCATGGATTCCATCACGAGCGCTACCTGTTCGAACTCGGGAACCTTGCCGAACTGGCGCTCTCCCTGTGCTTCTGTCAGCACTGCATTTCCCGAGCCGCGAATGCGGGAGTGGACGCCTCGTCGGTCGAGGCGTGGGCCCGCGGCGCGGTCGAGGCCGCGTTCGCGGGCACGCCGGCCGACACGGGGCAAGAGCTCTCCCGGGAAGCCGCCGTCACAGCTGGCGGTGCCGAGCTCGGCGGCTTCCTGGACGTCCGCGCGGCGACCGTGACAACTCTTGCGTCGGACGTCCACGACACTGTCGTCAAGTTGGGCTCGCGGCTGGCGTTTCTCGATCCGTCTGGGGCGGTCAAGGGGTGGGTCGACGGCGCCCCGACGGGACGGCCCGTTGTGGAAACCGGATGGCAGTTCGGCATCGACGTGCCGGCATTGTCCGGTGTCGTCGATGCGGTAGAGGTTCTTGGATACACCGCGGACCCGGAGCGCCTCGCGGGTGACTTGCAGGCCTACCGGTTCGCCGCGGGAGATACGCCGCTGCGCCTGTCGATCAGGCCGGGCGCGCCGGATTCCGGGGACGCTGCGGACCTGGCCCGCAAGCTCGAGTTGGCACGCAGTGCTGGTGTCGAGGCGGTCGACCTGTACCACCTCGGTCTGTTGCCCGCATCAGTGCCGAGACGGGTGCGCACTGCACTGAACCTGCTCGAGACGGCCTCGGCCCGATGACGGCGGTGACCTTGCGAGGGGGCAGCGTCGCCGACGGAAGCGGTCGGGAGCCGGTTCGCATGGATGTGTCCTTCGACCAGAACGGCGTCATCGCGATGGGGGTGGATATCCCCGTGATCGGCGATCTCGTGGACGTGAACGAGCGCATGGTGCTTCCCGGATTCATCGACACCCACCTTCATGCGATGCCACTGCTCGGGGAGGCGCGAGAGCTGGTTGAGGCCGCTCTGCTGAGCCAGGGCGTCACATCCGTCATTCTCGGATCCGACGGCATCGGCCCGTGCCCAGGGGGCACTCCGGCGCTCAGTTATGCCAACGACTACTTCGGCGGCATCGACGGACCGAGCCCCCGATCATTCGACGACGTTCGCACAGTTCAGGAGCTGCTGTGCGCGGTCGACGGCGCCAGCCGCATCAACGTCGGCTACCTCGTCCCGGCAGGCACCGTCCGCCAGGTCGTGATGCCCAACGATCCGGCACCTGCCGACGCCTCCGCCGTCGACTCGATGATGGACCTTGTCACGCAGGGGCTCGAGCAGGGTGCTTTGGGGCTGGCGTCGGGACTTGAATACGTGCCTGGGGCATGGGCGAGCACCGCTGAGTTGGTGGCGATGTGCCGCCCGGTCGGTGAGGCCGGGGCCGTCCACGCAAGTCACATGCGCGGCTACGAAAACGCCGCAGGTGACGCGATCGACGAGCTCACCATTATCGGCAGCAGGACCGGTGCACGATCGCACGTCGCCCACCTGCGGGCGCCCGCCCGGGTAGCCGCAGCGGCGCTGGATCGGGCCGACGAACTCGGTGAGGTCGTGACGTTCGACTCCTACCCCTACAGCGTCGGAGCGACGCTGCTCGCGATGCGTGCAATTCCCCGCGGCCTGCAGGTACCTGATCCGGACCGGATGATCGAGCTGCTCTTGGACCGAGACATCGCGATGGATCTTCGCCGGCACTGGGCCGACCGTATTGAAGAGCTCGGCGCGTACGTCGTCGCGCATTCCGGTATGTCGATCCTCGGGGACCTGGATGGTCTGACGCTGCGCGCCGTCGCGGATCGGATGTCCGTGCCGTTCGAGGTCGCCGTTGGTGAGCTCCTCGTAGCGAGCCGGCTTACCGTGAGTTGCCTCGTGCCACCGGGCAGCGGTGCATCGGGTGAGGCGGACTTCCTCCAGTTGATGGACGACCGCCGGCATATGGGCTGCTCGGACGGAATCTTTCTCGGCGGTGCTCCGCACCCACGTGGTTGGGGTGCCTTCGCCCGCATGCTGTCGCTTCAGCTCGGGCGCCCAGGTGGCTGGTCCTGGGGCGACGCGGCCTGGCACTTGTCCGGTCATGCTGCTCAGCGGTTCGGAATCGCACTGCGCGGCAGACTATGTCGGGGCGCCGTCGCCGATGTCGTCGTACTCGACCCTTCGGTGCTCCGTGACAACGCGAGCTACCCGGAGCCGCGGCGGCATGCCTCGGGGGTGGACCGGGTGTACGTGGCCGGTATCGAAGTGTTCCGCCACGGTGCGCTCGTCGGAGCCGCGGCAGGACGAGCCCTGCGCCGGGCAGGTGCATGACATGCAAGCTTTTGACCGGATGGCCGCTGAGGAAGCTCTGCAGTGGGACCGCATCAGCCCGATCCCGCCCTTCCACAAGGGCTTCGGCTCCTTCGCCGGCCAGACGCCCGAGCACATGGTGAGGCGTGGCGTCACCATCCGTGACCTCGGGCGGCCCCTCGCGATGGTCAACACGGGCGCGCTCGACAGGGACATCACGTTGATGGCGTCCTATTGCCGCGACCGCGGTGTGCAACTCGCCCCGCACATCAAGACGACCATGGCGCCTCAGATCTTCATCAGGCAGATGAGCGAAGGAGCCTGGGCGGCCACTGTCGCGACCGTGGAGCAGGGAAAGGTCGCCGTCGCCTACGGCGTCCGGCGACTCCTTGTGGCGAACGAACTTGCTCGACCCAGCGATGTCGCGGACCTCATGACGGTCGTCGACGCCCATCCGGGAGTCGAGGTTCTTGTCTACGCGGATTCCGCTGAATCGGTCAGATGTCTGACTGAGGGCATGAAGGGCCGTGACCCACACCCGCGTCTGGGCGTGCTCATCGAGATGGGCATCAACGGCGGGCGCGCCGGAGTGCGCACGGTCAGCGCCGCCGACGAGGTTGCGCGCGCTGTGGCGGCCGCCCCTGGTCTGGACCTGCGCGGTGTCGCGGCATTCGAGGGCGTCCTGGGCGCCGACCACACAGAAGGCACCCACCAACGAATCCGAGATCTGCTCCGGCTCGTCGTCCAGGTTGGCGCGCTGTGCGCGGGCCTGCAGCACGACGACCGATCCGGCGGAATCGTTCTCTCCGCGGGAGGCAGCGTCTATTTCGACCTCGTGGCTGACGAGCTCACCTCTACTGCCGTCGAGCAGTACGACCGGACTGTGGTTCTGCGGAGCGGGGCATACGTCGTCCACGACCAGGGCTATCTGGGGGAGATCTCGCCGTTGAGATCTGAGTTCCAGTCAGCTCTCACAGTCCGTGCGGATGTTCTCTCGGTCCCCGAGAGCGGCCTCGCCATCATCGGCGCCGGAAAGCGCGATCTCGGTTCGGACATCGCCATGCCGACGGTGACGCACGTTGAACAAGCGGACGAGTGCCGCGCCGAAACCTCCCTGGCCATCACGACACTGAATGATCAGCATGCCTACGCCCGGTGGGACGACCGTCGAAATCCTGCGCCGGTGGTGGCGGGCAGCGTCGTTCGCCTAGCTGTCGCGCACCCCTGCACAACTTTCGACCGATGGAGGCTGGTTGCGCTGACGAGCCCTGACGGCCGCATCACCGACATCGCCCGCACGCACTTCTGAGCCGCGCACACACCAAGGAGGGTCTCATGTCTCGCACCGTTGTCATCGCACCGGACGCGCCGCAGCCCAAGGCGTCCTACTCGCAAGGAATGCTCGCCGGAGGACTGTTGTTCACCGCCGGTACCGGTCCGCACGATCCGCGAACCGGTGAGGTCGTGGACGGCGACGTAGAGCAACAGACTCGTGCCACCCTGCGGAATGTGGAGCGCATTCTGGAGGCCGCCGGACTGGGCCTCGCTGACATTGTCAAGGTGACTGTTCATCTTGGTGATCTCAGGCGGGACTTCCCGGCTTTCGACCGGACCTACCGCGAACTCATGCCCGCGCCGCATCCCCCGCGGACGACAGTCGGCTCCACGCTCTGGGACATCCTCGTCGAAATCGATGTCGTGGCACAGCATCCCGCCGGTTCGGCCGGTTCCGCCGAGATCGGTCGGCAGTAACAATGACCGATACCCGGGAACAGAGTTACCTCGACCGGCTCACGAAGCTGTACACGCCCGTGGTGTGCGACGCGCTTGACGCCCTCGGATACCGGGACCGGTCGATGGATCCGGCGCTCGCCCCGCTCGCAGGGCCGCCATCTATAGCCGGACGGGCGGCGACAATACAGGTGATTGCCGTCGACAAGGCACCCGATCAGCCGTATCACGTGCAATTCGAAGCCGTCGACGCTCTCCGCCCCTCCGAGATCATGGTGGTCTCCGCGCCAGAGGTCCGCTGTGCATTCTGGGGCGAGTTGATCACCACCCGGGCAATGGAGAACGGTTGCGTCGGGACCGTCGTTGACGGCTACTGCAGGGATTTGCCGAAAATACGGACCCGACCCTTCGGCGTCTGGGCACGAGGCTCCCATCCAGCCGATTCCCTTGGTCGCCTCGATGCAATCAGCTGGAATGCGCCGATCTCGTGCGGCGGTGTCCGAGTGGCGCCCGGAGACTATCTACTGTGCGATGTCGATGGGGTGGTGGTGGTGCCGCACGAGGTGATCACGGAAACACTGGACCTCGCAGATGCCAAGCAGCGCACCGAGGACGAGGTCCGGACCACGCTCCGCTCCGGCCTGACGATCGCCAACACCTACGATAGGTACGGAGTGATGTGACCGGTGCCGGGACGCCTCTCACTGCATGCCACCGGTCCGACCACTTGATCAGTGGCACGGAAAGCGCAAAGACGGGCTTGACCTCCCTACCGAGGATTCATCACTTGGGCATCGTCGTGCATGATTGCCGGCAGGCGGCCCGATCGCTCTCGGCGGTCACCGGACGGCCAGCGGTGCCCCCGTTCGTTGACGAGTTCGAAGAGGTAGAAGTAGCCGGTGAAACGGTATCCTTTTCTCTGCGACTGTCTTTTCTGGATCTAGGGAACCTGATGCTGGAGTTGCTCGAGCCGCTGGACGACCGATCACCACACGCGCTTTTCCTGCGCCGGCATGGCGGCGGATTCCATCATCTCGGCTTTCGTGTCGACAATTTGTCGGCGTACGATTCTCGATTTGTCAGCCGGGGAATGATTCAGATCGTCAACGCCGCCAGAGCGCCGGACACCTCGCACTGGGTCTACTACGGCCGCGCGCGGGATAGCGCAGGTGTGATCGAGCTAATGAAAATCGGACCGGAAAGCGATGCCTTATTCGATCGCGTGGCAAAGGCACTTGAGCAGGCGTCATGACATGGATGGCGGCGCGCTCGGCCCTCCACAGTGCTCACCTGTGCAGCGGGCTCGGGGTTGCTCGCCGAGATCTGCACGACCAGGGCTGACAATTGCCCGCTACCCCGGCAGCGTCGATGAACTTCGGGCCGACTGCACCACGACGGTCCGCAGGGAATGGCGGCGGTCGCCTCCATCGACGACCAGTACACGACCGGCGGTACCCGCGGCCGCGACGGAGCACCACACCCCGGGCCGTTCCCGGGAGCTCCGGTCGCGCAAATGTCATAGGTACGGCTGATCAGTGTTCGGTGCCGAAGCGCCGTCGGTGAGGTCCGGCGTTCAGCGGCGTTGCCGCGGCCGGTGAGGACGTCCGAGATCAGTTCGGGCGGGAAGAGCCCGTGCTTGATGATCCACGGGCGGTGCTGAGTTAATTGGCCGTTTCGGCGGGACTCGTGATGCTGCCGCGGTACATCGGCGATGAACAGCGCGGAGGCTGCGTGGAACGTTTGGCAGGTTTGCCGGGTGGAGCCGGCGCGGGGTCGCAGCGGCCCGAAGGCGAGGAGTTCCAGAAGTATCGGTCCGTTGATGGCGGTGACGGGCTTGCTGCTTCGGCGATCACGATCAAGCGGTCGGCGGCCGCGGCGGTGATCTTCTCTGGTGTGTGCGGCACCTCCGCCTTTGACCGGCCACCCGTCGGGTGCGATCTGATCTGCTCCGTCAATGGCCATGTCGAATTCGCGAGCTCATGTCGATTCCGGTCTCGATGTGGTTGATCCACGCGACTAACCGCGGTCTGGGTGAGATCGCGCGCTCGGCAGGACAGGCGGTCAAGTCTCTGCCGGGGGGCAGGGCATCTTCATGGGGTGACGTCGGTGAAGGAGTGATGTTCGTGCGTCACGGTCCACCGGTTTCCATCCCTGCGCAGTCCGAGGGTGAGCCGCAACCGACGGTCCGGGTCGTCTTCGAACTCGGCGGGCGTCCCGCACCGTAGAAGGGCGAAGGCGAACGCCACATCAGTGCCTGCGGTGACGTCGAGAGATTCGAGTTCGAAGACCGCTCCCGACGCTTGCCACTGAAAGAAGCCCGGCCATGTCTCCCGGTAGGCGTCAATGCCGCGCACGCCGTGCTCCGGCGGTGGGACGTCGAACATCACGATGTCACTCGCATGGTCGGCCAACACTCCGGCCATGTCACCGTTGTGCACCGCAACCGCCCAACGGTTGATGAGTTGCCGAATCTGCTGCTCGTCCTGCATGTGAATCCCTTCGGGGCCGGCGAGTCTTGCCATTGAGACTTCTGTTGACGGGAGGAGTCATCGCTGACTGATGGTGCGCGGCGGCAACATCGGCGCGTTCGGCGCTGGTTTGACCCGATGGGCAGGACGTCGTTGGTCGTGTCTCGGTCGATGCTGGTGGACGTGCGCGACCGATTACGCGTCAGGCGTCGATGTGTGTCGTTTGCCACGGTATGTGGTTCTGGCACACATTCCGTGAAGCCAGCCTCGGCTGGCCTGGCCTGGCCTCCGTGTGCGTGATGGCCTGGCTTGGTGGCTCCTCGAGCATGTTGCCGGATGCTGCGTCCGCATCTGTCGCCGGTGGTGATCGACGGCACCGACCTTGGCCGACGACGTGGTCGTCGTCGCAGCGCATGGACGGTCGCGGGGGTCGCGTTTGCCGCAGGTGCTCGCGGGTGGTGACCGGGTGCACAGCCGCTACCGACGGCGAACAGCTGATTTTCCCGTTCTGGGCGACCGGTGGTCTGGCTGACGGTGCGCCGGTTCTTCTGCGACCACGTCGACTGCAGCGCATGCACTTTCGTAGAGCAGTAGCGGGATTGACCGAACGCCACGCACCCGCCGTGGCGGTTTCAGCAACCACGGGCGCAGTGTTTGCCTGCAGGGTGCCTTGGCGGCGATCGGGTTGGCTCCAGCGGGCGTGCCGGTTTACCGCGGCCTGAGGCCTGACACCCCAGCGACGCCCCGCCGTGGCCGCCGAACTGTTCGACCGGCATCTGGCCGCCGCCATCTCAGCCGGACATCCGGGCCGTGGTTCAACTGACGCGTCGCCGTGCTGGTCATCGCCAAGCAGGGCCGGACATCGGACGTCGGCTGACCTCCGGCCACCACCGTTGGGCCGATGGCAGTCTGTAGCGATGGAACGCGAACCGGATGTGCTGGTGGTGGGCGCAGGCATTGCCGGGTTGGTCTGCGCGACCGAACTGGCGGAGCGCGGGTTGGACGTCCGGGTCCTGGAACGCGCCGATCGGGTGGGCGGCCGCATTCGTACCGACCGCATCGACGGGTTTCTCTGCGACGTCGGCTTCCAGCTGCTCAATCCCGCGTACCCGCAGGTCAAACGCCTCATCGACGTTCCAGCATTGAACCTGCAGTACTTCGGGGCCGGTGTTCGCGTCGACCTGGGTGAGCGCTGGGTCGTGCTGGCCGACCCGCGCCGGGCCCCCCTTCTGTTGCCCGCGACGTTGCGCAGCGGGCTCGTCGATCTGCGGGACGTCGCGGGCCTGATCCGATGGGCCGCCGAGGCGGTGATCGCACCTCAGCGAAGCGTTCGCACCGCTGACCGGTCCCTGTCCGAATCCTGGGACGCGGCTGGGGTGACCGGCAAACTGCGGCGGCAGGTACTGGAACCGTTCCTCACCGGCGTCCTGGCCGACGATCCGGGTCAGGCGTCGGCCGCCTTCGTCCGGCTGCTGATCCGGTCTTTCCTGCTTGGCACCTCGGGCCTACCTGGCGCCGGAATGCAGGCCCTGCCCGAACAACTCGCCCGCCGATTGCGCAGCCCGGTGCAATGCGGCACCGAAGTGGTCGGGGTTGGACCCGGTCCGGTCGTCCGCACCGGCGATGGCACCGCGCGGGCCCGGGCCGTCGTGGTGGCCACCGACCTGCCGTCAGCCGCCGCCATGAACCTGGCCCCGGAACGTGCTTGCGGAAGCCTGAGCACCTGGTGGTTCGCGACCCCGCGCGATCGCGCCCCGACGGCCGTTCCGCACGATCGGCTGCTGTGCGTGGACGGGCGGCGTGGACGGGTGGCCAACACCGCCGTCGTGTCGGCTGCCGCCCCGAGCTATGCCCCGCCCGGCAGGGGGCTTGTCGAGATCAGCGCACTGTCCGCCGCCGGCCTCACCGACCGCCAGGCACTGTCCGCGGCCGGCCGTTTGTGGCGAACCGAAACCGACGGGTGGGAACTGCTTGTTCGGCACGACATCCCGAACGCACTGCCGTTGACCCGGCCACCGCTGCGAATACGGCGTGACGTCGACCTGGGCGACGGGCTGTACCTGTGTGGCGACCACCAGGACACGCCGTCGATCCAGGGCGCCATGGCGTCGGGCCACCGCACCGCGGCCGCGGTGACCAGACGTCTAGGAATCTGACGGCGAAGCTGAGTGCCACCTCTGGCGTCGCGACGCTGAGCAGGCGATCTACCGGCTGTCGCCGGCGTCCTCCAGGTAGACCAGGCCGTTGCCGTCCGGATCGCTGAAGGAGAACATCGGCGGTACCCCGTCCAAGCGGACCAGTTCGGCGTTGTGCACGGTGACCCCGGATGCCCGAACGGCGTCGAGAGCACGCTGGGCATCGGAGGTGCCCAACCGGATCGCCACCGGAATCGGGCTGTCGGGTGGAAGGAGCATCAGGGCGACGGTCGACCCGGGAGGAACGACTTCGATCATCCGCGCGCCGGGCCACACCTCCACGTCGGCGAGAACCTCACAGCCCAGGACTTGCGAGTAAAACCTCAGCGCGGCGTCCTGGTCGGCCACCGGGACGGACACACTGAGCACTCTTGTTGTCATCGTCATGCAGGGCTGACGCGGTACCGCGGGAGAAATCATCGGTCCGACCCTGACGGAGCCGGACCGTCGCACGGTCCGGGACTGCTCGGCCGCAGCTCTCCGCAGCGGACGCGACGAGGCCGTGGCCGTCGCGAGTCGCCGATTCCGTCAACCGGAGGCACCGGTCCTGCCACCAGTCCCATGACGACATGGGGCCGACAAGTCCCCGAGTACTGCCGGGCGAGCATTGGCTTCGTCGACCACATCGACGGTGATCAGCAGATATAGGGCAAGCATCTGCCGTGATCGATGACTGAGGCATGAGCGACAACATCTGTCTCGCAGAAGATCTCACTATGGCGACAACGCGGCGTCCTGGATTCACACTCAGTGCGGTGTCATGGAGCGCAGTTGATCTTTCTCCGGGCCGGAAATCGTGAAGGAGAATTCATGGCCAACATCATGCTGGTCAACGGCGCGTGGTGTGACGGGTCGAGCCGGCCGCTCTCGATTCCACCGCTGCAGGCGGCAGGTCGCCGTTCAGAGAGGTCTTCGCGGCCGACGTCGACCCGGCGCAGCCCGACGTGCTCGCCGCCGTATAGAAGCCCACGCACGGGGCATGTTTCGGGAGCCCCGCCGGGCCTGCGGCATGCGGGGACTTGCCGTGCGGATTCGTGCTCTCGGAACAGGACCATATGATCAATCCCGAAACTGCAGGCGTGGATGGCGGAGCGCATGAACGCGTCGGTGACCCCCCTTCGCTCCAGTCACGCTTCTCCCGTCTCGCATGGTGCCGAGGTCGCAGCTGGGGTCGACGCCCTCGTGGTGCCGAGATCGTTGATCCCAGCCGGGCCTGACCACTGCACTTCTCGGTGACTCAATCGGCGACGGCGGACGTCCCATCCATCGATCACTGCGCCGTCAGGACTGCTGCGAATCGGTGTGCAGCCGCCGGGTCGGCTTGGGCCAGGAACAGGGACGGCTCGATCAACTCCACCTCGAGCACACAGAAGGCGCCTGCGTCGTCACGGACCAGATCCACCCGGGCGTAGCTGGGAGTACCCAGCCGGGCCGAGATCACATCGACGGCATTCTGCGCAATGTCGATCTGAGCCTGGTTCGCCTGGTGGCCGGCATTGGCTTCCGTTGCGAACAATCCACGGATCTCTCCGGCACGCGGCAGGGTGACCCGCTTGCTCGCCGCATGGCTGAACCGCCCCCCGAAGAACACCATGGGCCATTCGCCGTCCGTTGCCACCGATGCGAGGTAAGGCTGCACCAGAACCGTCGTTCCCGAACGGTGCAGCCGGGCGACATGCTCGGCAGCGATGTCGTGGTGGTCGGGTCCGTAGCTGGCCGCATCCCTGCTTCCGGCGCCGACGGCGGGCTTCACCACGAAATCGCCGTCCGGGAACGACGGTGACGCACGAGGCGCGACAAAGCTGGTCGCGGTGATGGGGATGCCGGCACTGTGCAATTCGGCCAGATACCGCTTGTCGAGGTTCCACTTCACGGTTGCAAATCCGTTGACCAATTCCGTGACCGCCGCAACCTGCTCAAGCCATGACAGGAATTGCGGGAGGCGTTCGGGGTAGTCCCAGGTCGAACGCAGCACGACTCTGTCGAATCGCGACCAGTCGGCAGTCGGGTCGTCCCAGTCGACAACCTCCACCTCGACTCCCGTGCCGGCCAGCGCGGTCATCGCGATCGGTTCGTCCTCGTCGAGCCCTCGAGCCGCTTCTGTTGTCGCCCACCCAAGCCGCCGGATCATGATCAAAGTCTAGGAGATGTGACGACGTCGTCCGTGACCGGCCGCCGTTGCGCAGGCGGATGGATGTGACACGGCGACGCCCCGTGTCACGACGCCGGGCAGCGCGGGGCGGCGCTTCACAAGTTGTATCGGAGAATCGGGGTGCTGACGTCTTGGATTGCAGATTCGCCACGTGCGTCGGTTCCGGTGCCGCGATCGCCATCCAGCTATCAGTACGCTGGCCTCATCTCGTAGGCTGGTCAGTCGTCGATCCGTCGGTATGGAGGAGACATCAATGGCGAAGCGACAGTCCGTGGCGTTGGTTGACGACCTCGATGGAGGCAAGGCGGCAGAAACGGTTCGTTTCGGCATCGACGGCGTGCACTACGAGATCGATCTGAACAAGCGGCACGCGAATGCTCTTCGCAAGGTGTTGACCAGGTATGTCGTGCACGCCCGCCGGGTGCGGCCGGCGGCCGCTCGGGGACGTTCGACAGCAACTCGCAGCAAGGCACCCGCCGCGAACGCGGCGGAGGTGCGCGAGTGGGCCAAGAGTAACGGCATCGATGTGTCCCCGCGGGGCAGGATTCCGGCGACAGTCATGGAGCAGTATCGAGCGGCCGCATCCTGACCAGCGCGACGGCGGGAACGCCCGCGAGTAACGCGGCCAGTCACTGACAGCGGAAAGGCGTTGGTTGTCCCGGGCCGCAATCAATGGCGCGCGACGCATTGACCGTCGTCTCTGTTGTGCGGAGTGTCGAAGCCACGGCGCCGGCCGTCCGGCAGAAAGGTGGCTCGGCACCGTCCCAGCACCGCGCCTCGCCGAAACGATCGGTCATCGCTGAATGCACAGAAACGTCGCCACGGATGCCGGGGTAATACGGTCATCGCGCTGATCGGGTGCCGGCTGGACTTCTCCCGATTCCCGGCCGCTGCGCGGCTGATGTCCCGGACGGCGATGCCCTGCGCCCATCACCGCTATGGCACCAGCGTTTGTCCCCATTCGCAATTCTGTCCACATTTCCCCTCGACGGCTGCCGGCGACTTTTCGCGGATTGCAGGCTGACCGGCATGAACGGGATTGTTGTTGCCGGTGTGGCGGTGTTGCGGTGACGTTGGCACGGACGTGGGCGGTTGCGTTGAATGGCATCGCCGGTCATCTGGTGGCGGTGGAGGCGGACCTGGCGGCTGGTCTGCCGGGGACGACGGTGATCGGGATGGGTGACGCCGCGGTGACGCAGGCCCGCGACCGGATCAGGGCGGCGGTGGTCAACTCCGGTCACCGATGGCCCGATCGGCGGATCACCCTGGCGTTGTCACCGGCGGCGTTGCCCAAGCGGGGGGCCGGCTACGACATCGCCCTGGCCGTTGCGGTTCTCGCGGCGGCCGGGGTGGTGCCCACGGCTGCGGGTGACACCGTGTTGATCGGTGAGTTGGGTCTGGACGGTCAGGTGCGGCCGGTGCGTGGCGTACTGCCAGCCCTGCTTGCCGCACGAGCCGCAGGGCGGGAGCGGGCTATCGTACCGGTCGCGAATCTGGCGGAGGCAGCATTGGCCGCGGGCATGTCGGTGTGGGGTGTGCAGTCCCTCGGCGATCTGATCGCCAGCCTCACCGGGGAGGTGCACCGGCTCATGCCCGGGGTACCTGCACCGCCGGTGACGGCGGACACCGGTCCCGACCTGGCCGACGTGCTCGGCCAGCCGGAGGCGAGGCTGGCACTCGAGTTCGCCGCCGCCGGTGGCCATCATCTCGCGATGGTAGGCCCGCCTGAGTCTGACCGCAGTGATAATGTTGATCGATGTCCGGTTCCAAGCCTCGCGCAGTCCTCTACCTTCGGTTATCCGAGTCTGACGAGCGTTCGACCAGCATCGACAGGCAGCGGGCTGATCTAGAGGACCTGTGCTCCGGTCAGGGCTGGGACGTTGTAGAGGTACTGACGGACGACGGCCTGTCCGGTGGGAAGCGAAGAGTCAAAGCCGACCAAGCCCTTGCCATGCTGGCTGACGGGACCGCCGACGTCCTGGCCGTCTGGAAGCTGGACCGCTGGTCTCGTATGGGTCTGGAAGCAATCGTTGACCTGACGAAGGTCCTGGACGAGCGCAAGGATGCTCTCTTCATTGCCCAGCAGGACAGCGTGAGGTCCGACATCGGTGCGTGGCGAATCATCGCTGCCATCCTGTCTGAGAACGCCCGTACGGAGCGCGAGAACATCCAGATGCGCGTCAAGTCCTCGATCAACAAGCTCGTTGAGGATGGTCGATACCCAGGAGGAAACCTCCCGTATGGCTACAAGACGGCGAAGAAGCAAGACGGATCTGGCCGGGTCCTAGTCCTCAACCCAGCAGAAGCTGCAGAGATCCAGAAGGCTGCTGCCGCGTTCCTGGCTGGCCAGAGCACCTACAGCATCGTCCAGGAGATGAATTCACGAGGCGTTTTGACGCGAACGAAGAAGCGTTGGAACCCTCAGACTCTCTCCAAAACTCTGGTCTCCGACGCCATCTCTGGCTACGTAACCCACCACGGCGACCTTGTCCGGGATAAGGCGACAGGCCAACCCATCCAGTTCTGGCCAGCAGTGTTGGAGCCCGAGGTTGTCCACAGGATCAGGGCGAAAATGCAGGCTGAGAAGCCACCGCCAGGCCGAAGGAAGCGCAAGGAAGGAGCCAGGCTGCTCTCCGGTCTAGTGTACTGCGCCCACTGCGAATCAGCAATGTACCCCTGGACCTCGATGGCCGGTGCAACGTCCTACGTCTGTACCGGGCGAAATAAAGGTAAGGACTGCCCCATCGTCACGGTGACCGCATCCAGGCTTGAAGAGAGAGTTGAGAAGGACTTCCTCGCAAAATGGGGGAAGCTTCAAATGTTCACGTTGACCGAAAGCAAATCGTACCAAATGGAGATCGCAAACCTAGAGGCAGGCATTTACCGGGCGACGCAGAACATGACTGAACGTGGAGCAGACCTCGACAAACTGATTGGGCAGGTCAAGTTCTACACGCAGAAGAAGGAACAGCTTGAGCAGATCGAGGTCAAGCCGGTGGTTCTAGAGCCCACAGGCGTTACGTTTGAGCAGGCTTGGCAGGACCCTGAGGCTCGCCGGGGCATTATGTTGGCTAACATCGAGAAAATCGTTGTCCTAAAGGGCCACAAGGGTAAGAAGGGTCCTCTGCCATTCCACAGGATCCGAATCTATTGGCGTGAGCCGCAGTTCGAGGCCACAGTCAACGCCAACAATTTCCAAGCGGACAAGGCGATGTTCCCCGAGGACATCACGAGCCGCGTCCCCCGAGTCAGCGCCAGGGTTCTCATCAACGGCCAATTCGTCAATGTCGAGGATCTATAGTATCGGCTCACGTCAGCGATAGGGTTCTCGTTAGCGTACCTTCTCTTGGACGTCACCCAGGGGTGACGGTGATCGTCTCCTTGCCTTTGTCATCGGGCCCATGAAGGACGCACTCAACGAACGGGCAGAATTCTTCAAGCTGAAGACGTCTGGAAGAGGACCTTCTTACCCTTGTGGCCCTTTACGACAACGATTTTCTCGATGTTGGCCAACATAATGGGCTCTTCAGAATTGACGGTGTAGGCGGTGTCTGAATCCGCCGATTTCCAGCAGTGCTCGGGCGATGTAGTTGGTGAGGTTCCGGAAGCCCAGGGCAGTACCGCGCAAGTGTTCCAGGCGGCCGTTGATCGCTTCGGTAGGTCCGTTGCTGGTGCCGGGGTGGGCGAAGAACGCCAGGATGTCAGCCGCGCGGCGCTTCAGCGTCCTGCCGAGCGTGCGGATCTCGGTCAGGGCGGTGGGGACGCCGCGGGCCAGGCTGTCGATCAGCTTGCGCAGCAGGTCGTGTCCCTGTTTGCGGTCGGTGTGGCGGTAGGCGGTGATCATGGCCTGGTAGACGGCCCAGGTGACTTCGACCTCGGCATGCTCGTCGCCTGCGAACAGGGCGTGCAGGCGTGCCCGTTGTCTCTCGGTGAGCAGGTCGGCGCCGGTGTGCAGGGTCCGCCGGGCGGAGAACAGTGGATCACCGGAGCGGCCGCGGTGGCCGTGCAGGTGTTGTTGGACGCGCCGGCGGCACTCGTCGAGGGCTTCGCCGGCCAGGCGTAAGACGTGGAACGGGTCCAACACGGTGACCGCGTCCGGGAGTTGTTCGGTGGCAGCGGTTCTGAAGCCGGTGAACCCGTCCATCGCGACGACCTGCACCCGGTCCCGCCACGCCTGCGGCCGGTCGGCCAGCCAGCTGGCGAACACCTGCTTCGTGCGGCCCTGGACCATGTCCAACAACCTGGCCGGTCCGGTTCCGGCGCGGACCGCTGTCAGATCGATGATCACAGTGACGTACTTGTCCCCCAGGCGGGTGTGCCGCCACACGTGCTCGTCCACGCCGATGACGTTGACCTCGTCGAACCGGGCGGGGTCGCTGATCAGCACCCGGCGGCCTTCGTCCAGCACCGCGGTGTTCGCGGTGTTCCACGACACCGCAAGTCCTTCAGCGATTCTGGCCATGCTCAGGTGCTGACACACGATGCCTTCCAAGGCCCATCGCAGGGCCCGGCGGGACAGCTTGGCCCGCGGTTCGGCCGCCTTGCTGGTGTCCTGCCGCCACACCCGCGCACACTCTGCGCAGTGGTATCAGCGAACAGTGACCAGCAGCAATGTCGGCCGCCAGCCCAACGGTTCATGCGCGAGCAGCCGGGTCACCGTGTCCCGCGGGGCACCCCGCCGTCCACACCGACCACATTCATCCCCGGTCGCGACGACCCGGCAGGTGATGATCGTCCGGTCGGGCTCCAAGAACTGCCCGACAGCCTGCAGCCCGAGCTCATCGAGGCGGCAGAACGTGGTCAGATCAGGGTCGGCGAAGGTAGCGTCAGCCATGTCGAGGTCCTCCGGATGAGCGGCGTCAGAACCTTCATCCTGCGAGGACCTCGACCCCTACCCGGCCAACGACGCGCCCACATCCCTACACCCTGATATGCGATGAGCCACATAATGCCCCGGCGTGCCTGAGGCTTCTCCCGAGCCTGTGCGTCGGTCATACCAGTCCGCTCTAGAGCCGTTGGCTTGACTTCGATCTGCTGTAGCTCTGCCTAGCAGAGTTCAGATCTACTGGCGTGAGAAGCAGTTCCGGTCCACCCATACCGCCAGCTTCCGTCGAGATAACATGGGCCGCGCTTATCAAGAGCAGAGAAGATGCCCCAGCAAGCATGACATCGAAAATAATTCTTCGACGATCAAGCAGTAGATATCACGGCCTGTAACGACTAACGTCAGCGATTCAGTTCTCGTTGGCGAAGACGTACTCAACAATGTTCCTCGGATGATATCCGACTGTGTCGATGACCGTCTCCCTGCGTGTCATCGGGGTCCACGCACACGGACGAATTATCCCAATCGGAGCCTTCTCCCCGCAGCATATCAAATCAGCGACGCAGAGACGACTAGTAACGTCCACGGTTTACCCCCAATTTCGGAGCTCGAGCATTCACCGTGCCGCCGATGTCGAACCATAAAACGGAGCCCAGCGACACCCCTGAGTACAGATCCGCTTGTATGTCTTTTCCTTTATAGTGCACGTGAGTTTGTAGCTTTTGTTGGCCTAGGCCAAATATCAGTCGACGCAATCCTACCGTATTTGCCATGTCCACGGACAATCGACGACCAGTTCATCGAGCGTTGACCCGTACGCTGGCAGCCGTTGGGCTTGGCCAAGGCTGTTGGTCGGGCTCCGGCGCCTCGATGGACCGTCCTCCATCGGCGCAAGTCGGTGCACTGCATCTAGATCCCCAGTGAGTTCACGCGGTTCATTCGAAGCGGCACGCGTCGACTCAGGAGCGTGCATCCGACAGCCGAGGTGTGACCACGGTACATCTGATGGCGTACGTACCCCGGATTCTTCACCATAGTGAACGAGCATCTTTGCGCAGCGTTACCTGAACCGGCTCTTAGCCGCCGGGCTACTGGGAGACTTCATGTGACAATGCGGCTGAAACGCCGATTCCACTACAAGGAAGGCTCCAAGTATCATCCATGTCCAAGGATATTGCGCCGATGACTGGCGTTGAAGCCGTGCCGAGGATAGACGTACGCGTCATCCGGCACCTTTCTCCGCCTTGCGGATCCTGCGCGCACACTCAGTCGTTGCGCGACGGGTCCACAGACCGTTGTGCGAAGGGAGTATGGGATACGTGATTATTGACCACGCAACTGGACACCTTATTGTGGTTGCGATTATTGGGCTATTTATAATAGTTACCATCGTATCATCGTTGACCTACTTCCTGGGCTATACCAGAGGCCGTAACGCGGTGTCGAATCGAGCACCACAAGACAGTTACTACCCACATGGGTACGACAAGCGTCCCTACTTGGCGCCGCCTGCTAAAGTCATGCCGCGTCCGTCGGAGCGTGGCTCATGGCCACCACCCAATGGATAACGTTGACGTGGCTCCCCGTGATATCCGACGACGTGAGTGTCGGCAACATTTGACAAGGTGGGCCAGGTGGCACATTCAGATGGCGACCAGCTTCGTGGTTACCATGGCCGTATTATTTCTCAGCGCCTGCTCAGCGCTCGCTACAGGGACCCCAGCAAAGTCCGGTACGTCGATCGCGATTATGAATCCCTTCACGCCCTCCGGTGAGCCAGCGTCGGACATTCAGATATCAGGCACAGTAAGCGGAAGTTGTCAGCCCTCTTTGCTCGACTCCGGCAATGAGAACGCGCGCCGCTGTTTTACGACTGACAGCGTCATTCTGGACCCCTGCTTCGTCCGGGGCTATCATGCGACCGTTGGCCTGTGCATTAATGACCCGCGCAATAGGCAGGCCATAATGATAAGCGTCAACAACGACAGGTCAGTGCGCAATCTGGACAACCCGCCTCAATCCTTGACGGCAGGTGACCCATGGTTCATTCAGATGGCTGACGGCCGCAACTGCGGGGCGCAAGGTGGTGGTTCGTACGTTGTGGCGGGCATGCGCGCTGCTTATCGGTGTGATGATGAATCGGTTTTATTTGGATCGCCCATTCAGCAGGACGGTGTGTGGAGTATCCGCGCACAGTCAGCCGCGTCGTCCGAGCTGACTCTAGCAGTCGTTGCGGCGGTGTGGTTCTGACCAATGACGCCTTGTCAAACGGGGGTTGTCCGCAATTCACCCTCAACTGCTCAGGCGGCTGAGATGCGCCAAGTATTGTACAGGTCCAAGTATTTTGGAGGTTGCTGATAATTGCCGCGATAGTGGTACCTTCTTGGTCGTTGCGGCGTGGAATAGATTGGAGGCCCCATACTTCATCGCTTGGCGACTGCTTCTCGGTCGGCAGCAACAGGGCCCGCCGGTGCCTTGCGATCAGGTAAGCGCGACGCATCAGGTAGCGTCCATTGGACAGGGAGCCAGCATCGGCGCACAACTCGACTGCATGGGCATTGGGGCAGAAGCATTGGAATCGTCAGTTGAAAGTCAGACTTTCTGCCTCCGTCGTATCTATTACTGATCGACCACACCGCGGTCAGGGGGGAAGTAGTTGCCGAGGCGGAGAGTATTCGTTCAAGGTGTCAAGACTGCGCAAGTAGCTCTCGGACGGTTAAGACATGTTGAAGGGTCCTGTGTAGCGAAATTGACCGGTAAGTGTCCGGGGTGCGTGGCCAGTCCAAAACGCACCTATCAAATGCCTCCGGGGTTATGAGCGAGTTGATGCAGCGGCCCTCTTCTCGCTGACTTGGCCGCTTGGTGCTCGTACGGGTGGCGGCGGCCCGAAAGAGTGGCGGCTGCTGCGATTATGCAGCTCGATCACATTGTGGTGCGACAATACATCGATGGCAAGTTGGGCCTAGCCGTAGGTGATGCGCGCATCGGTGACTGCTGGAGGGATGAACAGTGACGAAACGAGAGACGCTCCCGCGATTGCTGACATCGATCATGGGGACCGGCGACACGTGGAAAACAGAGCAGGCGTGAGTCACTCTATCGCGCCGCTGCGTGCAAAGATCACTGCGTTCATCGTCGTGTGTCTTTTCCCTTTGGCGCTGTGTGCTTGTAGGTCGAGTGAAGCGATCGCGACAGTTCCGACCAGTCCGGGAGATCCGAAGGTCTACCAACAGCTCTCGACGCAAACGGATTGCACCCTGCTCCTGGGCAGCAAGATGTTTTTTGAGAGCTTGGTCGGGTCGGATAGCGGAGCGAAGGGGTACATTGACTATGCGGAGAAGCGAATCGACGAACAGAGTTGCTAGCTGTCAGGTGTTAGGGACGGCGGCACCACGTAAGGCCGAAACGCACTAGGCCGCGCCGCTTGATCAGACGGCCCTGACGTAGACGAAACGGCAGTAGCTCAACTTGCCTAGGGTGTCCAGTCCCGGATACTTGGGGCGCAGGACTCAACGGTCGCGCTTCCGCATGGAGAGAAACAGCGACATGTTGATTATTACTGCGCCTTAGCAGTACAGGCATACTTGCATGACGCCTTAGCACATTAACGTCAACGGTCGGTGCCTCGTAAGCTGATGTACGCTACTTGGCGCTGCCTTCCCCGGTGGAAACCTGAAGAGCGCGTTCCTCGATTTGGGCGATTTCGCTACGGTGCGACGAGCGGCCCTCGACCCAGGACTGTTCAGGCCAAGATCCGTGACAGTATGGACCCAGCTTCCACCGACGGCCCCGAGCCGGACGAGCCGGATGTTACTTTGTGCGCGGCGGCGACGGAGTCTCGGTGCGGACTGTCTTGTTCGGAGCCAGCGTCCTAGCACTGCTCATCTTCACCTTACTGCTGATGTGGTGTTCGCACTCCTCAACGGTTGCGTGGTTGTTACTGTTGAGGCAGTTCTGCTCGCCATGGGTGATTCCTTATGGGCGGTTTCACGCTCTCGACTGAAGCCAACTGGTGCTTAGGCTTGTCATATTCTGATTGCAGGCGCGATGTCTGACGAATCGGTGTCGCTGAGGCACAATCGATCTATGGTGACTTGGGACATTGAAGTTGGCACAACCCTAGTCCGACGGGACGTTCACGGTCGTTGGGGCGGCGGTTGGTACGGCGGGATGGAGCCTGCGCCGCGTGCTGAAAGCGTCTTTCTCTTTACCAAACCTGCGGCCGGTGAGGTCTTCGGGTACACGTACGACGGCTGGCATAGTGACGGGACCTTCCATTACACCGGGGACGGCCAGGTGGGCGACCAGTTGCCCACAGAGGGCGGCAACCGGGCCGTACTTGCGGCGGCCTCCTTGGGTCGAACCATACGACTATTCAGAAGCGAAGGTGTTGAGACTACGTACCTTGGCGCCTTCCAGCTCGCTGAGCCCGCGTTTTACAGAGCCGAGTCGCAAGATCGCAACAGCGAGATGCGCCAAGTGCTGGTGTTTCGGCTCGTGCCGATGGGTTCTGTCGTGAAGGATCTGACTGACGCAGCCGTCGTCGACCTTACGTCGCCTCAGGAACTGCAGATTGAGGCAAGCAACGTGGAGGCGTATGCCGTTGCGCGTCCTGACGAGCCTGCCGTGGCTGTCCGTAGAGAGGCTGAACTGGTCGCGCGCTATGAGCGTTGGCTCGCCGATCGCGGTGAGACTTCCGTACGCCACCGCATACCTATCCCAGGTGGGGGATACGTTGTGACTGACCTATACGCGAAACATTCTCAGGAGCTTATCGAAGCCAAGGCATCGGCTGGCCGATCCTATATTCGGGCGGGGCTTGGCCAGATACTCGACTACGGGCGGTTCATCCAACACCGGTCGAAGGCGATCCTCGTGCCTTCGGAGCCAAGCGCCGACCTCGTAGAGCTGCTGCGGGCCCACGACGTTGACGTTATCTGGCCTTCGAATGACGGGTTCACACGGGCATGAAGCTCGCGGATCGAGCGTGGGTGGGTTGGCGACCGCGTACCAATCGGGTACTCCTGTTCTCCACGCCTGAGCCGCCGATGGCGGAACTCGGTGGGAGGGGCGGCGTCGGCGAGGTCGGGCGCTTCCCCAGTTGTCACCGCGGTTCGAGATGAGGCGCTTGCTCGCAAGCTTACGAAGCAACGACGTATGCAGTCAATAGGGGCAACCCGAAGCACCAATCCGCCGTAACGTGGGCCACCTAGGAATTCCAGATAGTGATGTCCAAGGTAGTAAGATCACCATTATCTGAAGTTACGACCAATGTCCCGTATCTATCTGAACTCAACCGCAGGCAGATCACGGGAGCTTCCGGGAAGTTTTCCTCTCGCAGGCTGTAGGCAGTGGCGTAGCCAGTAGCTGTCGAACAGGTTTTGTAGTCGGCTTTCTTGACCCAGAGGGTGTCGATGCCACTGAGTGAGAGACCACCATAGCTACGATAGACCGTATCGTTTCCTCCACTTGTCGAGCCAGCGCCCCACTTGGTGTCGGTAGGTGGCGCATTGAGATCGATGTAGTCGCCCGATTGGGCGATACTTACCGAGCCTTTGTGGCGAATTGATCCCGGCCCAGTCGAAGGAGTGCTTACATCAGGCGATGTAGACCCAGATGACTGACCGGCGTTGGCAGCAGCCAGCTGGCTGTTCAAGCTCTCAACATCAGCAGAGAGATCCTTGTTTCTACGGCTCAAGTCACCGTTGGCCGCCTCTAAACTCGACTTATCTTTCTCGAGTGCAGCCTTGTCCTTCTGCAGGGCGGCAATGTCGGCTTCGTTGATGGCGATTGTTCCGGACTGGTCGGTAATCCTCTTATTTAGGTCATTGATCGTAACGTCCTGGGAAGCCACAGTATCTGTCTTGCTATCAAGTTCATTGCTGGTAAAAGACCATTTGAATCCAAAAAAGCTGGCCGCCGTAATGAGCAGCCCGACGCCTGCAGCCGCCAGGGTGAGTGGACCCTGACGGACCTTCCAAACCTTCTCCCGATAGTCCAGTTCTCTCATGCGAGCTTCGTGGGGGTCCGGGGTGGGGGTCGACGAGGTCGCGGGACTTGTCACTGTGACTCCCTGTCGCGGTCGGCAAGCTATGCTAGTAACAGAGTGTACCCGTTTGGTGGTCCACAGGAGGCTCCCTGCACGTGAGCCGACTACGAAACGCGAAGACGGGACGTACGAGACACGCTTCGGTACGGGTTGGTGTGATGGCTTGAGCGCGGCGCATACGACTGGCACAAGGTCGGTTCCGATAATCCGGTCAATGTAGTCATAGCTTATTGCGTCGCTTGAGTGACAGGGCCATCATCGTGATGAGTGGCCGCGAAGAGGTTTGTCGCATTGAGACAGCTGAGTGGTTTCATCAGAACAGAGTGCCATTCACCTGTCTGTTCATGTGACCAGCCGGGGATACCAGGAGGACAACATAGTCAAGCGGGAGTTGTTCGAACAGCACATCCGACGCAGCTGCGCCTTGACTTCCTGCTTGACGACCGGAACTAGGTTG
>JAESFR010000039.1_pt1 | contig 33053 bp, 33 predicted proteins | sample 9266191 | NCBI WGS metagenome assembly JAESFR01 (sample SAMN14503063, study PRJNA617104) | algae metagenome | isolation source: Pleurocapsa minor HA4230-MV1 and co-occurring heterotrophs from cement on... | place: USA: Nuuanu Pali Lookout, Hawaii | collected 2009-07-20
GGTGCGGTTGTGTGCCGTGGAGGGCGCACAACCGCACCACTGCCGGAGGCACTCAGCTCGCGGACAGGATCGAGATCGCGAAGATCAAGCTGTCGCCCGGCTCGATTCCGGCTGCCGGATTGCCGGTCGCGTATCCATCGGCCGAGGTGACCGCCACGGCGACGGTCGAGCCGACGGTCTGTCCGGCGATGGCCTTCTGGAAGCCGGCGACGACTCCGTCCAGTGGAAATTCGATCGGTGCACCCCGCTCGAAGCTGCTGTCGAACGTCTCTCCGGTACGTCCGTTGACGCCCACGTAGCAGACCGAGACCTCGGCGTCGGACGCGATGACCGGCCCGTCCCCCGCTGCCAACGTTTCGACCTGGGTTTCGGCGACGCTGAACGGGGTGTCGACGGTGACCGCGGGCGCGGCGGTGTCGGTGCATCCGACGACGGCGATACTGCCCGAGTCCCCGTCGAGGGTCCAGTCGGGGGTGGCCGCGGCGTCGGGTGCCGCTGTGGGGCAGGTGCTCGAGGCGGCCGGGGCAGCGGCGGCGGACGAAGCCGAGGACGTGGACGTCGCGGAGGACGAGGCGTCGGAGTCCGAGCTGCACGCACCCGTCAGCAGGACGAGCGAGACGGAGGCGGCCAGGAACATGGTGCGGGTGTAGGAGTGATTCACCGCGCCCACGCTACAAGTACCGCCTCCGATGCCCGTCACACTGCGGCGCGGAGTACTTCTGCGGCCGGAGTGGATGCTCGACCGATCAGGGCCTGCAGGTCGCCGGAGTCGGTGTCGAGCTCGCCGCGCGCGATTCCCGCATCTGCGCTGGCCAACATGGTTGCCACGAAGTCGGGCAGTCCTGCGCCCTGGAGAATCGCGGCGTACTCGGACTCGGAAACGTCCTTGTAGGCGATCGACTTGCCGGAGATCTCGCCGATGACGGCCGCGAGCTCGGCGTAGGTGAGGCGTTCGTCGCCACCGAGCTCGTAGATCTTTCCGCCCTGATCGTCGAGCGTCAGCACGGCGGCGGCCGCGTGCGCGAAGTCGACGCGGGACGCGGCGGCCAGCTTGCCGTTTCCTGCCGCGCCGAGGAGCACTCCGCCCTCGATGGTCTGCGCGAGCGAGCCGAGGTAGTTCTCCCAGTACCAGCCGTTGCGCAGGAACACCGCGGGAACGCTGGACGCGGCGAGGCGTTCCTCGGTGGCCTTGTGCTCGGGCGCGAGGCTCACTCCGGATGTATCGGCGGCCAGCAGGCTCGTGTAGGCGATCAGGCCGACTCCGGCTGTCTCGGCTGCCTCGATCACGTTGGTGTGCTGTGCAATTCGCTGACCTACCTCCGAACCCGAGACGAGCAGCAGCTTGTCGACGCCTGCGAGAGCTGCCGTCATCGCGGCCGAATCGGAGTAGTCGGCAACCCGAACCACGACGCCTCGTTCGGCCAGAGGCGAGGCCTTGTCTGCGTTTCGGACCACCGCCACGATCTCGGCGGGTGCAACGCCACGCTCGATGAGTGCGTCGACGACGAGGCCGCCGAGGTTGCCCGTTGCTCCGGTTACCGCTGTGGTCATGATCGAGCTCCTGAGGTTGAGGTTTCAAGTACTCACCCACTATGCACTTACTTTTCGTGCAGTGCAACCCCCAGGGTCATCGCTATCCCTTTCGCATGCGCTAACATGGAGGTATGTCCGAGGCCACCGAATCACTCGAAGCGTCAGTCTTCGCGCGGGACTGTGCGTCGAGGCAGACGTTGCAGAACGCCACCAGCAGGTGGGGCGTGCTCGCGCTCGCGGCGCTCACCGAGGGTGATTACCGGTTCAATGCGTTGCGCAGGCGCGTCGACGGCGTCAGCGAACGCATGCTCTCGCAAACTCTGCAGACCCTGGAACGGGATGGTCTCGTGATTCGCACCGTGCAGGGAACCATTCCGCCCAAGGTGGAGTACAGCCTCACCCCGCTGGGACGCGAAGTCGGTACCCGATTGAGCGATCTGATCGAACTCATCGAGGGCAACATGCCCACCGTCCTCGAATCACGCGCCGAACACGACACTCGCTGATCGACCGAGCTCACCCGGGTGGCGTCACCAGGCACCACTCGTTGCCCTCGGGGTCGAGGAGCACCTGAAAGGATCCCGCCGCGTCGGAGTGCCGGTCGCCGAACACCGACGCACCCATCGCAATAGCCAGCTCGACAGCAACGTCGATGCTCGGCACGTCGACGTCGAGATGGAGTCGATTTTTGACCGACTTGCCCTCCGGGACCCGCTGAAACGCCAGCCGGGTGAAGCCGGGAACGTCGACGTAATGCCAGCGGTCGTCGCGTACTGCGGGTTTCCCACCGAGCACGCCGGCCCAGAATTGCGCGAGCAACGCCGGATCCGAGCAGTCGAAAACGACCTCATCGATACGTCCGATCATCAAGCAATCGTAGGGACCGACCACACTCCTCAACACTGTTACCTCAGCGTTATTCTAACGAGACGTTTTCGAGATATTGCCGAACCCCCGCTGCGCCCGGGCGGGTCGAGACTCGATGTCAGGGAGTCGGGTCCCCAGTAACACGGCCCAGCGACCGTCACGCTCGGCACACCGGTGCCGACGCACCGATCTCGGGAGGCATTCACCATGTTCCACACCAAGAGGATTGTCGGCGGAGCCGCAGCATTCGGATTCGCCTGCGCGTTCGCGGCACTGGTACCCGGCACCGCATCAGCAGCGCCGGTCGCCTGCACCACCGCACCGGGAGGGGCGGATATCGCTGCGATCCTCGGAGGATCGCAGTGCGACAGCTCCGCAGACGTCGCGAGTGCGGCGGCCGGCCTCGGCCTCGAGGGGTGGGGTTCGGCCGAGGCAATGAACAATGCCGCAGCCCTTGCACTCGGACTGAACGGTGGAACCGCGGTCAGCAACGGCAGTTTCGGTGGTGCGCCTGCAGCGATCGCATTCGGCCCCGGTGCCGTGGCCCAGAACACGGCAGCCGGCCTCGGGCTCTCCATCGCGGTGGCAGCACCGGGATCCACCGTCACCCTCACCCCGACCGGCGCGGTGTGCGACGGTGCCGGAATCGCGGGCAGCTTCACCACCCTGCAGGGCTGCATCGGCTGACGTGCGCCACGGGGCGAGTGCGCGATATGGATGTCACCGACGGCCACGTGATCTAGAGTCTGAATGACCCACAGTCTCGGTCACCCACAGTCTCGGAACGCGAGTCGGCAACGACCCGCTGAACAAGGAGTTCGACGGCAATGATGTCCTACCTGCTCTACGACGTTCTGCTCCCCCAACTCGGCCACGACGTCGCGTCGTACTGGGCACACCTGCTGGTTGTCGCCCCGGTCTGAGATCTACGACCCGATACGACAAAGCATCCCCGCTCGGCCACGCAGGCCGGGCGGGGATGCCTCGTTCGAAGGCGGAATCGACTCAGACGGGTTGGGGCAACAGCCGCGTCAGCACATCGGACAGTGTCACGACGCCGACGCTGCGCGCCGGATCGTCAGCGGCAGCCGAACCGTCGACCACCAGCGCCAGGTGGTGCCTGGTCTCCCGCATCGACTGCAGCGCAACGTACACCGGGGTCGTCGACTCCAGCGTGTACGCCGGACGCGTGATCTCGGCGAGGGTCTGCGGTGCGGTCAACGTGTCGCGGACGTGCACCACTCCCTTGACCACATCCGCGTCGCTGACCAGGATCCGCAGATGCCCCGAGCGACGCGAGGCCTCGCGCACGTCGTCGATGGTCGCCGTCGACGGTACCGACGTGGGCTTGCCGAACTCGCGCACCAGGTCACCGACCGTCAGCTCCTGCAGTTCGAGCGCACTCGAGATCTGCGCCTGGTAGCTGGCATCGAGAGCACCGACATTCACCGAATGCTCCACCAGCTGACGCAGATCGTCCGCGTTCTGGCCCGTGCCCACGGTGTCGGCCGGCTCGACGCCGACCCGCCGCAGGCACCAGTTGGCCATGTTGTTCAGCGCCGTCAGCACCGGACGGGTGAGAAACATGAAGCCGCGCATCGGGATTGCGAGCATCGTCGCGGACTTCTCCGGATGGGCGATGGCCCAGGACTTCGGAGCCATCTCTCCGACCACCAGGTGCAGGAAGGTGACGACGATCAGCGCGAGTACGAAGCCGAGAACGTCGGCGAACCAGTACGGCAGGCCGCCGCTCTCGAACAACGGCGTGAGCCAGTAGTGCACGGCCGGTTTGGTCGTCGCACCGAGACCGAGGGTGCAGACGGTGATACCCAGCTGGGAGCCGGCGAGCAGGACTGTCAGCTCGGACGAGCTGCGCAGAGCTGCCCGCGCAGAGCGTGAATTGGGAGCGGCGTCCTCGAGTCGGTGCCGCTTGGCGGCCAACAGCGCGAACTCGACGGCGACGAAGAAGGCACTGGCAGCGATGAGGCCGATCGTGACGGCCAGGAAGACCCAGATGTTGCTCATCGGTGCACACTTTCCTTCGTCTCGGCCGACTCGTCGTCGTGCTCGGGGTCACGCTCGCCGAGCGTCAGGGTCAGCAGGGACGGGACGTGGCTGTCGATCTCTTCGATCTCCAGGATCACGAAGCGAACGGGACTCTCCTCGTCGTTCGCCAGATCGGCGTTGTCCGGTGGTAGGTCCACTTCGATCCGTTCCCCGACGTCGGGGAGAGATCCGTTGTGCGCGATGGCGAAACCGGCGATGGTCTCGTAATCGCCCTCGGGAAGATCGATGCCGATCGCTCGCTCGACCTCGTCGACGTGTACCTCACCGGCCATGGTCCAGCTGCCGTCGTCGGCACTGACCGGGCTCGGATCGGACAGGTCGTCGTCGTGCTCGTCGGTGATCTCGCCGACCAGTTCCTCGGCCAGGTCCTCGATCGTGATGACACCGGTCAGACCGCCGTATTCGTCGATCACACAGGCCAATTGGTTCTTCGTCGAGCGCAACTCGCGCATCGCGTCGGGCAGGCTCTGAATCTCCGGGAGGATCAGCGCGTCCCGCGTGAGCTCGGAGATCGGGGTGGACCCCGGCACCGTCGCGGACAGGACGTCCGCGAGATGGACGACGCCGACGATGCCGTCGTCCTCGTCGAGCACCGGATATCGAGAATGCTCCTGGCCCATCAGAGCCGCGACCTCGGCAAGGGTGTCGGTGTCTCGGACCGTGGCCGAGCGCGAACGCGGAATCATCGCGTGTTCGACTGTGCGAGTTGGGAAGTCGAGGATACGGTCGAGCAGTGTCGACAGTTCGTCGGGCAGATCGCCTGTCTCGCGTGAGTCCGAGACGATGTGCTCGAGGTCGCGCAGGCTGGCCGAATGCTCCACGTCGTGCACCGGCTCGATCTTGAGCGCTTTGAGCAGCAGGTTCGACGACTGGTCGAAGATGGTGATCAACCAGCCGAAGAGTTTGAGGTAGATGGTGGTCGAGAGCGACAGCCAGCGGGCCACCGGCTCGGGACGCGCGATGGCGAAGTTCTTCGGAAACAGTTCACCGAAGAGCATCTGCACGAATGTCGCGAACGTGATCGCCAGTACGGCACCGAGTCCGACACCGACGGCCGTCGGAACCCCGACGCCGCCCAGTATCGCGCCGAACGACTGGCCGATCAGCGGTTCGGCCACGTAGCCGACGAGCAGGCCGGTGACCGTGATGCCCAACTGCGCACCGGACAGCATGAAGGAGGTGCGTTTGGTGACCGTCAACGTCCGAGCCGCGACGGCGTCACCGGCCTCGGCGCGAGCCTTGAGCCGGGAGCGGTCGACGGTCATGTACGCGAATTCCTGGGCTACGAAGTAGCCGGTCGCGACGGTGATGAGAAAAACGACGAGCAGGCCGAGCAAGAGAGTGAGCACTACGCTCATTCGCCGGACACCGCCTCGCACGTAGTAGCAGTAGTGCGGGGAGCCGTGTCCGGCCCGGGTTTATCGCTGTCCATGATTCCTCAGGGTCGTGTGGTGAGAGTTTTGTCCGATACTACCGTGCGACGTCGTGGTCACGGTGCCTTGACGACGAGAACGGGCACCGGGCAGTCGAGCAGCACTCTCTGCACGGTGCTGCCCATCAAGAACTTGCCGACCGCGGATCGACGCTTGGAACCGATGACGACCATTCCCGCACCGACGTCCGCGACGAGGTCGACCAGAGCACCGGCCGGGTCTCCTCCGTCTGGTTCCACTCGAACCATGGTCGCGATACCGGGCAGAGTCCGTTCGACCTCGGCCTGCGCGGAGTTGCGGTCGTCCGCGGACACCGAATCCCGGTCCACCACGGACAATACGATCAACGGAGCCTGACGAAGTTCGGCCTCGGCGGCACCGCGACGCAACGCTTCCTGCCCCTCCGGTGTGTTGCTCATCGCCACTGCCACTGCGCTCGATACCGACACGTTCTCTCCCGTTGTTCGTTGCTCGTTGGTCGTATCCACCGAGGATCACCTCGGAGAGTTGTGAACTGGACTAATCAGACAAACTGTATCTAACCTGACGCTGTGACACACCACACGAAAGGTCTCTGATGGCGATATCGCCCACACTGCTACGGACGGTCGGCGCATTGGTGGTGGTGGGAGCGGTGACCGTGGCAGGTATCGATGCCGCTCGCAGCGCCAGCGGCTCGGACGCACGAGCGAAACTGACGCTGATCGCGCCCGCCGCCGCAGGTGGCGGCTGGGATCTCGTCGCCCGTGAATCGCAGCAGGCACTGCGCAGCGACGGCATCGTCAACAACGCCCAGGTCGTCAACGTCCCCGGTGCAGGCGGCACCATCGGTCTGAGCCAGCTCGAGAACCTGAGCGGGCAACCCACCACCGTCATGATCACCGGCACCGTCATGCTCGGCGGCATCGCGATCAACAACTCCGAGACCACTCTGGCCGACACCGTCCCGATCGCGAAACTGGCCGAGGACTTCGAAGTGTTCGTCGTGCCGAGGGATTCACCGATCCAGAATCTCGAAGACATGATCGAGGCGTGGCGGGCGAACCCCGGAGGACTTCCGATCGGCGGCGGTTCGCTCGGCGGCATCGACCACATCGTCGCGGGCCAGTTGGCACAGGAAGCCGACATCGATCCGGCCGCAATCAATTACATCGCCTACTCCGGCGGCGGTGAAGTACTCACGTCACTGCTGTCGAACACCGTCGGTGTGGCAGTGAGTGGGTTCAACGACTTCCGCGATCAGATCGAGGCGGGCAATGTGCGCGCACTCGCAGTCGCCGCGCCCGAGCCCCTCGAGGGATTCGACGTGGACACGTTCATCGAACAGGGGTACAACGTCGACCTCGTCAACTGGCGCGGAATCGTTGCCCCACCCGGCATCTCGGACGAGGACCGACAGACGCTGGTCGAGATCGTCTCCGAGATGGTCGAGACCGAACAGTGGGCCACGGCCGTCGAACGCAACCGCTGGAAGGAATCGGTTCTGACCGGAGACGAATTCGGAGAGTTCCTCGACGTCGAACAGACACGTATCACCGGAATTCTCGAGGAGTTGGGACTGGTATGACAACGACGACCACCGACACGGACACATCCCGATCGTTCTGGACGGGCCGCAGTGGACTGATCGTTCCGGCGCTGCTCGTCGCACTCGGAGCCTTCCTGGTCTACGGAACCGTCACGATGCAGGTTCCGCCCACCGCCACATCACCTGGCCCGCAGGTCTTTCCGGCCATCGTTGCAGGAGGCTGCTTCGTCGTCGCCCTGCTGGTCACCCTTCAACTGTTGATCAAGCCCGACGTCGTCGACCGTGGGGTGGACGGCGACGGCGTGCCGCACACCGGCACCGTCAGCAACTGGCGCACACTGTCGATCACCGTCGGATCGGTAGCGGTGTTCATCGCACTGCTCGATCCGCTCGGGTGGGTTCTCGCCGGCGCGCTGTTGTTCTGGGGTGTCTCGATCGGATTGGGCGGTCGCCGTTACATATTCGACGCGGCCGTCGCTCTGCTGGTCTCGAGCGCGGTTCAGATCGCATTCTCCGCGGGCCTCGGCCTGACCCTCCCCGGCGGCGTTCTCGCCCAGATCTTCTGACGGAGCTGAACTTATGATGGATTCACTGAGCAATCTGATCGACGGGTTCGGCACCGCGCTGACACCGATGAACCTGGTCTGGGTGTTCGTCGGCGCGCTGCTCGGCACCGCCGTCGGCGTCCTACCCGGTCTCGGCTCCGCCATGGCGGTGGCCCTGCTGCTGCCCGTCACCTTCACCCTCGACCCCACCGCAGCGCTGATCATGTTCGCCGGCGTGTATTTCGGCGGCCTGTTCGGCGATTCCATCTCCGGCATCCTGATGAACACACCCGGCAACAGCACCGCGATCGCCGGGACGTTCGAGGGGCACCGGATGGCCAAGAACGGCCGCGCACCACAGGCTCTGGCCACCTCCGCCATCGGAGCGTTCATCGGCGGCATCGTCGCCACCACCCTGGTGGTGTTCTTCGCTCCCACCCTCGCGTCGTTGGCGACGAACTTCGGCCCGGCCGAGTACCTCGCCCTCGCGGTGTTCGCGTTCATCGCCACCTCGGCCGTGGTCTCGGACTCGGCCCTCAAAGGCCTGACCGCACTGCTGATCGGCCTCACCCTGGCCGTGATCGGCATCGACGGCCCCTCGGGCGCTTCACGATTCACCTTCGAGGTGCCGGCCCTGTTCGACGGCATTCACATCGTCGTCATCACCGTCGCGATGCTCGCGCTCGGTGAGGTCATCCACATCGCGTCCAAGATCGGTCGACCCGAGGATCGCAGCCTGATCAAGTCGCAGGGACGCCCCTGGCTGAGCAAGGCCGAGTTCCGCGATGCGATGCCGGCGTGGTTGCGCGGCACGGCATTCGGTGTGCCGTTCGGTGTGATCCCCGCAGGTGGTGCCGAAGTGCCGAGCTTCCTGGCGTACGGCACCGAGCGCAGACTCGATCGCAAGCGCACGAAGCCGATGTTCGGAAAGGGTGCCATTCGCGGTGTCGCGGGACCCGAGGCAGCCGGCAACTCCACGGCCGGTACGGCCATGGGAGCGCTTCTGGCTCTGGGTCTTCCGACGTCGGCGACGGCGGCCATCATGTTGGCTGCTTTCCAGCAGTACGGCATGCAGCCCGGACCGCTGTTGTTCGAGCGCAGCGGCGACATCGTCTGGGCCCTACTGGCCAGCCTGTTCGTGGCGATGATCGTGCTGTTGATCCTCAACCTGCCGTTCGCACCGTTGTGGGCGCAGTTGCTCAAGATCCCGAAGAACTACCTCTACGCCGGCATCTCGGTGTTCGCGGCCCTCGGCGTGTACGCATCGAGTGCCTCGATCGTGGATCTGATCTTCATGCTCGGGCTCGGCATCGTCGGATTCATGATGCGCCGCTACGACATTCCGTTGGCACCGGTGTTGATCGCGGTGATCCTCGGCCCGCTGGCCGAGGAGTCACTCCGACGCGCACTGGCCGTCAGCGAGGGCGACCCGTCGATCCTGGTCGGCAGCGCGATCACCATCGTGCTCTACGCACTGATGATCATCGCCGTGGTGTTCTCGATCGTGAGCAAGATCAGGGCCCGCAAGACCGCCGACTTCTAGTGCGCTCCGCGCAGTGGTGCGGCTCTGTTCTCGGGTCGTTCCGCAGGCTCCACTCCTGCGTGCCCTCAGGGGCACTCGACCGCACCACTGCCGCAGGCACTCTCAGTGCTGCAGGGCCGGGTAATCCGTGTAGCCCTTGGCACCATCGGTGTAGAAGGTGCTCGGATCGGGCTCGTTCAACGGCAGATCCTCGCGCCAACGGTAGGCGAGGTCGGGGTTCGCGATCGCCGGACGGCCGACGACAACTGCGTCGCCGATTCCGTTGTCGAGGAGTGAGAGCGCCTCGTCGCGGGTGGTGATCTCACCGAAGCCACTGTTGACGAGCACCGGTCCGCCGAACGCCTGTCGCAGATCCTGGACCAGATCGCCCGACGGATCCTTGTGCAGCACACTGAGGTACGCCAGTCCCAGCGGCGCGAGCCGCTCGACCAACGCACGGTAGGTGGCGCGCACGTCGTCGGCGTCCGTCTCGAGCGCATCCTGGATGTTGTGCTCGGGAGAGATGCGAATTCCGACCTTGCCCGCTCCGAGAGCAGCGACCACTGCTTCGACGACCTCGGCCACGAAGCGCGCCCGGTTTTCCGGCGAGCCACCGTAGGCGTCGTCGCGCTGGTTCGAGGCGGGCGAGAGGAACTCGTGCAACAGGTAGCCGTTGGCACCGTGAATCTCGACGCCGTCCATTCCGGCGGCGATGGCATTCTTCGACGCCTGCACGAAATCTGCGATCACGGAGGGCAATTCGTCTTCGCGCAGCGCACGCGGGGTGGGGTACGGCTTCTTACCCTCGTAGGTGTGGGTGTCCCCCTCGATGGCGATGGCACTGGGTCCGACGACCTCGTGACCACCCGTCGTCGCCTCGTGCGTCACCCGACCGGCGTGCATCACCTGCGCGACGATCAGTCCGCCGTCGGCATGCACCGCGTCGGCGACATTGCGCCAGCCGGCGATCTGCTCGTCCGTCACCAGGCCCGGCTGACCCGGGAAGCCCTGGCCGGCGCGGCTCGGGTAGGTGCCTTCGCTGACGATCAGCCCCAGCGATGCGCGCTGCTTGTAGTGCTCGACCACCAGCGGGCCCGGCACACCGTCCTTGCCGGAACGCACGCGTGTCAACGGGGCCATCACCAACCGGTTGTCGAGCTTCAGCTCACCGAGTGCCAACGGGGAAAACAACTTCATGAATCTCTCTCCTCACGAGTGCGTGCACAGTCTTTGCCACTGTCCACTCCGAACCCGAAAGATCCATCGAGCTATTCCGACTCGAGATATTGCTCACCCCGAACACAACAGTGGTGTGGATAAGTGCCCTCCGGGGCATTTATCCACACCACTGCGCTACCCGGTCGTTCCGCAGGCTCCACTCCTGCCCGCAGCGCACTACAGGATGTACAGCATCTCCTGGTACGTCGGCAGCGGCCAGAGATCGTCCGCCACCATTGCCTCGAGGGTGTCCGCGGCAGATCGAACGGCGGCCATTGCCGGCAGCAGTTCGTCCTTCGCGTGTGTCGCCTCGGCGAGTGCCTCGCCGCCGGGATCGGCTTCGAGGGCGGTCTTCAACGTCGTCAACGCTGCGCGCAGCTCCGACAGTGGAGCCGACACTGCTTGCAGCGCAGTCATGTCCACATCGTCGACACCGGCACCCTTGAGCGCGCTGACATTCTGCGCCAACTCGGTCTGGTATCGCACCGCTGCGGGCAGGATGGAGGTCTGGCCCATCTCGAGGGTCAGACGAGCCTCGACGAACACCGTCAACGCGTACTGTTCGAGCCCCACCTCGTAGCGCGAGTGCATCTCACGGTGGTTGAAGACCTTGTACTTCTCGAACAGCTCCATGGCCGAATCCGAGATCAGCTCCGGCAACGCGTCGAGCGTCGTACGCAGGTTCGGTAGACCGCGTGCCTCGGCCTCGATCTGCCAGTTGTCGGAGTAGCCGTCGCCGTTGAACACCACGGCGCCGTGTTCGGTGATGATCTCCGTCAACAGGTTCTGCACCGCGGTGTCGAAATCGGTGCCGTCGGCGACGGCCGTCTCGAGGTTGGTCGCCATGTAGTCGAGAGCCTCGGCCATGATCGTGTTGATCGTGACCATGGGGCCGTTGACGGTCTGCATCGAACCGGGTGCACGGAACTCGAACCTGTTGCCGGTGAAGGCGAACGGGCTGGTTCGGTTGCGGTCACCGGGATCGGTCGGCAGCACGGGCAGGGTGTCGGCACCGATCATCATGGTGCCCTTGCCCTTCGACGAGGTGGCCGCGCCCTTGGCGATCTGATCGAACACGTCGGCGAGCTGATCGCCGAGGAAGATCGAGATGATCGCGGGCGGAGCCTCGTTCGCGCCGAGGCGGTGATCGTTGGTCGCCGACGCCACCGACGCGCGCAGCAGACCGCCGTACTTGTGTACCGCGCGGATGACGGCGGCACAGAAGACCAGGAACTGCGCGTTGTCGTGTGGGTTGTCGCCGGGAACCAGCAGCGATCCGAGGTCGGAGTTTCCGAGCGAGAAGTTGACGTGCTTGCCGGAGCCGTTGACGCCCTCGAAGGGCTTCTCGTGGAACAGGCACTCCATGCCGTGCTTCTTGGCGATGGTCTTGAACGTCGTCATCAGCAGTTGCTGGTGATCGGCCGCGATGTTTCCGCGCTCGAACATCGGGGCGATCTCGAACTGTCCGGGTGCGACCTCGTTGTGCCTGGTCTTGGCCGGGATGCCGAGCTTGAACAGCTCGCGTTCGGTGTCCATCATGAAGCCGAGCACCCGCTCGGGGATGGCACCGAAGTAGTGATCGTCGAACTCCTGGCCTTTGGGCGGCTTCGAGCCGAACAGGGTGCGGCCGGCATTGAGCAGGTCCGGCCGGGCGAGGAAGAAGTGTCGGTCGACGAGGAAGTACTCCTGCTCGGGGCCGCAGAACGAGACGATGTTCTCGACGTTCTCGTGGCCGAAGAGCTTCAGGATGCGCTCGGCATGACCGCCCATCGCCTGCTGGCTGCGCAGCAGCGGCGTTTTGTGGTCGAGGGCTTCACCGGTCATCGAGACGAACACCGTCGGGATACAGAGAGTGTTGCCGTTCGGGTTCTCGAGCACGTATGCCGGGCTGGTGACGTCCCAGCCGGTGTATCCGCGCGCCTCGAACGTGTTGCGCAGGCCGCCGTTGGGGAAGCTCGATGCGTCGGGCTCGCCCTGGATCAGGGTCTTGCCCGCGAATTCCGCGAGTGCGCTGCCGTCACCGACCGGATCGAAGAAGCTGTCGTGCTTCTCGGCCGTCAACCCGGTGAGCGGGTAGAAGACGTGCGCGTAGTGCGTCGCGCCTTTCTCGAGTGCCCAGTCCTTCATCGCCGACGCGACAGCGTCGGCGACCATGGGGTCGAGCTTCTTGCCTTTGTCGATCGTTGCCATCACCGATTTGAAGACCGATTTGGGCAGACGCTTCTGCATGACGACCTTGCTGAAGACGTTCTCACCGAAGATCTCGCCCGGCTTCTCGTCTCCGACGAAGCTGACCGCAGGCGGTACATACGCCTCGACGTCTTTGATCGCCTGCAGGCGGACGGTATTTCCACTCATGGCTACCCCTTGACAAGGTGCTGCTCCGCACCTGGATTGTGCGGAGTCCGACCCGGCGACTGTACGAACGATTGGTGGCGGTCGTGTTTCGTCGCTGTGTCCACTGCGAGGCAAAAACGGCGATCGGAGTTTCTTTCCCCGCAGACGGGGGTAAGTCCGTAGCCAGCACAAATAACTGAAAGGCGTGTTCCATGACCGACGAGTTGACCGTTAGGCGCGTGATCGACGCTCCCCCCGCCTCCGTGTTCACCGCGCTCGTCAACCCCGAGGTCCAGGCAGCGGTCGACGGCTCGGAAATGCTGCGTGGGGCGATCGACCCGATGCCGTTGGGGGCCGTGGGCGACACCTTCGCGATGGACATGTATCAGCCGGAGCTCGGCGAGTACGTCATGGAGAACACCGTGTTCGTGTTCGAGCAGGACCGGCGCATCGGATGGATTCCTCGTCGTCGAGGCATGGAGCCTCGCGGTACGCGGTGGTCCTGGGAGCTCGACGCGGTCTCCGAGGATCGCACTGCCCTGACTCAGGTCTACGACTGGTCACGCGTCACCGACCAGGAGTTCAGGAAGATGGCCGGCTTCCCCCGGGTGACCGAGGATCAGATCGTCGACACCATGCGCCGTCTCGCCGACCATCTCGGCGTCCGCCTCGAAGACTGATCCACACGAAGAAGAAAGAGAGAGCGTCATGGTCGACGTCACCAGAACATTCACCGCCGCAGTGGAGATCGAGAAGGCAGCGGCATTTCTCCGGGACTTCTCCAATGCGGCAGCGTGGGATCCCGGGACCCAGAGTTGTACACAGATTTCCGACGGTCCGGTTGCCGTCGGCACGCAGTGGCACAACGTTTCGAAGTTGTTCGGTATCACCACCGAACTGACCTACACATTGGTCACCGACGAGCCCGATCACGTCGTGTTCGAAGGTGAGAACAAGACGGCCACAAGCGTCGACGACATCACGTTGACCGCCGAAGGACCGAGCTCGACCCGAGTCGACTACCACGCGAAAATCGAATTCAACGGTGCCGCCAAGGTGGCCGGCCCGTTTCTGAAGGCAGGGTTCGAGGCCAAGGTCGCGCCGGATACGGTGGAGAAGATGACCGAGGCACTCGAGCGATTGGGCTGAGGGCCCCTACTTTCGCGCGACGACGGTGAAGTTGTCCGCCGAGCTCGTCGGAGCGTCGGGGGCCACGATCGAACCGTCGTCGGCGAAGATCTCGGAGATGGTGAATCCGGCGTCGGTCACCAGTCGTCGCACATCCGTCACCGTGGTGAAGTGCATGATCGGAGCGAAATCGTGCGCAGCGAGCGGAGCGACGGCCCACGTTCCGCGATCGACGACTCGACTGCGCGCAGACCACCAATTGGCAACGCTACGAACGACTCCGGCGGGATCGAGCAGTCGCCTGCCGACGGCGGTCACGATGCGCTCGAGTGAGAACGTGAATTTCTGGGTCGGCCTGCTCAGCTGAAACGGCTTCTCCCCGAACGACGGTCCATTGCGGTTGAGAGTGGAGAAGACCAGAGTTCCGGACTCGCCGACGACTCGGTGGAATTCTGCCAGCACCCGACGGCGTTCGTCGTGTGTCACGGTGTCGATTCCGTTGTTGCTGAACACAACCAAGCCGAACTCGCCGTCGGCGAAGTCCGCGAGATCACGTGCGTCGGCCACGTGCGCCGGTAGGTCGGGAAAGTTCCGTCGAAAGCTCGCGATCATGTTCGGTGCGTAGTCGATCGCGACGTAGTTGTCGCTGAGCAGTCGCAGCAGCGCCGTGGTTCGGCCGCTGCCGACGCCCACATCCAGTACCGGTTTCCCGCGAGCAACCCCGGCTGCTGCGACCAGCGCCGCCGCCTCCCCACGGTCGAGAAACCCATCGGTGGGACCCGCGTACTCCACGTATGCAGCGGCTACCCGCGCGCTGTCGAACACGTCTCGATTGTGGTCTATGGACATACGAACACCTCCGCTTCACCGACCGCAGAAACGGGCTCTCCGCCCCCGTGACGAAACGGTACCGGCGAACCCTGAGGTGCGCCTGAGTCGAACCCTCGGCGGACGTGCGCACTCTCCGCCACCCACACCCCCATCCGGGGGTATTCGTGGGGTGACCCGGGTCACTACCGTTCGTCGCACTCGGTATCGCACATTTACCCGATACCCGACAAAACGGAGGAACAATGACCACTGTCTCACCCGACGACCCGGGTGTGTCCGCGTCGACGCCACCTGCGGTGCAGACCAAGACCAGTGTCCGCCGGGTCGCTGTCGCCAGTGGCATCGGCACGACGATCGAGTTCTACGACTTCTTCATCTACGGCACCGCAGCAGCGCTGGTCTTCCCGACGATCTTCTTCCCGGCCCTCGGCTCCACCGCAGGCACGGTGGCCTCGTTCGCGACGTTCGCCGTCGCGTTCATCGCCAGGCCCGTCGGCGCAGTGCTGTTCGGACACTTCGGTGACCGCATCGGCCGCAAGAAGACCCTGATCTCGACACTGCTGCTGATGGGGGTGTCCACGTTCGCGATCGGTCTGCTCCCCGGCGCCGAGACCATCGGCGTGGCCGCGCCGATCATCCTGGTACTGCTCAGGTTCGGACAAGGGTTCGCGGTCGGCGGCGAATGGGCCGGCGCGACCCTGCTCACGGCCGAATACGCACCGCCCGGCAAACGCGGGTTCTACGCGATGTTCCCCCAGCTGGGACCGTCGGCCGCCTTCATCTTCTCCAGCGCGACATTCCTCGCGACCGGTCTCCTGCTCGGCGATACCAACGAGACGTTCCTCAATTACGGTTGGCGAATCCCGTTCCTGCTCAGCGCCGTTCTGGTACTCATCGGCCTGTACATGCGGTTGGCCATCGAGGAGACCCCGGTCTTTCGCGCCAACAAACTCGTCGAGGAGCAGGCACCGGCGAACGCGGCTCCGACGAAACTGCCGATCTTCGACGCCTGGCGCATCCAGAAGCGCGAAATCATCACTGCTGCAGGTGCATTGGCATCACTGTTCGCCTTCTTCTACATGGGAACCGCGTACCTGACGAGCTACGGCACCAAGACACTCGGATTCGAGCGCCCGTTCGTGTTGATCACCGGAATCGGAGCCGCGGTGATCTTCGGAATCGCGATCGCAGTCTCTGCCACCTACTCCGATCGCGTGGGACGTCGGCGGGTGATCATGGGAGCGTGCATCATCGCGATACCCTGGTCGATCGCACTGTTCCCCGTTCTCGACACCGGGTCACCGGCAGCGTTCGTGATCGGCATGTGCGTCACGCTGGCCATCTTCGGAGTGGCCTACGGACCGACCGGAGCCCTGCTCCCCGAGCTGTTCCAGACTCGATTCCGTTACACCGGAGCAGGTTTGGGCTACAACCTCGCCGGAGTTCTCGGTGGAGCGATTCCGCCGATGCTCGCCGCACCGCTCACGGCCGCATTCGGCAGCATCTCCATCGGCGTCATGCTGGCCCTGTTGTCGGTACTGAGTCTGGTGTGCACCAAGAGGCTGATCGAGACCAAGGACGTCGACATGACCTGACCCACCACAACGCAGAACCGCGGCCACCCGGAAGTCGGGTGGCCGCGGTTCTTGTCGGCTCTCTACGGACGAAACTCAGTCGTCGCCGCGGGGCGGTGGCGCAACGTCGACGCCACCGGAGTTGTGCTCGGGCCCGGCTGCCGGGTGCCCGGCGGGCACGCGCCCACGCGTCTTCGCGGCCTCGCTGTCCTTGGTGGCACCCTCGGCGAACTTACGACGCCAGCTCTCCTCAGGCCGGTAGGGGCCCGGCTTCGGCCGAGTCTTGCCGCCCGGGAACGCCAGCCGTGCGATGGTCCGCTGGACCATGCCCCACTGCTGAAAGAACGGTCCGGTGTTGTACGGAAGTTCGTAGCGCTCGCAGATGTCCTTGATCTTCGGCGCGACGTCCGCGTAGCGAGTGCTGGGCATGTCCGGGTAGAGGTGGTGTTCCACCTGGTAGCTGAGGTTGCCGCTCATCAGGTGGAACAGTGGTCCGCCGTCGATGTTGGCGGCACCGACCAGCTGACGGACGTACCAGCCGCCGCGAGTCTCGTTCTCGACCTCTTCCTGGCTGAAGGTGTAGGCCTGGTCGGGAAAGTGGCCGCAGAAGATGATCGCGTTCGACCAGACGTTGCGAATGATGTTGGCGGTGAAGTTGGCGGCCAACGTGGACAGGAACGTGCTCTCCACTCCACTGAACCGGCTGTCCAGGAAGGACGCCGTCCTGCGGTTCTTTCCGAACCGAGCCGACCCACGCAGCTTGGACGCCAGACGCGACCTCTTGCTCTCGGGCAACCGGCCACCCGAAGCCAGCTGCGCCAGCGCGAACGCACCGGCGCTGATGATCGGCCAGCCCACGTAGTCCTTGACGAACTGCTTACGAGCCTTGACGCCGATGCCCTTGAGGTCCTCGACGAGATCCTTGATCGGCTTCTCGCCACGACGGATGGCCTCGATGTCGAGATCGTGCAGGGCCACGCCCCACTCGAAGAACGCCATCAGCAGAACGTTGTAGAACGGCTGGGCCAGGTACGCAGGGTGCCACTTCTGACGTGGGTCGATACGCATGATCTCGTACCCGAGATCCTTGTCCTTGCCGCGAATGTTCGTGTACGTGTGGTGCACGTAGTTGTGGGAGTGCTTCCACGAACTGGCGGTGGAGGCGGTGTCCCAGTCCCACACGGACGAATGGATTTCCGGATCGTTCATCCAGTCCCACTGGCCGTGCATGACGTTGTGGCCGATCTCCATGTTCTCGAGGATCTTCGCGATCCCGAGGCATGTCGTTCCGGCGAGCCAGGCCGGCTTGCTGGTGGAGCCGAGAAGCAGCACACGCCCCGCGACCAGCAACTGACGCTGGGCGGCGATCACCGACGTGATGTACTTGCGGTCCTTGTCGCCGAGGCTGGCGTACACCTCGTCGTGGATGGCGTCGAACTCCTTGGCCAGTTCGGCAATGGTCTCGTCGCTCAGGTGCGCCAACGGGTTCACCGGTTCGTCACTGGTGCCGGTACGCCTGGTGGTTTCGTCGATCGTCATGAATTCCCCTGTTCGATGGTTGATCAGAGTTCGATTTCGATGTCGCCCTCGGCGGTGTTGACACAGATCCGAACCGCTTGCCCCGTAGGTTCGGAGATATCCCCGTTACGTAGGTCACGTAAACGCCCCTTTTTGAGGGTACCTACACAGGTGTGGCAGATGCCGATGCGGCAGCCGTAGGTCAGATCCAACCCGGCTTCTTCACCTGCGGCGAGAATGGTTGTGCCGCCGTCGCATTCGACGTCCTTCTTGCTGTTGAGGAACTTGACCGTGCCGCCCTCACCTGCATCGTCTCCGCCGCCGATGACGGGCTGGAAGCTCTCGTGATGGAATCTGTCGTAATCGCCCTGGTCTTTCCAGTACGAGCGCAGATCGTCCAGATGTTCACCCGGGCCGGAGCAGAATGCTTCACGCTCACGCCAATCGGGAACCAGCTCGTCCAGTTCGGAGGCCTTCATCCGCCCCTCGTCGCTGGTGATCCGCAACTTCACCGTGAGCCCGGCGTGCTTGGCTTCGAGCTCGTCGAGCGTGTCCGCGAACATCAACTGCTCGCGGTTGTGCACCGAGTGCACCACGACTGCATCGGTCACCTGATCGTGGTGGTCGAGGGCGCGCAACATGCTGATGATGGGCGTGATCCCGCTGCCCGCGCTGATGAAGACCATTTTTTCCGGAATCGGGCTCGGCAGAGTGAACTCGCCCTCGACTTCGCTGAGCCGGACGATATCGCCCGTTCTGATGGTGCCCACCAGGTACGGCGAGACAGTGCCCGAGGGCACCAGCTTGGGGCTGACACTGACCAGGCCGTCCACCGGATCCGGATCGGAGGTGATCGAATACGCCCGCCAGTGGTACCGACCGTCGATGAGCACTCCGAGTCGGACGTACTGCCCGGGCGTGTGGCCCTGCCACTCGAAACCTGGACGGATGTACACCGAGACGGCCTCCGACCCCTCCGGAACCACCCGCTCGACCTTCCCTCGAAGTTCGCGAGTGGTCCACAGCGGATTGATCATCGACAGGTAGTCGTCGGGCCGGAGCGGATTGAACAACGATCGGACTGCGCGCAGCATCGTCCGTCTCACAAAAGAAACCTGGGGCTTGGCCCCCCGTTCAGCCATACTCAACGGTAACCCTGTGCGCCGCGCTGCACATCCGAATCGCTCAGACTCGAATGAGACTGCTACACAAGGTGAACAGAACCGAGCGATACCGGCCGGTCAGCGCACTCGCGAGACGCGGTCGCCCAGGGCCGCGCTCACTTTTCCGTACCACCCGAGCGGACGCGCAGACCCGCGTGTCGGCACGTCGGCCAGCAGCGCTTCGGCGGTTTCCTCGGCGTCGATCTTGTTGTCGCCGATGCCCTCGGTGGCACCTCTCTTGGCCCAACCGACGACGTAACAGCCTGGAACCGGAGTGCCGTCGGCGGCGGTGATACGACCACCCTCGTTGCGAATGGTGCCGGTGATGTCGTCGAACGGAATGCCCGGTGACGGAGTTCCGCGGTATCCGATCGCGAGCAGCGCCAGCTCCGACGAGAGAGTGACCGCGTGTTCACCCACACCCACCTCGATGGACTCCACCGAGCCGCTTCCGTGCAGAGCAGCCGGTGCCCGGCCGAACGCGAACACGATGCGCCGGCCCTGCACCGAGGATCCCAGTTCGACTCGCGTCGCCCCGGCAAGAGCCGATGCGGGAGCGGACAACGGCAGGCGATCGATCGCGTCGACGATTCCGTCCGGACCTGCCACCACGACGTCGACGCCTGCCCGATCGACCAGAGCCTTGCACTCGGAACGAGTGAACGCCGCGAACTCGGGCCCACGACGGGCGAGGACGACGACCTCGTTCACTCGATGGCGACGCAGCTCGGCCAGCGCGTGCGGGGCGATCTCGGTTCCGTCGAGCCCGTCCGGGTCGGCGGTGAGGATACGAGCAGCGTCGAGCGCGACGTTGCCGTTTCCGATGATGGTGACGCGGTCGACGCCGGCGAGATCGATCGCGTCGGCGGGAACGTCGGGGTGGCCGGTGTACCAGCCCACCAGGGTGCGCGCGCTGACGGATCCGTCGAGGTCGATACCGGGAATCTCGAGGGCCCGGTCCTTGTCGGCACCGACGGCGTAGACCACCGAATCGAACTTGCGGGCCAGTTCGACGTGGTCGACGTCCTTGCCGACCTCGACGCCCAGCTTCATCGTCACCCGAGGATGGGCGAAGATCCCACGGAAGTGCTCGCTGATGCGTCGGGTACCCAGGTGATCGGGAGCGACGCCGTAGCGGGCGAGACCGCCCGCGACGGGCAGCCGGTCGTAGAAGGTGACGCTGGTGCCGGGCACCCTCAGCAACGCCTGAGCGGTGTAGCAGGCCGCAGGCCCGGTTCCGACGATGGCGATGTCGATCGGCGGTAGGTCGTTGACCGTCGCCACCGGGAATCGGGGCGCGCCCCACTCGGCCACGGCGGGCTTGTCCTTGTAGTAGTCGGCGTTGATGTCGGCATAGATCTGCTGATCCGGCGTCAGTCTCGAGACGCGCGTGATCGCGTCCACCGGACACGCGTCGGCGCAGGCTCCGCAGTCGATGCACGAGCGCGGATCGATGTAGAGCAGTTCCGTCTTACCGAAGTCCGGCTCGTCGGGTGTCGGGTGAATGCAATTGACCGGACACACCGACAGGCAGGATGCGTCGTTGCAACAGTTCTGCGTGATCGCGAACGGCATGGGTTATCGGATGTCCTTCACGGCCTCGAGCGGGAGCGGTGCGATCAGAGCATGTGCAAGCGACGGTAGATCATCTCGGCCGGCTTGGTGATCAAACCGCAGTCGAGAAGAAATGCCATCAGGTGCTCGCTCGAAGTACGCATCATCGTGTGGTGGTGCGCGTTGTTCTTCGCTTCCTTCACCGCGCGGTCGACGTCGAGGCCCGCTGCTGCGTAGACCTCCTTGTTGACCATGTTGGACACGATCAGCCGAGCAGCGATCGCGACGACGAGCGCACTGGTCTTGCGGCGAGCAGGGCTCTTTTGGGCGATCTCCTCACGCATCTGAGCGCGCGCGAAGGTCATGTGCCGTGATTCCTCGACGACGTGGATCTTGCTGGTGGTGCGCACGAGTGGCAGCACGTTCTCGCCGCGCATCCAGTCGCGCTGCATGACGTCGAGCACCTCTTCGGCGACGAGGATGCCGCCGTAGGCGACCTCGGCGGACGCGAGAGCCTTGAAGCCGCGGCCGAGTTCGATGCTCGATCGACGCGGCAGGTATGCCTTGATGCCCATCTTCTGGCAGGCGCGGGCGAACATGATCGAGTGACGGCACTCGTCGGCGATCTCGGTGAGCGCGAACTGGAAGTCGGAGTTCGACGAGTCCTTGCAGTACTGATCGCGCAGAACCATCTGCTGCAGGATCATCTCGAACCAGATGCCGGTGCTCATGATGGAGCAGACCTCGTGGCGAGTGAGCGTGATGCGCTGCTCCTCGCTCATCTCGTCCCACAGCTTCGTCCCGTACAGGGTGCTCCACTCCGGATTGAGTCCGTAGAGGGAGGGATCGAGGTCGGCTTCCCAGTCGACTTCCTCGGACGGGTCGTAGGACAGCTGGGCGGCGGAATCGAGCAGACGAGCGGAAACGTCCTCCGGCTCGAGAACGTCGTTCCGGGACAGTGTGCTGGTCATCGCCGTGGTTCCTTCCATCGTCGAAAAGCTGTCGGTAACTGTTACGGAGATTACCAGGTACCCAGCGACACAGGTAGTCGTTCGGGCAGAAGTTCCTGGATTCTTTTCGCCGGACCCCTAGAGTTCGAGCGTGCCGAACACGGAGAACCACCGGTGATCGCCGCCCTGCGATCTGCCCTCGAACGCAGACCCATGCGTCTGTACGCGGTGGGAATGGTGTCGGCCAACGCCATCGGGGCCGTCATCGTGTTCGTATTGGCGCGCTTCGTCCTGCCGCTGCCGGTCGGTTCCGAAGAGATCCTGTCGGACCGAAATTACCTGGCGTTCTTCGTGTACCTACCGGTCGCGATAGCCATCGGTATCGGGCTCGGGCTCCGCGTCGCAGCACCCCTGATTCGGTGGCTGCACACCGGAGGGACACCGACGGACGAGACCGCGATCGCCGTCGTCCGACTGCCGTTGCGCCAACTCGGCGTCCACGTTCTGCTGTGGGCGCTCGGCGTCGCGGTGTTCGTCTCGGTCAATGCGTCGGCCGGTGCCGCGCTGTCGATCATCGTGGCGATCGCCGTCAGCTTCGGCGGCTTGGCAACGTGCTCGCTGGGTTACCTGGTGGCCGAACGAACTCTTCGCCCGATCACAGCCGCGGTGATGGACGTCGGTGCGGTCACCGATTCCGCAGCTCTCGGTGTTCGGCTTCGTGTCGTTCTCATCTGGGTCCTGAGCACGGCCATTCCCGTTCTCGGGTTGGGCCTCATCGGACTCGGCAGGTTGATCGACACCGTCATCCCTCCCGACGTCGATCTTTCCCCCGCGATGGTGTCGCTCTCCGCGGTTGCCCTGGTCGTCGGATTCGGCGGCATGTTTCTGGTCGGACGCTCCGTCTCGGACCCGCTGCAGCAGGTCAGCAGCGCCATGCAACGCGTCGAAGCCGGGGCGACCGATACCCGTGTCGACGTCTACGACGCCTCCGAGATCGGCCGTTTGCAGAACGGGTTCAACAAGATGGTGGTCGGACTGGACGAGCGCGAACGTCTCCGATCGCTGTTCGGTCGCCACGTGGGCCACGACGTCGCCCAACGAGCGCTCGCGAGCGCACCCCGCCTCGGCGGCGAGAATCGGACTGTGGCGGTGCTGTTCGTCGATCTCGTGGGTTCGACGGCTCGCGCCGAACGAGAATCGGCCGAAGCCGTGGTGGACTGGCTCAATCGATTTTTCGCGGTCGTCGTGGAGCACGGCGAGCGAGGCGGCGGATTCGTCAACAAGTTCGAGGGTGATGCCGCATTGCTGATCTTCGGTGCTCCGGTCGATCACCCGGATCCCGCAACCGCCGCACTACGCACCGCGCGCACCCTCGCGGCCGAACTGTCCATCGACGGCGACTACGAGTTGGGCATCGGAGTCACGTACGGATCGGTCATCGCCGGCAACATCGGCGCCGAGTCGCGTTTCGAGTACACCGTCATCGGCGACACGGTGAACCAGGCGGCCCGGCTCACCGATCTCGCCAAGGATGACCCCGACACCGACGTGCTCACGTCGTCGACGGTGCTCGATCACGCATCCGACGACGAACGCACGCACTGGACGACGGGCGAGACGGTGACACTGCGCGGCCGCTCGACACCGACCATTCTGGCTGCGCCCGTGCGGCCCCGCTGACGATCGCTCGGCCGAAAAAAATTCGAAGGTTTCCCGTTCGACTCCGATGGGGCATACACCCCGAACCAACTCACCCCATCGCGCTTACGCGAGACGTTGACTGGTACAACGTCTCTCGCTCCGAAAGGCAACCATGCCCGCAATTCTGTTCGGCTCGATCAGCACACTCGTCGACACGTCCGAACTGCAGCGTCGCTCGTTCAACGAGGCGTTCGCAGCGCACGATCTGAACTGGAACTGGTCCCGGGACGACTACCGGGCCATGCTCGGCTCGAACGGTGGTGCCGACCGCATCAGCGAATACGCGTCCGAGACCGGTACCGAGGTGGACGCCGCGGCAGTACACGCCACCAAATCGGAGATCTTCCAACGACTGATCGGCGAGTCCGACGTCAAGACACGTCCGGGAGTCGCCGACACGATCGACTCCGCCAAAGCGAACGGCCTCAAAGTCGGCTTCGTGACGACGACCTCGCGAGAGAACATCGACGCGCTCCTCGCGGCTCTGTCTCCCGAACTCACCGCCGACTCGTTCGACGTCATCGTCGACGCCACCTCGGTCGAGCCGGGAAAGCCCGACCCCGCCTCGTACCAGTACGCGCTGAAGACGCTGGGCGAGAACGCGTCCGACAGTGTGGCCATCGAAGACAACGCCGGCGGTGTCCAGGCGGCAGCGGCTGCGGGCATCACCTGTGTGGCATTCCCCAACGAGAACACTGCGGGCACCGAATTCGACTCGGCCACCGAGACCGTCGATGCACTCGATCCCGAGCGCGTCCGAGCTCTGCTCTCCGCCTGAGCTCGACCTGCGGAGCGCGCGTTTTGTCTGACCTTTTCATCCAATCCTCCAGGAGTAACCAGTGAGCAATCTTCAGGCCCAGGTCGTTGCCGGGGACAGGTCGTTTCGCGTCGAGGGATACGAGCGCATCGAGTACGACCTGATCTACGTCGACGGGGTGTTCGCGATCGAGAACACCGAATTGGCCGACAGCTACCGGCCGTACGGTCGCGCGCTGATGGTCGTCGACGAAGCGGTGCACGACATCTACGGCGACCGGATCAGCGCATACTTCGATCACCACGAGATCGCACTGACGGTGGTTCCGGTGCACATCGCGGAGACCGCCAAGTCGCTCGAGACCTTCGAGCGCATCGTGGGTGAGTTCGATGCATTCGGTCTGGTCCGCACCGAGCCGGTACTGGTGGTGGGCGGTGGACTGACAACGGACGTAGCAGGATTCGCGTGCGCCAGCTACCGCCGCAACACCCCGTACATCCGCATTCCCACCACCCTGATCGGCTTGATCGATGCAAGCGTGTCCATCAAGGTGGCCGTCAACTACGGAAAGCACAAGAACCGCCTCGGTGCCTACCACGCGTCACAGAAGGTGCTGCTGGACTTCTCGTTCCTCGGCACGCTGCCCGAGGACCAGGTGCGCAACGGCATGGCCGAGCTGATCAAGATCTCCGTGGTCGGCAATCTGGAAATCTTCGAGATGCTCGAACAGTACGGGCCCGAACTGCTGCGAACCCGATTCGGCCATCTCGACGGAACAGCGGAATTACGTTCGGTCGCAGACAAACTGACCTACTCGGCGATCGCGACGATGCTCGAACTCGAGGCACCCAATCTGCACGAGATCGATCTCGATCGCGTCATCGCCTTCGGTCACACCTGGAGTCCGACGCTCGAGCTGACCCCGCCTGCACCGTTCTTCCACGGTCACGCGATCAACATCGACATGGCGCTCTCGACGACCGTCGCCGAGCAACGCGGACATCTGTCCACGGCCGACCGCGATCGCGTACTCGGTGTGATGTCCAGCATCGGCCTGGCCCTGGACAGCCCGTACCTGACACCCGAATTGCTCTCCGAGGCAACGGCATCGATCCTCAAGACACGCGACGGAATCCTGCGTGCCGCGGTGCCCGATCCGATCGGCACGTGCCGCTTCCTCAACGACCTCGACGCAGCGGAGCTGGCCGATGTCCTGACGCTGCACAAGAAGATCTGCCTGGACTTCCCTCGGGCAGGCGAGGGCCTCGACATGTTCACCGCGCCGACGCCGTGACGAAGGCCCCGCGACCGGTGACCCCGATGACCATTCTGGCGCGTGAGCTGAGCGAGATAGCGGATCTGCTCGACGCCGGTGCCGGGGTGACCGACGAGCTGACCACCCGTGTTCATCGAGCCCGCGATCTCGCAGCGGGACTCGACCCGTATCTCGACACCTGTACCACCTCCCAATCCGCAGCGCTGGCGACACTGGCGTCGCGGACCCGCACCGAGGACTGGAGATCACGCGACGTGGTCTCCGGCTCGGGGCCCCTGGAGATGGAGATGCTCTCCGGCCACGTGGAGGGACGCTTCCTCGCGTTTCTCGTGCACATGACCGGGGCGAAGCGGGTACTCGAGATCGGTATGTTCACCGGCTATTCGGCACTGGCGATGGCCGAGGCTCTGCCTGGAGGCGGTGAGGTGGTGGCGTGCGAGGTGGATTCGTACGTGGCCGAGTTCGCGCAGTCCTGCTTCGCGGAATCACCTGCCGGCTCGTCCATCACGGTGGAGGTCGGTCCGGCACTGGAGACCCTTCGACGGCTCGACGGTCGGTTCGACCTGGTGTTCATCGACGCCGACAAAACCGGGTACCGCGCCTACGTGGAGTATCTGCTCGGTAGCGAACTGCTCGCCGAGAACGCCGTGATCGCGGTCGACAACACCCTGCTGCAGGGCCAGCCGTACAGCGAGCAGCCCACCGAGAACGGCAGGGCCGTCGCCGAATTCAACGACTACGTAGCGAACGACCCTCGCGTGGAGCAGGTTCTGCTTCCTCTGCGCGACGGCGTCACGCTCATCCGTCGAACATGATTCGTACGGTTGCCGCGCTGCTCGGTCTCGCGGCCACCCTGCCCGTCGACCTCGCGGCGACGGCGGTGGCCGCGATCGGTGGCACTGCGCCGCCCACCCGCCGATCCGAGTCACCCAGAACGGTGTTGATCAGCGGCGGCAAGATGACCAAGGCACTGCAGCTCGCTCGCTCCTTTCACCTCGCCGGGCATCGGGTGATCCTGGTGGAATCGGCCAAGTACCGCTTCACCGGCCACCGGTTCTCCCGGGCCGTCGACCGATTTCACTGTGTACCCGATCCGGGTGCCCCGGGATACGCGCAGGCTCTGCTGGACATCGTTCGACGCGAGAACGTCGATGTCTTCGTCCCCGTGGCCAGCCCTGCGGCGAGCATTCACGACGCAGACGCCAGGGCCGTGCTCGACCCGCACTGCGAAGTGATCCACGGCGACGCGGACACCGTGCGAATGGTCGACGACAAGTCCCGATTCTCCGAGCACGCAACATCGTTGGGACTTCGCGTGCCCGACTTCCGGCGGATCACCGATCCCGCCCAGATCGACGACTTCGAGTTTCCGCCGGGTCGCGAATACATTCTGAAACGGATCTCGTACAACCCGGTCGGGCGAATGGACCTGACGCGGTTGTCGGCACGCACACCGGAGCGGAACTCGTCGTTCGCCAGGAGCCTGCACATCACGGACGACGATCCGTGGATTCTGCAGGAGTTCATCGCCGGTCAGGAGTACTGCACGCACGGAACGGTACGCCAGGGTCGGCTGCAGGTGTACGGCTGTTGCGTGTCCTCGGCGTTCCAGGTCAACTACGAGATGGTGGACAAGCCGGACATCCTGCGCTGGGTGGAAACATTCGTCTCTTCTCTGGACGTGACCGGCCAGCTGTCGTTCGACTTCATAGAATCCGCCGCCGACGGCCACATCTACGCGATCGAATGCAACCCCCGCACCCACTCGGCCATCACGATGTTCTACGACCATCCCGACCTGGCGGCCGCGTATCTCGACGACGGCCACCCGGTGATCGTGCCGCGTCCGACGGCTCGGCCGACCTACTGGGTCTACCACGAGATATGGCGCTTGTTCTCCGAGGGCAACCGAAAAGCTCGCCTTCGCAGCATCTTCCGCGGCAAGGACGCCATCCTGATCGGATGGGATCCTCTGCCGTACTTTCTCGTGCACCACCTCCAGATCCCGTCCCTGTTGCTGCGCAATCTGCTGGCGCGACGTGGCTGGTCGCGCATCGACTTCAACATCGGCAAGCTCGTGGAGAACGGAGGCGACTGATGACCTTGTCGGTACTGGTGTTGGTCGGATCGTCGGTGGACGAGTTCCATTGCGATCTGTCACGGGTGTACGCGGGCGGATTCCTCGACGCGCTCGGCGGGAATCCCGACTACCGCTTCGAGGTGGCGTTCGTCTCCCCCGGTGGGCTCTGGAGCTTCCCCGGCGCGATCGATGCCGCCAGTGTGGCTGCGGCGCAGCAGATGTCGTTGGCACAGGCAGTGGAAATCATGTCGTCGTGGCATTTCGACGTCATGGTGCCGCAGATGTTCTGCCTGCCCGGGATGACGACGTACCGCAGTCTGTTCGATCTGTTGGGCGTGCCGTACGTGGGCAACGGTCCGGACGTGATGGCGATGACGGCGGACAAGGCCCGTGCCCGAGCCGTCGTCGCTGCGGCCGGGGTCGCCGTACCCACCGGGGTGGTGGTCCGCTGCGGCGACGACATCGACGTCGACCTGCCCGTGGTCGTCAAGCCGGTGGACTCGGACAACTCGATGGGCGTCGCGCTCGTTCGCGAATCCGACCGTCTGGCAACCGCAGTGACCGAGGCTCTGGCGTACTCGTCTGCGGCACTGGTGGAGTCGTACGTTCCACTCGGCCGGGAGGTACGTTGCGGCATCATCGCCCGAGGCGACGAGCTGATCTGTCTTCCGCTCGAGGAGTACGCCGTCGAGTCGATCCGCACCAGCGCCGACAAGTTGAATCGCACCTCGGACGGAGATCTGTACCTGGTCGCGAAGGAACAGACCAAGGCGTGGATGGTCGACGTCTCCGATCCGATCACCGAGAAGGTCTGGGCCGCAGCACGATCGTGCTATCGCTCTCTCGGCTGCCGACACTACGGTCTCTTCGACTTCCGAATCGACCCCGACGGGGAGCCGTGGTTCCTCGAGGCCGGCCTGTACTGCTCGTACTCGCCGTCGAGCGTGCTCGCGGTGATGGCCTCGGCGGCGGGCATCGCCGTCGACGAACTGTTCGCACGATCGCTCGACGAACTGTCGGTGAAGGAGCTGTCCTCGTGACGTTGGGAATCGAGATCGCCGAGCTGGACCTGAGCTCTACCGACACCGAAGAACTGCGAGCCCTGTTGGCCGAACACGGCGTGCTGATTCTGCGCGAGCAGCCCTTGGACGACGCGGGTTTCCTGGCGTTTCTCCGACGGTTCGGCGACATGATGTTCACCGAGGGCGAGACGCCGGTGCCGGGCTTCCCCGATCTGAACGTCATCAGCAACGTCGGCCGAACCACCCCGCCGAAGTCGACGTTTCACGTCGACACCACGTATGTGCCGAATCCGCCTGCCTACACCGCGTTACGCGCGGTCGAGGTACCGGAAGTTGGAGGCAGCACGCTGTTCAGCGATCAGTACGAGGCCTACGACACACTGCCCGCCGACCTGAAAGCGAACCTGGCCGGGCGAACCGTGACGCATCGAGTGACCGGGGTGGCGTCGGACACCGATTCCAGTGCCGAACATCCCCTGTTCGCAGTGCATCCCGTGTCCGGGCGCACTGCACTGGCGTTGTCGGCACCGGCGCGGTGCGTCGCGATCAGTGGAATGTCCTCCGAGGAGGCGCACGAGACCGTGCGAGTGCTGTTCGAGCACTCGACTCGCGAAACCAACCTGTTGCGGCATGCGTGGGCACCCGGCGATGTGGTGATGTGGGACAACCGATGTGTGATGCATCGAGCCGATCACAGCGGAGTCGTGGGAAACAGGGTGATGCATCGCGGAATGGTGGCGAATGGTGAATCGGCGTCGGTTATGTGATTGACAACTCAAAGATTTGCCGGTTCGCCCGTAGCCAGGAGAATCGAGTCATGACTTCTCCGGTGGCAATCAGCCGCGACACAGCAGTCGGTCCCGAAGCTCGTCTGTCCTGGATATTGTCCGGACTGGCCGGGATGGTGGGCGCAGTGGCGTTCTTGCATTCTGCCGGCTACTTCGTGACCTTCATGACCGGCAACACCGAACGTGCTGTCGTCGGGCACTTCGGGCACCCCCAGGGCAAGGAGGTCACCCCGGGTGCCTCACCGATAGCGGCTCTCGCGCTCATGGGCTCTTTTCTGGCCGGGGTGGTGATCTCGTCGATCTGCCGCCGTCGGTACTGGTCGAACCATCCCCACGGAGCAACGGTGCTGACCACGATCGCGCTCGCCGGAGCGGGAGCCATCGACATCGCCATCTCGGGATGGTCGTCGGCGAACGTGAACTTCTACCCGATTCTGTTGGTGGCCTTCGCACTCGGCGCACTCAACACCGCGTTCACGAAGAAGGAAGAGACCTACATTCCGCTGAGCTACGTCACCGGAACGCTGGTGAAGCTGGGCCAGGGTATCGAACGGCACCTGTTCGGCGGGGGAACGCGCTACGACTGGCTGTGCTACACAGCCCTTCTCGGATCGTTCGCGTTGGGCGGAGCGATCGGAGCCTTCATCGGCGTCGTCATCACCGGACCCCAGGTGCTGCTTCTGACCGCACTGCTCAGCTTCGGCGCAACGATCTTCACCTTCACCCACACCGAGCGTCGCACGCTGCTGGGATGAAGCAACGTCCCCCGGTCAGCCCTCGACCAACGGCGAGGCCACGATGATCTTGCGCAACATCTGCTCGATGAAGGTGGGGGAAAGGCGCGATCCGATCAGCACTTGCCGCTGAACGAGACCTTCGATCATCACCACGAGAGTTTCGGCGTCGGAGGGCGGATCCTCGGAGTCCAGCGAGGCGACGATCCACTGGGTGTAGGTGACGAATGCTGCACGTTGACTGTCGAACAACTCGCGGATTTCGTCGTCGTGCTGCGCCTCGCCGAGCATGATGTGGCGCGCGATCACCCGTTTGACCGCGTCTGCCGATGTCATGGCGTCGATGAAGTCGATGATGTGGGAGATCACGACGTCGACGGTGAGCGGTTTGACGTCCACCAGAGTGCCGAACGTCGCTCCGGCCACCTCGAAGTCGCGGACGAACAGTTGACCGAGAGCCAGGTGAAGCAGCCGACTCCGGGTGGGCGCGTGGTAGTTCACCGATCCGGGGCCGAGTCCCGCTGCGGCGTCCACCGCCCGGTGGGTCAAGCCGCGCAGCCCCTGCGTGGCGAGCACCTCGATGGCGGCAGTGGCGATCTCGTCGCGCCGACGCACTCTCGACTCGTCGTCCTTGGAGTGTGCCGACCTCATACCGCGCAGTGTAGTGCCAGGCCGTTGACATTCGTCGATTCCGAGACCTAGTCTCAACCGATGTTGAGCAACGGGGGGAACACGGGCCGGGTGCCCACCAGACGCCAGATCATGATCGGAGCGGCTGCCGCGGCCACCATCGCCGTCGTCGGCCCGGTCGCCAAGGCGGCAGCGGCCCCGGCGACCGGCTCGGGCGGCCAGTGCACCGAGCGCTACCAGGGCTACCGCGAGGCCGATCGAAACCTGCCGTATGCCAGATACATGGCACCGAGGACGACGCCCGCACCGGCGGTCGTCGCGGACGCCTACGCGGGACCTGCCCTCGCGCCCGAGTCGATCCCCGGATTCGATGCGATCACAACCGATCTCGCGTCCGCCGGCTACTCCACGATCGAGACCGGATACGGTCGCCGCGCCGACGGGGTGACGTTCGTAGCGGTCCGTACGGTGATGCCGCGCGTGACGGCAGCGATGTGGGACTGGTGGTTCGGCTGGCATTCCACCGAGGCCGCGCGATACAAGCTGTGGCATCCCGATGCCCACCTCTACGCGGACTTCGCCGAGGATCGAACGTCACTCGACATTCCCGACAAGGCCAAGTACATCGGCAACACGACGTTCGTGGACGAATACGTCGGTCCGAAGCTGCAGCAGCTGGGCATTGCCTTTCGCGATCCGATCGCGCACGGATTCGACGTTCCCGCAGATCAGACGATCGTCTTCGGCCGAGTGGGCAGTTCCATCGCACCGGTGGATCTGGGCTGGCTGGCCCACCAGGTGCGCCCTGTCGACGGTGGTGCCGAGATGCGTAGCCGCTTCTTCCTGAACCTACGAGGGCTCCACGTACCGGACGTCAAGCAGGCCGCGTGCGCCGTCGGCCGTGGGGCGTCGGTGGACCCGACGGACCTCGTTCTTGGCCTCGATCTCGCCCGAGACCTCCTGCTGCACTGCGGACAGGAGATGAACCATCTCGCGGGCTTCCTACCGGAGTTGTACGCCGAGTTCGGGAGCTAGTGCCCCAGGAACACCTTCGCCAGCACGATCGACGCAGCAACCGCAGCGGTGGCCAGGCCACCCAGAAAGGCACGGAAGGTCAAGCGATTGCCGCGAATTCGCTGGGTGACCATCTGAATCGTGGCGATGCGCACCACGATCACTCCGCCGGCCAGCAATTCCGACCACTGGCCCGGGAGCACCGACAACCAACCGAGGGCCAGCATCAACGCAGGGACGGTGCCGGAACTCAGGATGGGAACGGCATCGCGAAATTCCTCGACGGCCTTGAACTTGCGTTGCTCGTCGGTGGCATCACCGTGCGCTTCGGGGATCTGACTGCCCGCAACGAAGTCCGCGAACACATGCGCGAGAAACGTCGTCACCGCAGTGGCCAGAACCAGAACAGCCGCCGTTCCGTGCTCGATCGAGCTGGGCGTCGATGCTGCGACCGCCGCGAGGACCAGGATGTTTCCGTAGACGTAGGCGGAAAGCCTCCTGGCCGCCCGCGCGGGCTCGAGCGGGCCGTCCGCGCGGGTGACCAATCGGCTGTACAGCCGCGTTCCACCGATACCGGGTTCTGCGTCGCTCATGCCGGAGATCGTTGCACGGTAGGCGCGATTATTCGACGGGGACTCCGAGCCGACCGGCCTGGTAGTCCTCGAACGCCTGCAGCACTTCGGACTTGGTGTTCATCACGAACGGGCCTGCCATCGCGACGGGTTCCCGAATCGGCCGGCCACCCAGAACGAACACCTCGAGCGACTCCCCCACCGCGGATGCGGACATCTCGATGGTGTCGCCGCGGCCGAACAGTGCCGTCTGCCCCATCCTGATCGGACGCTTCTCCGCGCCCACCGTGCCCTCTCCCGCGAGAACATAGACGAGTGCGTTGAATTCTCGATTCCACGGCAGCGTCAGCGCCGCTCCCGGCGCGATCGTGCTGTGCGAGAGCGCAATCGGGGTGTACGTCGAACCCGGCCCCTGCAGACCGGCGATCTCGCCGGCGATGACACGCACCAGCGCACCGCCGTCCGGACTCGACGCCAGCGCCACCTTGCTCCCGGTGATGTCCTGGTAACGCGGATGCGCCATCTTGTTCTCGCGCGGCAGATTGACCCAGAGCTGCACACCGTGGAACAGACCGCCCGACATCACCAGATGCTCGGGCGGAGCCTCGATGTGCAGAATGCCACCGCCCGCCGTCATCCACTGGGTGTCGCCACCGCTGATGATTCCGCCGCCGCCGTGGGAGTCCTTGTGCTCCATGATCCCATCTATCA